>Ga0079992_133459_pt1 | contig 65355 bp, 61 predicted proteins | sample FaiFalFF_MnMetaG_3_FD_69197 | JGI IMG/M metagenome (GOLD analysis project Ga0079992, IMG submission 69197) | Freshwater microbial communities from Yellowstone National Park, Wyoming, USA - Fairy Falls B (FF_Mn_B) MetaG (SPADES assembly) (version 2) | ecosystem: Environmental > Aquatic >...
ACGCTCTCATCCCCGATATACTTCCGCATCACCTCCAGATTATCGCCGTAATAGAGGATGTTCTCGGGCATGGCAGTAGAAAGCATACCAGATAATCCTCAGGTGATGGATACTTTGTTGGTTTCGTAGATTTTGGCAATCTGATGCCGACGAACAAATACCTCATAGGAGGTATGCAAACGCCATACAGCTTCCCATAGTTGATCAACAGGGTGTACATACTTAACATTTAAACCCAGTTCTTGAGCCTCTCTCCAGTCAATCACTGCTCCGTGAGAAGCGTAGCGTTGGGCGTTGCACAACCTTGAAGCTATTTCTTCCGCTTTGTTCGGCTCTTGGCGACACATATACTGCTCCAGCCACTTTCGTGCAAATTGTTTGGAACGCTCAATTGCTTTCACGCAGAAATCTATCAGTGCAGGATTAAGATTAGACAATATAGGGAAGTAAGCGGGATTAAGAAATCCTGCCCGTTGGGTGTCCTCCATAATACGCTTTAAACCATCCAGAAATGATTGTGCCGGATACATCATATATCCTGTCGGGGTAGGGATGATTACTTGGGGGTCTATCGGACCTAGTTCCGAGGTGTTGCTCATGAGGATTTCATCGGCAGCCAGAGCAATGAGGGTTGCAGCACTTTTGGCTCTCTCCGCAATAATTACTCGCAACGATTCGACTTGCCCCCTGATCAAAGTCACGATTTTCTCGGCTACATCGATGTCTCCTCCTCCACTCTGCAAAAGCAAATCGATATGTTTGCTTTCGGATATGAGGCAATCGTGAATCATCTCTTGAAACGGCTCTATATCATCTTTGCTAATAGACGATTGGGGGTGTGCAACATTAGCGAAATAAACTATAAGTTTACGCTTTGTAAAATGCTCGACCCGCTCAATTAAGCCCCTTCGCGCATATCGCTCAGCGTGTAAGGCGTGATAGAGCGGTGTCTGCTCAGGAAAGTTCACTTCTCCCATCGAGTGTCTCCTGCTAAGGAACCTGCTTGGGGTTGATCAGCCCCCAGGAATTGGAGATAGCTTTTTAGGAACGCGCGATACTGACACAGAAAAGCCTCGTATCCTTTCCCCAGCCCCGGATACCGCTGCTCCAGCGCCTCACGGATCTCTATCAGTTGTTCACTTAGCTCTGCGTGCGATCGCTTCTTACGACCATCTTTTGCCATCATTTCACCTCCTACGCATTTATCGGACAGCCAGCACCCATTTCGTAGACCCGATAGCCCACCAAATACAGTATACCACACCCTTCTTCATTTTTCCAAAATGGCTCGCACCACCGTCTTGGCGCGTTCGAGGTCGGTGGGGCGCACATTTTCCAGCACATCGGTCGTCCAGTGCCAATTTGGGGGGATGCCGGGCAGCTCTTCGCACCAGAGCGCAACGGCGCGATAGCCCTTCATCAAAAAGGGGAGCGCGTCGGTGTAAGCACCGGGCGGCACTGCGCTCGGCTTCAGACACCAGTCGGGATGCTGCTGCGCCAGTTGCTGCATCAGGCGCACCATCTGGGGATGGGCACGCTGGCGTGGCAGCATGGCTTCCTGCAGCAGGTAGCGCGGCTCGCCCCGACCCACATGGTCTACAATAATAAAAAGCGCGTCGCGCAATGCGGCGCCGTATTCCCGCTCAAAGGCGAACGCGCCCGCGGGAACGCCCACCTCCTCGCAGCCCGTGAAGACGCCCCAGACCTCCACCTCCTCCAACGGCTGAGGTGCCAGTTCCTTCAGCAGGGTCAGCACCACCGCCACGCCAGAGCCATTATCGTTTGCGCCCTGCACCCAGTCCAGCACCCATTCGCGATGGAGCAACACGAAAATGCCCCAGAGCGAGAGCAGACTACCAGGCAACATCAGCCAGCGCGCCCAGCCCAGCACCGTGCCCCCGGCGATAAGCCCGTAAGCCAGAACCAACGCCCCGACCCCATGCAACGCCAGCAGCACGGTCTGCACGATAAAACTCTGCCCGAATTGGCGCACCCGCTTCGGATGCCAGAGCAGCATCGCGCGCTGGGTGTCGATGTGCGCCATCAGCACGACGCGGCGCGTCGGCGTTCGGCGCGCCGGGACGATGCCGATGAGGTTCGCGCTCGCCCGCTGCGGGAAGAAGCGCGTCACATCCCACTGCGCGCTGACCAGTCCCCAGTAGAGGAGGCACGCCAACAGGCTGCCAAGCGCGGCACAGCCCAGCAGGATGGCGCGATTCACACCTGACGCGGGAGAGAAAGCCAAAGCGCCCGACACCGCAAACAGGAGCGAAACGGTCAGCCACGGCGGAGTGAGCGACGGGATGCTCCGAAAGGGCTGCTCAAGGGTGCGGATGCCGTGCGCTTGCAGCTGGCGTGCCAGATACTCGCGTGCCCTGCGCTCCCGTTCCGAGGTGGCAGGGCGCGCCCCGAAGGTCTCTACGAATGCTGCCAGTTCATGATAAACTGCGCTCATGCGCTTCTGGCGAGGAGCCGTCGGACAGTTTGGACGATGGCGGTTGCGTCGATGCCGTAGGCGCGCAGCAGCTGCTCCGGCTTGCCGGAGCGGGGTATCTCGCGCACCGCAAGGGAGTGAACCCGGATGCCATGCCCCTGCACAGCGGCGGCGACGGCTTCGCCCATCCCGCCTTCTGGGTAGTGGTCTTCCACCACGATGAGTGTCCCCTTCGTCTCCTGCCCGCAGCGGATGAGCGTCGCTTCGTCCAGCGGTTTGACCGAGTAGAGATCGATAACGCGGATGGCGATGCCTTCTGCCTGAAGGAGTTCGTAGGCTTTGAGTGCCTCGTGCAGCGTGATGCCTGCTCCCACGACGGTGGCGACATCGGCGTTGCTGACACGCAGCACTTTGCAGCCGCCGATGGGGAACGGCTCGTCGTGGTTGTAGAGGACGGGCGTCTTGGGGCGCGTGGTGCGCAGGTAGGCGATGCCCGGATAGCGTGCCATCTGCTCTACCAGCTTGGCAGCGGCGACCGCATCGGCAGGGTACAGCACCGCGGAGCCGGGAATGGCGCGCATCATGGCGATGTCTTCCAGCCCCATCTGCGACGGTCCATCTTCACCGATGGAGACGCCTGCATGCGAGCCGCACAGCTTGATGTTCGCCCGTCCAATCGCCGCCATGCGAATGAAATCGAAGGCGCGCGTCAGGAAGCAGGCGAAGGAGGAGGCGAAGGGGAGTTTGCCGAGCGTCGCCAGCCCGACCGCCACCCCCACCATGTTCTGCTCCGCGATGAAGCACTCGATGAACCGTTCCGGAAAGGCGTGGGCGAACTTCTCGGCGAAGGTGGAGTTTTTCACATCGCCGTCCAGCACATAGAGATGCGGCTCCACCTTGCCCAACGCCACCAGTGCGTCGCCATACGCCTCGCGCGTGGCGACCATCTGCCCGATGGGGTAGGTGGGGAGCGTGGCTTGAGCCTCCTGTCCCCCCTCCACGGGGGACCACAGGGGGGGCTGCTTCTCGGCAATGTTGCGCCTCTCGGACCCGTCTGTGTTCGGCGGGAGAGGGCGCAGGTGCGCGGCGCGGGCTATCTGTTCCGGCGTGGGCATCAATGCCGCGATGGCTTGCTCGGCTAATTCGGGTGGCAGCGGCTTCCCATGCCAGCCATCCTTATCCTCCACAGCGGTTGCTCCCTTGCCTTTCACCGTGCGTGCCAGAATCACGGCGGGCTTGTCCGCTTGCTGGGCTTGATCAAGGGCGTCGAGAATCTGGTCGAAGTCGTGCCCATCGATGGGGAGGACCGCCCATCCGAAGGCGGCGAATCGCCGGGCATAGGCGTCCAAATCGTGTTGGAGCATCGTGTGTTGGCTCTGTCCGAGCCGATTGATGTCCACGATGGCGATGAGGTTGTCCAGCCCGTAATAGGTGGCGAAGGCGGCGGCTTCCCACACGGCGCCTTCGGCGGTCTCGCCGTCGCCCATCAGGCAGTAGACCCGTGCCGGATTGCCTTCCCGTTTCAGTCCCAGCGCCATGCCCGCCGCGATAGACAACCCTTGCCCCAGCGAGCCGGTGGCGACGGGATGCCATGCGAAGCGTGGCGTCGGATGCCCCTCCAAATCGCTCTCGAATTCGCGCAGCGTGTCCAGATGCTCCACGGGGAATGCGCCCGCTTCCGCCCATGCCGCATAGAGCAGCGGCGCCGCATGCCCTTTGGAGAACACGACCCGATCGTTGCGCGGGTGCTGGGGCTGGGTCGGATCGGCGCGCAGCCCGTAAAAAAAGAGCGCCGCCACCAAATCGGCAGCCGAAAGGCAGGTGGTGGGATGCCCCGAGCCCGCTTTGGTGGTGGTTCGAATCGAATGGATGCGCAACAGGTTCGCCTTTGTTCGCAACGCTTCTCTCAACTCTGTCTTCGCCGTGCCCATCGATACGCTCCCAACACACCGATTATACCTGAGCCTCTCTCCAACCCGACACAGGCACCACCTTCACCCGTTGAAAAACGATTCCGAACCCCCCTGACTCATGAGTCAAATTTTGGCGATTCGGGGGGAGGTTCCGAATCACCCCTTGACTTTTGAGTTCGCAATCGAGTATAATAAGGATGTAGGGTCACGAAGGACCGCCCCTGCGCAGGGGATTGAAACAGGGAACGGGAGAGCGAGACCTCGCCCTCGCGTCACGAAGGACCGCCCCTGCGCAGGGGATTGAAACGGTAGGGGCGCACGGCCGTGCGCCCCTACCTTGGGTTCGATTTGGTGCAGCGTGCGCGGGATGCCCGCCCGATTATGGCGCACGGCCGTGCGCTACATGCCTTGTGAAGGGAGGGAGCAAGGGTGCCGATGCGAGTACCTCCTGAAGCAAGGCGCACACTCAGGTCAGAAAGCCCGTGTAGTTGAGCAAAGCGACCAGAATGCGGTCGCCCACTCGCTCGATGAGGGAGACAGCAGCGTTATCGAGGCGGATGCGTCGGTAGGTCTGGATATCGCCTGCAAGCGCGTCGCAAAGCATGATGCGCAAACTGCCCCCGTGCCCCACCACAATCAGCTCGCCCTCGCTGTAGTGCGCATAGAGCTGCTGGGCAAACGCTTGCACCCGATCCCAGAAGGCGGTCATCGGCTCGCCTTCGGGTGGCGTGCCTGCCAGCGGGTCATACAGATAGGTGAAATGGTGGTGCGGGTAGCGTTCGATGACCTCCTCGCGTGTAAGCCCTTCCCACGCGCCCCAGTGGCGTTCCCGCAGGGCTGGCGTCAGATGGAGGGGGACATTCAGGCGCGTGGCGATGATTTCCGCCGTTTGAGATGCCCGCTTCAGGTCGCTGCTGTAGAGCGCCCGGGGCGACCGCACATGCTGCGCCAACCACTCTGCCGCACGCGCCGCCTGCTGCAAGCCCACCGCATCCAGCGGCACATCCGAGTGCCCCTGAATGCGCCCCGAATGGTTCCACGCCGTCTGCCCATGCCGCACCAGATAGATTCGGAGCATGCTTTGGCGTTCCGCAGTTCTAATTCGCGCACCGCTGCGATAGTATACCCCACCCTACGCGCCCATGGTATACTCTTGCGGGAGGACGAGGGTCTTTATGCAAGCGGTGTTTATTAATCGGCTCATCATTCTGTTTGCTGGGCTGGGCATGGTCATTTCGGGATTGCTGTGGGTGTCGCACTCCACAGGCTATGCACTTCCCTGCACCGGCACGGGGTGCGATGTGGTGGCGCGCTCGCCCTACGCTCGCTTTCTGGGCATCCCGACCGCCGCTTATGGCTTCCTCTATTTCGGCTTGCTGCTGTTGCTTGCGCTCTCACGCTTGCAATACCCTGAGCAGTGGCGGTTCTACGCACGCGCCCTAATTGGGCTTAGCACGCTGGGGATGGTCGCTTTCGGCTATCTCACCTATGTGCAGCTCGTTGTGTTGGAGCTGTATGCGAAGGGCAGTCCCTGCTGGTGGTGCTTGGCGGCAGCAAGCTCCAACGCGCTGGTGTGGCTGCTCGCCCTGATAGGGCTGCGCGCCGTGCCATCAGAAGGGGCAGATAGATGGGGCTATGAACTGCTCAAATCGCTTATGATGACCCTGCTGGTCATCGTGGCAGGTTTTGCCTTCGGGGCATGGCAATGGATGCAGGTCAGAACACCTGATGTCAAAACCGCGGACGACCAGAAACTGAAGCTGCTCTATCAGGACGGGCAGGGCTGGCGAAAAGGCAATCCGAAAGCATCACTCGTGATTGTGGAGTTCTCCGATTTTCAATGCCCCGCATGTAAGCAAGCCTACCAGGTGTTGGAGCAGCAGTTCCTCCCGAAACACCAGGATAAGGTGCTGTTTATTTTCCGCCACTATCCTTTGACCGAGATACACCCGATGGCATGGATTGGGGCATCGGCAGCAGAAGAGGCGGGGGCACAGGGCAAATTCTGGGAAATGTATCACGCATTGTTCCAGAATCAGCAGGAGATGACACCCTTGCGCATCGAACAGATGGCACAAAAACTGGGGCTGGATAGCAACAAGGTACGCCTCGCGATGCGAGACGAGAACATCTATTTCAAAAAAATCTATCGCGACCTGAAGGAAGGTTCCGAACTGGGCGTGAACTCGACACCGACCTTCATGGTGGTCTACAAGGGCAAGCTCCACACGGCACGCGGACTGGGACAGCTGGTTGCGACGCTGAACTTGCCCGAAATCCAAGCCTATCTGGGCGAGAAGTTCGAACCGAAGATAGAAGCCGAACCTTAGCTTGGAACTCCTCCCCGTGCGCGGCGAATAACACGGCAGTTAACTATGGCAACTCGATACGCAGCACCGAGAGGCACGCAGGACATCCTGCCCGATACAAGCCACCTGTGGCAATATGTGGAGAGCCGGTGGCGCGAAATTTGCCATCTCTACGGCTATCGCGAGATTCGCACGCCGATGTTCGAGGAGACGGAGCTGTTCATTCGCAGCATCGGCGAGGTGACCGATATTGTCTCCAAAGAGATGTATACCTTTGAGGATCGGGCGGGACGCAGCTTGACGCTCAAGCCCGAGGGCACCGCGCCCGTGGTGCGCGCCTATCTGGAACATAACCTCCAATCGAGCGGGGGTGTGGCGCGACTGTACTATATCACGCCCATTTTTCGGTACGAACGACCCCAGAAGGGGCGGTATCGTCAGGCGCATCAGATGGGCGCAGAGATAATCGGTGCGGCATCGCCCGTTGCCGATGCCGAGCTGCTGGCAATGCTCCTCCACTTCTTCCATACGCTGGGAATTCCCGATGAGCGCATCGAGTTGCATCTGAACACCATCGGTTGCCCGCAGTGTCGCCCTGCCTATCGGGATGCGGTGCAAGCGTTTGGGCGCGCGCACTTATCCTCGCTCTGTCCCGCTTGCCGCGAGCGCATCGAGCGCAATCCGCTGCGCCTGCTGGATTGCAAAGTGCCCACTTGTCAAGCCATCATGGCGCAAGCACCAGCTATTGACCCCTATCTGTGTGAAGGCTGTCGTGTCCACTTCGAAGGGCTGCTGATACTGCTGAAATCGCTCGATTTACCCTATGTTCGGGATTATCGCCTTGTGCGCGGCTTTGATTACTACACGCGCACCACTTTCGAGGTGCTGGCGCAGGGGTTGGGGGCGCAGAACGCGCTGTGTGGCGGCGGGCGCTATGACGGACTCATAGAGGAGTGTGGCGGTCCGCCGACGCCAGCGTTAGGCGTTGCGATTGGCATCGAACGCACCCTGATTGTGCTGCAGGAACTGGGTGTGCCGTTGCCCGAGCCGCCGAAGCCGCTCGCGTTTGTGATTGCGATCGGGGATGCGGCACGCTCTGTTGCCCTCCAACTTGCCCAGCAGTTGCGTGCGGCGAATATCGCTGTGGACCTCGACTTGGAGGGGCGCAGCCCCAAGGCGCAGATGCGCCTCGCCGACCGCTCTGGCGCGCGCTACGCCATTATCTTAGGCGAGCAGGAACTCTCAACTGGCATGGTGACTCTGCGCGACCTCCATACGCACGAACAGCACACCCTGCCCCAGAGCGAGCTTCGCACTTTTCTCACTATGCACCGCTAAAGCCGATACTTCTCCGCCTTTTCAACATTCTGCAAGCACAGAAGCCCATAGAGGCAAGCGAGGAGGAACATCCCCGCTTGCCCCTGATGGATTGCTGTGGACTACTTCTTCTGGGTGGGGGTTGTCTGCGTGCCTGCAGACTTCTTCTGGGTGCGGGTGGGTTGCTCCACGCTATCGAAGGGCGGCTTAAAGGCAATCAGCATCCACTCCCGAAGTGGAACAACACCTGGAGTAGGTCGGCATCGTCCACTATGCCATCACGATTCAAATCGGCAGCCATACATGCGCCTGTTGCCCCAAAATCGAACAGCACCAACAGCAAATCGGCGTCATCCACGATACCGTCCATATTGATGTCCGCGAGAAGCGGTGCGCTGAAAATCTCCAAGTAGTCGAACTGAGCGACGGGGGGTGGAATCGCCCATCCACCTCCTGTGTCGATATAGAGCCCGATCGAGCCGCCTTGCTGCACGACCGCCTGCAGGCTTGGGAATTCGCTCAGGGCACGAGGGGAGCCAATCAGCGGACGCCAAAAGCCCCCATCCTCACGGTCATAAAGGAAGTGAACCCGATTAGTCGCAGGATCATAGCGGATGAGCAGGCGTACACTATTGCCGGAGGCGGCATCCCAAGGAGATGTATCGAGACCTGCCCACTCGTAGCGACCGCCCGCCTCATGCCCAGCACTGACGCGCAACCGCAGATTTTGCGTGGGATCATAAACGAGGTGCAGATTGAAATAGTTATCGGCATCGCGGAAGAGGATTAACCCTGCCTGAACATAGCTATCCCTTATCGCGCCGCGGCTCAGCTGGAGACGAGTCTCGATGCGCCATTCTCCACACAGGGCTGGGATGCCCAGATTGGGCAAATTGCGGATATTGTTGTACCCAGCATACAGCGTGCCGGGTTGGGCGGTGATTTGCAGATACTCGCCATCAAAGGTGATGTGGGTGGTGTCCAGCGTGTTGGCGGGGCTGTTGCCCGACACATGCCATGACCACCGCGTGCCCATTTCGAAGCCACCGCGGAAGTCATCCCAGAGCGTTTGGGCGGTCGCCAACCCCAGCCCAACACACCCTATCCCGATCCCGATGATGGCTCGCATCACCTGCTCACCTCAACGGAATGAACTCGAATCGGCTGATAATCACTTCCACCTCGCGTCGATTTGTGGGTGGTTGCCCATTCAGCAGCCACAAATTGATCCGGGGAGTCTCATCGCCGGGCGGCGGCACGAAGCTTCCTGTATAAACCCATTCCGCGACGCGGTCGGCAGCGCGTGGCGTGTCGGGACGATGCCCGCGCAGACTCTGGAAGGTAATCCGTCCCGGCTCCCAGCGAAACCAGTGAAGCGAGCGCGCCGTGTTCGAAATCCACTGGAAAGCCTGCTGGGGATGCCCTGCATCATGAGGGCGAATAGTGTAATAGCCGTTGGGTCCCGACGCCCCCTGAAAGCGAGCGAACTCGATGTCGATCTCGCGAAAGCCGTACTGGGGATTATCGCTCCATGTGAACAGCCCCAGTACCACTTGCGGGTCGAGCGCGTGCACCTCGCTTTCCAGATAGAAGCGGTAGGTGCCATAGCCCAGCGAATACGCGTGAATCACCTCCGCGCAGAGCCATCGCCCCTCCTCGCGCGTGATTTTGAGGTGCAGTCGCCCTTGAGCATCGACCCACACATTGCAGGGCGAATCGGAAAAATAGTTGGGTCCCGGTCCTACAGGCGTGCTGTGGGATTTCACATACCACAGGGCACCCGAGAACTGAATAGTGCGGTTGTAGGGACGCATCGGTCGCTCTCACCGGATGTTCGGATCGGGCTGGTCGCCTCCCAGCTGCCAGTTCCAAGGTACCTGGATAGACCCGCGGCGCATCGCTTTCACATGCCCATCTGCCCAGACCAACACAGCGGTTTTGCCGCCGTGACGATAGCGGACTTGAAAGGCAGCTCGCAAGTTTGCCGCCAGCCCGTTAAAATCGCGGTCGATGAGGTCCCACTCAGCTTCGGTGCGGGCAGGGTTGCCGCCCCAGCCGTTGAGCAAGCCCGGTGTCCACCAGTAAAGCGCGCCACAATTACCTGCCCACTCCGCATTCTGCGTGCCATCGCCGTACACGATGGTTTCAGCAGGGTGGGTCAGGGTGGCTTGACTCACAGGGAGACAGGGATTCAAACCGTTGGAACATTGCCAGACTGGCTGAGCGCCTTGCATGCGCCCATTCCCTCCCACACGCTCGCTCATCGAGAAGGATAAGGCGCTTCGATAGGTTGCCGACGGGCAGCTCCGAACCGCAGGAGCAGGACGCTGGTTGTTTGCCCCATCAGCGTAGCTTTCGAATCGTCCCTCACCCATATAAGGCGAAATGAGAAAGTGCCAGATAATCTCACGCCCTATCACAGGACGGGCATCCAGATAGCCGATGGGAAACATCTCCTCGTAATCTTGCAGATACATCTGCGTCCCCATGCCTACCTGACGTGCATTCGAAGCGCACTGTGTTTTGCGCGCACTCTCGCGCGCTTGCGCAAACACCGGAAACAGGATGGCAGCCAGAATCGCAATAATAGCGATGACCACCAGTAGCTCAATCAGTGTGAAGCCTCTACGAATCATCTCGTCTCACCTCCATAGAAGCGAGTGGGGGAGAGCATCCCCCACCCCGCTTTGGGTCTTAGCAACCTGTACCGAAGTTGAACAATACGGTGAGCAGGTCGCTGTCATCGACGGTGCCATCCAGGTTCGTGTCCTCGTCCAAGCACTCACCTGTGCTACCAAAGGCGAATAGCACCGCCAGCAGGTCGCTGTCATCGACGCAACCGCTCGCATCGATGTCACCTGCCACGACCACGGGGATGTTCGTCTCGAAGTAGTCGAACTCGAAGGCGTTCTGGTAGCCACCTCCTGCGTTATCGGTGTAAACCCCTATCCGCACATTCGGGTTGGTTATCAACGAGACGATAACCCCGTATTGCCAACTCTGGGAGTCATAGACCCCGCCGTTAAACCCGTCAAAAAGCACCCAGTCTGCATCGGTTGAGCGGCGGTAGTAGAGCTTGATGGTGTTGTCACTGGGATCGTGAGCAACCTTCACGCCAATCCACTGGTTGTCCGGTATCCAGACATTGGTGACGCGCTCACCCCAGGCGAAGTTGTCGTTGGTCTCGATATTGGTCGAGCCGTACACATTCTGGTTGCCGGAGCCGGGCGTGTTCGCGTCACGCGTTACCAGCAGCTGGAAGTAGTTCGCGGCGTCCGTAAAGACGACCAGCCCTGCCTGGACATAGTTGTAATCGGCGAACACACTCCAGTCGGTGCGGAAGGCGGTAGCGATGTACCAGTTGCTCGGCACCGGACCTACCACGCGCAGGTTCGGAACATCCCGATGCGCGTTGAAATAGGAAAACATACCGCCGTCGCGCATCTGGATTTGAAGCGCGTCGCTGGTGAAGGTGACTGCTGTCGGGTCTAAGGTACACTCGGGGTTGTTCAGTGGCACACGCCACGACCACTGCAGGTTCGAGGCAAAGCCACCGTTGAACTCGTCACGCGTCTGCACATGCGCCGTGCAGAGAATCAGCAAACTACAGATACCCGTTATGGCTGTTCGGACTCGCATGGTTCTGAACCTCCTGCAATAGATTGGGGGGATAGAAAGCCTGCCTGCACAAGGGCACGAGGCGACATCACGCTTTGGCGCACCACCAGCGTACCCGGAAGCCGAATCTGCTGAGGCGCCGACTGAGGCTGCTCGATTTGCTGCAGAAGCAGCTGTGCAGCCAAATAGCCAACCTGATATTTGTCATGGCGAACCGTGGTCAGGTACGGTACGATGGGCTGAATGAGCAGCTCGTCATCGAAGCCCGCCACCGAAAGCTCTTCGGGCACGCGGATGCCATGTCGTGCGCAGCCCTGAATGAGACCGGCGGCACTGGCATCATCGGAGCAGATGACCACAGTCGGCAGGTGCGAGCATTTGAGCAGCTGCTCGGCAGCCTGTTGACCCGATTCGATGGAGTAGTTGCCTTGCAACACCCACTCCTCCCGGATAGGGACACCCCATTCGCTCATCACGGCACGGAAGGCACGCTCCCGCTGGTGAGCGCTCCAGTGCAGGGGATGCCCCTTCACGAAGCCAATCTCCCGATGCCCCTGTTGAAGCACCCACTCCACCAGCAGGCGCATCGCACCCTCATTATCGATGTCTACGCTGCTCAACGGGTAGCGCTCTGGCAAGGTGCTACCCACAGCCACCACAGGCAGTTGAGAGTGCTGGTGCCACTCCAGCAAAAAGGAGCCAATAACAGGGGCAAGCAAAAGCGCGCCATCCAGCGTGCCGTTATCTACCCGATGCCAGAAGACATCAGGCGCAGCAGCACGGGGCGAAATGATTTTGACATCATATTCCAGGGGTTCCAGACACGCCAGCACGCCATCCAACACATGCTGGGCATAATCATTCCGCGTGAGACGGGTATGAGACGGGTCCAGAATGAAGCCGATGGTGTTGGTGCGCTGGCGTGCGAGACTGCGTGCCAGATGGTTGGCGCGGTATCCCAGCTCCCTTGCAGCAGCCAGAACACGCTCGATGGTTTCGGGGCGATAGAGATGATAACGCCCCTGCAGAATGTTCGAAGAGGTCGTCACAGAACATCCTGCATGCCGCGCCACTTCGCTCAAAGTCACACGCTTCCTCATAGCAACCCTGCTATGGAAGCGTTTCCATAAAATCTGTCAGGCTATCGCTTGCCTCTAAGCCGCGCGCCTATGGAAACGCTTCCATCCACTATTATATCACATCGAGGGGCGTTTTGTCAAGGGGGGAGGGTGTTCGAAAATTCAGCGATTGTGCCCCCCTCCTACAGGTTCCCCCCACTGCGTGAGGGGAACCGCGACTTGGTTCCCCCTGCAGGCAGGGGGAACCTAACGGAGTGGGGTAATTGACCCCATTTTCGGACACTCTTAGGGGGAAGGGTAAGATTAAGATGATGCGGTGGCGTTGGATGGTGTGGGATGCACTGGCGATACTTGCCTTCACGCTGATAGGGATGTATTTTCATCGCCAGCAGATTGTGTGGGGCGATATTTGGTACACGCTGCTACCCCTTTATGGCGGCTGGTTCGGACTGGGGTTGCTGCTGGGGTTGTATCGTGCGAGTGCGGCGCGATGGGTGTTCCCCCTGGTCTGGCTGCTGGGTGTGCTGATTGGGCTTATGCTGCGGGCGTGGTGGCGTGGGGTTCCGCCGCTCGCCATCGATAGGACATTCCTGATACTTTCGCTGCTGTTTATCGGGCTGTTTACAGGCGTGCCGCGCCTGCTGGCGGCGCTCCTTCGCCTCTATCTCGGGCGGGTTAGAAAGTCATGCGACGCAGGCTCCTCTGGCTCCTGATAGGAGCAGGTGTGCTGTTGCTCGGTGTGGGGGGTCTGGCGGGTTGGCTCTATCGCGAGACCCGACCAGTGAGCAACCGTTTTCTGCCCCAGTTGGTGCGGGTGCGCCAGCCATTAACGCCCGATGCGATAGCCCAGCGGCTTGCGCAGCAGAAATTAATCCGCAATCCACGGCTGCTTCGTCTCTATCTGCACTGGCGAGGCAAGCGACGCATCGCGCCGGGCGACTATGAGTTCAGCCCGAACCAGTCGCTTCTGGAAATTGCCCATATCCTCATCGAGGAGCGGTTCACCCCCAATTGGGTCACCATCCCGGAGGGCTGGAACCGCTTTCGGATTGCCCAACGGCTGCAGGAGCGTGGTGTGGCTTCGGCAAGCGAGTTTCTTGACCTCTGTCGGCAGCCGCAACGATTCCACGATGTGGGTTTGCCCCTGCCCACGAACGGCACGCTGGAGGGCTACCTTTTTCCCAGCACCTATCGCCTGCCGCCCGGCAGCGGTGCCGAAACCGCCATCCGAACGATGCTCGACGCCACACGGCGCTATGTGTATCTGCCCTACCGGGAACAGATGGCGAAGCGCGGGCAGAGCCTGCACGAGGTGCTGACGATTGCCTCGATGATTGAGAAGGAAGCCCTGCACGATGCAGACCGCCCGCTCATCGCCGCCGTGATTTATAACCGACTCAAAAAGGGCATGCCACTCCAGATCGACGCGACGGTGCTGTATGGGATGGGCAAATGGAAGTCGCGCGTGCTGTATCGGGACCTGCAGCATCCCTCACCCTATAACACCTATCGCCGCAAAGGGTTGCCGCCGGGTCCAATTGCCAACCCAGGATTGGCAAGCATCCGCGCCGCGCTGAATCCAGCAGCGGTAGATTACCTTTTTTATGTGGCGCAGGCGGATGGCTACCACCGCTTCACCCGCACTTATGAGGAGCATCTGCAAGCGATTCGCGAGGTTCGTGCCGTTTCACCCGCCTCGCCGTAGAAAAAGGGCTGATTCTAACCGCTGGATCCACTCTTGAAACCTGCTTTCGCGCTTCGTTTGGCACAAAAGTTGCTGCATGTCCTGATTGGAAGCTCTATTCTGAAATGAAAGGGAGACTGAAGGCTTTACATAGACACGCAGTAGTGAAAGAGGGAGCTAAGCATTTTAGGTCATGGGGTGAGTGAAGGGGGCGAAAGCCAGAGAGGCTTTCTGAATGTGGCACTCATATCCAAAGAAAGGAGCGCGGGGAGCGGGAAGCTGCTCCCCGCAGTTTTTTAACCGCCTGCCCCGAAGTTGAACAACACAACCAGCAGGTCGGCGTCATCCACAGTGCCATCGTTGTTCAGATCGGTCGCCGAGTCGTTGCTACCGAAGGCGAATAGTACCTGCAACAGGTCGGCATCGTCGATCACATCGTCGCCATTCACATCGCCGTTCACCGTGAAACTCAACTCGCGATAAGCGAAGCCCTGCGGACTGATGGCAACATTCGGGACACTCACGGAGAGATAGCTGCCCGCTTTGGCACGCAGCGTGTAGGTGCCTGCATGCGCAACGCGTTCCGAGAATCGCCCGTATGCGTCCAGTGTGGTGGTGATAGTCTGTACCACCGTGTCGCCGCTTTTCAGCTGAATCGTGATGGGCACTCCCAATGGCAACCCTTGTCGCCCGCTGAGCCGCGCCATGCCGTTCAGAATGGCGGGTGGGTCCACTGGACGGATACGATAGACACGACCTGCGAAGAGCGAGCAGACATAGAGATAGCCATCGGGACCGATCTTGAGGTCGGTCACCACGCCCCAGCTTGTGCCCCAACGAGATAGGTTGCGCTCAGTGGTGCTATCGGCTACCCGGTCAGCCAGCGCGCCCGTCAGAATGAAGTCGTCCCGACTGGCGTTCATCGCAAAAAAGTAGAGCTGCCCGTTGTTCGTTTCGCCTACTACGGCTTGGTCGCGTGTGCCTATATCGAAGCGCGCGCTGCGCAAAAAGCAGATGGAGGTGACCCCAATCGGCGTGAGCCACGAAAAAACGGGGTCGGCATAGTAGGCGTTCGGCAACATCACCAAGTCGCTGGCGTTGAAGGCGGTGTTGTTGTTCTCGGTATAGGTAGCGTCCCGTGCGTCGGGTCCCATAATCTTGAGCCAACCGCTGTTGAAGCCCCGCTCCACCAAGTTGATTTCGTCATACTTGTCGGGACCGTTTTCAGTCAGCCAGAGCTTGGCGGTGAGCGCGTCGAAGGTCATGCCGAAGCTGTTGCGGATGCCATAAGCCCAGAGCCGCCGGATGCGCGGGTCGCTGTGGGCGATGAAGGGATTGTCCGCCGGGATGGAGCCATCGGGATTGAGGCGAAAAATGCCGCCCACACCGGCGACCGCCGTGCTGCTGGTGTTCTGCTCAATGCGCGGATTCGTGAAGCGCCCCCGATTCAGATCGCCCGTGACCCCATACAGCTTGCCATCGGGTCCAAACAGAATCACGCCGCCGTCATGGTTGGGACCGTTCGCCTGCGACGAATCGTAGGGGAACGACACGATAAGCACGGGGTTCACCAGCGCGCTGCCGTTCCAAGTGTAGCGCTCCACGCGATTATCGCTCCAAGTGCCTTGGGAGCCACTATCACCCCCTGTGGTGGATCGGGAGTAATAGAGATACACATAGCCGTTGTTGGCGAAATCAGGATGGAGAGCGATACCCAGCAAACCACGCTCACTGTTATAGTTCACTGGCAAATCCAACACTGTTGCCGTCACCACGCCATTCTCCACCAACTTAACTCGTCCCGTGGTGCGTTCGATCACAAAGAAGCGGTTCGGGTCATCGGGGCGTAGGAACTCGATGGCGATAGGTTGGGTAAGCCCGCTGATAACGGTCTCCACCGTCAGCGAGGGATCTGTCAAGGTCTGCGCCCCCAGCATGCCGCTTATCAGCGTCGATATGCTCAGAATCCAGAGCCGTGCCTGTCTCATACTTCCTATTATAGCCTAAATGCAGCGGTATCGGGCGAACAGACCTTTATGGACAGCCGGTGCCGAAGTTGAATAGCACAATCAGCAGGTCGGCATCGTCCACGCAGCCATCGCCGTTGACATCACCCGGAATCGTCGGAGAGAACGACCAACTCAGGATATCATGCTCCGCCGTGATATCGCCTGTGGCAGCGGTAAAGCCAACCCAAGCAGCACCGCTACCATCCAGAATGGAAAGGAAGTCGGCGTGATCGAAGTTAACGGTGAGCAATGGCACGCCATCCAGCGAGACAGAGAGTAGACCGGCGCCATCGTAGCTGATGGTAGCGAGATGAACATTTCCATCTGCCAAAGCGAACGGAGGGGACGCATACCCTAACATGGCGATAGAAGACGCCAAGTTTGGATTCCGCCAACGCGTGTGAACGGCTACATGGTTATCATTCGGGTCATCGATCCCGTCAGCAGCGGAGTTGTACCATATATCGAACTCGATAACGAGACTATGGGGGATGCCGGCGTAACCCATGCCCGAACCATCATCACCCAATGCTGTAGGGGCGAAATTTTGAATGATAAAAGCAAAGCCATCGGCACCCCCATTTATTTGGAAGCGGAAGGTGGTGGAGAAGCCGTTCGCAAGTCGTTGCTTGACTGGGTGATAAGCGCTACCCACTTGATGGGGAATGTCAGGAGTAAGTCTTAACCGTCCATCCACGATGGCGGCATTCCCGTTAAGCAGCAGCGGTGCGCCACTGAAGTCGGGATAGTTGAACTGCGCAAAGCATACGCTGGCTGGTAGTAGCCATGCGCTTACCAGCAGCACCAACGGCATGCGAAAACTCTTTCTAAACTGCATAGCACACTCACCTCCTACTTAGCGTTTCGTCGCTGCCCGGTCAATTTGGACTAAAACGACGCTCCAGCAACTGTGCTTGCCAGGGAAGTCTTCCGTTCCCTGGGTTATATTATACCCTTTGTTTGCCATATCGGTCGCGGGAGACGCAACAAGGAGGGGTTATGGGTCTATTCCCCAAGTTTGGTCTCTCTACCTCCCTCTTTTACAATAGGTTTCATGGAAGCGGGTATAATGGGGGTTGACCAGTTGCTGCCCTGTGCCGCCTGGTCTAAACCAATCCAAAGGGGGTGATAGGTGATGAGTAACCGTCACCGTACTTTGGAGGGGATGGCATTTTAGCCACCCGTAGACGGGTTGGCGATGCCGACCGACCCGTGGGGCGGAAGGTTAGCGACGCCCGCTACGGGACTCGGTGATGAATGCCACCTCTCCGGATGAATGCGCCGGGTGTGAACCCGGCGCTCCCTAAAAAATCGGAACGATTGGGGGACAGAAACGATGGCAAAATCGTGGCTCGGTCAAATCACGCATTGGTGGAACATCGCGAAGGAGCTTTCGCCCAGACAGGTGGAGCGGGAACTGCTCACACCGTTCCGAATCGCGCTGGTGGGACAGACGGATCGGGTGGAAGCGGTGTGGCGCGTGCTGACCGCTGGCGCCAGCCCCCAAACCCTACAAACGGCATCGGAATATGTGAAGCGCTTCACCGGACCGCCCCAAGAGGAGTTCGATATGGTGCTGGCGTGCGACACGCTGGAGGTGCCGCAGGACGCCATCGAGGCGATTGTGGCACATTTCCACAAGCATGAGTTCCCGCTGGTCGCCTTGGCACGGGTGCTGCCCGGCACACGCGAAATGGTGGTCAATCATTTAATAGAGGATGTCGCCACCCTCAACGCGGGCATCGCGATGCTCTCGGCGGTGCCGTCCGTGTTCCCACTTTTGGGGCTGCTTGCGCCGCCGGCAGCTGTAGCCGATATGGTGGTGCTGACCAAGAACCAGCTGCTGATGGTGCTGCGGGTAGCCGCCGCCTACGGCAAAGCGCCCGACTGGCGTCGGCGACTGCCGGAGCTGGCGAGCGTGCTGGGCGCGGCGTTCGGCTGGCGTGCCGTCGCGCGTGAACTGGTCGGCTTCGTGCCCGGCGGGGTCGGGATGGTGGTCAAGGGCATGGTGGCGTATGCCGGCACGCTCACCGTCGGACGCGCCGCCGCTTGGTACTACGCCACCGGCAGAACGCCCGGTAAAGCCGAGCGCGAACGACTCTATCAGCAAGCCTGGGAGGAAGCCCGCGAAAAAAGCCAAGAATGGAATAAGCCGTGAGCCGATGGCGAGTAGCACGCCTCGCAAGCACGCTGCTGATAGCGACGCTCTGGGGGAACGCGTCTTGTGGCAACTCAAGCCTTCTGACCCCCTCCTTTAGGTTCCCCCTGCTGACATGGGGAACCAGTCTCACCATCGGTTCCCCGCACGCAGTGGGGGGAAGCTGCAGGAGGGGGGTAAAAAATTTCTCCGATGAAACGCCCACACCCCTCCTGATTGTCCATCCCGATCCGGGCACGCCCCTTGTGGCACTTGAGGTCTGGGTTCGAGCTGGCAGCGCCTACGAAACGCCCGAAACCGCCGGTGCTGCCCACCTGCTGGAACATCTCATCTTCAAGGGCACGCCCCACCATCCCGCCGGCACGCTCGATGCAACCGTCGAAGCCGCAGGAGGCATTCTGGAAGCCAGCACCGAGCGGGAATGGACACGCTACCGAACCGCCGTGCTGCCTGACCATTGGGAGCAGGTGCTGCGCATGCTACTGGAGCATCTGCTGCATCCTGCCCTACCTGAGTCGGCGCTGCAGCGCGAACGCGCGCTCATGCTCCAAGATGAGTACGCCCTCTATCAAGCAGACTCGTTTCGCACCGTGCGTGATGCACTCTATGCGCAAGCGTACGGCGCCCATCCCTATGCCTTCCCGCCGTTCGGTACGCCCCAATCGCTGGCAACCCTTTCACGGGCGCAACTGCTCGATTTCCACCGCCGCTTTTATCGCCCTGACCGCATGGTGATAGTGGCGGTGGGCAATGTGTCGCCTGAGCGGGTGCAGCAGATTGTGCAGCAGGTATGCCGCCAATGGTCCGACGGGTCGGACAAGTCGGACAGGGTGAGAGATGCCCCCACGCCCACACGCGTGTCCCTTGCACCCCATCGCGCCCTCTTCGCGCTGGGCGTGCCCGCGCCACCTGCGACCTCGCCCAATGCGATGTTGGCAGCCGAAATCGTGCGCCTTGCCCTCACCGAGCCACATCGAGGCTTGCTCTACGAGCCACCGCTACCCTTTCTCCACCTTCAGGGTGAGTACCTGCCGCGCGCACAACCGAGCCTGATGCTCTTCTTGTTTCAGTTGCCAAGCGAAACGGGGGACAAGGAGCAGGTGCGCCAGCGTTGGGAGGCGGCTGTGCGCCAGATTATCGAGGGGCGTGCACGCCCCCAATTGGAGCAGGCAAGGCAATGGCTTCTGGCGCGCCACCAGCAGGCGATGCGCAACCCGCTGGAGCGTGCCCGCCTCTATGGCTTGTATGCCACACTCGGTCTGCCCACCCTACCCGATGAGTATCTCCAACGGGTACAGGCACTGACCCTCGACCAGATCGAGCAAGTGGCGCAGCAGATGGAGCAGGCAGAGCGGGCGGTATGGCACTCTGAGAGAACAACACGCCTGGAGCGCGTCGAAACTTCGCCCCCGTCGCCACCGATGGTGGAGTCCCAACCCTTTCGGCAGGTTCTGCCGAATCGGATGCGCGTGATTGCACTGCGTCAGCCGGGGGCAAAGCAGGTCGTGATGCAGCTACTGGTCGCCACGGGACCCGACGCGGAACGCGACTTCCCTGCGGGCACAGGCGAGCTAACCGCACGGATGCTCTTCACCACCACATCGAACGAAACGCAAGCCACGCTTGCCTCTCGCATCGCGCGTTCAGGCGGCACTCTTCAGCTCCATTATGAGCCGATAGGCGTCCGAATCACGGCGATTGCGGAGCCGGCGACTTGGGAGAATGTGTTGGCGCTGCTGCGGGAGGGGCTGACCCGTGCCGAGTTCGAGCCCGATGTGCTGCAGCGTGCCCTGCAAGCGGCACAAGCCGAGCGACAGCGAACGGACGGCACGCATGAACTGTCCCTCTATGATGCCCTGCTACGCCAGATGACCGAGGGCGGCACGCTCTATGCCCGCGCCGAAGAGTTGCAGCAGGTGCGCCTTGAGCATATTCGGGCGTTCTACGCGCGCTACTATCGCCCCGAACGGTTCGTGCTGGTGATTGCAGGCGACATCCCCGTCGAGCAACTGACCGAACGGGTGCAGCGCTACTGGGCTTCGGTCTCACAGGTAATACCAATCACCAAATCAAACTTCACCGAAACGCAGGCATTGGAGAACCCCCTCCTGCAGGTTCCCCCTACAAGTAGGGGGAACCGAACGAGTGCGCCATGCACGGTTCCCCTCGCGCCGTCGGGAGAGCCAAATCCTGCACGGGTTCCCCTCGCGCCGTTGGGAGAGCCAAACCCCTGCACGGTTCCCCTTGCGCCGTTGGGAGAGCCAAACCCCTGCACGGTTCCCCTTGCGCCGTCGGGAGAGCCAAACCCCTGCACGGTTCCCCTCGCGAAGCGGGGGGAACCTAAAGGAGGGGGGCAATGGTGGGAAGGTCAGGAGGGGGAGACAGTTTCCGCAACGCCGATTTTATCGTCAGGATCGTCGTTCCTATCGATAGGATCGTCATCCGATAGCCATCCATCACCGTTCCATGCGCCCACGCTTTATCTCGGTTTTGGGCTGTGCCTCGATGTGCGCTCACCAGAAGAGTATGCTGCGCTTTTGACCCTGCACGCCCTGCTCTGTGAGGGGAAGCGGAGCCTGCTGTTCCAGCATTTTCGGGAAGCACAGGGTATCGGCTACGCCTTTGGAGGGCTGCCCATCGTGTGGCAGGGCAAGGGGTTCCTGCTCGGTTTCTTGCAGGTGGGGCACACACGCTTGGCGCAGCGCGACACCCTGCTTCAGCAGATGGAGACGATGGTGCGTACCGCTGCGCTGAAACCCGAAGCGTTGCAACGCGCCGTCGCGCTGGTGGAGGGACGATGGCGCCGCGATGCGCTCGACCTTTTCGAGCGCACCCGCCGCCTTGCCCTCGCGGAAGCAAGCGGCATCGGCTACCTCGCCGAGCAAAACCTGCCTGAGCGGCTCAAGCAGGTGAACGAGGCAACGCTCCAATCGCTGCTGGAACGATGCCTGCCAACCGCGCGCGTTGGTGTAAAATAGAGGGGGCGATGCGATTCGATTCGCTTTTAGACGCTTATCGCGAGCTGGGGCTTGCACCGAATGCCTCACCCGAAGAGGTTCGGCAAGCCTATCGCCAACTGGCGCGTCGCTACCATCCCGACCACGCCCCCGAAGGCAAGCAGCAGGAGTACGAGGAGAAAATGAAGCGGGTGAACGCCGCCTATGCGATTCTGAGCGACCCGCAGCGGCGTGCCCAATATGACGCGGGGCAGCACAACGGCGCCAGCTCCCGCGCTTCCGCCAGCCCAAGCCGCCCCACGCCCCCCTTCTCATCCCGCGACCCCTATTTCCAGATGCGTCGGGGCTATCAGCAACGGCTCTATCGGGTGCAGGTCAGCACGCACCAACTGCCTGTGTGGGCACAACTGCTGTCGGGGCTGTTCGCGGGGCTGGGGCTGGTGGCGGGTTTCCTGATAGGGCTACCCTTCGGCATCGTGGGCTGCATCCCAGGCGCGCTCGTCGGCTTGATAGGTGGCATGCTGGTCGGGCTGTTTGCCGTGTATCTGCTCATCTTAACGCTGCCCACCGCGCTCTTGGCATCCATCGGCTACTGGGCGATGGGATCGGTCGGCGGCTGGCTGGGCGCACTCGTGGGCATCCTGCTGGGCTATCACTGGCTCAGCCGATTGAGAAGATGACAATGGGCAAGAGGTTGATGCTGATGGTTATCACGGGCGCCATGTTGGGTTATGCGGAGGCGCAGTCCATCACGCTGGCGGAGCGTGGGCGCGCCAAGGCTCCCATCTTGATTCAGGCAGAGGCGACCGCACCGGAGCGCTATGCTGCCGAAGAGTTGCGTCGGCATCTGGAGCAAATCACGGGCGCACCGTTCGAGATTCGCACCGCTGACCCTGCCGCGCTGCCTCCGACGGCTATCCTGATTGGACCGGGCGATGTGGCACGCCAGCGTTTTCCCGACATCGAATGGGACAAACTGGGCAGTGAGCAGGTGCTGATGCGCACGCAGGGACGCTACCTGCTGTTGGCAGGTGGGCGACCGCGTGGCACCCTGTATGCCGTCTATCGCTTCCTGCACACCTATTGTGGGGTGCGGTGGTGGACGCCGTGGGCCAGCACCATCCCGCGCCGACGCACGCTGCGCATTCCGCCCCTGAATGTGAGTGAGCAGCCCGCTTTCGAGTATCGCGAGCCGTTCTGGTATCACGCCTTCGACGGCGACTGGGCTGCCCGCCACTACTATAATGGGCACCACGCACGACTGGAAGAGCGACATGGCGGCAAAATCCAGTATGTGGGCTTCGTCCATACCTTCTACGCACTGGTGCCACCTGAACAATATTTTGAGAAGCACCCCGAATGGTTCAGCCTCATCGACGGCAAGCGGCAGTGGGAGCGTGCCCAGCTCTGCACCACGAACCCGCAACTGCGTGCCTTTCTGGTGGAGCGTGTGCGCGAATGGCTGAACACGAATCCGCAAGCGCGCATCGTCTCCATCTCCCAGAACGACTGGACGGGGGCGTGCCAGTGCGACACCTGCCGCGCCCTCGACGAGCGCGAGGGCACACCTGCTGGCTCGGTGCTGGAGATGGTCAACTTCATCGCCGAGCAACTGGAGCGCGCGTTTCCCGATGTGGCGTTCGATACACTGGCATATTGGTACACGCGCCGTGCCCCCAAAAGCCTGCGCCCACGCCCCAATGTGATTGTGCGCCTCTGCTCCATCGAGTGCAACTTCGCACAACCGCTGGAACATCCCAGCAACGAAGCGTTCGCACGCGACATCCGCGACTGGAGCCGACTCACCAACCGCCTCTATGTGTGGGACTACACCACGAACTTCGCCCACTATATCATGCCCCACCCGAACTGGTTCTCGCTGGGTCCAAATGTGCGCTTCTTCCATCGGCATGGCGTGCGGGGGCTGTTCGAGCAGGGTGCGTATCAGTCGCACGGCGCGGAGATGGCGGAGCTACGCGCTTGGGTGCTGGCGCAACTCCTCTGGAACCCCTATCAGGATGACCAGAAGCTCATCGACGAGTTCCTTCGCGGCTACTATGGCAAGGCGGCGCGCTTTATCCGCCAGTATCTGAACCTGATGCATGAGGCGGCGAAAGATTTCTATATGGGTTGCTTCACCCCGCCCGATAAGGCGCCCTATCTGCGCTATGAGGTGCTGGCAAAGGCGGAAGCCCTTTGGGAGCAAGCGGAGCATGCGGTGCAGCATGACCCCGACCTGCGCTGGCGCGTGCAGATCGCGCGACTGCCCCTCTGGTACGCCTGGCTGGTCAACTGGGATCGGCTGCGCCAAGAGTGCGAGCAAGCGGGCACTAAGTGGGTGATGCCGCTCTCCAAAGAGCAGCTGGCACACAAATGGCTGCAAATCGCCACAGGCGACGGTCCACCCGGCTGGACGCGCATCACCCATGTGAACGAAGCAGGACTAACCCCAGAACAGTTCGTGAAGAACATCCTGAAATGAACCGATGTAGGAGAAGGCACCGCATGAGCGAATAAAGGAGGCGATGACGCCGTTCTTAAGAAAAGTGGTGGAGTTCCTGCGCGAGAACCCCGACGGGGTTCGAGTGGTGCGCCGGCTCACCAGCGAAGATATCATCGAGGTGCCGGAGGAGGAAGGCTGGGTAGGCGACGCGATGCTGGTGCCTGAACCGGAGCGTAAAGAGTTCGGCATCTATGAGGTGCCACGCGGGCACCAACCCACCGCCTTCACCCACTTCATCGACGGCATCCAACATTCGCAGCTGCTCTACTACCTTTGCGTGGAGCAGGCATTCCTGCCCGTCGTGTACGGCTATATTGCGGCGATGGTGCTGGAACGACGCGACAGGAACCTGCACCCCTGCCCCGATCTCTATGCCGATGAGGAAGCGCTCTATCTGCCAGCCCGCCTGATTAACACGCGTACCTTCCAGAAACATGGCATCATCATCCACGACACCTACGAGCGGGCGGAGGTCGAAACCGCCTCGTTTGCCAGCATGTTGCAGAAGGCAGGCGCGACGGTGGCACGCATGCGCGACCAGCTGGAGCGGAATCTGGCGATGCGCTGGATCGAGCAATATGGCACAGAGCCGAACTGCTGGCTGGTGGTGGACGGCTCCATCTCCGATTTGATGCGCGAGCAGCAGCAGCGCCGCTTCCTGCGGGTGGTGGGCGTTTCGAAATCGCACCGCACCTCCTACCTGCGTCCCGACTGGATGCTGCAGGTGCTGAACATGCCAGCGGGCTATCGCAGCAGCGTCTTTCGCCCGCGCCGACCGCAGGTGGAGGAGGTCTACAGCTGGTATCTGCGGCTGCGCTGGCAAGAGGGTGCAGCGCCCACCTACGGGCTGGTGCGCGTGGAGATGCCCCCCACCCACGAAACGCTGGAATGGGTCGACACCGTTTCGGCATGGCTCCTGCAGGAGACGCGCCCGCTGAGCCTGCCCGACCCACGCTATGACCGCCTGCTCTATCCTTTCCGCATGTGCGAGCATCATCTGCGTAGCCGCTCACCCAGCCGTGTGCTGATCGAAACCGCTGTGGCGAATCTCGCCCCCTAAATAACCCCGCAAAAATACCAGATTTGACCCCCCCTCTTGCATTTTGGCGGCGAGATGTGCTATAATAGGGCAGAGGATCGCTCTGCCGCTGTATGTCTCTTTCTTCGCCCTGTAGTATCCCCTGCGTTTGCAGGGGATTCGGTGAGAATTCGTATTCTCACCTGTTGGGAGCGAGTCATCTCGTTCCCCACACTCATACAAGCAGGAGGTTTACGGCGATGAAGCATGTGAAATGGAGCATCGTGGCGATTGCCGCCACTCTGAGTGCGGCGGTCTTCGCGCAGCCGACTATTGACGGCACGCGCGACGCCCTCTATTACAACTTGATTGTCGAGCAGAACACGCAGACCGGCTTCGGGGACAGCAACCTCGGGCAGGTCGACTACGCGAACGGCTCCGAGCTGGATGCCGCCTACGCCTATGTGGACATGAACAACGGGATACTCTACCTGTTCCTGGCGGGCAACCTCGAATCGAACTTCAACAAGCTGGAAATCTTCTTCGATACGGTTGCCGGCGGGCAGAACCGCCTGCGCGGCGATAACTCCGGCGTGGATTTTGGCGGGCTGAACCGCATGGGCGATGACGGCAGCGGCAACGGACTCACTTTCGACCAGGGCTTCGAAGCGGACTACTGGATTGGCATCACAGGCGGCGGAAGCCCTTACGCCCTCTACGCCAACTGGGCACAGCTACTCACCTCCGGTGGCGGTCCGGGCTACTATTTGGGCACAACCGGAGCGGCTTCGGACGGCACCCTCAGCGGTGGATATAACCCCTACGGCATCCGCGTCACCATCAACAACAGCAACACCGGGGGTGTGGATGGCGGTACTGGCACGGTGTCGCCCGGTGTCGGCGCGTCGGTCACCACGGGTGTGGAGTTAGCCATCCCATTCGCGGCAATCGGCATCACGGGCGCCACCGTGATTAAAGTCACCGTCTTTATCAATGGCGCTGGACACGACTTCGTGTCCAATCAGGTGCTGGCAGGGATTGGCGGAGGCGGCAATCTGGGTGAGCCGCGCAATGTGAACTTCGCGAACATCCCGGGCGACCAGTTCTTCTATGTGGTGGTGCCGGAGCCTGCCTCTCTGCTGGCACTGAGCGCCGGGCTGATGGGTGTGCTGGCACTACGCCGTCGCCGACAGGCATAAATCTTTCCTTCCCTACCCCCACCCAGCGAAAGCAGGGGCGCGAGCCTCGCGCCCCTGCCCCTTATAATCAGCGCGAGTGGATTATCAGGTTACCACCCGCTAAGGTGCCCCAAGCGCTATAGACGAGTGTATTCGCCTCATCATACACCCAGAGCATGAACATGTCGTTGGTGCCCGGCGTGCCGCCGTCCCAGACGGCAACCCAGAAGCGGTAGCTGCCGAAGCCATTGAGCGTTGCCCAGCCGCTGAAATAGCCCTCCGAAGTGCTGGGCACATAGACCCAATCGATGGCAAACGATTTCAGGTTCAAACGCCAGCCGTGGTCCTGATACTCGAGACTACCACGGATGCTACCATTGCGCTGTACCTGGGCAACAAAACCGAAGGTTTGTCGCGCACTCTCTAACTCCAACCAACCGCCTCCTGTGATAAAACCGGAGGCGCTGGGCTGATAAGCTGTGACAATCATCACCTGCTGCCATTCACTGCCATCGCTCACTGCCCACACCGTGAAAGTGTCGGCAAAGGGCGGTGCCCACACCCACGACACACTACCGCTTTCGGGCACAGAAAGGGCATCTGTATAGTAAACTTGGTTGCCGTGCGAGTCGAGAACGACAAATTGCACGGTCGACGCACCGTTGACAACCGAGAACTGGAATTCAACAGGGGTACCGACCGCAACGGGTTCCGAGGAACCGCTCTGTCCATCACCGACCACACCGGTGGCGGTGCCTGCGGCAAAAGCGGCTTGCATGATTACCATGCTCAACAACCAGCCAGTTATCGATCTTCTCATTGGGTATCCCTCCCAGTAGCATTGTTCCATCGGCATACCCCTAAATTGCAGGTAAGGTTGCCAGGGGGTAAACGCTTTGAGCCGCTTTGGGGTACTCTATATAGGATGAAGATTCGACCGCCACGCTATATCATCTGGAGTACGAGCGAGGTTGATCTGAGCGACCCGTTCCAGCGACGCTGGTATATCCGACAGGTGCTGTTGCACGGACGCGAACAGGATGTGCGCCAGTTGGACAAAGCAGAGCTGGCGGCGCTCATAGACGAGCTACATCTCCCCGAACCCATCTATCAACTTTGGAAACGATACCTCTCTCGAGCTGGATATTATGCTAAAGGGTAAAGGATTGCTATCCGCTACGCAGCGACGGTTTCTCCGCCTGTTCTCTCAAACACTTGATAGGCTGAACAGCAGCGGCGATTAGCGTCGCTTGGCAAGCAGGGAAAACCTGCCCTGTGGCGAACCTCTCGCTGGAGGACACTATGGTCAAGGTTGGAATCGTGGGACTGGGCACGATGGGGCGTCAGCACGCCGAAGCCTATCGCCAGATGCCCGATGTGCAGCTGAGCGCAGTGTATGACCACCATCTGGAACGGGCGCAGGCGTTCGCACAGGAGTTCAACACGGCGGTGGCGCCCGATTTCAACACACTCCTACAGCACTGCGAGATTGTGGACATCTGCACCCCCACCTATCGGCACACGGAGTACGCGCTGTCCGCCATCGAAGCGGGCAAGGCGGTGGTGTGTGAGAAGCCGCTCGCCCGCACCTTGCAAGAGTGCGAGCAGATTGTGGAGGCGGTTCGAAAACACAACACCCTCTTTATGCCCGCGCATGTGCTGCGATTCTTCCCGGAATATCGCACGGCGCACCAGATGGTGCGGGCAGGCACGCTGGGCACAGTCGCCGCCGTGCGCATGCGACGCGGCGGTGATTTTCCCCGCACCAAAAGCGACTGGTATGCCGATTTCGAAAAGAGCGGCGGCATCATCATGGACCTCATCATTCACGACATCGACTGGGTACGCTGGACGCTGGGCGAGGTGGAGCGCATTTACGCCAAGGCGTTGACCTTCCGCAGGCTGGAACACCTCGATTACACATTGGTCACCATGCGCCTGCGCAACGGCGCGATTGCCCATATCGAGGGCACTTGGTGCGACCCGGGCGGCTTTCGGGTGAGCTTCGAAATCTGTGGGGATGCCGGCATGCTGGAGTATGACTCCGCCCAGATGGTGGCTTTGCGCGTGGCACGCCGAGCGGAGGCAGGGCAGGCAGGAGGCGTGGAAGTGCCCGAAAGCCCCGCGGTCCACAACCCCTACTACCTCGAGCTGCGCCACTTCGTGGAGTGCTACCAAAGCGGGCAACCACCCGAAATCACTGTGGAGGACGGCATGGAGGCGGTGCGGCTCACACTCGCCGCCATCGAATCGGCACGCACAGGCACCGTTGTCCATCTGAAATAGAACAGGAGGGCAAACACACGATGAAGGTCAAAGTGGGCATCATGAGCTTTGCGCATCTGCACGCCGATAGCTACGCACACTGCTTGTTGACCAACCCGCGTGCGGAGTTTGTGGGTATCGCCGACCATAACCCGCAACGCGCCCAAGAGAAAGCCCAGCAGTACGGCGTGCAACGGTTCGACAGCTACGAATCGCTGTTGGCATCGGATGTGCAGGCGGTGATTATTTGTTCGGAGAATGTGCGGCATGCCCCGCTGGCGCAGATGGCTGCCGCCGCGGGCAAGCATATCCTCTGTGAGAAGCCGCTCATGACCCGCTTGGAGGATGGTCAGGCGATGCTCGCAGCCGCACGCGGGGCGGGTGTGCAACTCTTTACGGCGTTCCCTTGCCGATTCAGCCCCGCGTTTCAGCAGATGTGCATGCGGGTGCAAGCAGGCGAGATCGGGGAGCTGCTCGCTCTGCGCGGTACCAACCGTGGGGTGAACCCCGGCGGCTGGTTCAACGACCCAGAGCTGGCGGGCGGAGGCGCCATGATGGACCACACCGTGCATGTGGCAGACCTCATGCGCCTGCTAACCGGGCAGGAGATTGTGGAGGTCTATGCTGAAACGAATAACTTGATGTATCACGGCAACTTCGATGACACCGCAATGCTGACCCTTACCTTTGAGAAGGGCATCTTTGCCACCCTCGATTCGAGCTGGTCGCGCCCGCGCACCTTCCCCACTTGGGGCGATGTCACGCTCGCGGTGTACGGCACACGCGGCGTCATCGAGATGGATATGTTCGCGCAATACCTGCGCCATTATGACGACCGCACGGGACGCATCCGTCAGATGTTCTGGGGTGATAACATCGATGCCCTGATGATCGACGAGTTCCTGCGGGCGGTTGCAGGTGAGCCTGCCCCCACCCTGGCAACGGGTGACGATGGCTACAAAGCGGCAGCGGTCGCCCTCGCTGGCTACGAATCGGTGCAACGCGGCGAACCCGTTCGGGTATAATTCACCGATCGATTTCGCCCAGCACGATATCGATGCTGCCAATCAGCGCCACCAGATCGGCAATCAGCCGTCCGACCGCCATCTTCTCTAAAGCCTGCAGGTTCATAAAGCTGGGCGCGCGGGTGTGCATGCGATAGGGGCGGTTCGTGCCGTCGCTCACAAAGTAAAAACCCAGCTCGCCTTTGGGCGACTCGATGGGCACATACGCTTCGCCCACAGGCGGGCGAAAACCCTCCGTGTGAATTTTAAACCAGTGAATCAGCGACTCCATCGAGCTGTCGATGGCTTCGCGCGGTGGGGGCACGATTTTGGGGTCATTCACGCGGTAATCCCCTTCAGGCAGCCCGTCGATGGCTTGCTGCAGGATTTTGAGGCTCTCGCGCATCTCTGCCATGCGCACCAGATAGCGGTCATACACATCGCCCCGCGTGCCCACCGGGATGTTGAACTCGAACTGCTCGTAGCCGCTGTAGGGGTTCGACTTGCGGATGTCCCATGCGAAGCCCGTGGCCCGGATGGTGGGTCCGCTGACGCCCAGCGCGAAGCACTCTTCGGTGGTGAGGGTGCCGATGCCCATCGTGCGCTCGCGCCAGATGGGGTTCTCGGTCAAAATGCCCTCGATCTCGTCCAGCGCGTGGGGCAACTCTTTGAGCAGCTGGCGCAGGCGCACCTCGAAACCCGCTGGCATATCGCCCCGCAAACCGCCCGGACAAATCCAGCTGGGCATCATGCGTACGCCCGACATCATCTCAAATAGGTCCAGAATCTTTTCGCGCTCACGAAAAGCGTAGAAGAAGATGGTCATCGCACCCAGGTCCATCGCATGCGTGCCGATCCAGACAAGGTGGCTGGCAAGGCGCGATAGCTCCGCCAATATCACCCGCAGATACTGCCCACGGGGCGGAATCTCGATGCCCAATATCTTCTCGATAGAGAGCGAGAAGGCAAGGTTATTGTTGTTGGCGGAGAGGTAGTCCATGCGATCGGTCATCGGCAGCGCCTTGTAATAGGTCAGATACTCCGCTTCCTTTTCCATGCCGGTGTGCAGGTAGCCGATGACACATTCGGCTTTGACGATGCGTTCCCCCTCCAACTCGCACACCACGCGCAGCACCCCGTGCGTGCTGGGATGCTGCGGTCCCATATTGATAATCATCGTGCCCTCTTCGGTGCGCTCTACTGTGGTGGCGACCGCTTGCGACGGGATAAATGGCTGCCGCATAGCCTAAGTATACCCGAACCGTATGAGGTATGCTCTAAAGGCGAGGAGCCGAGCGGTGAACACCTTCGGGCATCTGTTTCGGATTACCACTTGGGGCGAGTCGCATGGCGGCGCGGTGGGCGTGGTGGTGGATGGCTGCCCACCCCGCATCCCCATCACGCCAGAAGAGATTCAGCAGGAGCTGGATCGCCGTCGCCCCGCTCAAAGTCGGCTCGTCTCGCAGCGTCGCGAGGCGGACCGCGTGCAGATTCTATCGGGCGTGTTCGAAGGGCAGACGCTTGGCACACCTATCCTAATGCTGGTCTGGAACGAGGATGCCCGCCCCGAAGCCTATGAGCCGTTTAAGCACCTCTATCGCCCCTCCCACGCCGATTACACCTATCAGGCGAAGTATGGCATTCGCGACTGGCGCGGTGGCGGGCGCAGCAGCGCGCGCGAAACCATCGGACGGGTGGCAGCGGGTGCCCTCGCCAAAAAGGTGCTGCGCACCCTCTGGAATGTGGAAATCATCGGCTGGGTGGAGCAGATTCATACCTTGCGTGCCTGCGTAGACCCTGACACCGTGACACCCGAACAGGTGGAGAGCAACCCCGTGCGCTGCCCCGACGCCTCCATCGCCACCCAGATGATAGAGCGAATCGAGCAGGTGCGCAAGCAGGGCGACTCGGTGGGCGGTGTGATTCGCTGCATAGCGCGCAATGTGCCCCCTGGCTGGGGTAGCCCCGTGTTCGACAAGCTCGAAGCCGACCTCGCCAAAGCCGTCATGAGCATCCCCGCCACCAAAGGCTTCGAGATTGGCTCCGGTTTTCGAGGCGTGGAGATGCGGGGCAGCGAGCATAACGACGCGTTCTACACGGATGAGACAGGACGCATCCGCACCCGCACCAACTTCTCTGGCGGCGTGCAGGGCGGCATCAGCAACGGGGAGCTGATTGATATCCGCGTGGCGTTCAAGCCCACCGCCACCATCTTTCAGGAGCAGCAGACGGTGGACGAATGGGGCGAGCCAGCGGTGCTGAAGGCACGAGGGCGACATGACCCCTGTGTGGTGCCCCGCGCCGTGCCTATCGTGGAGGCGATGGTTGCCCTGGTGCTGGTCGACCATGCCCTGCGCCATCGCGGTCAATGTGGCGAGTGAAAAAGCGCGCAACAGCCCAATAAGCCCAAACATGCTTTAGGAGGATAACGGTATGCGATTCTCACAACGAGACGAGGCAGCACACGCTCTGGTACTCTTATCGTTTGCCACCGACTACTTAGAGGTGCTGGCAACCGTTCGTTCCACGCGTCTGCTGTCCGGGCGACGCTGCCTCATCGCACTGGTACGCAAAACTGCTGCTGCCCGTGCAGGCGAGCCGCTCTATCAGGACCCTGGAAATGTCTATATCGCCATCTTGGAAGAGCGAAGGAGCCAACCTCCGAAGCGCGTTTGGGAGCAGCTCATCGGACATGGCTGCAACGGCAAACTAACGGTTCGCGACCTGAACCGCGATGGCAAAGAGGAAATCTTCTTCTGGGTGGACGGGCAAGCGTGTGTTGCAGGCGTTCTCCAGCTGGTTCGCTCCAACCAAGCGCGATGGCTGTATCGGAGTGAAGGGCGATTTCAAGCCAAAGTTCAGGATGTGAATAGGGATGGACTGTGGGAGGTTGTCGAATCGTGGTTGACGGTTCAGTTAGATGAGCCTTATTATTCTCAGATTGCAAGCAAGCAATGCTTATTTGCGCGGAAGGTGTGGCGGTGGGAGAGGAGCGTCCGAGCATATCGGCTCTGGAAGGTGGAGCCTGATAGGGCGCTTCAGAAGCGATTACCGCGCGACGCGTTGCTGCGCACCCCAGGGGCAAAAGAAATTTTGGGGCGTTAGAAATGCAATAGCACAGCAGGAGTATCAGTACGGGTGTCGTATTGCGTGTAAGGCATGCCAATTACCGACTGGATAAAAAATTAGGGAGGCGACGCGGCAAATGATAAGAGGGCAAGCCATTAAAGTATCTGCGCTGATAAGCGGGAGCGTAGGTGTGCTGTGCGCTGGCAACTATCTTGCCTTTTTGCCTTCTCCCGCCGTAGAGATTCTCGTCATGTTGTTGATAGTAGGAGCCGTCCTTTGCCTCGGCATGGCGATCTACCTCTGGGTAGGAATTGTTTCCTCCAAGAAAGAAATATCACTTGGCGAGCTGGAGACGAGAAAGTCTCTAAAGAAGATGTTAATATGGGTATGGGTTTTTGGTTTGCTTCTCCTTTTATCGCAGAGTGTGTATGTTCAATATAAATCTATTGAAGAAGCGATTTTCTATCTGAAGCAAGTATACGGGGAGCATTATGTGGAACATCTTGAAGGTGCTTTGGATCGAATCGGGCATGATTTGGAATGGCTTTGCTTGGTCTTTGTTTTAAGTTATTGTTTCGCTTGGGTTGGAATCAAGTTTCCAAAGATTTCTTCTATTCTTGCAGGACTTGTGGCGGGAGCTGCAGCTATGGTCATTCAATCTCTATGGGGTATTCCTTTTGGGGAAAGGTTCTCGGATATAATGGCGAATGGTAATTCGATGATTCTATGGATAGGTTGGGGGTTGGCAGTGTTCGTGGTGGTCACCTCCAGTATTGTACTAAGTAGGACGGCATGGTTTTGGAATGATGCCCGAGAGTCTACCCAAGCAAGGTGAAGCCGAAGCGGAGCTGTACCTTGTGCGATTAGATGTATTGCGGTAATCCCTTGTGCATATACCGCACATTCTTGAGTTTATCCGAGATTAGAAAGATGTTCACATTCCTTGTGCCTCTTTGACCATTTGGAGGAACTGCTCCTCGTTCAGCACGGGGATGCCCAGTTCGAGGGCACGCTGCAGTTTACTGCCTGCGCCGGGTCCTGCCACCACATAGGTGGTGTTGCGGCTGACGCTGGAGGTGGCACGCCCGCCCAACGAGCGCACCAGCTCCTCCGCTTCCTCGCGCGTGTAGCGCTCCAACTCGCCCGTGAAGACGAAGGTCATGCCCGCAAAGGGCGTTGCGCGGGGGCGCGCACGCTCCGCTTCCATCTGCACACCTGCTGCCTGCAACTTCTCGATGACCTGGCGGTTCTCCGGTCGGGCAAAAAACTCCACCACCTCCCGTGCCGTCTCGGGACCGATGCCGGGAATTGCCATCAGCTCCTCCTCGGTGGCGCGCATGAGTGCCTCCATGCTGCCGAAATGCTCCGCCAAGAGTCGGGCGGCATGCTCTCCCACCTGTCGGATGCCCAGCGCGAAGATGAGCCGTGCCAGCCCTGCCTGTTTGCTCTTCTCGATGGCGTTCAGAATGTTCGCGATGAGCTTCTCGCCGCTGCGCTCCAGCATGATGAGGTCGCCCCGATACTGATGGAGGTAGTAGAGGTCGGCAGGGTCGCGGATGTAGCCCAGTTCGAACAGTCGCTGCACCCACTTTTCGCCGACACCCTCGATATTCATGGCGTGGCGGCTGGTGAAGTGGCGGATACGCTCCACGATTTGGGCGGGGCAGGCAAGGTTGATGCAGCGCAGGGCGGCTTCATCTTCCACGCGCTCCACGCGCGCGCCGCAGGCAGGGCAGCGTTCGGGCGGCTCGATGGGCTGCTCTTGACCCGTGCGCTGCTCCGGGATGACGCGCACCACCTCTGGGATGACCTCGCCCGCACGCTGGATGACCACCTTATCGCCCAGCCGAATATCCTTCTGGCGGATGTAGTCGATGTTGTGCAGGGTTGCGCGGGAGACCGTGACGCCCCCCACCGGCACGGGTTCCATGATGGCGACGGGTGTCAGCACGCCAGTACGCCCCACCTGCCAACGCACCTCCACGATGCGCGTCGTTGCCTGCTCCGCGGGATATTTATAGGCGATCGCCCAGCGGGGTGCGCGCGTCGTGGCACCCAATTGACGCTGCAACGCTATCTCGTTCACTTTAATCACCACGCCATCGGTGGCATAGTCCAGCTCTTGACGCCGATGGCTCCACTCTCGGCAGAAGCGCAGCACGCCCTCGATGCCTTTCACCAGGCGCGAATGGGGATTGACGGGGAAGCCCCACGCTTTGAGCTGCTGCAGCACCTCCCAGTGGGTGCGGAACTCGATGCCCTCGCAGTAGCCAACGCCATAGACCCAGATTTTGAGATGGCGTCGGGCGGTGATGCGCGAATCGAGCTGGCGCAGGCTGCCCGCAGCCGCATTACGCGGGTTAGCAAAGAGCGGCTCGCCCGCTGCCTCGCGCTCACGGTTGATACGCTCAAACTCCTGATAGCTCAGGTAGACTTCGCCTCGCACCTCCACAAGGGCAGGTGGCGCGCTGAAAAGATTCGCGTCTGTGCGCAGCCGCAGGGGCACCTGACGAATCGTGCGGAGGTTGGGGGTCACATCTTCCCCGCGGTAGCCGTCGCCGCGGGTCGCCCCCACGGTCAGCACCCCATTCTCGTAGGTGAGCGAGACCGCCAGCCCATCGATTTTGAGTTCGCAGGTGTAGTCCAGCTCCGTTTCGGGCGACAGGTCTAAAAAGCGTTTCACGCGCCGATCGAACTCCAGCAGCTCCTCCTCACTGAAGGCGTTATCGAGGCTGAGCATCGGCTCGCGATGGGCATGTTCGGGAAAAGCTTCGAGCGGCGGTGCGCCCACCCGTTGCGTGGGCGAATCGGGCGTGACAAGCTCCGGGAACTGCTGCTCCAACTCCACCAGCTCCCGAAAGAGACGGTCATACTCCTCATCGGAGATTTCGGGCTGATTCAGCACATAGTAAAGATAGTTATGATGCTCAATAAGCCGCCGCAACTCCTCGATGCGCGCCTGTGCCTGTTCCCGTGTCATCAAGAAGGGGATTCGTGCCTCTCCCTCTTCTCTCCTGCATGCGCAAGTAGGAATCGCGTGGCTTCTTGCGAATAGGAAGATAGGTGAGAACGATGCAGGTTCGCCAAACGGAATGGTGGTTGTTTGTTGAGCCGGAGCTGGCATCGCTGGTCATCCCAGGGCTGGGTCAGTTGCTGCAAGGGAAATGGGGGCGAGCCCTTCTCTGGTTTATGCCCGCTGCGGCGATCTGGACGCTCGTGATTCACCCCGACATGTGGCAGATAGAGCATATCCTGCTTGTGCCAGTGGCGTTGGGTTTCCACCTCGGCAGCTCGCGTGCGGCTTCAGGACAACAGAGGGCATCGGCAGAAGGGGAAACGCTACCAGCCTATTTGCGCCAGAAGGTACTGGGCATCGTGCTGATAATGGTGGCAGGTATGACCATGCTACTGGTGAGTGGCGTGCTGGTGGAGGAGATGATGCGCAGTTGGTCTGTTGCCTCCTCCTTGTCCCATGTGGGTGTTTCTCGGCTTGCCCGCGCGTTGACTCAGGTGGTGATGATGGGGGGCATCGGGATCGCGGGTTTCTGGCTGTTTCAATTGGGCAGTCTGGCACAACAGCGCGCCGAGGAGCAGGCCCGCCAGCATATCCTGATGGAGCGAGCGCGGCAGAGTGGGGGTATCCTGACCATACCAGAGGCAGCACTTGCCGCCCAGATCAGTATGGAAGAAGCGCAGCAACTGCTCGAACAGATGGTGCAGCGACGCATCGTGGGTCTCTCGCTGCGCGAGAACGGGCAGAAGGTTTATCACTTTTTTGAGGAGAACAGCCCAAATCAGGCAACATAGAGAGTGGGGGGATTCCTCACGCGAACATCCGCTGCCCCCTGCACCAATTGAACTCAAGTGATGTATCCTTATCCACGCCCCCTACAGCCGAGTGTTAGAGCCAGGGGCAGCCAACCCGGTTGCCCCTGGCAGGGGGGACAAGTAGGGCACTTATGCCGCGCGACGGCGACGATACGCCAGCCCCACTAACCCAATCGCAAGCGCCAGCAACGAGGCAGGCTCGGGTACGAAGATGTACTGATTAAGTTGAATCGTGTTCCAGCCTTGGAAGCCCGAGTTGACCAGGGCGCGCGCGATTTTCTCCTTTTCACGAGCGGGATCGATCGCGCTCACCTCGGTGATGATCTGAATGGGACCCCCCCCAACGAGCCGCCAACTGAAACCCGCCAGCTTCACGAACTCCTGCTGTCCCGGCGTGATCGTGTTGCTGCCATGTCGAACCGCTACGAGGAAGGTTTTGAACAACACGTTCTCACCTGCCGGGATACGGGGTGCATCCAGGAAGGTACTCCACCTCGTTTCCTGATGGACATCGGGGCTACGGGTGTCAGGATGGGGAATGGGTTGCCCCTGGTCATCGCGATATTGCCCGGAGAAGTTTGGAAAGTAGTAAGTATTCCCGTCATCGTCATTTTCGTAGTAAGGCGAGTTGTCCGCGCCTCCTCTATTCCGCTGGTAGTCCCAGCCGCCGGCAGGCGGGTCAACCACGGGGAGATTCGGGCGATTCCCATTCCAGGTTGGAAACCAGTTCTGAGGGTTGCTGGCGTCATGGATAATCTGGAACCAACGGAAGTCGTAGATAGGGTCCAGAATCGCACCCCAGCCTCCTTGGAACCGAAAGACCGCCGTCATGAAATCATCGCGCCCAGGATCGTCGTCATGGACGGTCCAGGTCAAGGTTCCAATCTGCACGGGGTTCTGGTGCCCCTGCATGCGTACCCGAATAGGCAATTGGGCGTTGGCAACCAGGGTGTTGGCTGCTATCACACATAGCACCAATGGCGTCAGATACAAGCGCGCACTTTGCAACCACCGCATCGAGCATCGAATCATTTGTTGTTCCTCCTTCGCATGGGGTTGTCTGGTGCTCCTTTCTCCCCACGCACTATTAATGACTCGCCCAAAGCCTGATCTGTTGCACCTTTCGAGGGCGGATCGGACGATTTAAGCAGGAAAACGGGGCAAATGGGCGTATTCGACCTGTGAAAAAGCCAATTGGTGAGAAGTGGAGAGGAAGTGTCGCGCATGACAACGGATGATGCGGCTCAGATAGACCGCTGGTTGGAAGCCGCGCGGCAGGGCGATGAGCGCGCGACCCATCAGCTGCTGGAGTATTGCCGTCCCCTGATTCGGCGCTATCTGCAAGGGCGCGTACGCCGCGAGGAGGACTGCCACGACCTGACCCAAGAGGTGCTGATTCGGGTGGCACGGGCTTTACCGCATCTCACGCTCCGCGCTTCCTTCGAACACTGGTTGATGCGCATCGCCGCGAACTGTCTCAGCCGGTTCTATAGTCGGCGGTGGCACGCGCTCGAAATCCCCTTTTCAGACCTACCCGATCCTGAATGGCTGTCAGAAGTGCAACAAGAATCGGATGAGGCGAGTCTTATTAATCAGATTGCCCAGCAGCAGACTCAGCAACGGCTACTTGAGATTATGGCAAGGGTCTGCTCGGATGCCGAGCGGTGGGTTATCTTGCTGCAGGCGCAGGGTGAGCCGATGGAGGCGATTGGGCAAATGCTTCGGATGAAGGCGAACACCGTCCGCAGCCACCTGATGCGCGGGCGATCGAAGGTGCTGGCATATATTGTCCAGCATGAGCCTGAGCTGGTCGGTGGCGTTGAGGCGATGGAGCGGGCGATGGCGCGACTGCAGCAGGCAGGAGCGCCGCGGGCGCAGCTGAGCCAGCGGGAGCGCGATGCGCTGCACCATCCGGGGCGGAACCAACGGGCGTTGCGCCGGGCATGTCTGAAGCTTGTGCCCTATCTGCCGCTGCCCTTTACCGCACTATAGCGGCTCGCCGCACGCGGTACGGGTGCGGTTCCCGCACCCTGAATTTTCGAACAGCCTCGACAAGGGGTGAGGGTGTTCGAAAACAGGTGAAATTTCTCACCCCCTCCTTAGGTTCCCCCTGCAGGCAGGGGGAACCTAATGGGCCAGGTCGGGTACCCACGACGACAGCCCCGAATCGAACTCGTGGATGGCAACGGGAATGTGGTGGAGTCGGACACCCTCATCCTGGATGCAAACGGCAACTATGTCTATCTCACCAATCAGCAGGGGGTCTTCACCGTGCGGGTCAAGGAGACGCACTGGCTCCGTCAAGCGCATCGCAATGTGAACCTCAACACCGATGTCACCCTCAACTTCAACCTGATTAACGGGGATGTGAACAACGACAACCTTATCGACGACGCTGACCTACTGCGAGTGCTGTTCGCTTTTGGACAGCGATGCGATGATTGCCCGGAGGACCTGAACGGCGATGGCATGGTGGATGACGCTGACCTGCTGATTGTGCTGTTCAATTTCGGGCGTCAAGGCGACTAAATCTGCGTTGTCACTCTTCAGAGGGGTATGCCCACGATAGGGCATACCCCTTTTTATGGCGCAGTACCCTCAATCTCCTATCACAGGTGCAACCTGTTTGCCTCTTTGCCGATAATCCTCATGAGGTGAGTGAAGATGTCCGAGGGTATTCGACCAGCGGGGCGCGTCACGCCCGCCGAGCCGGTGCGGGTGCAGCCGACGCGGGAGCAGTCGAACCAATCCCGACGGGAGCAGGCGAAGCGCTTGCCGTCGCGTCGCCCGCCAACGCCTGTGCCCGAAGCGGAGGAACCGCTTCACACTCCCGACGGTGGCGCGCTCGACCCTGAGCCGCAACAGCTGGATGTGGAGATTTGAGGAGGCAACCTTATGGCAGAGATGATGGTGCTGCTGCAGGCGTTGCTGCTTGTGGCAGGCTGGCTGCTCTTTTTGCGTGCCCAGACGGAGCTGCGCGCGCAGGCGGCACGCCAATCGCTCACAGGAGAATTGGAAGAGCTACGCCGCTCCGTCGAGATGCTGCTGCAACGCCTGACACACGAAGCAGAGGCGGCAGAAGCCCGCGTGCAAGCCTGCATCGCCACCCTGAATCGCTATATGGAAACTTCGCCCGCCGATATCGGGTATAACCTATCAGAGAGTGAGACGCGCTCGTTCGGCATGGTGGCGCTCTTAGCCCAGCAAGGCTTGAGCATCGCGGAGATCGCCCGCCAAACGGGCTATGCCCCCGGCGAGGTGGAACTCATTCTCAGTTTGCAACGACGACAAACGGAGGAGGAGATATGAAGCATTCGATCGGAGTTTCTTTTGCTATAGGGCTGGCGGCAATGCTGGGACTTAGCGCTTGTCGCTCAGGCGAGCAACCCATCGCTAAAGTGAATGACACCCCGCTACCGCGTGAAGAGTATTACCGCCGCCTCGAAATTACGCCGACCCCTGTGATTATCGGGCAGGGTCAAGCCGCCACCGCCCCCGCCGGATACACCACCCTCGTGCAGATGATTCGGGAGCAGGTGCTGCTGCAGATGGCGAAAGAGAAGGGCGTGTTACCCACCGACAAACAGGTGGATGAGCGGGTGGAGCGGGAGATGAAAAATAACCCCGACATCAAGCGCGCCATCACCGAGCTGAAAGTGATGACCTTGGACGACTTTCGCCGACAGGTCAAGGTGCGATTGGCAGAGTTCAACCTGCTCACGCGCGGCGTCACCGTCACCGAGCAGGAGGTGAAGCAGTTCTACGAGCAGAACAAGCAGGCGTTCTATCGCCCCGCAACGGCACGGGTGCGCTTCGTACTGGTGCAAGACCCGCTTATCCGCCAGCAGATCGACGACGACCTCAAGCGCGGCTTCAGCTTCCAGAGCATCGTGCAGAAATATAGCCAGAACCCCGCCGCCGGCATCCAAGCCAACGAGGGCGATGTGCCGCTGGAAGGTCCCATCAACGCACGCAACCCAGAGGAAGCCGCTTTGATTCAGCGCGTGCGCACGGTGCTGCAGAACGCCAAAGTGGGGCAAGTGACCAACTGGGTGCCCTACGGCAACGCCCAAGTGCGCATGGAGATTATCACGCGCACACCCGGACGCCAACTGCCTTTCGAAGAGGTGAAAGATAATATCCGCGAAGGGCTGATGCTCCAAAAAGGGCGCGAGAAGAATAAAGACCTGAACGCCGAAATTGCACGCGCCACCCTCAACGCCAAAGTGGAGATTCTGAGCGACCAGTGGAAAGACCGCTACGAGAAGGATATGGAGCAGCTGCGCAAGGCACTGGAAGAGTACGAGAAGCAGCAACAGAAGCAAGCCAGCCAGAAGCGATGATCTATCTGGTCGGATTAGGTGCGGGCGGTGCGCGGGAGATCAGCGCGGAGGCGTTAGGCGCCCTACGGCGGGCACGGCGCGTGATTCTGCGCACCGCCCAACATCCCGCCGCCACCACCCTGCGCCTCGCCGGCATCGAGTTCGAAACGCTCGATGAATCAGATAATCCCGATCGTGCCCGTCAGATAGCCGAGTTTGTGCTGAACGCTGCTCGCGAGGCGGCTCCCATCGCCTATGCCACCCCCGGACATCCCCTCATCGCCGAAGAATCGGTGCGCCTCGTACTGGAGATGGCACAGCAGGCAGGTATCCCCACGCGCATCGTGCCCAGCCGCAGCTTCCTCGAGCCGGTGCTGGAAGCGGTCGGCTACGCCATGAGCCACGGACTGCAGGTGCTGGATGCCGGCACCCTGCCCCGCGTGGAACCGAACCCGAATCTGGCGCAAATCTATTACCAGCTGGAGACGCCCGAACTGGCTCAACGCGTCAAAACCCATCTGCTGCGCTACTACCCACCCGATTTCCCCGTGACGCTGGTGCATGCAGCCGGCGTGGAGGGCGTAACCGAGGTGAAGACCATTCCGCTCGAGCAGTTAGACCGACAGCGATATGACCCGCTCACCAGCCTCTTCATCCCGCCTGCATCCCCGCGACAGCGACGCTTCGAAGGCTTCAGCGGGCTGGTGGAGATTGTGTCCATCCTGCGCAGCCCAGAAGGATGCCCCTGGGACCGCGAGCAGACCCACGAAAGCCTCAAACCCTACCTCATCGAAGAGGCTTATGAGGTCATCGACGCCATCGAGACAGGCGACCCGGAGCGACTCTGCGAGGAGCTGGGCGACCTGCTGCTGCAAGTGGTGATGCATAGCCAATTGGCGAAGGAGCGCGGGCTGTTCGACATCGAGCAGGTCATCCAGCGGCTGAACGAGAAGCTGGTGCAACGGCATCCCCATGTGTTCGGCGATATCGCTTTGGAGAACGCGGACGAGGTGCTGCGCAACTGGGACCGTCTCAAGCGCGAGCAGAAGCAGCACGCCTCCATTCTGGAGGGCATCCCGCGCTCGATGCCTGCCCTGCTGCGGGCGCTGGAGGTCTCCAAACGCGCGGCGCGCGCCGGCTTCGAATGGCGCGATATAGGGGGCGTGCTGCACAAACTCGAAGAAGAGGAAAGCGAGCTGCGCTCCGCCCTCCAATCAGGGGTAACCGCGCGTATCGACGCCGAGATAGGCGACCTGCTCTTTACGATGGTGAATGTGGCACGCCATGCCGGCATCGACCCCGAAGAGAGCCTGCGCCGCATGGTGGACCGCTTCATTCAGCGGTTCCGCTGGATGGAATCCGCAGCGCAGGCGCAGGGCAGACCGCTCGAATCGCTCTCCGAAGCGGAGTGGGAGCAACTCTGGCAGCAAGCCAAGCAACAATAGAGGTGAACGATGCGCCCGCGCCCCCATGTGATGCAACTGGAACCCTATCAGCCCGGCAAGCCGTTGGATGCGCTCCAACGCGAGCTGGGACTAAGCGACATCATCCGCCTCTCCGCCAACGAGAACCCACTGGGCGCATCGCCCCAAGTGCTGCAAGCCATCCAGCAGTTCCTGCCCCAGATTCACCTCTATCCCGATGGCGCATGTCAGCACCTGCGCCACGCACTCGCCACCTTCTACCAGCTGCCACCCGACCATTTCGCCTTTGGCAACGGCTCCGATGAGCTGATCCACTTCCTGGGGCTGGCTTATCTGGAGCCGGGCGATGAGGTCATCGTGGCGAACCCCTCCTTTGTGCGCTATGATGCGACCGCACTGCTGAATAACGCCGTTCTCCATCGGGTGCCTCTCACCGCCGATTACCGCCACGACCTGCCCGCGATGCTGGCACAGGTGAACGCACGCACCAAGCTGCTCTTTATTGCCAATCCCAACAATCCAACAGGCACGCTCGTCTATCGGGACGAGGTGGAACAGCTGCTGGATACGCTGCCCGAGCATGTGCTGGTCGTGCTGGACGAAGCCTACTTCGAATATGTGGACCATCCCGACTACCCCGATGGGCTAAACTATGTGCGGGCGGGGCACAATGTGGTGGTGCTGCGTACCTTCTCCAAAGCGTATGGGCTGGCAGGCTTGCGCATCGGCTACGCCATCGCACGACCTGAGATTCTGGCGCCCATAGAGCGCGTGCGCGAGCCGTTCAATGTGAACGCAGTGGCGCAGGTCGCTGCCGCAGCAGCACTGGGTGATCAGGAGCATATACGACGCACGCGCACGCTGAACCGACAAGGGTTGCAGTTTTTCTACCAACTTTGCGAGCAGTTGGGGCTGCGCTACATCCCCTCGTGGGCGAACTTCGTGATGATCGATGTGGGGCGGGATAGTCGTGCGGTGTTTCAGGCGTTGCTGCGGCGCGGCATCTTGGTGCGCACCGGCGACATCTTCGGCATGCCCACCTTCATTCGGGTCAACACGGGCACGCCGGAGCAAAACGCCCGCTTCGCCGAAGCCCTTCGAGCCGTTATCCATCCGTGAGCCATCATGTTGAACGAAGGGCTGAGATAGTAGGGCAGGCTTTACCCGCTTTTAACACGCTGTGGGGGTATAATCAACTTGTACAGGAGGTTCTCTATGAGACGACAGGGCTTTACATTGATCGAGCTACTGGTGGTGATCGCGATTATCGCGATTCTGGCGGCGATTCTGTTCCCGGTGTTCGCCCAGGCGCGCGAAAAAGCGCGTCAAGCTATGTGTACCAGCAACATGCGCAATATCGGGATGGCATTCATGATGTACGCCACCGATTACGACGGGAAGTTCCCTACGCCTGGCGGGCAGCGATTAATCAACCCTGCCACAGGGCAGTGCGAATATCCGCAGAACGGCTGGGTGCAATCGGCTGGACCAGGGCTGGGGCAGGATGTGGGCGGTATATGGCCCTATGTCAAACAGCGCAGCAATAATCCCGGCTCAAATGTCTGGTCATGCCCCAACGCGCGACCTGGCGAGAACAATGTGTTCTCACCCGGTCAGAACTACATTATGAACGATTATGTTCGCGCGGGGCATCCGGGACAACAATATACGCGTACAGCGTGTAGTGTGTCTCATGCGCTTTACTTCGACGGTGCCTCTGACGCCCAGATCGAGAAGCCCGCAGAAGTCATCCTGGTTTTTGAAGGCGCACAGCGCCCAAACGGAAGCGTTGCCCGCAACGGCAGTATCTACTTCAGTCTGGGTGCAAACAGTGCCCATCCCCCTATTCCTGTGAACAACCCCACAATTTATCACTCACAAGGCAGCAATTTTATCTTCTGTGATGGGCATGTGAAATGGCGCCGCCCGAACACCACTTGGACCACAGCGACAAACAGCTATGTGCAGTCGTGGAACCCCGACTACTGGAATGTGCTGACCACACGTCGGGAAGTTGGTCCGCCTGGGGCGGGTCAGGTCGATAACTGGAACCCGAATATCCCAGGAGTTGTCTACCCGTAGCCTGCAAATCGCTTCGAACATAGACCCGAACGGCGGGGCAGATGTAAAGCAGGTCGTGTGGAAGGCTGTCGGCACGGGCGAGCGGATAGGGATCGTTCCGAAACTGGCTCACAAGGCGATAGTCGCGCTGGAGTATCGCCATAAAGGCTCGATAATCCGCTCGCCCGATGCGTTTCACATCCCGCTCCTCAAAATCGCTGATGACCACATAGTCGGGCTTTTCCGCCTGTAGCGCCACCACATCCCATTCGGGCGGAGCGAGCGCAACGAGCCGATAGGGAGATTGCGCCTCCCGCATCTTCTGCAGCCGATCTTGCCAGCGCAACTCGCCTGTGTCGGGATAGAAGGGAGGCGTGTAGAACCACGGCACCGTCGGAAACGCCACCTTGCGACCTGAGGGCGCATGCTGCTGGAACCATGCGAGTGCCTGCTCGCGCGTGTCGGGGCGCAGCATGCAAGCGGTCAAGGCAACCGTCCATGCCACCTGCCACAGGAGGGCAAGCGCGGGCAACAGCCGCTTCACGAGGTTTTCACCCCAGCGCAAGCGCAGAGAGTAGCCCTCGGTAGCCAGCCAGCCCAACCCCATCGCCAGCGTTGGAAACAGGGGAAAGGTGTAGCGCAGGAAGCGCACTTCGGCACTGCCAATCAGCAGAAAATAGGCGAGCGCGGCGACCCACACCCCCACCATCTCGCGATGGCGTCGTCCCACCAGCAGCCATCCCATCAGGCTGACCAACAGTGGTAACCCACCAAAGCCCACCACAAGGTTCGGATAAATATGGAACAACCAGCCTGCGCCCGTTTGCGTGAAAATTTCGCCGTGTCCCCGCTGCACATGGAGCAGTTCGTAGCGGAAGTCGCGCCAGAACGCCTGCGGCTCCGCCCAAGCCCCTGGGCAGACCAGCAAAAAGGTTGCCCCCGCTATCCCCACTGCGCCTGCGCTCGCGATTAGCCGTCGCTGCCACTCCCAGCCCGATTGACGCCCATAGAGCCACGCGCTCACCAGCGGTGCCAGCAGCACCAGCCCCGCGTTGTATTTGCAACCAGCAGCACAACCCGCCCAGAACGCACCCCACAACAGCGTCCGTACCGGTCGGGGCGAGTGAAATAGCGCCACCGCGCACCAGAGCGCCAGCGACACGAAGAAAGTGGTGGGCACATCGACCGTTTGGAAGCGCGCATGCACCACCAAAGCGGGAGCGAGCGCCATCGCCAACCCTGCTATCCTGCCCGCCCGTTCACCTGCCACCCGTGCCGTTGTGCGCGCCACCACAACCGCCGTGCCTGCCCCCATCAGCGCGACCAGCACCCGCGCCCAAAAGTGCGCCGCCGCACGCCATGCCGCCATCCGAACAGGGTCGGGAGAGTCGGGCAAAGCGGGCAGAAGCCCCACCGCACTCAGCCAATGCAACCAGATGCTCCACAGGTAAAGGGGAAGCGAACCGTAGTTGTAAAAATGGGGCAACCAATCACCCGCATAGGGATTCAGATTGCCGTAGCTGACCGCCAGCAAGAGCCACTCGTCGGGGTGATAGGAATAGTGATGGAAAGCGTTCGGCAATCCCCAATCGATGCCGACCCACCGCACACCCAACGCTATCAGGAACAATCCGCTGGCGCCCAGCCACCTCCTTCGCCACACAAAAGCGATTGTACCTTTTAAGTCACGGGGGCGATGGAACGAAATGCCATCGCCCCCCAGCAAAGAGAATCTCTATGGCATGCGGAACATGACCAGCGATTCGAAGGTGCGTTCCTCCGATTGGCGCAGCACGCGCAGGCGCACCATCTGACCGCTTTTGATGCCCCGCATCGCCTGCTCGAAGTCGCTGGGCGATTGGATGGGCTTGTCGTTGACGGCGACGATGAGGTCGCCCACTCGCAAGCCCGCTTCCGCCGCAGCACTATCGCGATCGAGTTCGGTGACGAAGGCGCCCTGCGACTGTTGGAGCGTCTTGCGCACATCGTCGGGCACGCTGCTGACGCGGATACCCAGTTTATCGAGCGGCGTCTGGGGGGCTATCTCCGCCTTGCCACGCACAGGCGGCGTTTTGACATCCTCCGGATGGGTCGCCAGTTTCGCCGAGACGGTGAGGGTGCGCCCACCACGCACAATCTTGAACCGCGCTTCCGCATCGGGTCCCTTCTCGGCAATCATGTCGCGCAAAGCGAGCTGGTTCTCCACAGGCTTGCCATCCATTTCGATAATCACATCACCAGCCTGAATGCCCGCTTTATCGGCAGGTGAGCCTTTTTCGACTTGGACGACCAGTGCGCCGCGCTCCACCTTCAGCTCCTCTTTGGTCTCAGGTGTTAGGTCCTCCAGCCCCACACCGAGATAACCGCGCACATAGGAGCCTTTCTCGATGAGCTGGCGCACCACGCCCTTGGCGCGGTTGATGGGAATGGCGAAGCCAATCCCCACATTGCCGCCTGTCAGCCCGCTCACGATGGCGGTGTTGATGCCAATCACCTCGCCGCGTGTGTTCACCAGCGGACCGCCGGAGTTGCCACCGTTGATGGCGGCGTCGGTCTGAATCAGGTCGGGGTAGTAGCGGGGCATATCGGAACCCCGAATCAGTTCGCTACGCCCTTTTGCGCTCACGATACCCATCGTGACGGTCTTCTCCAGTCCGAACGGGCTGCCGAAGGCGAACACAATCTGACCGGGCTTGACGGAATCGGAATCACCCAACACGGCGGTGGGCAGATTCTTGCGGTCCACCTTCACCAGCGCGATGTCCACATTAGGAGCGCGCAGCACGGTGCCGTTCGCCTTGCTGCCATCAGCGAAGGTGACCTCCACTTCGTCGGCACCGCTGACCACATGGTCATTTGTCAAGATGTAGCCGTCGCTGCGGATAATCACGCCGGAGCCTTCGCCCCGAATCACGCGCGGCGGCGTGAACTCAAAAAATGGGGGCAACTCATCATCGGGAATGCCGAACCGACGGAAGAACTGACGCATGTCGCGGTCTTCGCGCACCTGGGGCAGTCGCTTTTTGACCCGGATATGCACCACCGTCGGTTGCACTGTTTCCACAAGCCGCGACAGTGCCGATTCAAGGCTCGCCAGTGTGGTGCGCTCTTGGGGTGTGAAGGCGACCGTTGCCAGTCGCTCCTGGGCAATAGCGCCCAGAGGCGAGCGCAACGCCACCAGCGCAACGCCAGCACTCAATACTACAACTGTTCCCAACACAAGCCACCATCGTTTCATCGTCTCCACCTCCTTGTCAGACTTGTCGGACTTGTCAGACTTGTCGGACGGGTCTGAGTTATCGAGTTCCCATCTCGAAAGCGGGCTGCAGTGTGCCGGTTGTACCTCGATTCTCGACGACGGGCACCAGCATCGGGTTCGGTTCGAAGGGAGAAGAGGAAACCGGCATAATCCACGGAGACTGAACAGGTGAGAATTGGGGGCTGGTTAATGAAGTGGGTTCGGAGCGTTTATTGTTAAAGAGGGGAAAGCTAAAACTGCGTTTGGGATAGGGGCTGGTCAAGGTGGGGATTAAAGCATCACTTTGGATGGGGCGCGTGGGGTTTGCTTCGTTATTGGAGGTCCACCAAAAGACCAGCGCGGCGGCAACCACCCCCCAAGCGTATCGCCACCAGCGCGTTTGCCAGAGCCGATAGGGACGCGAAACCTGTAGGACGCGATACTGGTCAAGTCGCCGCAGGATGGCTTCACCCCCGTGCGACGGATATATCGGCGGGAGGTGACGCACTAAATGCTTCACTCGCAACAGGGTCTCATACTCTGCCGAGCATTCGATGCAACACTCCAGATGAGCGCGAATACGCTGCTGTTCGGCTCCCGTTAATTCCATGTCAGCATACGCAGACAGATGCGCCTGTACATAACGACAGTTCATTTCAAATCACCTCGCTTAAAGAGTTCGGGATGTCGCTTCAAGAGATAGTCGCGCAGTTGCTTGCGCCCGCGATGGATGCGCGAGCGCACCGTGCCGATAGAGGTGCCCATAATCTCGGCAATCTCTTCATAGGAATGTCCCTGAATATCCGCCAGAATCACGGCGGTTCGGAACTCAGGTGCTAAACGCTGCAGCCCCTCATGGACAGCGTCGACATATTCCTGATCCATGGCAATCTCCAGGGGGCTGGGACCCGGATCGGGCAGGTCAAGCGTTGCAGGTCCTTCCTCGCCCTCTTCGGTCTGAAGCGGCTCATCCAGCGAGACGGTCTTCAGTCGCCCGCGACGGCGATACTCGTCGATGTAGAGGTTGGTCAGGATGCGGCTGAACCAGTTCATGAAGGGCATGCTGCGGTCATAGCGGTCAAAGAAGCGGTAGGCGCGTAAAAAGGCATCCTGCACCAGATCCTCTGCATCGGCAGCGTTTCCGGTGAGGCGGTAGGCGAGGTTATAGGCTTGACGGTAGTAGCGACGCACCAGCTCGTCGAATTCCCGATGAATCTCTTCTTCCATGCGTTTCGCTGCCGCCGTATAGACCATTCCCGCCTCCATCAATAGGGTTATACGGCGGTGGGTGGCGAGAAGTTCCCCTCAGCGGCTCCGCTTCCCTCCTCATTAGCATTAGACGCCCGAACGGGGTGTCAAGTGTCATCATCGCCGCACCCCACTATATCGGGTGACTTCGTAGCGATAGACCTCTGCCAATCCCCGATAGGGGTTGGTCTCCCAAGCGCGTTTGAGCTTGGCAACAGCGAACTTCAGCGTCTTCGCCACCGCTTGCTTCGAGATTCGCAGCTTGTTGCCGATTTCCTGCAGCGTCCAGCCGCGTAGGTACTGCTCGCACACATAGCGCTGACGCGGGGTCAACTGGGCGCGATCCAGCATCGCCTGAATCTCGACCTGCTCAAAGTATTCCACAGCGGTCTGGGGCGACGCCATCTGCTCACCCAGCTCCGCATGGCGACGACGATGCCGACGCATCTTGCGCTCGAACGAATCCTCGCGCGTGAACGGGTATTCGCCCTTGCGCTCCGATGCAATCACAAACTCCCGCTCCATCGGTTCTCGCTGTTCCATCGCTTCAACCTCCATCGATTCAAGGGCAGAATAGTAGACATTTGTATACCATTTGGCGCATAGGATTCCTGCTATCAGGAGCGAAATGGGCGACCATGAGCCAGCGGAAGAGCTTGCAGGAGACCTATGCACCGAACAGCACCTGCTATGGCTGCGGACCGGCGAATCCCAAAGGGCTGCATATTCGCAGCTTTGTGGAGGGCGAGGAGGTGGTTGCCGAGTGGCAGCCTGAACCGCACCATGAGGCATTTCCGGGCGCGCTGAACGGCGGTGTGATTGGCACCCTGCTCGATTGCCACTGCAACTGGGCAGCCGCTTATCACCTGATGCAGGCGCAGGGGCTGGAACGCCCACCGGCAACCGTAACAGCGGAGTATCATATTCGGCTGCTGCGTCCGACACCGACCGATGCGCCCGTGCAGCTGCGGGCGCGTGCGGTGCAGTCGGAGGGCAATCGGGTGGTGGTGGAGGGTGAGTTGATAGCGAAGGGGCAGGTGTGTGCCACTTGCCGCGGCGTGTTTGTGGCGGTTCCACCTGGGCACCCCGCCTATCATCGCTGGGATTAGTCGCCACTTTCGAAGGGGCTGGAGCGTATAATTATAGGGAGGCTCTGAGATGACAATTCATCGCCTGATGTACTGGCTGTTCGTGGCGGTCGGCATGGTGCTGTTCGCCACGATTGGTTTCCTGCTGACCGAACCCTTTCTGCGATTGGTGAGCCAACGATGGGGAGAAGATGTGACGCTCTCGCCTCTTTGGACACGCATCGGGTTCACCACAGCGGGATTGCTGTTGGGCATCTTGGTGGGCAATCACGGCTTTGAGCTGCTTTCGAAAGTCGCCCAGCATCTGGAGGAAGCGGAACCCGACGAAAAAGTTGCGATTGGGCTGGGACTGCTCTCCGCGGCGATTATCACCTTCGCCCTCTACCCGTTGCTCTTCGCCATAGGGGGATCCCGGTTGGGCTGGGCGCTCACCCTGCTGGCGTTTGTGGTGCTGGTCTATCTCAGCGTGGTGAGTTTTCTCAGTATGAAGGAGTATCTGCCTCTCACGGCGCAGATGGCGCGTCGCTCACGCGGCATCAAGGTGCTGGACACCAGCGTGATCATCGATGGGCGCATCCGGGATATTTATCGGGCAGGCTTTCTGGAGGGGCGGCTCTATGTGCCCGGTTTCGTGCTGGACGAACTGCAGCATATTGCCGATTCGGACGACCCGTTGCGTCGCGCACGCGGCAGGCGCGGACTCGATATCCTTATGCAGTTGCAGCAGGAAGCCGAGCTGGAGGTGCGCACACATGACCGTCTCGCTCCGCCTGCCAACGATGGGGTGGATGGTCGGCTGGTGCGGCTCGCCAAAGCGCTGCGAGCCGACATCGTTACCAACGATTATAACCTGAACCGCGTGGCGGAGCTGCAAGGCGTGCGCGTGCTGAACATCAATGAGTTGGCGGAAGCGGTGCGCATCCATGTGCTGCCCGGCGAGGAATTGACCGTCACTCCCATTCGCGAGGGGCAGGAGCCTGATCAGGGCATCGCCTATCTGGAGGATGGCACGATGGTCGTGGTGGAGGGCGGGCGCGCCTTTATCAATCAAGCCATCGATGTGGTGGTCACCAGCGTGCTGCAATCGACGCGCGGCAAGATGCTCTTCGCAGAGCCGAAGTCAGCCGACGAGCTGGTTGAAGGTGGCACAGAGTATGGTTCACGCGCTTATCCTGGCAGCCGGAAGCGGCGTCCGGTTCGGTAGCCCCGACAAGTTGTGGCAACCCCTCACGGGCAAACCGCTTTGGTGGCATGCCCTCTGGCGATTGCTGATGCACCCAGCGGTCGCCGACGCAACCTTGGTGGTGGCGCCCGGACATGAAGCCCGCTTCCGAGCGGTGCTGGAGTCGGCTGCCACCTCGTTTGCCCCCCTCCTGCAGGTTCCCGCCACCCGTGGGGAGAACCGCCAGATGGTTGCACCGCAGGGGGATAAGTGCGTGCAGGTGGTGGGGGTTGGGGGAGCAACACGCCAGCAGAGCGTCTATAACGGCTTGCAAGCGATACCGCCTCAAACCGAGTGGATTGCGGTGCATGACGCTGCGCGCCCGATGGTCTCCCACGCGCTGCTCGATCGCCTGCTCGCCTGCGCCTACCAGCATGGCGCCGCCATCCCGGTGCTGCCCCTGCACGATACGCTTAAGCGCATCACACCCGATGGACAGGTGGAGCAGACCCTGCCGCGTGAGGGCGTCTATCGGGTTCAGACCCCGCAACTTTTTCGGGCAGATTGGCTGCGCGCGGCACATCAGCGCGCAGCCGAGTCAGGCGACGCAAACGCCCCCGATGATGCCAGCCTGCTGGAACGGATGGGCTATCCCGTCCATACCGTGCTTGGCGACCCCTTGAACCTCAAAATCACGACGCCCGATGACTACGCCATGCTGCTACGCCTGACGACACCAACGCAAACCCGCACGGGAATCGGGTATGATATACATCCCCTCGTGGAGGGGCGCAAGCTGGTTCTGGGAGGTCTGGAGATCGAACACGCACGCGGTCTAAAGGGGCACTCGGATGCCGATGTGGTGCTGCACGCCATCTGCGATGCCCTGCTGGGGGCGGCAGCCCTGGGCGACATTGGACAGCACTTCCCGAATACCGACCCGCGCTATCGGGACATTAGTAGCCTGGAGCTGCTGCGTCAAGTTCACCAGATGGTGGCGGCGCAGGGCTGGCAGATTGCCCACATCGATGCCACCATCTTGGCGGAAGCACCCCGATTGGCACCCTATATCCCCCAGATGCGCGCCCGTATCGCCGACACACTCCAGCTCCCGTTAGACCAGATTAGCCTGAAGGCGACCACGAATGAAGGCATGGATGCAGTGGGAGCGCAGCGTGCGATTGCCTGCCACGCAGTCGCCACCCTGTATCGTGCCGGACACCAATTGTAGGGGCAGACCTGCGTGTCTGCCCTCATATCGTCAGGGCTATTGCCTTATCCAGTTCATCGAGAAGATAGGAGGAACGACCATGGCAAAGCGCAAACGCAAAGAGACCGAGATTGGCGAAATCACGATTCGAAGTCCGCACGATGACCTACCTGCCGATGCCAAAGCTTATATCGAGCGCAAACTGCAAAAGCTCACGCGCTTCTTCCCGCGCATTCTCTGGATTGAGGTGACGCACCAGCTGCAGCGTGGGCAACACATCGTGAGCCTCCATCTGGAGAGCGCGGATGGGCATCGCTTCCATTATGAGGAGCGGGCTGCCGAGCTGCGTGTGGCGGTCGATTCCGCGGTGCAGGGACTGGAGCATCAGCTTGCCCGCTACAAGGAGCGGCTCCAACGCGGCACCAATCGGCTCACACGCGAGGCGCTGGGTACTCTCCCCGCCGAAACCAGCCCCGAATCGAGTGAATCGGTCGAGACGAACCCAGAACTGGTGCGCAGTCGTACCATCGGGCTGAAACCGATGCCCGTGGAGGAAGCACTGCTGCAAGCGGAACTGGAACAGGAGCCGTTCTATGTGTTTTATGACAGCGACACCGACCGCATGGGGCTGCTCGTGCGACTCCAACCGGGCAAATATGAGTTGCGAGAATATACTTTATAGGCTCTGTGCCAATGACCGGTCTGATACTGGGGCTGATAATCGGCTTGCTTGCGATAGGGGTGGGCATGCGTCTGCTCGCACGCCTGCCCCTTCTGTTTTGGGAGCGGGTGGCGTTTGGTGGCGCCACAGGGTTGGGACTGTTGGCATATAGTGTGGCGCTGCTTGCCGCTCTGCACTGGCTGAACGGATTCTGGCTGCTGCTGGGACTGCTGACAGTAGGTGGGCTGTGGGGCTGGGCAATCACCCTTTCCCGCAAGCAGGGGCGTGGTGAATCCCCCTTTAGTGAGCTTGCAACACGGCACTTTTCCGGGCGAGCCAAAAGTGAGCCAGATTTTGCCCCCCCTCCTACAGGTTCCCCGCGTTCTCACAAGATCGACCTGACCGTTATACGCTTGCCAACCGTGGCAGGATGGTGCCTGGTTGGAGTGCTGCTGCTGATGGGATTAGCACTTTGTCTGCTGCCACCTGATGGCAACGAATGGGACGCGCTCGCCTATCATCTCGCCTTTCCCCGCATCTACCTGCAAGCGGGCGGGATGCGCGAAATCCCTTTTATGCACCAGAGCTATTTTCCACCCTTGCTGGATATGCTCTATCTGCTGGGGTTGTGGCTGGGTGGCGAATCGTGCGCGAAGGTGTTCCACTGGTGGATGGCGGTGCTGATGGTGGTGGGGACAGGGGCATTCGTGCAACGGCTGGGCGGGCAGAGCCTTTGGAGCGCGCTCCTGCTGATGGGCACGCCCGTTATCATGTGGCAGTCGTTCAGTGCCTATATCGATCTGAGCAGCGCCCTCTATATCGGGCTGGGAGCCTTCGCGCTTTACAGTGCGATGGGAGAGACCGCTGCCCCACATAAGCGCCCTACGCCTGTCTCAACGACTGGCATGAGGGCAGACACACAGGTCTGCCCCTACTGGCTCTGGTTGGCGGCAGGGATGATGGGATTTGCGCTGGCGACTAAATACACCGCCTTGCTGGCGTGGGGATTGTGGGGGCTGATGGGACTCCTTTGGTGCGGGCGCAAGTGCGGATGGGCTGGCATGCGCATGGTGGGTATCGCGGCACTGCTCGCGCTGGCGATAGGCGCGCCTTGGTACCTGCGCAACTGGTACTGGACAGGCAATCCCGTCTATCCCTTCGCCTATGAGCTATTCGGGGGCAAGAACTGGAGCCGCGAGCAAGCAATTGCCTATCGGGGCGACCAACTAAGGTTTGGCATGGGGCGCGAGCCAGCCCAACTGCTCATGCTGCCGTGGAACCTGACAGCGCATCCACTCCGCTTTGCAGACCCTATCGGCGCCAATATCGGGGAACAGGTCTATCTCTTACCCACGATTGGCATGGGCTATCTGGCAACACTGGGATTAATCGCCGGCACGGGACTGGCGCCGGGCACAGGGTGGTTGATGGCGCTCGCTGCGCTGAACACGCTGGGCTGGTTCTATCTGATGCAGCAGGTGCGCTATTTGATTGCGGTGCTGCCCCTGCTAACGGCGGCGGGTACGGCATGGGCCCATCGCGCACCCTGCTGGCTGCGCCTTTCCTATGCCACCCTCCTGACCATCCAAGCCCTTTATACGCTGTGGTTATTCGGCAGCAGTTACCTATCCCTTCTGCCTTTGGCAATGCATAACCGCGATGCCTATCTGGAGCGACGGCTGCAAATCTATCCTGCCATCCGCTTTTTGAACTCGGAGACCCCTGCCGATGCCGGGGTCATTCTGCTGGACGAGACGCGCGGCTACTACCTGAATCGCCCCTATATGTGGGGGAATGCAGGGCATCATCGCTTGATCCCCTATGAGCGGTTTCAATCGTGGCGCGAACTAATGGACTGGCTGCGGCGCGCGGGCTATCGTTATGTGCTGATTAACACGCGCTTCACGCCGCAGGGGACGCCAGAGCCGTGGCGTGCCCTCTATGAAGATGCCATCCAGCATGGGGGGCTGCAACCAGTCTTTGCGGCGCGCGGCGTGGTGGTTTACACCCTGTCCGACCCGTCTGACCCAGAACAATGAGAATGGTGTTCTGGCTGTGGCTATTCGTGGTGGGGCTGCGTCTGGGTTACGCACTGCTGGCAGTGCATCTCGACCCCTTTTTGCAGCGCGACCCGTTGCATGGCGATGCAGCGGTGCATGACCATATCGCGTGGACGCTGGTCTCGGAGGGACGCTATGTGTATGAGAAGGGGCTACAGGTTGCTCCCGCCTATATCTGGCTGATGGCAGGTGTGTATGCCCTGGTGGGGCATCAGCCCCAAGCGGTGCGCCTGCTAAATGGGTTGCTCGGTCTGCTTGCCCTGCTGGGGCTTTGGGTGATGGGGCGTCGGCTTTTCAACGAGCGCGTGGCGAACTGGACCGTTGCGCTTGCGGCGGTGCATCCCCATCTGCTGATGATAACGGGCTGGCTCTACACCGAGAACCTCATGCTGCCCCTGCTGATATGGAGCATCACGCTGAGTGTTGGCGCCGTTGGGGAGGGGCTGAACAGGTCGCTCGGGCGTTGGGGACTGGTGGGGCTACTTCTGGGATTGCTTGCGCTTACCCGCGCCAGCTTCCTGCCATTCGTTCTGATTGTGGCGGTTTGGCTGGTGTGGGCAGCGCGCTCTTCCCACCCACAGGGAGGGTTGGGTTGGGGTGTACGCAACGCCATCGTGCTGCTGGTCAGTGCAGGCTTGACCATCGCGCCCTATGTGGCGTATCTCTACGGTCGATTCGGACACTTTATCCCCATCGGGCTGGGTGGCTATGTGTTTTTATGGGCGAACAATCCCGAAGCGGATGGCGGTTTCAAGCCCGGTCTGCCCGCCACGATGGTGGTGGGCGGGAAAGTGGTGGAGGTGCCGCGCGCCATTGCCGCGACGAACCCGGTGGAGCGCGACCGACGAGCGCTCCAACTGGCGATTCGATGGATTCGGGAGAATCCGGGTGCATTTGCTCGCCTACTGTGGCTCAAAACTCGGCTCAGCCTCTCTGCGTTCGGCTTGCAAGATCCCGGCAATCGGCGACTCGCGATGGCGTTGCGCGGCGCCGACCTGCTCTACTGGCTCTATCTGCTTATGGCGGTGTATGGGTTTATCGGGTGGGTGTGCTGGGCACCCACCCTGACAGGTCAGGCTCGCTTCGTGGGAGGGCTGTTCCTGCTATTGGCAGGGTGGGTGTGGCTGCTGATTTGGGTGTATGCGGGGGGCAGCCGTCCGATGCTGCCCCTCCAGCCCTATCTGGTGCTGGGTTTCGTGCTGGGCTGCCAAAGGCTGGTGCGGCGGCTCACGAAAGGCTGAACAGGGTCTGCGAAGCGTGTAGCACCTCTTTCGCACGGGCGACGAACTGATCCGCCTCCTCGATATCGATGCCCAGCACATTCAGCACGCGCGTGTCAAAAGGCTCCGGTGCCGCTTCGGGATTCATCATGTAGCCTACCTGGTTCGCACAGTAGTCGGCGAACTCGATGAGGGCGCAACCGGCGTCCTGCCGCTCCAACGAGCGGTGATGGTAGCGAATCATCTGAACGATGGCAGCGGGGAAGTTCCACCGCTCCACCACCAGCGCGCCGATCTCTTCGTGAGTGAAGCCGAACAGGGCGCGTTCCGCCTCATGCACCGGCATCCGCTGTTGATGCACCAGATCATGCAGCTCGCCCATCCAGTCGGTGAGCGCGGTGCTAATCACCAGCTTGCCCACATCGTGCAGTAGCCCTGCCGTGAAGGCTTCATTGCGTGCCGGCACATCGAAAAGGCGTGCGCCCGTCTGCGCCACTAACCCCACCGCCAGTGAGTGGCACCACAGCCCACTCACCTGTGGCGTGTAGCCAAGCAGGGCGCGCCGAAAGAGCGGATAGGTCGCAGCAATCAACGCCAAGTTGCGCACCGTGTTGATGCCCAGCACCACAACCGCCTCTTCAATCGTGCCGATGCGACGCATCATGCCATAATAGGCGGAGTTCGCCAGACGCAGCAGCCGCGTCGTGAAGCCCTGATCCTTCCCGATGACCAACGCCAGCTGCTGGGCTGACACCGTTGGATCCGCCGTCAACTGATAAACCTGCATCACCACAGCAGGCAGACTGGGCAAATCCTGCAACCGCTGAATCACCTCTTCCGCCGATGCAAAGGCTCGTGTCGGTGTCGCCATCTTGCTTTCCTCCTTGTTGGACTCGCCAGAATCTTCCGAACCGTTTGACCTGACCGAATCTTTCCACAGAGCGAGCCGTTTTTTCACACGAGGTTAGGTACACTGAAAGGGAGATGCGCTGGCGCATCAGCCAATGGTTTGCTTTTGAGGCGTCGCACTTCTATCGGCTGCCCCATCTGGACTTGGCAGAGAATGAGCAGCTGTTCGGTAAGGCGGCACGCCATCACGGGCACAACTACCGTGTCTGCGTCTGCCTGCGCTTCCAACCGCATCCAGAGCAACATCGCTGCCCGATGGAGCTGGAGCAACGCCTGCGCACCCATCTCGAACCCCAGCTCGACCATCGCTGTCTCAATCTGGAACATCCTTACTTCCGTCAACATCTGCCCACCACCGAGAACCTGGCGGTCTACCTCTACCATGACCTGCTCTCGGTGTTACCCAGCGAGCTGGAGGAGGTGCAGGTCTACGAATCGGATTGGCTCTGGGCTACCTATCGGGGCGAGCGCCGGCGCCACCCGAATGGCGAGGAGGTGCCTATGGTCTATCTCACACGCGCTTATCACTTCTCGGCATCGCATCGGCTCTATCATCCCCAACTGAGCGAAGAGGAGAATCGCGCCCTCTTCGGCAAATGTAGCCATCCTTACGGACACGGACACGACTATCGGCTCGAGATTACGGTGCGCGGTGAACCCGACCCTATCACGGGCATGATTATTAATCTCAGCGAGCTGGACACCCTTGTGCAGCAGGAAGTTTTGGAGCTGCTGGATCACCGCTTCCTGAACGAGGAGGTCGCCGAGTTCCAGCAGTGTATCCCCACCACCGAGAATCTGGTGCAGTTCATCTATCAGCGGTTGGCGCCCCATCTGAGCGGGCGCGTTCAGCTCTATAGGGTGCGCCTCTATGAGACACCGCGCAGCGCGTTCGAACTCGTCGCCGAGCCGTCCGAACCTCGCTAAGCCGCCGCTTCTGCATGGAAACCCTGCATAAGCGGGAATCGTATACCGATAATGCCTGTGCAAGCACACGGGACGACGGCGTCGCCGTCAAAACGGGCTGTAGTGGAGACGAGGATGCAGACTCTGCCGATTCGCGGCGCAGGCTCGCTTCAGGTGGCGCAACTGCTGATGTGCGCGCCCAGCGCGTACGATCTCTTGTATGAGATTAACGCCTGGATGCACCTCAGCAACCGCCCTGATAAGCGGCTTGCTTGGCAGCAGTGGGAGCAGCTCTACCGCGTGCTGACCGAGCAGGTGGGTGTGCCGGTGGTGCTGATCGAGCAGGCACAAGAGGCGCCCGATATGGTCTTCACGGCGAACGCGGGGCTGCCCCTGCCGGGCAAGCGCATCCTGCTCTCGCGCTTCCGCCACCCCGAACGCCAAGTCGAAGAGCCTTACTTCGAGCAGTTCTTCCGCTCGCACGGCTTCGAAGTGCATCTGATGCCACCCCACTGCCGCTTCGAAGGCGAAGGCGACGCCTTCTATCTGGGCGATTTAATCGTGGCAGGCTATCGCAAGCGCACCGACATCTGTGCCCACCGCTACCTGAGCGAACTCACCGGGCTGGAAACACTCAGCCTGGAACTGGTGGATGACCGCTGGTACCATCTGGACACCTGCTTCCTCCCCTTGGGCGGGCGTCTGGTCGCCTACTACCCCGAAGCGTTCGACTGGTACGCCCGGCGCGTCATCCAGGAGCATTTCGAGGTCATTCCCGTCAGCCCAGAAGAGGCGATGCGCTTCGCCTGCAACGCCGTCGTGGTCGGCAACCATGTGGTGATGCCGTCCAATTGCCCCATCCTGCGCTTCCATCTGGAAGAGCGCGGCTTTGTGGTGCATGAAGTGCCGATGAGCGAGTTTATCAAGTCGGGTGGCGCATGCAAATGCCTCGTGCTGTATCTGCCTGACCCCATCCCCTAACGCTCGTGATACCACTGCTGCACAAACTGCCGATATTCGGCTTGCTGTTGGCGTATCGGCTCCCACCAATCGCGGTGCTGCACATACCAGAGAACAGTCTCGCGCAACGCCGCCTCGAAATCGGCTTCCGGTTGCCAACCCAGCGCACGAATCTTCTCGGTGCGCAGAGCATACCGTCGGTCGTGGGCGGGTCGGTCGGGCACAAACCGAATGAGACTTTCGGGCTTGCCCAACACTTGCAAGATGAGACGCGTGATTTCGAGATTCGTGCGTTCGTTGTGCGCGGCAATATTATAGATTTCGCCCGGCTGACCCCGATGCAGCACGATATCGAGGGCGCGCACATGGTCTGCCACATAGAGCCAGTCGCGTCGCTGCTGCCCGTCGCCATAAAGCGGCAGCGGCTCATCGTTCAGCGCACGCGTGACGAAAAAGGGGATGAGCTTCTCGGGATACTGGCGCGGTCCGAAGGTGTTGCTGGGGCGCACAATCAGCACGGGCAGCCCGTAAGTCTTATAGTAGGCTTGCGTTAGTAAATCGGCGCCCGCCTTGCTGGCAGCGTAGGGACTGGATGGGCGCAGAGGAGCATCCTCACCGCATGCATCCGCCTCCACCGCGCCATACACCTCGTCCGTACTCACATGCAGGAACCGCTCGACCCCCAACTGGCGCGCCGTTTCCAGCATGACAAAGGTGCCGTACACATCGGTCGTGATAAAGGCGTCGGGATTGAGAATGGAGCGGTCCACATGGGTCTCGGCTGCCAGATGGGCGACCAGCTGCACCCCTTGCATCGCCTCGCGCACCGCCTGCGCGTCCCGCACATCGGCATGGAGAAAGTGGAATCGTGGGTTCTCGTCCGCTTCCTGCAGATTGGCGCGGTTGCCTGCATAGGTCAGCGCGTCCAACACCACCACCTCGTAAGCGGGATAGTGGCGCAGCAGATAAAGAGCGAAATGGCTGCCGATAAAGCCCGCACCACCCGTGATGAGGACTCGTTTGACTTGCAGGTGCCGAGAGTTTTTCATGGCTCGCGCACGATGCCCATAAACAGAATGGCGCCGGTGGCGTTATGCCGAATGATGAAGAAGAAGGGACGGTTCGCGATGAGGGTGAAGCGGTTCGGGTTATAGGCGGTAAGGCTGACCACCACGCCTGTGGCAGCAGCCGCTTTGGTGCCCTCCTCATCCACCTCTACGACCGCTTTCTGCAGCGCCTTCGTGATGAACAGTCGCCCATCGGTCAGGGGTGCAACGCCGCTGAGGTCCGCTTTTTCGGGGTCAAAGGCATCGGTGATGCCCATCGCCTGAAGCGGCTCCTTCAGCGGATAGGTCGCTTCGATGCGGAAGCGCGGCAGCCCCACATCGCCCTCCATCGGCTTGAACCCTTTGAGCCACTGCGCCCACCGCTCGGCGGTTAGCTCCTTCAGAAATGCCTGCAGCGAGCGCCCCTCATCGGGCAGAAAGAGATAGAAGCTCAGCTCACCCGCACCATAGGGCAACGCCACTGCCTGAAAGCCGTCGCCCCGCAGGTAGTCGAACTTGCCCGACTGGTGCATCATCGGCACACGCTTGACCTTGCCCCCTTCCAGATGGAACTCCTCCTCACGGGTCGCCTGCTTATCGAACGGCTTCTGCCACTTGCCCTTGAAGTAGAGCGTGTTGACCACCACGAGGCGGGTCAAGGGGCTGAAATCGCTGGGCTCGAACAGTTTGGGGATAAGCCCTTTCGTGTTCTGCTTCACCCAGCCGTTGATGCGCTCCGCTGCCCCCTCCCGATCCTGCATGAAGTCCACACTGTCCACTTCCGCCTCGTAATGTTTCTGACATGCCTGCAGAAAGCTGGGCAGGAGCGAGAAGCCCTGTTGCACCCAGAGCGAGTTGGCGACCAGCGTCTCGGTTTTGGGGTCGGGCGAGCGCAGCAAGTGTAGCAGCAGCGCATTCTCGGTGTTGATGCGCTCCACAGGTTGCTCGCCATAACCCAACGCATGAGCCATCTGCCGATAGGTCTCGTTGCGCGCACCGTTCAGCACCATCGTCAGGGCGAGCGACGCACTCAATGGCGAGAAAAAGAGATTGGGCGCCTCACGCCGTTCGTCCAGTTCGTGCAGCAACCTGAACCCGAACTGGAGATTCGCCTCCACATACAGCGGCTCTATTTTCACCGTCGTCTCCTGAGGTGCGGTTTTTTTGCCCTGCTGGTTGGCAGGTGGTGGACCTACGCCGCTGGTACCGCACCCACTTAGTATCATTGCCACCACAAAACCCCATGCAATTCGCATTGGCTTCGCCCTCCTGTTTGCCGCGGCACGCTGTGCCTCATGAAGAGGGACGCTCCGATGCCGCGTAGGTTTCACGCCCCAGTTCGATCACGCCCGGCTGCCAGCCCAGCCGATGGAGCATATCGAGATAGTCTTGCGCGGTCAGCTCGTCGGGATGGCGACCGGTGAGCGCCACAATCACACTCTCCATCACATTGGTTGCGAAGGTCTCGCCTTCGATCACGGGCGTGGTGGTGATAAGCTGGGCTACGCCCGCCTGCCGTAGCAGTTCCACATCGGCGCGGCGCACCGTGTTGGTGATGACCCGCTTGCCGGGCAGCTGGTCGGGCATGTAGCGACGGATATAGTGCCAGTCGCCCGCAATCACATCGGCTTGCTGGAACAGGCGAGGCGCACGGGGTGTGCGCTGCTCCTGCTTTTCGCCTGTCGGATAGAACCACTGGAACGGCAGGCGTGTGATGATGGGGAGCAACATGCGCCCCAGCCACTCCACCGTGCGATAGGAACGGATGGGAATGGGCAGCCCTATCGCGAACACAAAATCGCCGTAGATAACCTGTCGCGCACAGCGCGCCAACTCCTGCGCCATACCGAATCGGTCCACAGCGGCCACAAGCAGCACGGTGCTGCGCGAGAAATCGATAATCCCCTGGGCTTGCAGCCAGCGCACCGCCTCGCGCTCCAGCGTGTTCTTCAAGCCGCTGCCGTCCACGACGGGCGTCTTCTTTGCCACCGAAACCAGCTTCTGAATGGAACGGAAGGTGTAGCGCCGATTCCCGACCCAGATGTGTAAATCGGCGCCGCCGATGCCCAGCGCGTCCACCTTGCCATCCAGCTCGGCAAAGAGCGATTGGAACCGACGCAGGTCGCCATCGGTGCCGATGCGCTCGATGAGGAACCGCTCGCCGGCAATCTCGACCTCACTCCGCTTGTCGCGTCGCGAGGAACCCAAGCTGACCGAGACAATATGTTTCACGGTTCACCGATAGTTCTGGAACAGCTCGCTGACCGATTCATCACGGTGGATGCGCGAGATGGCTTCGCCCAGCAGCGGCGCCACCGACAGGCGCACCAGCTTGTCGAACTGCTTGTGTGGTGGCACGGGGATGGTGTCGGTGCAGATGACCTTCTCGATAGGTGATTCGGCAAGTCGCTGGGGCGCATTCCCCGAAAAGACAGGGTGAGTGCAAGCGGCAATGATGCGTTCGGCGCCCCGTCGCAGCAACGCCTCCGCTCCCTGCACCACGGAGCCGCCCGTGTCGATCATATCGTCAATCATGATAGCGATACGCCCCTGCACATCGCCGATAATCTCCATCACTTCGACCTTGTTCGGTTCGGGGCGTCGCTTCGCGATAATCGCAAGGGGTGCGTCGAGTGCCTCTGCCATCGCGCGGGCGCGGGGCACACCCGCCACATCGGGTGAGACCACTACGATGTTCTGGTCGCGATAGCCCTCTTTGATAAGATAGTCCGCGATAATCGGACCAGCGTAAAGATGGTCGACAGGGATGTCGAAAAAGCCCTGAATCTGCTCGGCGTGCAGGTCGATGGTCACCACGCGGGTGGCGCCTGCGACGGTGATGAGGTCCGCCACCAGTCGAGCGCTGATGGGTTCGCGCGGCTTGATTTTCTTGTCTTGGCGGGCATAGCCGTAGTAGGGGATGACAGCGGTGATGCGTCGTGCCGACGCTCGGCGGAAAGCATCCAGCAGAATGAGCAGCTCCATCAGGTTGTCATTGACGGGGGCGCAGGTGGACTGGATGACAAACACATCCATGCCGCGTGCGCTCTCCAGCACCTGCACACGCACCTCGCCATCCGAAAAGCGGGAGCAAATCATCTGCCCCAACGGTCGCCCAATATAGTGGGCAATCCGTTCCGCCAGCTCATGGTTGGAGTTGCCAGCAAAAAGCAGGATTTCCTGTCCATTAATAGCCATCGGTCTCGCCTCCCGTTTGTTTAATCGATTCACGCCGTTTGCGTGCCCATCCTTCCTTGATGGTTTGGTAGCAGCGGGCAATCGCGAGCGCATCGGGGGGCACATCGTCGGTGATAGGGCTTGCCGCCGCGATATAGGCGCCGTTGCCAATCTTTAAAGGCGCAATCAGCGTGGCATGCGAGCCGACAAAAACCTCGTCGCCAATCTCCGTGCGGTGCTTGCGCACCCCGTCATAATTGCAGGTGATGGTGCCCGCACCGATATTGCTGCGTTTGCCCACGGTGGCGTCGCCCAAATAGGTGAGATGCAGCACCTTCGTCTCCTCGCCGACCTCCGTGTTCTTTATTTCCACAAAGTCGCCGATTCGTGCGCCCCGTTTTAGCACCGTGCCCGCTCGCAGATGCGCAAAGGGTCCGACCGAGACATCCGATTCGATGGTTGCCCCCACGATGTGCGAGCGAAACAATCGGCAGCCGTCGCCCACCTGGGTGTCCTCCAGATAGAGGTCGGGACCGATGGTGCAACCTGCGCCGATGGAGGTCTTGCCGCGCAAGTAGGTGTTCGGCTCGATGGTGGTGTCGTGCCCAATCTGCACGGTGGCGTCGATATAGGTGGTGGCGGGATCGACAATCGTGATGCCCTCCAGGCAGAGCCGCTTCAGGAGGCGCATGCGCAGAACCTGAGCGGCTTGCGCCAGCTCCCAACGATTATTGACCCCCATCAGCAAGGTTGGGTCAGGTGAACACCATGCTTCCACCGTGCCACCGCTTTGGGCGATGATGCCTATCACATCGGTCAGGTAATATTCGCCCTGCGCGTTCAGGTTATTCAGGCGCGGTAAAGCCTCGCGTAGCACGCACACCTCGAAGCAATAGAAAGAGGTGCAGACTTCGCGAATGGCTCTCTGTTCCGGTAGGGCGTCGCGCTCCTCCACGATACCCAGGATGCGTCCTTGCCCGTCACGCACGATGCGCCCATAGCCAGTGGGGTCATCCAACAAGGTGGTAGCCACCGTCGCCTGCGCCCCGGTGGAGCGATGGTGTTCCATTAGTGACCGAATCGCCTCCGGGGTCACCAACGGAGCATCCCCAGCGGCAACTACCACGCGTGTAATACCTTGTGGCAGGTGCGGCATCGCTTGCATAGTGGCGTGCCCCGTGCCCAGCTGCTCCGTCTGGAGCGCGTAGAGATAGCCGTCGCCTAACGCTGCCTGCACCTGCTCGGCGCCATGCCCCACCACCACAATAATGGGGCTGACACCCGCCTCGTGAAGGGCGCGCAGCACATAGGCGGTGAGGGGGAGACCAAGCAGGGGTGTCAGCGCCTTGGGCTGCTCCGACTTCATGCGCGTGCCCTTGCCCGCCGCCAGCACAATCCCAGCAACCTGTTCGGACCCTGACATTGATTGTTGCCTCGCTCGCCCGCAAAGGGATTATACCCGAAGGGAGCGCGAGCCATTACTCCATCTTAGGGTGAATCGGCTATACAACGGGGCAGGCATTCGGTTCGCACTCTCTCTGCGTTCAGCGGCAGATTTCGGGGGAGTGCAGTTCGACGAGGGGGCAGAGTGGGTCGGCGCCCGTGCCGCAGTGGAGGCAGACCTCATCCACGCGCAGTGTGCCCGATGCCAGCCCCGCACGGATGAAGGCGGTCAGCCCATTGATAAACGCATGGCGGTCGCGCTCCTCCATCTGCGCCAGCACCCGCGCAAAGCGTTGGCGACGCTCCTGATCAATCTGCTCGATGAGGCGTCGTCCCTCCTCGGTCAGCACCAAGCCCACCTGTCGGCGGTCGCGCGGATTCGCTCTCCGCCGAATCAACCCCTTCTTCTCCAGCCGATGCACCATGTTGGTGGCGGACGGATAGGAGATGTTCAGTCCCTCTGCCAGATCGCCCACCGTGACGCGCCGATGGGTGCGCAAGTAGCGCAGCGCCTGCATCTGGGAATAGGTCACCTCGGTCTCCGCCAACTCCTCCAGCATCCGCTCGCCAATAGAGGTATACATCGCTTGCAGGAACACCTGCGCGACCAGCTCCGCATGCGCCAGCAACTCGTCTGTTAACGCAATTCGCAGGTTCATCACCCAACACCCACTCCATTATACCCTGCTCGCTGGTGGTTGACACGCTTCGGAACAGCAGGAATCGGTTCACCCAACTCGAATCGTCCTCTAAAGCGGAGTGCGGAGGGATTCTGGAGATGAGAATAAAACAAGTGGTCGGGCTGATACTGGCTCTGCTTGTCTACGGGTACAGTGGGCAGCCGCAGAACCCGACGGCACCACGCCCCGCAACAGTT
>Ga0079992_126814_pt1 | contig 65325 bp, 57 predicted proteins | sample FaiFalFF_MnMetaG_3_FD_69197 | JGI IMG/M metagenome (GOLD analysis project Ga0079992, IMG submission 69197) | Freshwater microbial communities from Yellowstone National Park, Wyoming, USA - Fairy Falls B (FF_Mn_B) MetaG (SPADES assembly) (version 2) | ecosystem: Environmental > Aquatic >...
TTGGAGATTGAGCGTGTCGCTTTGAGCAAGGACAGCGATGACCCCGTTGCCCGCGAGCGACTGGAAAAGTTGGAGCGGGAGATGGCTGAGTTGCGGGAGAAACTTGAAGCCTTGAAGGCACAATGGCAGTTGGAGCGGGAAATCATCCAAAGCATCCGATAAGAGCAGTGTTTAAGATTTTCTTTTTTACCTTTACTTTACCAATTTCATCGGAATTAATTCATCGCCTACAAATACAGTATCTATTTTTCTTGTTTGTAATGCTTTATAAGCCAATTCTTCTTCTTTTGATTTTAATTCCTTCGGAAGATCAATTAAGTTAAATTTACCAAAAGATAGTAAAGCATCTATACCTACCCCAGAGCGTATTAAGAGAATATTTTGATTTAATATCATTAGTGATGATATTCGGTATTGTGTTTGTTTGTATATTTGAGAATAATTAATTACTTTTTGAATATCTTTTGCTATAAAGTAAGTTGTATGAAAATAGCTAAAAATTGAATGATATAAAAGTAATACAATTATTTTTGTATTAACCTCTTGTTGAAGAAAACTCAACATTCTTACAGTTAATAATGCTACTGCTACATAGAACTCCATTAGGTAATTCCACGAAGAGCCAGGGTTAGTAGAAGTGATGCCCGCCACTATTAAACTAAAAAAACAATAAATACTTTCAGGCATGTGTAATATCTTGTTTAATCGCCCCCATAGGATCAAAGCAAGCATCCAAAAAAACGATGAAGTTAAGGGTCGTGTAAGCATATCTATTGGTTTTGTCCAAAGTGTTGGCAAATTAGCCAATTGGGCTTGAAAAAGATAAGCCCCTTTCGTCCACCATTGCAATGCTAAAAGCCCTCCAAGCGCTCCAACCAACCATGTAAGTCCAACCCCTATTGCTCTCAATTTTTCTTTACGCCACAAAACCAAGCAGCATGTCATAGGAGCAGCCACAAAAGTGATCTTCACATGAAAAGCCAAGATCATCAATAGTACACCGATTATCGTAGCAATCTTGGAACGGTTACTTAATATGAGCACAAAACCCAGAGCGCTGAGCATAACCCCAAACATGTCAACGCGGCAGAGATGTCCAAAGGCAAAAATAGGTTTGGCGGTTAGCAGTAAGAGGGATGCAACTACGCCATGTGTGAATTTCCCTGTCAATTTTTTTGACCAAGCGATGATAGCAAGAGCGGTTAGTATCAGTGATGCAATTGATATAAGCCGGCCATTCCAATAGGGATGCAATGGACGCGGCATAAACGCGCAAAGCCATTCATAAACAGGACCATAAGGATTCCATACAGCAGGTAAACGGTCAGCGAAGTTGTAAGGTAAATACCCATTTCGCCAAAGTGCAGCAATATTTGCCACCCTCACTTCAATTGGATCTACCATATGTGGTCTGCTCAATGCCCAAAGCCAAACTAAAAAAATGATAGCAGCATGAAGCATCAGTAACCCCATTCCAAATCTCAAAAGTGTTTCTCCTTTTTTCTCATTCATCGCTATCCCCTCCAAGTTGCACTCACTCTTTGCTGTTTAATATGAAATGCCTAAACGGATGTCTATAAAGGTTCGCTTGATTTCATTAGCATTGAGTTTGTCCAATGACAAATGAATTCTGCACTGTGGCGTGTCAATCCCTATCAGCCATTTGTCCCTGCCCATCGTTCGCATCAGCCAAACCTTTTGCCTTCCACCAACCGCTAACGCGTAACCGATGCTTACTTGCGTGCCGATGGCATCATGTTCCGTTAACAAAAGCCAGTAACCTTTCCTCTGTTGCCATGCCACTCCGATCGCCCAAAGTCGCGTTGCCTTAGCGTTCAACGAACGATGGTCAATTCGCCCTTGCATGAAAGGGACTGCGTGCAAAAAGCCATCAGCATCGGGCTCAACGGTGTTCGTAGCCACTTTTGCTGTGATGTCCTGCAATGTCCTTTGCCAAATGCGACTATAAAGGTTCTCCACCCAAATGCCTGCCCTTAATCGGTCGCTAAGTGGCACAACTATTGCGACATCCAAAGCGACACCGTTGCTTCGCGTCTCGCTTTCTGGCAATCCCCTTGTCGTCAGCAATTTTAGGTCACCTTGGAACTGCCCTAACCACATTAGCCCTTTCAAAGTGCCATATTGCAGCCGATGCATCCTGAGCCAGCGAAAAGCGATGGTGCATTGCCCTTCTCTTCCGCTCAATCGGACAGGCGCTGCGTAACTCAAAACCCACTGGTGCGAATGAGTTCGTCTCAGGTAGGCATTAACATCGTAAACTTTCAACCAATCAACGCCGTTTGATTTTGCATCCAGAAAAAGTTGTGCAGCACCTTTGTTGCCTTCGTAAAAATCCGCTTTCCCGTGTCCATAGTGAAGTGACCACTGGCGATAACTTACCCCCAGTTCCTTGAAGCGGGCATGAAAGTAGTAGGCTTTGCTGCCTTCAAACCTCATCTGTGGTAAAGTCTCCTTGTCTCCTAACCTCAAAGGCAAGACATTGTTGTCGGCGTGAATAAAAATACGGCTCATCATCGCTTGACGGTGAGAAATAATGGTGCTTTCAGCAAGAGATGCTAACTTATCCACCATCGTCCAATGAGGTTGAACAGGCACACCTTGCCCTTTTACAACACTCGCTACCAGCAACACTAATAGCAAAATGAGAACCTTTCTCACTCAGCCCCCTCCTGTTAGCGGATTTTGTGTTGGACAGAGGGCAAATTGGGATTAGTGAAGATGAGACAAGCGTAAAATAGGTCAGAAAGGGCGACACTTTTGGTAAGCCTTATGCTTTAGCCTACCAAAGTCTCGCCCTTCCTCCTAAATTCTCACTTCCTTCCCAACCTTGAACGAGGTAACACCGACTCTAAAGTCTCAAAAGTGCCGTCGCTGTATTTCACAATCAACACATCACCCAAATCAGGCAAACCAAGATTCCTCGCCTCCCCAATGTCAGCAACCTTTTGCCCCTGTGGTGTTTTAATTGTGCCTGTAGCAGGTTGACCCTCTTGGATAGTTACTTCCACTTTGAAGTTGGATGGTGAATGTGTTAATTTCATCGTGGCGCTTTCAATTTCTGCTTCTTCTCCAACATACACCCAGTTTCCGGCGAGAGTGCCCTCTAACTTCTGTTCACCATATTTGAGGCTCACATTCATGCTTAAAGTCTGCGAGGTTGACTCTAATTTGACAGAAACATTGAGTGGACTCCCAACACTCGGCTTCCAATCGCCGTTCAATGTGAAGTTGAGTTTAACTTGCTCCGATGGGGCAGTCGCACCCAAGCCTTCGTAGAAAAGGTTGGCAGTGCCTTGAAAAGTCAGAGATGGAGAAGTATAAACCAACTGACCTTCCAATTTGCGGGGGAGGGCGTCTCCTTCGTCAAGAACGAAATCAGAAATTTGTGCATTGCTCAATTTCACAGTTATTCCTGAACCTTGAAGTGTTGTAGAGATAAGAGCAGACTTAGGCTTCATTGTCCCTTCCCAACCTTGCTGAAGCCAACTTTGCGGTGCTGGTTCAAGTTCAACATTGCCATTGATAGTTAAACTTGAAGGCTTACTGGTCTGTGTAGCGACTTGCAAGTTTGTAAGGGTTATGAGTTGAGGTTGTTGTTCTTCACCGATTTTGGTCATGGTGACTTCCAGTCTTTCTACCCTCGCCGTGCCGAATTGAGAAGAGAGAGTGCCGGAGAAACTTAACTTGGAGTATTGGGGCAATTCTTGGGTGCTTCCGGGTGCAACTGTGCCAGAGACAGAACCTTTAAAGGAAATGGGCTTATTTAGGTCGCCATCTTTGATAGTGATGTTCAAGTTAGCAGCAGTGGGAATCCCTTGAGCGTTATTTGAGAATTGAAGGTTTCCATCATACTGAACCGATGGATCGTTCTCCTTACGAACTGTCAGGGTGTAGGAGCCAACGGGCGCAATTTCAAAAGCGTCCATTGGACTTGAGGCGATAATGGTAAGCACCATGCCTTGAGTGTCTCCGACTCTGGAAGTCACTTTCCAAGTCTTATTATCGGTGTTGCCAACACGCACCAAGTTCCCATAAGAGACTTCGTCGTAAGCGCCAGGGGATTTCTCTTTCAACGCTTCAATCACCCTCATCGGGAAATCCATGCGCTTACTGAAAGCCTCAGTTACCTTGATTTCGTTGCTGATGACTTTCTGCTGTTCCTCAACCGCTTTCTGGATTACCAACACTTCGTTATCCCCGATACCTTTGAGGGTCAGACCAAAGTCACGAAGCATTTGGACGATGGATTTGGCGATGGCAAAATCACCAGTGGCTGGTTTGAGGTTACCCTCTTGGTTTTGCACGATGTTTTGAACAGTTTCTTGCAAAAGTCCTTGCAGCCCATCTCCAAAGTTTTGTGGCAATGGGGAGCCTAATGCCCCTACAACGAGATTTAGCATTGGGACATTTTCCAGAAACTTGCGAACCTCCCAGATGACAGCACTGATACCGTTAGAAGATAGGTCGCTAATTTGGTTATCTTTGGCAAATTTAGCAATTTGCTCAGCAGCCAGAGTAGTAGCAGCATCAATATCAACTCCGGTTTTACCTTCAGGTGGGACATCGGGTGCAATCGCAGAAAGACGGATAGTGCCACCTTGAACTCGTTTCTCCACGATAACCACAATGTCTTTTCCGGTTGCTTCGGAAGGAAGTAAGAGTGTGTAACGCCCATCACTTTTAGTGTTAGTAGTGGCGACGGGTTTACTCAAGTCCAAATTAAGTGACCAGATGTAAGCCTTCACTGTCGCATTAGGCACAGCCTGACCTTGGAGAGCCTGTGCTTCTGCCACGCTGATGAACCAAGCCGATAACCTTTGCCAGAAGGAAGGAGCAGCAGCAACGGGCGTTCCTTGTGGCGCTGTGACAGTGCCACTAAGTTTTGGTTGTCTCTGTTCACCTCCACCACCGCCACATCCTGTAGCGACGATGATGAGTGGAACGAGCGACAGACAGACGAGACCTGCCACGACCTGCCAACGAAGCGACCTCTTCAGCAACGACTTACTTTTGCCCAACATCACGACGCACCCCCTTAAAGTTTTTGGTTTGCGTCCACAAGTGACCTTGGCGAGGTCGCTAACATCCTTTACCCAACCGTTTTCGTGGGAGCAAGTGTCTCGCTCCCATTTACTATAATTGCCAAAACAATCGCCATATTGCCTTCAGCCCCGTGATATTGAACCTGAGAAAATGAGCCAATTCACCGCCAATCTCCGATGAGGACGAAGGGTGCCCAGAAGAAAGGATGAGACCATTGTTTGCTGCGAAGTAAGGTCAGTTGGGCTCTCTGAAGGGCTTCCGCTTTGCTGATACTTTGAGAACGCCAGTTCCGGTAAAAGGCTGTCATCAACTCGGCTGTGCTCTTATCAGCAACTTGCCACTGGGTCAAAAGGCTTGAAGGACAACCAGCAACAAATATCGCCCACGCAAACCCTATCAGTCCCTCTCCCTCCTTGACAACACCCCTCGCCGTCTCACAAGCTGACAAAACAACAATTTCAGCCCTCAAATCCATCTCAGCAATTTCCCACGCCTCCAAAATCCCATCTTCCCTCTTCCCCTGAGCCAAAAGCAAACCCGAATACAATGGGCTTGAAGCGTCAAAAATGCCGTGAGTGGCTATGTGAAGGATGCGATATTTGGGCGCTTCAACCTTGAACCTCTCCTCCGTCGCTTGCTCCCTCAAATAAACTTGAGCATCCCTGCCAAACAACGCCGCTATCGCTTTCGCCTCCCTCTCCGTCTGCGGCAACTCCTCAAAAGTCCCACGCAAAGGCAACTCTATCCTTCGGCTCGCCCCAAAAGAGGGATAAGCAAAAGCAAGTAACTGACCCTTTCTACCCTCAACTCGCTGCTGAGCATATTTGTGCATAGCGCTCAAAGTCGTGAGCGAAGGCGCATAGGAGATAGCAAAGCGCTCAACGAGAAACTTGCCTCCTTTGTCCCTCAAAGCAGCAAAAGGAAGTTCCCACAACGAACCGTCGGGAACGATGCACAAGACCTTTTTGCCCGCCAAAACTTTCTCTACAGGCTCAATTAGCAACTCGTAAAGGGTGGTTGCTTCTGGAAACTTCAGCGATTGTTGCGCTAACTGCCCACGAAACGATTTGACGAGTTTTTCAAGTTCGTCACGACTTACCTTGATGGGCTGAACTGTCACGAAAGGTTGACCGTTTCTGCGAACGATGACGAACACAAAAGATTGGTCATCGCTGACGACATATTCCAGCAAAGCAGTCTTTTCGTCGGGCAACAATTCTGTCAGTTGCTCGGCAGTTATCGGTGGCAACTCAACCTTCAAGGCAGCGATGTCAGGGTGTTTCAGGTAAATTTCACGGCGAAAACTCTCATAGGCTCGCCGTGCCTCAGCAATTTGCTCCTGCAGTTGTTTCAGTCTCTGTTGGTCTGGATTAGGTTGGCTTTGCAAAGACCTCAAAGCGACGCTCAAACGGTTAATCTGATTCCGCAGTTCCTCCTCTCGCCGACGCTCTCCCTCGGTCATCCTCTTCCTCAAGTCAATCTTGCCCATTTGCATGATTTCAGCCAAAGTCCTCGCTTTAGCCCTCTCTGCCACTTTCAAGGCTTCCTCAGTTTGACCAAGCATCAAAAGGCAAACGGCAAGGTCATTGTAAGCCTTTAAACTTTCCCTTTCGGGCGAAGACGCTCTCCCCACTGGATCAGGTAGCAGCATGGCGAACCTCTCTTCATACAACTCGATGGCTTTTCGGTAAGCATCAATGGCTGCTTGCCACTGCTTTTGCTTTCGGTTCATGTCGCCAAGGGCTTGGTATAACCTTTGAGGTTGCAAGTTCAACCTTTCCGCCAACTTCAAACCCTCATCAATGTAGCCTTTCGCCCGTTGAAAGTCACCTTTTTGAACTGATAGGAAGGCAAGGTTCTCCAAAGCACCAAGTTCCCATGAACGATGTTGTATGTAGCGGGCAACTTTCAACGCTTCCTCGGCACAAGCCATTGCAGCGTCAAGGTCACCCCGTTTTCGGTGCAACTCAACGAGTGTGCCCAAGTCGGTGTAAATCCAACCAAAGTGCCCCTCCTCTTTCGCCAATTTCAGGCTTTGCTCAAGGTAAGTCCGAGCCTTATCAAAGTTGTCCTGAAGGACGAAAGAGATACCGATGCCATATAGCGCTCCCATCTCCCCAACCTTATCGCCCAACTTCCTTGAAACGCTCAAACTTTTCCCGTAAAGTTCAAAGGCTCGTTGGGGAATGAGCAGACCGTTGTAAGCAGCAGCCAAGTGATTGAGGGCAACCAGATAACTCCTTGCTAATTCTCTGTTGGTGGGATGTTGTTGAAGCAATCGCTCAAACAACTCAATGGCTCTTTCCATCGTTTGAACACCTTGCACCACCTCACCCGTCCCAATTTGTTTACCGCCGATGCAATTAAGGGCATGGGCTTCAGAGTAAACATTACCGTAGCGTTGGGCGTAATGGAGCATGGCTTGAAACTTCTGGAGCGCTTTGTTTTGGTCACCAATCACTGTGTCATAAAACAATCCCGTCCAATAAAGCAGTTGGAAGAGCATCGCTTGCAGCCATGCAAATTTTTCTGGCGGTAGGCTACTTTCTCTTTGTTCCACTTCCCTTTGCAGCCACTCAAGGCTTTTCTCTTTGACCTCAATCGCCCACTCAAGTTCGCCCATCTGCCAAAAAGCATCGCCCTCACGATACCAAGCAAAAGCGTTACCTGCAGGGTCGTCAATCCGGGCTGCAATGGCTTTGGCAATTTGAACGAGACGCATCCCCTGCTTTGGTTCATTGCGCTCAAAATGCTGGGTAGCCATAGAAATGAGGAGAGAGACAAGTTCTTCATTGACAAGTTCCTTTTCAGCCTCTAACAATCTCTCCACTTCAGTTTCATCGCTCGCTGCAGCCAATGCGTTGGCAAGTTCCTGTGCCGATGGGTAATAGCGCCAGATTTTCCATCCATCCCCTTCCTTGACCAGAAGGAAAGTGCGAGTGAAAGTTCTCAGGACAGGTCTTGGTAGTCCAAATCTCTTCGCCAAAGCATTCACCACAACCCTCAAATTTGCCTTTTCGCCTTCAACCTGGATGCGCAAAAAGCGAGGTGAAGAGAAAGAGTAGTCAACTCTGCCAAACAAGTCAGCCAGTTCCTCTTCAAAGGCTTTTCGGTCGGGCGATTGAGAACTCCAAAGTGCCATGATGGCTTTGATGTCTTCGGCTTCATAAAGGGCAAAAAATCGCTCAACCAAAGAGCGGACCGAAACTTCATCGGGAGTTTGAGGGGACGCGATAAGGGTTGGCAGAAGTGCGAGAACCACAATCTTTGCCATCACACCCTTTTTGCCCAAAAGTTTGCTCACCTTCAATGCCAACATCATCACCACCTCTTTTCGTGGCGGTGAAATGTCGCTGAAAATATAGCGCAATTTTGGGCGAGGCGCTGTGATTTGGATGGGGCGGAAACGAAATGGGAGGGCGAGGGGTTACCGAGCCAAACTTATCGGCGAATTGTGAGGTCGGCAAATCGGCAGGTCGGGAAGGCAACAGATGGCGAATGGCAAATAGCGATTGGCGAATAGTTTTTTCTGGAGGGCAATGCTGCTGCATTGCCGAAAAGTTTCGTTGCTTAACTACCTCACCCCGCACTTTGCACCTGACATCGCGCTGCGCAATCTCAAATGAAAAGCGTCACCTTGCTTTTCGTGGCTTCGGTGAGGAAGGAGGCTACATCGCCGATTTCAACGCCGTCCCAAAGTTCATCGGGCTTGATTCCCATGACATGGACAGCCATCTTGCACGCTACAATTTTGACGCCCAAGTCCTCACGGGCAATTTGGGCTAACTCTTCCAGCGAGATGATTTGCTTGCGTTTCATCATCGCCCGAAGCATTTTCGCCCCGATGCCGAAGAAGTTCATTTTGCTGATGCCAAGCCCTTCCGTTCCGACCGGCGTCATCAAGGCGAACATCTTCTCCATGAAGTTTTTGCCCGAAAGGTCACGCTTCTTCTTGAGGGCATTCAGACCCCAGAAGGTGAAGAACATGGTGACATCCATGCCCATCGATGCGGCGCCAGTTGCGATGATGAAGGAAGCGATAACCTTGTCAAGGTCGCCGCTGAAGACGACGATGCTGACTTTGTTGTCGGGCAATTCGCTCTTTATTTCCTGCACCTGCGCCTCCAGTGCTCTCAGGCGCTCCTCAATTTCAGCCAACTTTGACTGCGTTTGACCGTCCTGCCGAATTTCCTCGGAAACTTGCATGACTTTTCACCTCCACGAAATTGTGTTCCGAACTTGTTACGCTATTTGTCCATCAGGCTAAAGTCCGCAGCATGGCACGAAAGAATGTGAGCCACTGAGATTTAGGCGGCAAATGGTCGCAAGGTTACAAATCGGACGCGACAATGCAGCAAGGGGAATCAAGTTGCGGCATAGTCAATAGTGCGGAGGTGGTCAGAAGATGGTCTGCCCTCATTGCGGCACCGAGAACCGAGAAGAAGCAAAGTTCTGCGCCCAGTGCGGGACGCCACTGGTGGCGGAATCGGAGGAAGTTGAGAGGCAAGAAACAGAAGCCGCACCAAAGGAGACGGAAAGCGTTGAGACAGAAGCGCCAACCGTTGGAGAAGCGGAACCTCCCGAACCTCTGCCCGAGGGAGCATTGTTGTTCCAGCGGCGATACGAAATCGTCTCCTTCGTCAGCACTCACGATGGCTTGAACGAATACGAAGCGATGGAAACCGAACCGAGAAAGCGATGCCCCGTCTGCCAAACATTGAACACAGCCGATAGCAACTATTGCGAGCAATGCGGGCATGACCTTGCCGATGCCGATTTGGAGACTTTGAAGGTTCGCTTGCTTGAGGCAAAGTCTTCCGAAATCCTGCAACCGTTTTGGGAACTTGCGAAGAGAGGCTTGCACCACCAAGCCATCTTAGCACCACTCGCTGCTTTCACCGATGCGCCATATGACGAGCGGGCTTATGTGGCTTTGCCTATAGTGGCTGGCTCGCCCATGCGCGAGGTCGAGCCAGAAGATGCTGCCACCGCAGTTGCATGGGCTCACTTGTTGGCTGACGCTTTTGCTCACCTTGCCGAGAACGAATTTGGGCTGAAAGAGAGTTTGGACTCGGCTGTCATCTTCACGGACAAAGGCGAACCGTTCGTGACAGCGAGTGCCGTAAGCCTTGAACCGTGCGATTGGCAAAAGGTCAAACAGGAACTTGTGGTCAAACTCAAAAGTTGGCTTGAAAGCACGCAGGCTGGAGAATGGAGCGAACGAGCGACTGCTGCTGTCCTTCAAGCAACCGATTGGCGTGAGGCAGCGAAAACTTTGCAGCGCTTGCTTGAACTCATGCAAGCGCCACCGACAATGAGGGTTGAATTCGCTGCAGCAACCGATGTGGGTCAAAGGAGAGAGCACAACGAAGACAGTTACCTGACCATGCACTTTGAACGCTGCCACCTTGACAAAGTTGAGTCACTGACAATCTTAGCCGTCGCCGACGGGATGGGCGGACATGCTGCTGGCGAGGTGGCTTCAAAACTTTGCCTGCAAACTTTTGCCTCCCATTTGCTGACGGCAATTCAGGATTGGCTCAATTTCAGCGAACCCAATTGGCAAGAAGCGCTGAAAGCAGCCTTCGTTGAAGCCAACAGGCAAGTTTTCGCTGAGGCTCAAGCGATGCGAAACAACATGGGCACAACTTTGACCGCTGCCGTCCTTTGCGGCAACAAAGTTGTCTTTGCCAATGTGGGCGACAGTAGGGGCTACTTGCTTCAGTCAGGGAAATTGACGCAAATCACGAAAGACCACTCCCTCGTGCAGCAATATGTTGATGCAGGGCTTTTGACGCCAGAGCAAGCGAGATGGCACCCGCAGCGAAACATCATAACCCAAGCCATCGGAATTGAACCGACAGTTCAGGTTGACACTTTTGAGGTCACACTGCAGCGCGGCGATTTAGTGCTGCTTTGTTCCGACGGGTTAGTTGACATGATTGACGACAGCGAGATTGAGCGTGTTTTGCTGAGCGAGCCCAACCTTTCATCTGCTGTCCAGACCCTCATCCGCCTCGCAAACGAAGCGGGCGGCGACGATAACATCACCGTCATAGTCGCAAAAGTGATGTGAAGCGAACTGAGCGAAACGAAGTTCGGAAATCGCTGCTGCAAGGGGTGATTTCCTCCATGCCTGCCGAAAGAGGTCTTGAACTTTTAACTCGGATGCGCGAGGTCGTGGTTATCGGCGACGGTGCGATGGGGACGGAGTTGTGGCGACGGGGCTTCCCTCATGGACTTCCGCCAGAGCAAGCCAACTTGACCGCTCCCGATTTGGTCAAAAGCGTTCACCGCGACTATCTCGCCGTAGGCGCTCAAGTCATCACCACCAACACCTTCGCTGCAAATCCCTTCCGGCTCAGAGAGTTCGGCTTGGAAAAACGGTTGAGGGAACTGGTTCAAGCGTCTGTCCGATTGGCGAGGGAGGCAATTGCTGAACTGAGTGCTGACGCTTTTATCGCAGGTTCAGTCGGTCCTATCGGGCGGTTAAAGGAGCAACTGGAACTGAGCGACGACGACATTGAAAACGCTTACCGCGAACTCATAGTTGCGCTGGCGAACGAGGGCGTTGACTTGCTGATTTTTGAGACCTTCCTGAACTTGGACGATTTGCTCAGAGCCGTTCGGATAGCGAAACGGGAGACCGATTTGCCCGTTATCGCTCAGTTGGCAGCCATTGAAGATGGCGGTCGGAGCGCTGAAGGCAGGGCTGCGTTGGCAGTTTTTGAGTTGGAGAAACTCGGCGTTGACGCCATCGGGACAAACTGCGGCATTTCGCCGACCCGCAACTTGAGCATAGTTCAAGCCCTCGCCCGATTAACCGAACTTCCCATCACGGCGTTCCCGAACTTAGGCTATGCCCAGTATGTTGACGGTCGGTTCGTTTACCTCGGTGAGCCTGAAGGGTTTGCCCGCATCGGCGAGGAGATTTGGCAGGCTGGGGCGAATTTGATTGGTGGCTGTTGCGGCACGACGCCCGAACACATTCGCTTGCTCGCTGAACGGTTGAAAGGCAAAGCCATCAGACCACGAGTCACACGCCGCATTGAAGTCAAACCCGAAGAGCAACCGAAAATCAAGTCGCCGATGCCCAACTTTTTGAGCAAACTATGGAACGAACCCATCATCATCGTTGAACTGGACCCGCCAAGAGGTTTGGACTACGAGCCGATTTTGGAAGGGGCAAAACTTTTGGCGAGGGCAGGCGTGGACGCTATCAGCATCGGCGATAACTCCCTCGCTTCAGTTCGGCTCAGCAATTTGGTGATGGCGTTTCTGATGCAACGGGAGACCGGGCTTCCAACCATTTGCCACTTCGCCGGTCGCGACCATAACCTCATTGGCGCTCAATCGCTTTTGATGGGCATGGCGGTTTTGGGTATCCCTGCTGTTTTGGCTGTCACCGGCGACCCAGCAAAACTTGCGCCCGAAGTGGGAGCGAGCAGCGTCTATGACCTGAACAGTTTCCAAATCATTGAGTTGCTCAGCAAACTCAACCGAGGCGTCAACTGGGTTGATGCTCCTGTCGGGAAGCGAACCGATTTCATCATCGGTGCAGGCTTCAACCCAAATGTGCCCAACTTGGAAGCAGAGGTGAGGCGGCTCAAACGCAAAGTTGAAAGGGGCGCTCAATTCGCACTGACGCAAGCGGTCTTTGAACTGAAACGAATTGAAGCGTGCGGGCAAGTCATGCGTGAAGTCGGAATCCCCATCTTCGTCGGCATAGGCATCCTCATCAGTGCCAGAAACGCTGCCTTCTGGAAAACAGTGCCAGGTGTCAAGATGCCCGACGAAATTTTGCAGCGGATGGAAAGCGTGCCAAAGGAAAGGCAACTCGCTGAAGGCATCGCCATCGCTCAAGAGTTGGTTTCAGTGGCGCTTGAGCATTGCCCCGGCGTCTTCCTCGTCCCTCCCTTCTCCCGCGCCGAATACGCTTTGCCGCTGGTGGAGTTCATCAGGGGCAGAAAGTGGGAACGGTTTGAGGCTGCAGCATCCAGTTGAGAAAAAAGAGAAACGCTCTTCACCTTGAAGCCTGCCAGCAGCAACGAAATTCATTGCGCCAGCAAACTTCAGGTGAAGAGCGTTTGTTTTCAACTCGCTCACTTGCCAGGTCCTGTCGGTCCCTTTTGCATGGGCGCCTTATGCATCGGCGCACCCTGCTCAGGGAAGCCGGCGATAGGCTTCTCCCCAGCCTTCTTCCAAACGACTACACCGGCGATGACGATGACGATCAGAATGATAATCACAGCCAACCAAGTCGGCACTTGCTGTTTCATCTCACTCACCCCCGTTCAGAACTGACCCCAACCGTGCAATGCACCGACAATGCTGTTATCCGCACGATACAAAGCGTTCCAGCGATACCACTTCACATGACCGTCACAGTGGATGAGAATACTGCCTTCAAGGTGGCGGGTGTATCTGGCTCGCTTCTCGTCGTCCCAAGGTCCAACCGCCCAATCCTGAGAACAGTAACTTTGAGAAGTGCATGCATTGGCGGAAACGATACGGTTGCAGCATGCGTGGGTGTGAGCGGAGTCAGCAATCATGAGCGTCTCAGCAGGCTTCTGAATTTGAGCGATGCTTCTCCCTCTTGAGACTTTGTTCGGGTTACCCGAGTTACCTCCGCCATCCGTCCACCCAGCGACGCGGAGTGAGTAGCCGTAACCGATTCTTAGACCACGCCAAGCGCCAGGGAAAGCCCAACCCCAAGCGTAGGTGAGTCGTCCCCAAGTCGTTTGGTCGTCACCGCCTGGTGACCACTTGGGTGGGCTAAAGTCCAGACCAGAATCAGTGCTCCCAGAAGGGCAGTCAAAGACTTGGATGTTCCTCATGTAAGGCTGGATGCGAACCAACCAGCGGCGGGTAGGGTCGTGGCGGTCACCAAGTTGATTGCCGCAAGACCAACATTCGGTTTGCATTAGCCGCTCATCGTAGTCATTGACATACTGCATTGCAGCCATTGACATGTTGCGTTCGTTGCTCGTGCACTGAGCCTGCCTTGCCTTCTCGCGAGCCTGGCTGAACACAGGGAACAGAATGGCAGCCAGAATCGCAATAATCGCGATCACGACCAGCAACTCAATCAGTGTGAAGCCGAAGCGCTTCTTCATCGCCATCATGTTGATGCACCTCCTTCAAAGATTTGAACGACCTAACGGCACTTCCATTTTAGCGTGCTGACCTTTGCATGTCAATACTTGCTCACCGCTGACCGTCAGTGGCAGGGCTTGTTGAAGCCCGAATGATAAGTTCTGGCGAAAAGATTTCCGTCCCTTCCGGCATCACCCCCCTTTCTGTAGCGTTCTTCTTACTTTCGCTCCGTTGGCGGTCCCATCACAGGTTTCTGTCCTGGTTGACCTTTTAGGAAAGGCGCTTGAGGTTCTTGAGGAGTTGGTCTGCCACGCAAAACATAAACTCCGATTGCAATCGCCAAAACGACGAGGATAAGAACGACTGCCAACCATGTAGGCACCTCTCTTCGCATTTTTTTCCACCTCTTTTCAGTGTTGTAGCCCCACCCGCAGGGCACTCCCCACGAGTGGGGCGAACTTAACTTGTCATCACATCATGGGAACCACGGTCCGTTGTTCCAGAGCCCAAAGATTTCAAAGGCATAGCCCTGAGCCTGATCATGGGTCATACCGCGTTGGCGGGCTTCCCGATAAAGGCTTACCCATCGCGCCCAGATGGCGGTGTATTGCATCCACTTAGTATGCCCATCCACGAAAGTGATGTTAGAGCCCTTCAAATGGCGAGTAGACTGGTTGAGGAAGCCCTCATTGCGGTCCCAGTCAGCAGGGCGAGGGGACCAATCAGGACCACAAGCAACGGCGCAGCGGTCGGCAAAGGCAACCCGACCTACGGAGGAGGCGGCTTCAGGATGGGCGGCGTCAGCCGAATAAACAGCGGAGGCAGGTTCTTGAACTTGAGGGAGGCTTCGCCCGAAGAGGAAGTCAAAGTTGAAGCCAATGGATTGGTCAAAAGTTAGCCATCGTTGATCCACATGGCTTGGAAGCGGCCAGTTACAAGGTAATGCTTGCCCATAAACTCGGTTTCTACCAAACCACTTGAGTTTGGCACTGGGACACTCATAGACCTGCAAGTTGCGAAGATAGGCGTCAACAAGAACAGGGAAGCGAAGCCAAGGGTTGGAAGCCGTTGCCGCCCATTGGCAAGTGGGACGAGAGTGCCATTCATTCCATTTGGCTCGCTCCTGATGAGGCGGGAACTTCTCGTCGTAGTCCTGCAGGTATTGTAGCAGTCCCATGCCGATTTGCTTGAGGGAAGAGATGCAAGTTGCCTGCCTTGCCTTCTCGCGAGCCTGGCTGAACACGGGGAACAGAATGGCAGCCAGGATCGCAATTATCGCGATCACGACCAGCAACTCAATGAGAGTGAAGCCAAAGCGCTTCTTCATCGCCATCATGCTGATGCACCTCCTTCAAAGATTTAAACGACCCAACGGCACTTTCATTTTAGCGTGCTGACCTTTGCATGTCAATACTTGCTCACCGCTGACCGTCAGTGGCAGGGCTTGTTGAAGCCCGAACGACAAGTTCAGGCATCAAAATCTCCGTCCCCTCTGGCATCACCCCCTTCTGCAAGGCTTCGTAAAGTTTCTTCACTGCCCGTCGCCCAATTTCCTCAACGGGCTGGCGGACTGCCGTCAAAGGCGGTTCCAAGAAGGCTGCCATCGGTGGGTCATCAAAACTGACCAACGAAACTTGGTCGGGTATTTTCAAGCCCAACTCCTTGATGGCTGTGAAGGCTGAAAGGGTCATCTCGTAATCGGCACCGAAGATGGCTGTCGGCAAAGGGACAGAACTCAGCCATTGCTTCACTAACGCATCCCTGTCAATGCACCATCTGTCCGGGTAGAGGAGCGCCCAGCGAGGGTCAATGGCGTAACCCGCTTCTCCCATGAGTTTTCGGAAAGCGTCCCACCTTTGTTGCAAGTCCGTTTGCCTCAAGTCCAAGTCAACGATGGCGATTTTGCGGTGACCGAGGGACCAAAGGTGCTCCAGAGCCTTCTTGACACCTTCAAAATTGTCAATCCCAACGCACGGCAAACTTTTGTCCTCATAAACGGAAGAAGTTGCGACAAATGGGATTCGGTGAGACCTCAGTTCGCGCAACACCATTTCGTCCTCCAGCAAAGGCGCTAACACAATCATCCCGTCAGAACTGGACTCTTGGAAAAACTCGCGGTAGAACGAAGGGTTCATCTCGCGAAACTGCAATTGGATGCCCAACTGGCTGGTCATCTCGGCGATGCCCCTCAAAAGCGGTCCCCAGTAAATGTTCTGCTGCTCGCTGATGCCACGCTGATACCAAACGACGGCGAAGGTCATGGTAGCGGTTGAAGAGCGTGAGTTAGGGTGGGCGACGAAAGTACCTTTGCCTTTGACCGACACCAACCAACCCTCACGAACCAATTCACGGATTGCCCTGTCAACGGTCAAACGGTTCGTCCCAAACATCTCGCACAACTTCACTCTCCCGGGCAAAGGTTCGCCCGGCTTCAGTTCGCCCCGTTCAATGCTTGAGCGGAGCATCTCCTTCACTTGCAGGTAAATCAACTTACTACTTCCTCGTTCCACTTTGCGACGGACCCGCAAAGGCATCCTTTTTCCACCTCGCTTTACATTATATCACATGCCCTGCCCATGTCAATACCTGACTTGATGTGTCCTGAAACTACCTGCGCCACTGGCTTCATTCCAAAGATTCGCCGACTAAAGTCTGCGCTCAGGCTCTGCGTCATCAACTACTGCGTGCAAAGTGTGCATGAGTGCAGGCGTGCTACAGATGTGAAGCCTGTAGGATGAAGTTCTGGTGCGCCATCGGTCTCTTTTCATGCCACTGACTTTAGTCAGAGGTTGGCGACGGACTTCCCTGAGCACTGAATTCATTCGGCGAAAAATTGGAGGGCACGGCTCCTGCCGTGCCGAGAAAATTCTCCAAACGGTTGGGCAGGAGCCCGACCCTCCAAACCACTCCTGAAACTACTCCTGATGCAACGAAATTTTTCGGCAGTGCAGGAGCACTGCCCTCCAGAAAAGTCATTTACCAGTCGCCAATCGCCATTCGCTGCCATTTCGGCTCGGCAGGAGCCTCGCCCTCCCATTTCTTGCTTCGTCCCTCGTCCCGCGTCCCACGACCCGTTTTAAGTCGGTGGCTATGAAACGAAGCCTGCTGAAGCAGGCTAACTTGAAAAGTTGCGAGTTGCGTGTTGCGCGTTCAGGAAAAACCCTAACCCTCAACTCTCAACTCGCAACGCGCAACCCATGTAGCAGGCTTTAGCCTGCTTTGAACTCATAGCCACCCACCTCGGGTGGGTGGTCAAAGCCGTTGTCGTTCGCTATTCGCCACTCACTACTCGCTGTTCGCTAATCGTCATTCGCTGCCGTTCTAAGGTTCTCAGCACGGGAGGCGACGCACCAAAATCCGAAACGCACCAATTTCAGTCCTTCTTCCCTTAGAGCGGGTGCGGAATCCACTCGAGCCAGAATTGCTGTATCGGGATAGTTTGCCAACAACTTGCGCAACCTTTGCCTATTTCGCCCCAAAAGTGGGATAGGCTTTCGAGCGTAAAAAACTGCCCATTCAGTGTCGCTTCCGAAAGTTGCAAGGTGTTTGAATTTCGTCCACAACTTGACAGCATCGCGCCCGCCCGATGCTTCCGTAAGGGCAGAAAGAAACCCAAATGTCGTGGCTGTCAGTATCGCCCCGCTGATGAGAAGGGCGCTCCACCGGTTCTTTGGGACCGATGCGAAACGGATTGCGGAAGGGACCAACCACGCCATTAGCACCGAGGCGAACCCGAAAGCGATTAATTTCAGTGCAAACTTCAACGCTTTCAATTCGGCATCAGGCTCAAATCCCAACTTGCGCAAAAGTTCCGCATAGATTTTGGGAAGCACGCTAATCCCGTAAAGGGCACCGATAACGGGAAGCAAAGCTAACAAAAATCCTGAAACGACTTCGCTTTTGCTCACCTCGCTTCCCGTTCGGGAAGCGCAGAGCCACGCGAGGGCAGGAAGAGCGGGAAAGATGTAGTGCGGGAGTTTTGTCGCAACCAACGAAAACAAACCGACAACGCTGATTGCCCACCATGCCATTGAAGTAGCGACGAAGTGGTCATCCCGGATGGGCGATTGTCTCATCGGTTTCAAAGCACTTGCGAGGGCATGGGGAAGGCAAATGCTCCAAGGCAGGAAGAAAAGCCAGATGACCAAAAGGTAATACCAGAACGGACCGCGATGCCCTTCCATCGGTTCGGTGACTCTGCGGACATGCTCGCGCAGCAAAAAAACTTGCCAAAAGGCTTCGCCCTCTCGCATGCTGACAAGGAGAAACCACGGCGCTGCAATTGCCAAGCAAACTGCGAACCACAAAACAACTTGCGCCACCAACTTCATCCATTGTGACCAACTTGCCTTCCCGCTTTGTCTCGTCCATGTCCTCCAAAATGCGAGCGGGAAAAGCACGATGGCAGGCAGAACTAACCCGGGCGCACCCTTTGTCAAGACTCCCAACCCCGCTGTTGCCCCGCTCGCTAACAGCAAAGGAAGCGAACGGTCGCGAACCCAAAGGAGCCCGAAAAGGATTGAGGCAGTGATGAATAAGCACAAAGTCGCCTCAGGTGCTCCCCAATTTCCCAACCCTGCGGTCATCGGGTTGAGAAGGAAAATTGCAGCAGCCCATGCCCCTGTTTCCGCAAAACCCGTTTTTGAACTGAACCAAAGAAGGAGCAAACTTGTCAGGACAACTGCCAGCAGCGATGGCAACCTTGAAGCCACCTCGTTCTCGCCGAAAATCCTTTGGGAGACAGCAACGAGCCAATACATCAGGGGCGGCTTTTTGTATCTCGGTTCGCCGTTGAAATAAGGGACGAGCCAATCCCCTCGTTCCTTCATCTCAACGGGCACGCGAGCGTAATAGGCTTCGTCACCGGTCAAGACAGGCGGGTTAAGCCAGATAGCAATCACAGGCAACCAACCAACCAAAACTGCGATTGCCACAAAAATTTGACGCTCACCTTTCATGGCAACTTCCTTACCCTTTCACCTGATGCTTGCGAACCGTCAGTTTGGAGAGATGGGCAATACAAAGTATAGCCACCGATTTTTGAGTGGCAAAATTTTTGCGGTGATGCCGAAATGCTTGCGGTTTTGGAAAGCGGTGCCGTTTGGGGGTTAGAGCCTTATCTCGTCCGAGTGGAAGTTGACATATCTCCCGGCAACGCATCCCTCACGATTGTGGGACTGCCTGATAAGGCTGTTCAGGAGAGTTCCCAAAGGGTTCGCGCCGCCATCAGAAACTGCGGCTACGACTTCCCCAGCAAGAGAATAACTGTCAACTTGTCCCCTGCCGATGTCCGAAAGGAAGGTCCTGCCTTTGACCTGCCGATCGCTCTGGGAATTCTCTTGGCTACAGGACAACTGCCTTCCCTTCCCGAAGGAACTTTGGTTTTGGGCGAACTTTCTTTGGATGGCTCTGTCCGCCCCGTGAACGGAGTTTTGGCGATTGCCTTAGAAGCGAAGCAACAACGCCGCTCCAAGTTAATCGTCCCCTCCGACAACGCATCTGAAGCAGCGATAGTCGATGGCTTATCGGTTTTCGGCGTCGGCAGTTTGCCTGAAGCAGTTCAAGCGGTTCTGGGCGAACTTGAACCTCAGAAGCCCCCGAAAATTGAACTGGAAGAGCCCCGTTACAGCGTTGACTTCTCCGAAGTGAAAGGGCAAGAGAGCGCTAAACGAGCGCTGGAAATCGCTGCGGCTGGAGGACATTCAGTGCTGATGGTCGGTCCGCCCGGTGCAGGCAAAACGATGCTCGCCCGAAGGTTGCCGACGATTTTGCCTCCCTTGACAATTTCTGAAGCCCTTGAGGTCACGAAAATTTACAGCGTCGCTGGCAAGTTGCCGAAGGGACAAGGTTTGATGACTGAGCGTCCCTTCCGAGCCCCGCACCACACGATTTCGGCTGCAGGTCTGATAGGTGGAGGCTCTTTCCCCAAGCCGGGCGAAATTTCCCTCGCCCATCATGGCGTTTTGTTTTTGGACGAACTGCCAGAATTTCACCGAGATGTTTTGGAAGCGTTGCGCCAGCCCCTTGAAGAAGGCACGGTCACTGTCTCACGAGCAACCCACAGCGTCACTTTCCCAGCAAACTTTCTGCTTGTGGCTGCGATGAACCCGTGCCCTTGCGGTTACGCAACTGACGCCACCAGAAAATGCCAATGCTCGCCCCAGCAAATCCGAAACTACAGGCGGCGGATTTCTGGACCTTTGCTTGACCGATTTGACATTCACTTGGAAGTCCCTCGGTTGACGGCGGAAGAGATTTTGGAGCCCGGTGCCGGTGAACCCTCGGCATCAATTAGGGCAAGGGTTTTGCGTGCCCGAGAGAGGCAAAGGGAGCGGTTTGAGAGGCTTGGGCTTCCCATTTCCTGCAACGCTCAAATCCCGCCGAGGGCGATAAGGGAAATTTGCGTTCTGGACGCCGACGCAAAAGAGATTTTGCGCTCCGCCATTCAATCCCTCGGTTTGTCCGCACGAGCCCATGACCGAATCGTGAAAGTTGCCCGAACAATCGCTGACTTGGAGGGGAGCGAAACTATCAGACCCCGCCACATCGCAGAAGCAATCACTTACCGAAGTTTGGACAGACAACTTTTTGAAGCGATGTGAAGCGAACGAGTTCCAAATGGCTTATAATTGCGTGATGCCGAGGTCAAATTCGGAGAAAAACGCAGGGACAAGGAGGGGCTGAAATGGGTTCGTTTTTGTGGTTCGTGTTGGTGGTCGTGCTGATCATCTACGCTGCCTATTTCGCTTTCATCAACACGGCGGCAGCGTTCTTTGACTCGCAGACGAAAATGGTGACCCTTTACTTGTGGCGCAACTTGACATTTCTCTCGCGATGGGACTTGCAGACCCTTGCCATCAGTGTCCGCCTTTGGGAACTTGTCCTTTATGGCACAGGCGGCGCTGCCATTTTAGGCTGGATCATCGGGTGGTGGATGGGACGGAAAGGCGTTCGGGAACGATTGCGAACGCTGAGCCAAACCCAAACAGAACTCCAACAGACCAAACAGCAACTCGCCCGCTTGCAAGAGCAACTGATTGAAACCCACCGCCAACATGAGATGCGATTGGCTGATTTGACGGAGAAACTCCTTTCCTTGACGAGGGCAGCCTTGCCTGCTTCGGAACTTCAAGTCGAGAGCCTCCCAATCATTGAAGCGCCGTCGCTGCCTGAAGGGCAAGGCAAGTCGGAGAAACCTAAAGAGAAGCCTCAGTGAAGGGAGGCGCTGTCTCGGATGCGCCCAGAGGAAATCCTCGCTTGGATAAGGCTGAACCGAACAGGTCTATCGCCTCAAAGGCAGCGGCAACTGCTTGACGCCTTCGGTTCGCCCGAAGCGATTTTCTCGGCATCGGACAGCACCATCTTGAGACTTCACGGCTTCTCCGAACTCCACTTGAGCAAAATCCGTCAAGCCCAAAAAGATGCCCAACCTGAACGAGACTTGTGGAAACTTGAACGGATGGGAGGCTGGATTTTGACAATCTTTGACGAGCGATACCCGCCTTTGTTGCGACGGCTGCCCGATGCGCCACCGTGCCTGTATGTGTTGGGCACGGTGGAAACGAGCGACGAAAAGGCAATTGCAATTGTCGGCACGAGAAGACCCTCGGATTACGGTCGCAGAGTTGCCTATCGCATCGCTTCGGAAATCGCTGCATCGGGTTTCACAGTCATTAGCGGTTTGGCTGAGGGAATTGACACATCTGCTCACAAAGGTGCTTTGGATTCTGGTGGTCGGACATTCGCTGTTCTCGGTTGCGGCTTGGATGTGATTTATCCCCGAGGCAACAAAGAACTCGCCCGACGCATCACCGAAAATGGAGCGCTCTTGACAGAGTTTCCTTTGGGCACAAAGCCTCAGGCTTGGCACTTCCCGCAACGCAACAGGCTGATTAGCGGGATGAGCCTTGCTGTGGTCATTGTTGAAGCGCCGATCAATAGCGGGGCGTTGATAACTGCCGATTGGGCAGCGGAACAAGGCAGGGATGTTTTCGTCGTCCCTGGTCCCGTTGACCAACCGAGTTTTGAAGGCAACCACAGGCTTTTGAGGGAGGGTGCGAGGGTTTTCACATCCGTCGCCGACATGCTTGACGAACTCGGAATTACGGCTGCCCCTAAGGTTGAACGAACTGCCGCAACATCGCCGCGAGGGCAACTCAAATTGCCCGACCTATCGCCGAACGAAACAAAGGTTTGGTCTGCTTTGACGAGTGAATGGAAGCATGCTGACGACATAGTTCGTGAAAGCCAATTGACCACAGGCGATGTCCTTTCTGCCTTGACACTGCTTGAACTTAAGGGCTTAGTGGAGCGAACGGACGGAAACCGCTATCGTCGCTCACCTCGTTGGCAGTGAAGAAGGCGAGTGGCGAATAGCGAGTGGTTTGTCTGGAGGGCAGTGCTCTTGCGCTGCCAAAAAATTTCGGTGCTTAACAACTTCACCTCGCACTCAGCACCCCACACTGATTTTTAGGTTCGCCCTCCCAAAACTTTCAATCGCCAAACAAATTCGTCACATGATGTGACCTTCAGCCTCGTCAACTCCCGAAGGGTCGGTTCCCCACCCGACGAAAGCGAACAAAATTAGGCACGGACGGTTGTGTCTGCAGCAAGATTTTTTGTCGGCAGTAAACTGCTTCTGGGAACGAAGGGGTGAGTGGGAGATGCGAGAATGGCGGTGCGATGTCGCAATCATTGGTGGCGGACTTGGTGGTTGCGCTGCAGCGCTTTCAGCAACTGCTTTAGGAAGGAAGGTTATTTTGACCGAGGAAACCGACTGGCTCGGAGGTCAGTTAACCGCTCAAGCAGTCCCGCCTGATGAACATCCGTGGATTGAACAGTTCGGATGCACCCGTCGTTACCGCCAACTTCGTAACCTCATCCGCCAAATCTACCGCGACCACTACCCTTTGCTTCCGTCTTCCCGTTCCGACCCGCATCTGAACCCGGGCAAAGGTTATGTTTCGCGGTTGTGTTGCGAGCCGAAAGTTGCTTTGATGGCGCTTGAGTTGATGCTGGCTTACCCGCAAGCAAAAGGCAACTTGCTCATCCTGCTCAAGCGCAAACCTGTCGCTGCCGATGTTGATGGTGATTTTGTCAAGAGCGTGACAGTGCGGAACTTGGAAACGGGCGACGAGGAAACGATTTACGCTGACTATTTTCTGGACGCGACGGAGTTGGGAGATTTGCTGCCTTTGACGGGCACGGAGTATGTGACGGGCGCTGAAAGCCAAACTGAAACAGGCGAGCCCCACGCCAAGCCTGAAGCCCAGCCAGCAAACATGCAAGCCATAACTTGGGTCTTCGCGATGAGTTACGACCCTAAGGGCAACCATGTCATTGACAAGCCCGAAGGTTACGAGTTCTGGCGGGATTATGTGCCTCAACTTGTGCCACCTTGGACGGGAAAGTTGCTTGATTGGACTCACCCGCACCCAATTACCCTTGAGCCTCGCAAGCGGGTTTTGTTCCCTGAAGAGGGTGAGGGCGATTTGTGGCGCTATCGGCGGATTGTTTGCAAAGATCACTACTTGCCCGAAGCCATGCCTTTTGAGGTCACGATTGTCAACTGGCCGCAAAACGATTACTGGCTGCGACCGATTTTGCCCGAATTGTGTTCCGATCCAACCGAGGTGGACATTGCGCTTCGTGAGGCTCGCCAACTTTCGCTGAGTTTGCTTTACTGGCTTCAAACAGAAGCGCCTCGCCCTGATGGTGGGATTGGCTACCCTGGTTTGTTCCTGCGACCTGACATCACCGGCACCGATGACGGCTTGGCGAAATACCCTTACATCCGAGAGAGCCGGCGCATCAAGGCAGTCTTCACCGTCACGGAACTACATGTCGGCGTTGAAGCGCGAAAGATGATGGGAAAGGAAGGGGCGGAACAATTTGACGATAGCGTTGGCGTCGGTTGTTACCGAATTGACCTTCACCCGTCAACGGGTGGCGACAACTACATTGACATCAGCGCTTACCCGTTCCAAATCCCGTTGGGCGCTTTGCTCCCCATTCGGGTGCGGAACTTGCTGCCTGCATGCAAAAATATCGGCACAACTCACATCACTAACGGTTGCTTCAGACTTCACCCTGTTGAGTGGAACATCGGTGAGGCTGCTGGGGCATTAGCGGCGTTTTGCTTAGAGCGGAAGGTTTCGCCGCATCAAGTTCGTGAGCGGGAAAGTTTGCTTCGTGAGTTCCAAAATTTGTTGCGGGCTCAAGGCGTGGAACTTGAGTGGGCTCAAATTCGCCCAGTGTAAGCGGACATGCGAAAGCGAACTTTTGCGGACGCTTTGAGGTTCGTCTTTTCGCCTGTTGATAACCCGTTCTTCGCTGTCATGTGGCGCCAGCAACGCCGCAACATGGGGCAGTTCTTTCTGCATTTGGGCATGATACTCGGCTTCGTTTGGCTTGCTTTCACCGCTGCTGGGTTGCTGATGGAGCGCTTCAATTTCTCATTCCAAACCCGAGCCATCGCACTTTACGAAATCACCGCTTGGGCACATTTCTTCGCCGCTGGAATTTATGGGGTTACTGTTTACCGCCGCTATCAACAGTTTTGGCGCAGAGACACGCTCCCTCAACTTTTGCTGACGGGAGCGCCGCCGATTTTGATTGTGCTGGCAATCCCTGTTTACCTGCTGTTCATCCAAGCCTACATCGCCCTCCTTTGCTTGCCCTTTTATGCCGCTGCCAAAAACTTGAGCGGCATTCCTTGGTCAACGGTTTCGTTGGATGCTTCAATTATTGCCTTGTTGGCATCGTTGCCCGGTTCGATGGGAATGTTCTTATGGTGGCTGCTATTTCAATTGAGCATCCGGACTGCTCCTTTTCCTTACTCGCTCGCCGTGTGGTCACAACTACCGTTGCTTCTCACTTTGCCTGTTCGCTTCTTTGCTTGGTCTGTGCCAACTTGGTTGCTTGTCGTTGTCGGTATCTTGCTGCTGTCGGTCATTTCGTTTACAAGTTGGGCTTGGTTTCTGGAACCTCGCTTCTACCCGTCGCAAGTGAGAGTGCTTTGGTGGGCGCACCGTGCTTGGTTGCTTGCCACAGTGTTCGTTTGTGGCTTGATGTGGGCTTATTGGTTCCCACTGGATTTCGCCGCTAAAGTTGCTTTCTCGCTGGTTTTGATTCGGTTGCTTTTCAGCGCTGAGTTTTTGTCTCTGGCTTCAACAAGAAGCGACGAAGCACCGAGAACACCGACCCGCTGGGCGGACGCGGAAGTCTTGGTGGCGAATGGGTTGATGCTTTCAGTTTGCGGGTTAGTTGGTTGGGCGGAAGGTTTGGCGATTTCAAAGATTGCACCTGTGTTGGCGATTGGCGGTTTGCTGGGCATCCTTCACTACATCGCTCACAGTTTAAGTGCCAACTGGTGGCGGAAAGTTATGGTGGCGCAAAGGATGCCCTTGACTTGGTGGTTGGCGTTTTCGGTTTGGCTTATCGCACCACTCGCTTTGCTTATCCCGCCGATATCGCTGCTGGCTGGCTTTCACGGTTGGTTGCTGCCATTGACCTTAATGCCGACATCCCTTCAGCAACAAATTTCCGCCAGTTGGTTTCATGGCATTCGCATCTCACTGCCGCATTGGAGTTTGATGGCAATTGTTCAAATCGCTTGGGCTGGGCTTCTGTGGGCGCTGGAACGGATGTCCAAGTTGCCGCAAGTTCAACCTGAAGAAAAGCGAAGGGAATGGTTGACCGTCAACCACCCTCTCTGGGGTTGGTTGGCACGATTAGAAGAGCAATTGTGCAAGCGGTTCGCCAACCCGTTAGTGACCTTGCAACTTCGGCAACAATCTCGGGACAAGGTTTTGCACGCAACGATGACGATTGGCGTGATAGCAAATTTGTTGGTGCTGAGCATTTGGCTTCTCTCCCGCATTTTCCCACAACAGGACTTCGTTGCCTTCACCGAAGGGTTGCTAATTCGCTTGCCCAGTTTGGCTGGGCTTGCGGGCACATTTTCTGCCTTGGTTATCAACACATCGCACGAGCAAAAATCAGCCTTGTGGCTTTTAGGGCGGAAGCGGGTTGTGGAGAGTTTCGTGTTAGCGCCGCTTACGGCTGACCAGTGGAAGTTCGGCTGGTGGTTCCCGAGATTTTGGCTCTGCCTGAAAGCAACGATGCCTTACGCCCTCTGCGCTTGGCTCGGTCTCGCCTTGCGACCCAGTTTGGGTTTTGCGTTAGTGGCAATTTTGGTCACTGCCAGTTTGCCCGTCACCGCTTTGGCTTTGGCACTGGCAGGTTTGTCTATCAGCATGATGCGGCAGTGGGAGACAGTTTTGGCGTTGCTTTCAATGTTGCCAATTGCGGTTGGCGTTTGGAATGCTTGTTTTCTGGCAACCCTCATTTCAAAGGGATGGCATCTCCACGCCCTTGTTTGGCTTTTGTGTTTCGTTTTTAGCGCCATCCTTGCCGTTTCCTGCATGGTCATTGTTTCCAAACGCATAGGACTCCTTCGGACACCGAGCGGTTACGAGCAATGGCTGAAACTTACCGAAGAGAAGTTTCGCAGGGCACGAAGTTAACGACTATTCAGGCTATAATTTTGGCGGTGAACGAAGATGGAACGAGAAGAGTTACTGGCATTGATGGTGAAGGAGTTGCCGAGACTGCTTCAGGAGCACCCTGAAGCCTGCTACCAACTAATTGGCATCTTGGCGGAAGTTTTCGCACGACAGTGCAAGGTTCAACTAAAGGAATTCTATCCTGTTGCGCATATCCTCAGGCTCCATGATTAAAGCGTAGAAAAGAAGTCGCCGAATGCACTCACCGATGCTGAATTTTCGTTGGTGAGCATAAATGACGCCCCAATGTTCCTTGCCCTGCTTTACCCATTGATGGGCTATTTTCAAAAAGTCAGCGTCGTGAGTGAAGATAACGGCTCTTTGCTGGCATGCGTAATTTAACTGCTCCTCGTCGCTCATCCCCAGTTTACCGGCATCCCGAGCCGACCATGCTTCAATGCCTCTTCGGCGCAATCCCTCTGCTACCGCCACAGGCACACTCTCGTCAGTATAAATTCTCAGCACCTCTCTGCACCGCCCCTGCAGTCGGTTTTTTTGACATACTCTCTCTTCAGGCTCTCTACCAACTCTTCGCTTTCCCTCATCTCCTCGTTGATTTCCTCAGGATGGTCGTAGTAGTAGGCTAAGGCGGCGTGAATTTGGGACAAGGTTAAGTGCGGATGGGCTCTGACGATTTCGTCGGGCGTCCAGCCCAAGTGCTCATACTCCAGAACAATTTGGGACACCTTAATCCTCGTCCCAGCAATAGTCGGTCTTCCACCGCAGATGCCTTTTCGCTTGACGATAAGCGGGTGTCGTTGCTTAACTTTTGTTCGCTCCAAACTCTCGTCCTCCTTTCGTCAGCAAGAAGCATTAGATGGCTTTGTCACAAAGATTTTGGGCTTCTTTGTCGCCTTCTGCCACCTTTCGCTCTCTTCTTGCCAAGCGTTCAGGCTATAATTTTGGTGGTGAACGAAGATGGAGCGAGAAGAGTTGCTGGCATTGATGGTGAAGGAGTTGCCGAGACTGCTTCAGGAGCACCCTGAAGCCCGCTACCAACTAATCGGCATCTTGGCAGAAGTTTTCGCACGACGAGACGAGTTTCAGGAGATTTTGTCTTCCATCCGCGAAATCATCCAGCGCCAAGAAGAGCACAGTCGCATCCTTGAAGAACACACTCTCACCTTAAGGGAGCACAGCCGTATCTTGCAAGAACACACTCTCACTTTAAGGGAGCATAGCCGCATCCTTGAAGAACACACCCGCACCTTGCAAGAGCACAGTCGCATCATACAGGAGCACAGTCGCACGATAGAAAGGCATAGCCAAATCCTGCAGGAGCACACGAGTGCTATCCGCAGTTTGATTGAACAACAGCAGCGGCTCACTGAAGAAGTTGCCAAGATGGGGCGAACCCTTTCTGCTGTCGGCGCTCGCTGGGGTTATCTTGCGGAAGAAGCTTTTCGGCAAGGTTTGGAAGCCATTGTGGCAGAGCGGTTGGGTTTGAAGGTTGAGAAATGGCGTTGGTGGGACGAAGAAGGCTTCGTCTTCGGTCGCCCAGACTGGATAGAAGTTGATGTCGCCATTCACGATGACGAACACATCCTCGTTCAAATTTCTTCCAGCGCCACTCGTGGCGAAATCGCTGCCTTTTACCGCATCGGTCAACTTTACGAGAGACTCAAAGGCGTCAAACCGCACTTGCTTTTCGTTGCAGTCTTTTTGGATGAACGGGCGAAAGAATTGGCACAAAAGTTAGGCATTGAAGTTCGGACAGCACCGTAAAGCATTCAGTCAAGCCGAACGGGAATTTGCTGGGAAATTTGCAGGTGCGTGAAGGTCACGGTGCATTTGTAAGCAAGCACACGGACACCCGCACGAGCAACCTCTCTCAAAATTCGAGCGAATTCTGGGTCAGCAGATTCGTTGGGAACGAAAATTTTTGCGTCCTCTCTCTGAACCACGAAAACGACCGCAGCCAATTCACCTTTTTGAGCCAACTCACCCAGCAACCTAAGGTGTTCCTGACCGCGAATTGTCGGTGCGTCAGGAAACAAAGCGACTCCATCCGAAACAAGGGTCACCGATTTCGTCTCAACCCACCAAAATTGTGACGACGAGTTGCGAAGTTGAAGGTCAAGTCTGTGTTTGCCGAAGGGAATTTCCGCCCTCACGCCCACAACTTCTCCGAACTGGCGAACGATGCCCGCTTTAATCCCTTCAAGCAGCAACTTGGGTGGCAGCCGAGCATCCACGCTGACCAAAGCATTCCCGTCTTTAGCCAAAACAGCGTCAAACTCGGTCCTCCGATTTAGGTTTGGTCGGTGGGCAAGCCAGAACTTGTTGCCTGCCTTCAAGACCTCATGCAGCCGACCGGAATTGGGCAAGTGTGCTGTCACAACTTGACCGTTACGCAACTTGACCGAGATGGCGAACCGATTGAGCCGCTTGACAAATTTGCTTGGCACTAAAGGCTTCGGCAAAACCACATCCCGTCACCGTTTCGGCTTGGTTTCCACCCGCAATTTCGTGCCCATCACTTCCAGCCAACGCCTCCACAACTTCCAGTGTTCCCTCTCCAACTTTCCCGCCATTTCGTATTCGCCCAAGAACCACCAACACTTGGCTACTTCCCTAAGGGCGCTCAATTTTGCTTGTGGCGACTTGATTTTGTTGATGCACGCCGTAGCCTCGGACAGGACGGCTTTGGCTTCCTTCTTTCGGTTTTGGTAGGCTAAACGCATTGCGATTTGCGACAGACGCGTGACTTTCAGCCAATCGTCGGGTAACTTCCTCGCTGCGTTCAATTCCTTGCTCAAGTTGACCGCTTGCTCAAGGGGTTGAGTCAATGGCTTGAGTAGCCCATAAGCGCCCAATCGTCGCTCTAAGTCTTTAGCGAACTGCAAAGTTTTCTCGGCAGCCTTCGTCACTGCAGGCGACATACCGATGCGTTCGCGAGCATCCACAAGTTTCTCCAGAACTTCGGTTCGGACAGCCTCGTTTTCAAGGCTTTTGGCAATTTCCATCGCTTCATCAAACTTGCCTTGCTTTGCCAACTCCTCAGCGACCGCTTTCAAGACTTCTTGGCGGGTGGTCAGCAATTTGTCTGGACTTGAGCCAATCCCAAACTGGAGCGGGAAGGGAAGCCCTCTCGTTTCCTCGCTCTCTTGCGCCCACTTATCAGGCAACTGGCTGGCGATACTCAAAGCCCTTCGGACATCGCCTTGCTTTGCGAACAGGACGGCGAATTCGCCCATCAAAGCGTGAAGGCGCTGCGACTTTTCAATTTTCTGGGCAAGTTCCCAAGCCCTCTCAATCTCGCCCAAGTCCATCCAAATTCGGCAAACCGTTTCTAAAGCGAACTTGCGCTGGTAAGGGTTTCTCACTTGCTTGGCGTTTTGTTCAGCTTCCTCTGCCAGCACTTTCAGTTCGTGTCCAAGCAGTTTGCCTGATTGGGCAATTTGGGCAAGGGACAAGATGCGCAAGTAAGGGTCGGGAAGGGAGCGGATGGCTTGAAGGGCAATTTGAAAATCGCCTCGCTCTATCAAGGCATCAATGACGCACTGCAATGCCGCCTCGCGAGTGTCTGGGTCGCGAATTTGTCGGACGATTTGCAAGGCACGAACGCTCTCTCCAAGTTGAGCGTGCTCCAAAGCCTTGCCCCAAAGAGTTTCGTCGTCCAAAGTTGGGCTCGGTTGGAAGAAATTGACCCTGACAAAGGTCGCTGCTGCTATCGCCAAAAATGAAGCGACGGTCAAAATCAAAAGTCGCCGTCTCATCTTAATCGCCTCCCTACCGCCTGACATTTTAGCGCCCTTTCGAGGGCATGAGTGGCTAAAGGTGCTACGACATGCCCTAAAATTTTCGCTGGGGGGTTGAAAGATGGCTGCCAAGCACATCATTGTCGGGACGGCAGGTCATGTTGATCACGGCAAGACAGCACTCATTCGGGCTCTGACAGGAATTGAGACCGACCGACACCCTGAAGAGCGGGAGCGGGGCATGTCCATTGACCTCGGCTTTGCTCACTTGACTTTGCCCAGCGGGGTCGTCGCTGGCATCGTTGATGTCCCGGGTCACGAACGCTTCGTCCATAACATGTTGACTGGCGCTTCCGAGGTTGACATGGTTCTGTTCGTCGTCGCTGCCGATGAGGGCGTGATGCCTCAAACAGTTGAGCACCTGCAAATCCTCCAATTGCTCAACGCGAAGCGGGGCATCATCGTCATAACGAAGCGGGATTTGGTTGACGAAGATTGGCTTGCCCTCGTGAAAGAAGATATCGCCGAAAAGGTCAAAGGGACTTTCCTCGAAGGCGCTCCGATGGTTGCGGTTTCTTCCGTCACGGGTGAAGGGCTTGACGAGTTGCTCAAACTCATGGACGCAGTTGCTCAGGAAGTGCCACCGAAAGATACGACCCGTCCGTTCAGGTTGCCCATTGATGACGCTTTTGTCAAGGCAGGTTTCGGGACGATTGTTCGCGGCGCAATTTTCTCTGGGATTGTCCGTGTCGGCGACGAAGTTGAAGTGATGCCGAAAGGGCTTTTTACTCGCGTCCGGTCACTCCACGCCTACGGCAAGCCCGTTGAAGTCGCTGTGGCGGGTCAGAGGGCAGCGATGAACTTGAGCGGCATTGAGAGGGAAATCGTTGAGCGCGGCGATGTCGTGGTTCAACCGGGAACGATGGTGGCTACGGACAGAATTGATGTGCGCCTGAAATTGCTTCCCGAAACAGCGTTCCACCGCTCCGTTTCAGTTCCGAGTTTGCGTCACGGTTCGCCCATACGGTTTCACCTCGGGACGGCAGAACGGATTGGGCGCATCTTCTTCCTTGACAGGGACGAGGTTGATTTGGGCGAAGAAACTTTCGCTGAAGTTAGGCTTGAAGAGCCCATCGCTTGCGCTTGGGGCGACTTGTTCGTCATCAGGACTTACTCGCCGATGGTCACAATAGGCGGCGGGCAAGTTATTGAGCCTGTGCCGCCACAACGAAAGAGAAGGCGCATCGCTTCAGAAATTCAGCGTTTGGAGCGAAAAGCCCAAAGCCAAAGTGACTACGCTGCGACCTTGCTGTCAGAAAGCGAGAAAGGGCTCTCATCAAGCGAAGTTGCCAAAAGGCTTTTCGTCTCAACCGAACAAGCCCGCCAAATTCTTGACGAACTCGTTGCTGCAGGTCTCGCCATCCCACTGGACAACCAAACAATCGTTCACGCTGATTTTGTCAATAGGCTTCGAAGCGAAATAGTTGCCCAATTGAGTCGCTACCATGCCGAACGCCCGTTGAGGCGCGGGATGCCAAAGGAGCAGTTGAGAGTCGCCGTTGGAGCGCCAGCGGAAATTTTTGAGCAGTTGCTTCAGTTGTTCGCTCAGGCGGGGGAAATCGTCATTGACAGGGAAGCAGTCAGGCTTCCTTCGCATGAAGTCCAACTGAGCGAAGAGCATCGAGTTTGGGCTCAAAGGATGGAGCAGCGGGTCAAAGCGTCGGGTTTTGCACCGCCAGACCTTGACGAACTTCTTTCGGAGTTTCCCGACCGAGAGCAAGCATCGGACTTACTCGCTTTGCTCGTTGAGCAGGGCAAATTGGTCAAAGTCGCCGAGTTCGTTTTCCATCCCAGTGCCATTGAGCAAGCGAAACAAGTTGCCCGTCAATTGTGCGAGCGGAACGGAAGTTTCACAGCGTCACAGTTCCGAGAAGCTATCAACACCACCCGCAAGTATGCCATCCCGCTCCTTGAGTTCCTTGACCAAATCGGCGTAACCGTTCGGCGCGGCGATGTCAGGACTTTGCGGGGATGAGAGTGCAAGAGTGCAGGCGTGCAAGTGTGTAAGTGTTTAAGGGCTGTGGCTGGTGAGATTTTGGATAGTCAGTTTCTTGCCTGACCAATTGGACTTACCCTCTTAAAACGGGTCGTGGGACGCGGGACGAGGGACGGAACGAAGTGGGAGGGCGAGGCTCCTGCCGAGCTAAAACAGCGGCGAATAGCGAGTGGCGAATAGCGAATAGTGAACGGCGACTGGCAATTAGCGACTGGTGACTGGTGAAACGGAAGTGAACGGCGATTAGCGAATAGCGAGTAGTGAGTAGCGAATAGAGAATGACAACGGCTTTGACCACCCACCCGAGGTGGGTGGCTATGAATTCAAAGCAAGCTAAAACCTGCTAATTGGGTTGAGCGTTGTGAGTTGAGAGTTGAGGGTTAGAGCTTTTCTTTGAACGCGCAACCCATAACTCGCAACTTTTCAGTTAGCCTGCTTCAGCAGACTTTGCTTTGTAGCCACCGACTTCAGTCGGTGGGCAAATTTGGTTGCGAGTTGAGAGTTGAAGGTTAGAGATTTTCTTTGAACGCTCAACATGCAACTCGCAACTTTTCAGTTAGCCTGCTTCAGCAGACTTCGTTTCATAGACACCGACTTAAAACGGGTTGTGGGACGCGGGACGAGGGACGAGAAAAATGGGAGGGCGAGGCTCCTGCCGAGCCGAAATGGCAGCGAATGGCGACTGGCGATTGGTAAATGACTTTTCTGGAGGGCAGTGCTCCCGCACTGTCGAAAATTTCGGCGCTGATAACCGCACCCTGAACTCGGCACTTCGCACTGATTTTATGGTTCGCCCTCTCAACGCCGAATGAATTCGGCGCTCATCAAATTCGTCATCAACCACTGACTAAAGCCAGTGGCATGGATAGGGCGGTTAAACAACCTCTTACACCCCGCACTTGACACTCCTCACACTCTTGCACACTCTTTCATTCATGCACTCTTGCACACTTGCACGCTTACACGCCTGCACCCTTGCACGCATATTGGTTGCAAAATTAAGGCAGGAGGTGAAAAAGATGCGTTCATGGCGCGTCGCTGCCTTGCTATTTCTGCTCGGCTTAGGGTTGGGGTTGCTTGCCCAAGCCATTTTCACCCCTGCCCACAGCCAAAACAGTTACGAAGTCGTCTCGCTCCTTCGTTCCATTGACAGGCGGCTTGAAAGCATTGAGCGGCGACTGGACAGGATTGAAAGGAACACCGACAACATCTACCGCAACTTTGACTATGTTCGGGATTGGAACGCCGTCCGGGTGAGAGTTGTCCGATGAGGCATCACCCGTAAATCGCTGAAGCAATCAGGTTCGCAACAGATTTCCTCAACGACGCTATGTTTCGTTTGTCGTCGGGGTGAACTCGGTTCGTCAGCAGAACGATGAAGACCTTCGCAAACGGGTCAATAGTGACCGAGGTCCCCGTGTATCCTGTATGCCCGAAGACGCCGATTGGAAATTTCTCGCCCTTCATTTGCGGCGAATATGGCGATTGGATGTCAAAACCGAGCCCTCTTTGGACACCTTCAACGGGACAGTGGTTTGTCCTCATCGCTCGCACGGTTTCGGGTTCCAAGACCCTTACTCCGTCAAGTTCGCCCTCACGCAAAATCATCTGGCAGAACCGTGCAAGATCGGAAGCCGTTGAGAACAATCCAGCATGACCGGCAACGCCTCCCAAAGCGAAAGCGTTTGGGTCGTGGACGACGCCTTGAGTCATTTTCCCATCACGCCACTCCGTCGCAGCGCATTTGGAGTGCCAACTTTTTGGTGGGTTGAACCTTGTCCAACCCATCTTCAGCGGCTCGTAAATGTGTCGGCGGCAAAACCTGTCCAAGTCCAAGCCCCTGACTCGTTCGACGATTTCGCCCAACAGGATGAACCCCAAGTCGCTGTAGATGAAGACTTTTCCGGGGCTCGCTTTCAGGCGTGTTCGGCAAATATCGGCGATTATGGCTTCCTTCTGACCTTTCAAGCCCATGCGCAGGTAGTTTTTGAAGGCTGGTAACCCCGATGTGTGGGTCAACAAGTGCAACAAGGTCACTTTATCTTTGTGCCCGCCCGAAAATTCTGGCAGGTAGCGTCTAACGGGGGCATGAATGTCCAATTTGCCTTGTTGCCAAAGCAGACAAATTGCTGGCGCTGTCGCTACCACCTTCGTGACGGAAGCGAGGTCAAAGATTGTGTCAACCTCCATCGGTTGAGGCGACGGAACTTCTCGGCGCTTGCCGAACGCTTTGATGAAAAGGATTTTTTCTGCGGTGCCGACACAAATGACAGCGCCCGGGGTGTGACCTTCGTCAATCGCTGCTTGAATTGTTCGTTCCAACTCCCCTTGCAACCGCTTCGTCCACCATCGCATCAATCTGCCACCCCTTCATTTTTCAGCGTCGCCCGACAAGGATGGCTTTCTTGATTGGTTCGTCCGCAGCGTGAACGATGCACCTATCAGTCACTATGCAACCTTGCAGAACGGTCTTCGGGCTTACCGTGACATGCGACCAAAGGATTGAATTGTCAATCACCGCACCGTTTCCGATAATGCAATGGTCACCGATGATTGAGCCACCCCGAATACAGGCGTTTGCTTCAATGACGGTGTGAGCGCCAACGGCGCAGGGCGCTTCCAAACAAGCGCTTTCTGCGATTTGAGCGGTAGGATGGACGAAAATGCCCGGCTCCACCTCAACCAACGGACAATCGTGGATTGGAGCCTTTTTGGTCAGAGCCGAGCGGTTTGCTTCCCAGTAGTTGCCGATGTGACCGATGTCATTCCAATAGCCATCGCTGGCAAAGCCATAAATCGGCGCTCCTTCCGTGACCAATTCAGGGAAAAGTTGTTTTCCGAAATCGTAAGTGCTGCCCAAGGGGACGCGCTTTATGGCGTCGGGTTCAAGCAAGTAAACGCCTGAGTTGACGAGGGCTCGACCACCTGTCCAGTTTTTCGGCTTTTCAACGAAACCGATTATTCGCCCATCATCGGCAAGTTGTGCAACCCCAAACTCGCTTGGGTCATCAACCCAAGCAAGGGAGATGGTGACAAGTGCATTGCGTTCTTTGTGGAAGCGAATCATGGCGTCTAAGTCCAAGTCAATCAATTCGTCGCACCCGATGACCAGAAAAGTGCTGTTTGGCTCGCATAAAAAATCAGCCATTAAGCGGACAGCGCCTGCTGTCCCGTGAGGTTGGTCCTCGCGCAGGTAGGTGATTGAAACACCAAACTTTGAGCCATCGCCGAAGTAACCTTCAATGTCGTCGCCGAGATAATGCAAGTTGACAGCGAGTTCGGTGATTCCATGCTTTCTGAGCCACTTGACAATGTTCTCCATGATGGGAACAGTCATGATTGGAACCAAAGCCTTTGGTCTCGCGTAGGTCAAAGGGCGCAAACGAGTTCCCTCTCCAGCAGCCATGATCATCCCTCGCATCCCTTTGTCCTCCTATTGCCTATGGGTTGGTCAATTTGGTCAATCTTCGCGGATTCTTGCGTAGAGGACGACATCTCGGACTCCGGGCATTCGCTTAATGCGGTCAATCAAGCGATTGACTTTTGCTTCCACGCTTTCGCCGGAGACATCTCCCCTCGCCCTGCGAATCCAACCGTAGATTGAAATGTTACCTCCAACGCTGATTACTTCCATTCGTGAGATGTCCAACCCAGCCCTGTTAAACTCGCGTCGGACTTGCATTGCCAGTTGCTTTTCGGCAGCGATGTCCCGAGGCATGGAACTTCACCTCCAAAGAGCCATTGCTATCACCGCCAAACCTTTAGGTGGTTTGGGCGGCGCGGTTTGTTTCACGACTTTCACTTTCGCTTGCCACTCGGCTTGATTTCTCGGAGCAGTCACAACCATTGCCCTCATGGCGTATTCGCCGGCGCGCGTGCTTTTGAACTTGACAATAACAGGTTGAGGGTCGTGAGAGACAGGCAAGACGAACTCGTAAAACTGACTGCGTTGCTCCACCTTTACAGGCAGAGGGCTTATGCCAATCAGTTGAAAATCGGCTAACAAGCGCCTGTCCAAACGCAATCTAACAGGTTGGTTTGCTGAAGCCTTAACCAGCATGCGGACTTCTAAGGAGTCACCGACAACGACTTGGGAAGGCGCCGATGCTGCCAGCAGAACCCTTGACGGAACTGGTCGCGAAAGGAAAGCGACTATTAGGACGCTCAAGGTGAACATCAGTGAAGCAGCCATTTGCCAACGGACAGCGGGGGAAAGGATGGGATGGGTTTGTCTCGCTAAGAATTTCGGGACAAAGTGGGGGCAATTTAAGTCCGACGACGCGTAAACTATGGGATGCCCTTTCGCTTTTGGGCAAGGTTTCCCGTTGCCGGGGAAAGCGCGACAGAAGCCGCACTGCGTCAACTTCTCGCCGCAAAAGACACAGCGCGGAAAATCGGGATGGGTTTCGTCCATCCATTCGCCACATCGCGGACAAATTATCGTCCGCAACATTCATCCCTCCTTTTGAGCCCTTTCGCCTTTTCAATTATGCCGCTTTTGCATTAAACTTGCGCATAGAGAAAGGAGGTTGAGAGGCTGATGTCGGATATAAGCAAAATCCACGAGGAGCAAGAACCGAAAGAGGCGACATCGGAAACATTGCAAGACACGGGAGTGGAGATTTATCACGCCCCAACGGGCACTCACTACACGATAAAAGCGAAGGTCAAGCAGGGAGAGGGAAGGGTTTTCGTGAACGGAACGCCTATAACTGAGTTGATGGAAAGCGGGCGCATCAAGCGAATTGAGGAATTGATGCGAGTGTTGAACCGTGAACGCTTAAAGGCTCTGGACATCAATTTGGAGGTAGGTGATTCACAATTGCCTGAGGTTTTGTCGCCACCAGTTCTCGCTTACGCCATTGCTGAGGCGTTGACTAACTTGTTAGGACGGTTGTGACACTCCCTGGCAAACCAGCCCAACTCTGTGAAAATATTGCTTAAGTTGCAGTGACTTTTGTGCTATAATTTTTCTGAACCTCAAAACCGCAGTCAAAGGAGTGTGTCAAACACATGGCTAGAAGGCGCGTAACGCAAGAAACACTGGACGAAAGGGATAGGTTGATGGATGTTGAAGAAGTGGCACAGTATCTCAACTTGCACCTCATGACCGTTTACCGAATGCTTCAATCGGGTGTTATACCTGCCCGAAAAGTTGGTGGCAGGTGGCGAATTAACAAGCAAGAGTTGGATGAATGGTTGGAAATGCACACTGGTGGGACGAGAAAACAAATTTTGGTCGTTGACGATGACCCTGAAATTGGGAGACTCTTCAAAAGGGCTCTTCAACCGGAAAGGTGCACGGTGGATTATGTGAAAACTGGGGAAGAGGCAATTAGGATGGTCAGCGAGAAAACTTATGACTTGATTTTCTTGGACTTGCTCCTGCCTGACATGGACGGAGCGAGGACTTTCGCTCAAATCCGAAGAATTGACCCTGATGCGAATGTGGTTTTAGTTACTGCCTTCCCTGACAGCGAGTTGGTGAGCAAGGCGATGAGGCACGGAGCAGTTTCTTTGCTCATTAAGCCCGTCCCCGTGGCTGAAATCAAGAGATTAGCGCGCTCCGTTCACAAGAGAGTTCCCCGCACAAACAGGCATGAGTTTTAGCGCTTTAGCCGGGCGGCCAATGAAACAACCGCCCTCCCAGAAGGTGAAAATGGATGTGGAAGATAGATTGACCTGCCCCTCGGTTGGTGTTCAAGACAAGCCTATATCCGCTATCAGCGACGCCAAGTTCTTTGGCTAACTTTTGAGCCACCAACATCATCTTGCCTAACAAAGCCTGATCTTCCTCAACTGCGTCGTTAAGGGTCGGTATGTGTTTTCTGGGCACAATCAGGACATGAACGGGCGCTTGTGGATTGATGTCGTGGAAGGCGACCACTTCCTCGTCCTCATAGGCAATTTTGCTCTGAACCTCTTTGGCGACAATGCGGCAAAAAATACAACCCTCCATCACGCTCACCTCCGCTTGGCTTCAATTATTGCCCACAGACTACCGCCAGTGTTGCAGGATCATTCGGAAGAACTCTTCGTTCGTCCTCGTTTTTCGGAGTTGGTCAATGAGGCGTTCGGTGGCTGTAATCATGTCCACTTGAGACAGGGTTTTCCTCAGCCTCCAGACGGCTTCCCGTTCCTGATCGGAATAAAGCAACTCTTCCCTGCGAGTTCCTGAACGCTGTATGTCAATTGCTGGGAAGATGCGCCGTTCTTGCAGCCTTCTGTCAAGGTGAATTTCCATGTTGCCCGTGCCTTTGAATTCTTCGTAGATGTGGTCGTCCATGCGAGAGCCGGTGTCAATTAAGGCTGTGGCAATGATTGTCAACGAACCGCCTTCCCTGAGTTTCCTTGCTGCTCCAAAGAACCGCTTGGGGAATCTCAAAGCAGCGGGGTCAAGACCGCCCGTCAGAGTCCTTCCTGAAGGTTCAACCACCAAGTTGGACTGCCTCGTCAGGCGGGTCAAACTGTCCAGAAGAATGACCACATCCTTGCCCATTTCAACCAACCGTTTCGCTTTCTCCAAGACCATGCGGGCAACTTGGATTTGATGCTCAGGTGGTTGATCAAAAGTAGCGGATGCGACTTCTGAGTTCACGGCTTCCCTAAAGTCAGTGACTTCCTCTGGTCGCTCGTCAATGAGAAGAACAATGACGATGCATTCAGGGTGGTTGCGTTCAATGCTTCGGGCAATTGTCTTGAGGAATGTAGTTTTACCTGCCTTAGGCGGGGAAACGATTAAGCCCCTTTGTCCTTTCCCTATGGGTGCCACTATGTCTATCATTCGCGCAGTTATGTTCTCTGAGGAATTTTCACCAGTTCGTTCCATCCTCAGCCTCTCAAATGGGAAGACGGGCGTCAGTTTTTCAAAATCCGGTCGCACCCTGGCTTTCTCCGGATTTTCGCCGTTAACGGCTACGATACGCAAGAGGCTGTAAAATCGCTCACCTTCTTTTGGTGGTCGGATGTAGCCCATCACCACATCGCCGTTGCGAAGCCCAAACCTTCGGATTTGCGTTTGACTGACATAAACATCTTCAGGTGAAGGCATGTAGCCATCAACCCGTAGGTATCCTTTCACCTCTTTGTCCTCAACAATTTCAAGCACGCCCTCCCTCAGGGCGAACCCGTGACGGGCTGCGAAAGTTTCCAAAATCCTACGCACTAACTCCTGCTTTTTTAGTTTCGTTGCCCCAGGGATTTCCAAAGACTTGGCGATCTCCTGCAGTTCGGGTAAGGTCTTTGCTTCCAATTCGCTAAGGTCAAATTCCGTTGCGGTGATGATTTCTTGTTCGGTCATTTCTTCAACGCCCTCCTTTGTCGTGTAGTTGTAGCGGTTTTTTGTTTTCCTTCGGGAGAAGGTTGAAACCACCCTATTAATGCATGAACGGCAGGATTGTCACAGGTGGCAAGTGGCATTTATATACTGCCACATTCAGCGACAGTTTGCAACACCTTCGCTCACACGCCACCATAAATCTCCGGTCGCAAAACACCAATGTAAGGCAAGTTGCGATACTTTTGTGCGTAGTCCAGTCCATAGCCAACGACGAAACGATTTGGGATGGTGAAGCCCAAGTAGTGAATTTCAACGCGAACTATCCGCCGTTCAGGTTTATCCAGAAGCGCACAAACGCGAACGCTGGCTGGGTTGCGGGAGCGAATCAGGTTCAGGATGTAGTTGAGGGTCAAGCCAGTATCCACTATGTCCTCAACGATAAGCACATGCTTCCCTTGTATGCTGTCGTCCAAGTCTTTGAGGATTCGCACCACGCCCGAAGATTTAGTGTCCATTCCATAACTGGCGATAGCGATGAAGTCGCAGGAGCAGGGAATCGTCAAGTGCCGCATTAAATCGGCTAAGAACATAACCGCACCTCTCAAAACGCCTATCAGGTGAAGTTCTTTCCCCGCGTAATCTGCGGAAATTTGTGCGCCCAGTTCTGCAATTCGCCTTTGGATTTGTTCTTCGGTCAGAAGGACAGCCTCAATGTCACGATGCAAATCGGTGCTGACCATAACCCATCACTCCCATTCAATGGTTGCTGGTGGCTTGGAAGTAATATCATAGACAACACGATTTACGCCCTCAACCTCGTTACAAATTCGGTTGGCAATTCGGTCTAAAACTTCGTGTGGCAACCTCGCCCAGTCTGCTGTCATTCCGTCTTCGCTCGTTACTGTTCTAATGGCAATTGTGTAGCCGTAAGTTCGTCTGTCACCTTTGACACCAGTGCTTCGGATAGGAAGCAAGACAGCGAACGCTTGCCAAACTTGCCGATAAAGTCCCGCCCTTCGGATTTCCTCCATCACAATTGCGTCTGCTTCCCTCAGAATATTCAGCCGTTCAGGGGTAACTTCGCCCAGTATGCGAATAGCCAAACCCGGTCCAGGGAATGGATGTCTCCACGCTATCTCCGGCGGTAGTCCCAATTCGTCGGCTACTTCTCGGACTTCGTCCTTGAAAAGGTAACGCAAAGGTTCTATCAATTCAAATTTCATGTCTGGTGGCAATCCACCAACATTATGATGCGTTTTGATGCGTGCAGCGTGACGGGTTCCGCTTTCAATGACATCGGGATAAAGTGTCCCTTGTGCGAGGAATCGGATATGACCCAACTTTCTTGCTTCTTCCTCAAAGACCCTCACGAACTCTTCGCCAATGATTTTCCGCTTCTCTTCAGGGTCTGTGACTCCTTTCAGCCGATGCAAAAATCTTTCGCTCGCATCAACATAGACAAGGTTGACATTCAAAAGTTCCCGAAAGGTGTGGATGACCCTTTCGGGCTCGCCCTTCCTCAAGAACCCGTGATTGACGAAGATGCAAGTCAACTGGTCTCCGACCGCCCGATGGACCAAGGCTGCGGTGGTCGTTGAGTCAACACCACCGCTCAAGGCACACAAAACCCGCTCATTTTTTACCCTCTCCCGGATAGCCTCAACCGTTGCCTCCACGAAGTTTCTCGGCGTCCATGTGGGGTTACAGCCGCACCAGTTGTAAACGAAATTGCGGATGATTTCGATTCCCCAAGGCGTGTGGGAAACTTCGGGATGGAAAAGGACACCGAACAACTTCCGCTGTGGGTCGGACATAGCGGCTACGGGGGCGTTGTTGGTTCTGGCAGTGACTTTGAAGCCTTTAGGCGGTTCTAACACGACATCGCTGTGGCTCATCCAGCAAATCAGTTGAGGGTTTAGTCCTGCAAATAAATCGCTGTCATCCAATACCCGCAATTCGGTTCGTCCATATTCCGCCTTTTCCGCCCTCGCAACTTTCCCGCCAAGCAAGTGAGCCATCAACTGCATCCCGTAACAGATGCCGAGGACCGGAATGCCCAACTCAAAAATCTTCGGGTCATACTTTGGGGCATTTGGGTCGTAAACGCTTGCTTGACCGCCAGACAAAATGATGCCTTTGGGGCGAAGTTCCAAAACCTTGTCCAAAGGAGTGTCACACGGGAGAAGTTCCGAATAGACGCGACATTCGCGGACGCGTCGGGCAATCAGTTGCCCATATTGAGCCCCAAAATCCAACACCACGATTATGTCCTCTGGACGCTGGTGCATCACAAGGGACACCTCTCAGCAGAAGTCTTTCGCTAAGAGCAAATCAAGCAGTAGCGGAAGAAGTCTGTCTCAAATAGTCTCGCCCTCTTCGTCAAGAAACCACCACCAATGGCTTCTGGGCACACCTAAACTTTGCCGCATCTCTGACAAGTCAGGAATAGCGGCTCTAATGGCAGGTGCGAGTCTCCTCAACTCACTATCCAATTTCTCCAACTTGCGCCTCTCTGCCGGCGTGAGTGACTTTGGCAACGCTCTTATAGTTCGCTCCAAGTCGCTTCGGTCAAAGAGAAGAAGTTCCAAGTCCTCTTGTTCCAATCGTTTCCTCTTCGCCCATGCAGCAAGGACTTGTCGCAGGTGCTGTTCATACCAGCGCAACCAAACGGATGGGCGCACTGCCAGTTCAGTCTCATCGGGCAAATCCGTGCGTTTCCGTTTAGCCATCCTTTTGCACCTCTTCTTTCTTGCTTTTCAGTTTGTCGCTCAAATCAATCGCCGTCAAGTTTGTCGGAGAGCGGAACGCAGGACGGAATTAAGCGGGAGGGCGAGACTCCTGCCGAGCCGGGTTTTAGGCAAATCGTGAGGTCGGCAAATCGGCAGGTCGAAAAAAAAACGGCAGCGAATGGCGAATAGCGACTGGTAAAAAGGCATCGAATGGTGAACGGCGAGTAGCGAATGGCAAAACGGCAGCGAGTAGCGAGTGGCGATTTGGCGAATGGTGAAACGGCAATTTTCCGGAGGGCAGTGCTTCTGCATTGCCGAAAAATTTCAGCCTTGAACATTGAACCCCGCACTCAGAACTTCACACCTGCAATAACCACTTAAAGCCCATGGCATGGTAAGTCACGCTTTACGGTGTCCAAGCGAAGTTCAGAAGGATTGCTCGCTCGTTTTGACCTTTGTTTGGTAAGCCAAAGGCAATGCCCAACTCAACTTTTTCGTTCAGCGACCAATAGATGCCGAAACTTGCGTGGGCGTCGCTGCCAGAGAGTTTATCGGCGACAAACCAAAGACGAGAACTCAGCGGATACTCTACTGCCAGCCACCATCTCTCGTTGTCATCAAACCGACCGAATCCCAAATGCCAAACGGAACGACCCCACGATTTCCCCAAGACCGCGTAAGGCGATGCTGTCAAACCCTTCCCGATGTCAAGCACGCCGACCGCCAAAGTTGGGCGTCTCGTCGTCTCCTCCCAGAGTTTGATTTTCGCGTTGAAAGCCCATCGGGTCTCGTAATTGCCGTCTTCGTCCGGATAGCGGTAAATGTCAAAGCCCCATTCCAACTTGCGCCAACCAAACTGGCTGAAAGCGTAACGCTCAGTCCCAGAACGGAAAAATCCACCGTAACTAACGGTGAAAATCTCCAACCTCGCTTCGCCGTCTCCCATCACTTCCGATGAAGGTGTGAGGTTAGTGCTTGTCGGGTAACCCCAAGCCAAAACCCATGTGAGCGCCGTCAACGAGACAACTGCCATCAAGCGCAAATTCGTTCACCTCTGTCTTTTGGCTTTCTGCCAATTTGCTTATCGGCTGCGTGAACGGGAAACTTGAATGCAGCCTTGAATGGATTATCGCAAGCGAAAAGTTTGTCAAAGCCTCAGCCAGCAACGAGGGATGATGGCAAAATTACGGCTGGCGGGTGATGAGTGGTGAAGGCAAATTTGTGGTTGGCGCTATTGATTCTCGTTTCAGCGAGGTGTTGGGCAATGGTTGAAGGGCAGAAGGTTGGGGATGCGACACAGTGGGTTCGCCCAAACGCAGTTGAACTCGGTGGGCTCTTGGGACATCGCTTTAAGATGAGCGAGCGAAACCGATTGCTCACCATCAGCGAGGAAACCCTTCTCAGCGGCTTCCGCAAACGCCCCGGAGTTCAAGCGTGGATTGGAGAGCATGTGGGCAAGTGGCTTCATGCAGCAATGCTGACTTGGGTCAACACTGGAAACGCCGAGTTGAAAGCGAAGATTGACAGAGTCGTCCGTGAATTGATTGCCACCCAAGAGCCTGACGGTTACTTGGGCACTTATGACCTGCCGACTCGTTGGAGCATGGCGAGGGAACGAGGTTGGGATGTTTGGGTGCACAAGTATGTGCTCATCGGATTGCTGAGTTATGTTGACGGGACAAGGGGCATGGGGCAAGGGGCAGGAAATGATGAGTTGGCACAAAGGGCGTTGGAGGCGGCGAAGAAAGCAGCCGACTTGATTCTGCGCACTTTCGGGACGGGTGAAGGGCAATTGGACTTGATGGAACGCAGCACCCATGTCGGCATGGCTTCGTCGTCAATCCTTCAACCGATGGTCTGGCTTTACCGGCTAACGGGCGAAAAGCGATACCTTGACTTCTGCCGATACATCGTTTGGGCGTGGGAACATTCGCCTCACGGACCGAGACTGCTTGGGAGTTTGTTGACTCACGGCGATGTCCACAAAACCGCGAACGGGAAAGCCTACGAGATGATGAGTTGCCTCGTGGGCGCTTTGGAGTTGTATCGTGTTCTCCGCGACGAAGGCAAAGAAGATGAGGGTAAAGCCTTGTTGCTCGCTGCTCAACGGGCATGGGACGACATCGCAGCCAATCACCTTTACATCACAGGCGGAACAAGCCTCGGTGAACATTTCCAGCCCGATCACCATTTGCCCAACGACGGTGCGGTTTCGGAGACATGCGCAACTGTGACGCTACTCCAGTTGAGCCTTGAACTGTTCAGGCTCACCGGCGAAGCGAAATACATGGACATCGCCGAGCGGACAGTTTTCAACCACTTGCTCGCAGCCCAACATCCCAACGGCGACAGGTGGTGCTACTTCACGCCCCTTGAAGGGCAGAAGAATTACCGAAGCGACATCAACTGCTGCGCATCAAGCGGACCGAGGGGCATCGCTTTGTTGCCAACCTTCGTTTACACTCTGGACGCAGACGGCGGAATTCGCATCAACCTTTACACCCAAAGCAAATTGAAGTTGCCAGAGCAAGGAATCGAAATTGAGCAAGAGACAGACTACCCGTATGATGGCTCCGTGACCTTGAAACTGCACTTGTCCCAACCGAAGGAACTCACCTTGCGGTTCCGAATCCCAAGTTGGTGCGAGAGAGCAACGGTTGCAGTCAACGGCGAGGAAAGGAGGCAAGTGGGCAAAGGTTACCAGGAGTTGCGTCGTCAATGGCGCGATGGCGATGTGGTTCGGCTGGAATTCCCGATGAAATTGCAAGTCGTTTTGGGCACTCACACGAACGAAGGGAAACTGGCGCTTATGTTTGGTCCGCTCGTGCTCGCAGTTGACGAACGGTTTTTGCCCGAAGGCGTCGGTCCACTGAGTGACATCACCGTTGATGCCGAAAAGGAACTCCCGTTAAAGGTCACAAGTGTCAAGCCCGACGATGCACTATGGGAAGGTGAGAAGGTTTTTGAGACCGAAGGGACATCGGTGAGCAACCCACAGCAGAGATTCAAACTTTGCTTGACAGATTTCGCTCACGCCAGCGCTAAAGGCACTAACTTCGTCGTTTGGCTGCGACGCAAATGATGGGGCTGACGGGTTTGCTCGCAACCTGCGGAGGTGTTGAGGCTATGGGTTCAAAAGGGGTTCGCGTATGGGCGGCGTTGTTTTTGCCCATCGTCGCTCTTCCGCTTTTGTGTGCTCAAAAGGTCGTTTCAAGCGTGCCCGAAGAGACGGTGGAGCAGTATGAGGCGAGGATGAAGTGGTGGCGCGATGCAAAGTTCGGCATCTTCATCCACTGGGGACCGGTGAGTTTAGTTGGGACGGAGATCGGTTGGTCAAGGGGCAGACAAATCCCGGTTGAGGTTTACGACAACCTCTACAAGAAGTTCAACCCCAAAAAGTTCAACCCGAAAGAGTGGGCAAGGTTGTTCAAAGACGCAGGTGCCAAGTATTTCGTCATTGTGACCAAGCACCACGATGGCTTTTCAATGTTTGACAGCGCCCTGACCGATTACGATTGCATGAGCACACCGGCAAAAAGAGACTTCTTGGGCGAATTGGTCAAGGCTTGTCGTCAGGAAGGTTTGCGCGTCATGTTCTACTATTCGCTTTGCGATTGGTATCACCCTCACTATCTCCCTCGCCCAGACTACATCCAAGACCCACCGGGACATCAAAGGGACTTCCAGCGATACCTCGAGTTCATGTTCGGGCAAATTCGCGAACTCTGCGAGAAATACCGCCCCGACGGAATTTGGTTTGATGGCGGATGGGAGCATAAGCCTCAGGAATGGAAAGCCGAAGAGTTGTTGAAGATGATTCACCAAATCCTGCCCAACGCAATCGTGAATAACCGAACGGGCTTGCCGGCAGATTACGACACGCCGGAGCAACATGTCGGGGCGTTTAACATGAACCGTGCATGGGAGAGTTGCATAACCCTCGGGACCCAATGGTCATGGAAGCCTAATGACCGCATAAAGTCGCTGAGGACATGCCTTCGCCTCCTTTTGAGTTGCGCAGGCGGTGACGGCAACTTGCTCCTCAATGTCGGTCCAACCCCTGATGGCGAAATTGAGGAAAGGCAAGCGCAAAGGCTGAGGGGAATCGGTGAGTGGCTGAAAAAGTTTGGCGAAGGAGTTTACGGGACACGCGGAGGTCCTTTCCTGCCGGGCAGGTGGGGCTCAAGCACCCGAAAAGATAACTCAATCTACCTGCATGTCTTCAACTGGGACGGAGACAGATTGGTGTTTCCGCCCATCGAAGCCAAAATCCTTAAGGCTAAATTGCTGAGCAGTGGCGAAGCAAAAGTTATCCAAACTGAGCAAGCGATCGCGGTCATTGTCCCGCAGAAGTATCAGCAAGAACTTGTCACAGTCATCCGCCTTGACCTTGACAGACCAGCAATCACGCTCCAACCCCGTCAAGGTCCAGAAGTTCCGACACCGAAAGCACACGCATCCAATGTCTTCCAGAACAATCCGTCTTTCGGTGCCGATAAAGCGGTGGACGACGATGAGACGACGCGATGGGCAACCGACTATGGGACTCATTCGGCTTGGCTTGAAGTTGACTTGGGCAAGCCCTTGAAAATCGGTGGCGTGAAGATTTTGGAAGCGGAGGAGTTCGGTGAGAGGATTAGGAAGTTTGTCGTCAAGTGCAAGGTCAACGATGAGTGGAAGACTGTCCTGAGCGGAAGCAGGGTGGGTGCAGAATTCACCCGCAAGTTTCCCCCTGTGACGGCTCAGGTTTGGAGGTTGGAAATTTTGGAGGCAACAGAAGATCCGACGATTTACGAGTTCCAGTTGCTGCCAGCAAGGGATTGAAAGACGGCAAGGCAACTCATGTTGCCCTGACCAATAGGATTGCCAGCAGGCAAAAGATCAAGGTCAAAGCGTAAAGCATCAAAACTGCTTGGCGTTGGTCAAAACCGCTGTCAAGCAAGCGGTGATGCAGATGTTCTCGGTCGGCTGTGAAGATGGAACGCCCTTTTAGCCAACGGCGGATGACAGCGAAAGCGGTGTCAAGTAGCGGATAAGCCAATGCCATTCCCGTCATGAACAAGACCGATAAAGCAGTGATGCTCTTGACTGCTCCCAAGATGGACAAAGTTGCGAACAGATAGCCGAGCGCCATTGCCCCAGTGTCTCCCATGAAAACTCGTGCTGGGTGGAAGTTATAAGGCAAAAATCCCATACACGCACCTGCGATGGCAGCGAAGGCTGCTGCGATTGGGAAAAGTTTTTGACTTGCAGCCAAGAAGGATAAAGTTAAAGCGGCAAAAAAACTGACCCCTGCAGCCAAACCGTCTAAACCGTCAATCAAGTTGACTGCGTTGACGAGAGCGACAATCCAAAGGATTGTCAGCAACCAACTTTGCCAAGAGACGAGGTAGATGTAGCCATCACCGAATGGGTTGTTGACTAAGGAAACACGAAGCCCGAAAGCAGTGGGCAAAACCGCTGCAGCAATTTGTCCCAAAAGTTTTGCTTTCGGAGACAAGGAAAATCGGTCGTCAAGTGTCCCAACGAGAACCACCACGAACAACCCAAGCAGAACGCCCAAAGCGTGGTCAGGGAAAGTCTTCAGAAAAAGCCAACTGCTGAATGTCCCAAAAAGAAAGGCTATGGTCAAAGCGATACCGCCCCATGAGGGCACAGGTTCACGGTGAATTTTCCGAGCGGAAGGACGGGCAATAATTCCAAGCCTTTGAGCCCATTGAATGGACAATGGCGTCACAATGATACTAACGGTTGTTGCGATTAAAAATGCCAGCGCCAACGCCGTTAACATAGCGTTTTTGCCTCCTGAAGGGCAGCATCGGAACTTTCCAGAGCCGAAATTTTTTCTAACCGCCGTCGGTGCCGTTCCTCACCGCTGAAAGGCGTTTCAAGCCAGACCTTGACAATTTCCCAAGCCAATTCCATTCCAATAACGCGAGCGCCTAAAGCCAGAATGTTAGCATCGTTATGGGAGCGAGCCATTCTGGCGGTGTATTCGTTCCAGCACAAAGCACAGCGAGCGCCTCGGACTTTGTTGGCAGCGATGGAACTTCCAACCCCTGTCCCGCATATCACTATCCCAGTATCGCATTGTCCAGAAACAACCGCTTGAGCCACAGCGAAAGAGAAGTCAGGGTAATCGCAAGATTGATTGCTGTCTGTGCCGAAATCGTGGCATTCATATCCTGCTTCCAAAAGTTTCGTCTTTAGCCACTCTTTGAGTTCAAAACCTGCATGATCGCTCCCGAGGGCGATGCGGATAGGCTTATGTGTGTTTCCCATAGCCTTCCCCTCACAGTTCAGGGTGCAACTCTTTTTCCACATCGTCAAAGTAGTAACCTTCGTCCTTTGCACGCTTGGGATAAATTGGGATGCGAACATAGAAGGTTGAGCCCTTGCCGGGACCTTCGCTTTCTGCCCAAATCTGTCCTTCGTGCAGTTCAACGAGGTGCTTGACGAGATACAACCCAATGCCTGTCCCCCCTGCTGCTCTGGTTTCCTTAGTGTCAATGCGCTCAAACTTCTCAAAAATTTTGGAGAGTTTGTCTTTCGGGATGCCAATGCCTTGGTCTTGGACGCTTATGAGGATGGTGTTGTCCTCACGGACAGCGCGGACGCGAACTTCCCCGCCATTGGGCGAATACTTGATTGCGTTGTTAACCAAGTTGGTCAAGACACCATCTATTTTGTCCTCATCGGCGACGATGGGTGGCAGTGGTTCTGGGATGTCAGCGATAAGTTGGTGCTTGTCAGTGTAACTCCGCTGGATGGTCAGAACTCGGTCAATAACTTTCTCCAAGTCAACACGCTGCCAGTGAGGTTGCAGTGCGACACCACGCTCAATCCTTGACAGGTTAAGCAAGTCCTCAATGAGCCGCCTGAGCCTGTCGGTCTCTTGGTCAATGATTTGGTAGAACTCGTAGCGAGTTTCGGCATCAAAGTAGCCTTCCCTGTCTTCAAGCAAAGTGGCAATGAAGCCCTTAATGGAGGTCAAAGGAGTGCGTAACTCGTGGGAGACAGTTGAGACGAACTCCGTCTTCATTCGTTCCAATCGCCTTATCTCAGTGATGTCAGAGAAGAGAGCAATAACGCCTGTCGGGTTGCCTTGTTCGTCTCTAACCACACTTGTCTCAACTCGGTAAATTCGTTCCTCAGGTTCGTAAATTTCCACCTCGTCGGTCAACTCTGTCTTCTCGGAAAGGGCAGTCATCAAGATAGAGCGGACTTTATCGTGCACAACGACTTGATTGAAGGGTCTGCCAATAATGTTTCCATCAGTGCCACCGCAGAAGGCTTGTAGTGCTGTTCTGTTGACGAGGCTGATTTTACCGTTGTTGTTGACCAAAATTACTCCCGCCGAGACACTTTCAAATGCCCTCTCCAGTTGCTCCGTCCGTTCCCTCAACTCAATGTAGATTTGTGCCCCAGCAATCACAGATGCGGATTGACGGGCGAGGATTTCTAAGATTCGCCTGTCCTCCTCAGAGAAAGGCAACTGGCGTCGTTTATTGGCGACCATTAAAACTCCAATTGCTTTCCTTTCAACTATCCGCTGCTCTTCGTCACGCTTGTCCCACATAAGCGGCACCATAATTGCGTTGCGGATGCCTGCCTCTTGCATAACTCGGACATCAGGATAACGACTGTCACGGGTATCGTTGATGATTACGGGAACCCTTTGGGTGAAAACATGTTGGATAAGCCCATCTCGCGGGACAGTTCCGATTGCCCCTAAATTTGCCATTTCTATCCCAATGGTTGGCGGGTGAAGGATGAGGACATCCTCGTCGGTTCGGTGGACAAAGAAAATGCAAACTTCTGCCTGAAGTAACCTCGCAAATCGCGAGAACATGCGGATGAGGGTCTGCGTCAATTCCTCCTGAGTTGTCGGCGGAACCACAGCGGCTGCAACTTGACTTTCCCTGGCTTCAGCCAACTGTCGCTCCAATTGTCGCCTCTGTTCTTCTAATTCAGCGATCCGCTTTCGCAAGTTTTCCAATTCCCTTTCAAGTTCATCTCGGCTCATCATCAGAATCCCTCCGACAGCAGAGGAGTTCGTTATTCAAAAGTTTTGGCGAACCTGTGTTTATTATGCCGCAAGAGAAAAGGGTTCATCATGGTGTGGGTGGGAAAATTTTATGTGGCTGACAAACCCACAAGTTGCCATGACGGCGGACAATGCCTACACCAAGAAAACTATGGTCTGGAGCATAAAGGCGCACAAGACCGTCCTCTCTCAAGTTTGGATAACCCCAAACTGTCCCAATGACACTCTCCATACCGTTTAGAACCCTCTGGGTTTCCAAGCGAGTTAACACCAAAGGCGGGAACATCGGTAACGCTTGGTCTGGTGGAATCAGCCACCTCTTCCAATCGCTTTTTGAGACGGCTTCGGAAAATTCCTCTAAAGTCACCGCTTCTTCGCCTTTGAATGGACCAATTTGAGTTCTCGCAAGGAAATGCTGATAAGCGCCGCATCCTAAGGCATCACCAATGTCGGACGCCAAAGTTCGGATGTAAGTTCCCCGCGAGCAGTGAACTTCAATCAGTGCTCGCTTGACAGGTTTTTCCCACCATTCCAGCAATGTGAGACGATAAATTTGAACTTTGCGAGGCTTTCGCTCCACTTCTATGCCTTTCCGCGCCAGTTCGTAAAGTCTCTTGCCTTGATAATGCACTGCGGAAAGCATTGGCGGAATTTGTTCTATCTCGCCAACGAACTTTGCAAGGACTTCCTGCAACTTATCTGCCGTGACCCCATCCGTTGGGCGAACCTCAACGATTTCGCCTTCCGCGTCTTGAGTCTTGGTCTTGACACCAAGCACCATTTCAAACCTATAAACTTTGTCCAGTTCGGAAAGGAACTCAGCCAACCGAGTTGCCCTTCCAAGACACAAAATCATCAAGCCAGCAGCCAAAGGGTCTAAAGTGCCAGTGTGACCTACCCGTTTCATTTTCAATTTCCTTCGCACAAACTCCACAACATCGTGAGCCGTCATCCCAGAAGGTTTCAGCAATAGCAAGACACCTTCAGGTTCCTTCACTTCCGACTTCATAGATGCCCTTCACCTTCCGCTGATGAAATGAGAGATTTGCGGACTGCGTTTAAGACCGAGATAACAGTTGAGCGCAAGGGTTGACGAACTCTAAAGCCAGCAGCCGCTGGATGCCCTCCACCGCCGAATTGGCGCGCAATGGCAGAGACATCAAACCCGTCCTTTGACCTGAGACTAACTTTAATGTGTCTCGGCTCTATCTCGCGGAACAGGACTGCCACCCTCGTCCCTTCCACTGCCCTCAAGAAATTGACAAAGTTCTCAGTGTCTTCGTCGGATGTCCCTGTTTGGGCAAAGTCTTTAAGTGTCAAGACCGACCAACACAAACCAAATTCCTGTTCAAATTTTGCCTTGCTCAACATCCGACCTAAAAGTTGGGTGGCAGCAAATGACCTGACTTCCATAACCCGATACGCCATTTCCTGTGGGTCAACTCCATATCTCAACAACGACGCTGCTAACCTCAAAGTTTCAGGAGTTGTGTTGCTGAAGTGAAAGACACCCGTGTCAGAGATCAAAGCCGCATACAGGCAAGTTGCGATTTCTTTCGTCATCGGAACTTTCAGGGCTTTGAGCAAGTCAAAAATCATCTCACCTGTAGCGGCAGCCTTCGGCTCAACCCATACGACCCAATCGTTCGCTTTTCCCTTTTGGGCACTTTTGCGTTTCGCGTCTTTGTGAGGGTGATGGTCAATCACAACGACCGATTTTGCGTTTTGTTTGAGGCTGTCTGGAATGTCAGCCCGTTCCAAATCGGCACAATCCACCAAAACCAGCAAGTCGGGCTCAAAAGAAGTTTCCCGCCTTATTTTGTCGGCTTCAGGCAGGAAAGCATACCTCTTAGGCAAACCATTGTGGCATACAACCTCCACCCACTTGCCCAATTTCTTCAGCCCCATAGCGAGCGCCAGAGCGCTACCTATAGCGTCGCCTTCGGGGCTGACATGGGAAGCGATGACGAATTTTTCGGCACTTTTTAAATGCAGAATCAGGTTCGTTGGTATCCTCATGACAACTTGCAACTCCTTTTCACGATCTTGACTTTGATGTGCGGCGAGCCCTCTTTTTGGTGGGCTTTTCGGGTGATGCTCCTTCTGAAGCCTGAGCAGGCTGGCTTTGGGCGATTTGATCCAAAAGCGCCAAAACGCTCATTGCCTTCTCTATCCGCTTGTCAACGATAAAGGTCAGGCGCGGGATGAACCTCCAATGGACATTGCGGTTGATCTCCTCGCGGATGAGCGGTTCCGCACTTTGCAATGCCGCTAAAGCTTCTTGCTCCCTTTGCTCTCCGCCAAGCACGGTGAAGTAAACTTTCCCGTGTTGAAAATCTGGCGAAAGTTGGACTTCCGTGACCGTTACGAATTGCAATCTTGGGTCACGCAACCTGTGGACGAGGAAATCACCGATGATTTCCCTCAACAACTCGTTTGCCCGTTCAATGCGTCTAAGGTTCGCCATCTTTGATCCCACCTTGTATTGCGATTGCGTTGTTGCGCTTCAAGCGAGTGAACTTGACCTCATCGCAACTTAGCCCCATTAGTTTTCGCAACGGCTTAAGGTCACCAGACTTCAACGCTCACATTCTCAACGATAACTCTCCCATCGGTTTCAACAATTTCCGCTATGTGCATCAAGCACTCGTGGACGAAATCCTTGTCGTTAGCGACAACGGCGAACGCTAAAGTCGCCCTTTGCCATTCGTCCAAATGGTCAGCCTCGCATGCTGACACATTGAACCGACTCCGAATTCGGTCAAGGATGCTTCGGACAACTTGCCTTTTCTCTTTTAACGAGTGACTGTCAGGAATGGTTAAGTCAATGGTGCTCAAACCGACGAAGACTGCCATAAGCCATCACCTATTCCAACAAAGGCGTTCAAGTATTGATATTGCCACAAGTTTGCGGCGAGTGTATTGTGCGAGTCCATCGGGTGACTTTGTGGAACTTCCCTTCAAGGTAGGCTATAATTCAGAACGCCGAAAGCGAATTTTCCTGAGACAAAAGGTTGGGGTGTCCCACGATGAAATACTGGATAGAGACCTTCGGTTGCCAAATGAATGTGCTTGACAGCGAAACGATGGCGGGGCTGCTGACAAAGATGGGCTACGAGAAGGCGAAAAGCCCTGAGGAGGCTGACATCATACTCATCAACACTTGCACCGTTAGGCAAAAACCCGACGAGAAGGTTTTCGCATACTTGGGCGAGTTCGCCAAACTCAAACAGAAAAAGCCACAACTCATCCTCGGCGTGACAGGGTGCATGGCTCAGCGGGAAAGCGACATCATCAAGGCGAGAGCACCTTATGTTGACTTGCTGCTCGGTCCGAGAAGTGTCCATCGGCTGCCAGATTTGATCCGAGTAGTTCAGGAGCAGCGTCGGTTCGTTGAATACCTCAACCTTTACGATGACCCTGTCCCGCCCGACATGGTTGTCCGCAACAGCGACATTTTCGCCTACATCACAGTCATTCACGGTTGCAACAAAAAGTGCACTTTCTGTGCTGTCCCAACGGCTCGCGGTCCGGAGAAAAGCGTCCCGCCCGAAATCATCTTGGAACAGGTCAGGCAACTCGTTGACATGGGCTATCGCGAGATAATTCTGCTCGGGCAAAATGTCAATGCTTACGGGCATGATTTGAACGGGACGAGGGGCGGGGGACGAGGGACGGGGGAACGGATTGATTTGGCATGGCTTTTGGAGCGGATTGATGAACTGGCGGCGCCTGCGAAAGTGCGCGTTCGCTTCACGACTAACCATCCTAATCACATGACTGACCGTTTGATAGATGCGATGGCGAACCTTGAAAGCGTCTGCGAACACATTCACTTGCCCGTTCAAAGCGGCGACAACGAAGTCCTCCGCCGAATGTGGCGGGGCTACACTGTTGAGCGTTATCTGGTCATCATTGAGAAATTGCGAGCAAAGGTTCCCGGCATTGCCATCGCTACCGATGTCATTGTCGGTTTCCCCGGCGAGACCGAGGAACAATTCCGCAACACTCTCAGGTTGATGGAGCAAGTAGAATTTGACCAAGCCTTTATGTTCGCTTTCTCGCCCCGCCCCAACACTCTGGCAGCGACCTTCCCTGACCAAATTCCAGAGCCTGTCAAGAAGCGGCGGCTGCAAGAGTTGATAGCCCTCCAAAACCAAATTCAACAGCGAAAGAACGAGCGCGAGGTTGGGCAAGTCGTTGAAGTCCTCGTTGAAGGACCGAGCGAGAAGAACCCGCAAAAACTTTCCGGGCGGACCCGAACCAACAAAACTGTCGTCTTTGAGGGTAGTCCAGAACTGAGGGGCAAGTTGGTTCTCGTCCGAACGACGAAGGCTTACCTTTGGGGCTTTGAAGGTGAACTGGTCGGTGTCCGAGAAGAAGCGATGAAACGAGACTTGTTGCCTCTGACCGTCCTTTGAACTTCTGCCCGCACAAACAAGCCCGCTAAAAAGTGAGCCCCAGAACAAATCAACCTTCAACGGACTTGTGTCAAGGGAGCGGTGCTATCATTTTGCTGGCAGGAGAAAAAACCTTAGCGGGGGTGGGAAGGATGCTGTTAAGAGCGATAGCCGTTCTGATGGCAAGTGGGTTGTTGCCGTCTTGGTTATGGGCTCAAGGTTTAAAGTTAACTGGGACATGGCAAGTTCGCGGGGAGCGCTGGGAGTTCTTCAACCTTCCCAACGCTGACAGCCACTACAACTTCCTCGGTTCGGCAATCGCTGCGGGTCTAAGCAGGCAAAGTGAACAGGAGAAGTGGCATGTTGAGGTTGCCCATGTAACCTTCCTCGGCTTACCCCAAAACGCCGCTATTCCTTCGCTCGGTGCCCTTTACAGGTTCTTCAACGGGGAAAAGGAAGGCAGCATCTTCCTCAAGCAATTTTTCTGGCAGAGGAAAAGTGGCAAGGACACTTGGGTGCGGGTTGGTCGGTTCAAATTTGGTGATGGGGCGGAACGACTTCCCCAAAACGAGACTTTGCTCTGGCTGAGGCAAAACCGAATTCAAGAGCGGCTGATAGGCTCATTTGATTTCACCCTCATCGGTCGGAGTTTTGACGGCATTCAAGTCACCAAAGAGCGCCGCGACGGAACTTTCACTTTTGCCCTCTTGCGACCGACGAGAGGAATTTTTGACCTCAGAGGCAGCGACCAGTTGACAAAGGTCACGACAGTTTATGCATCGTGGACATTTTCCCCTGACCCTCAAACTGACGCCCGAATTTTTGCCCTTTATTACCGCGATAGCCGTAAGCCCCCATCAGTCATCAAGTTGGATAATCGCCCGCTTTCGGTTCGTCAAACAGATGATGAGCCCATCTCCATTTTGACTTTAGGTGGGCATGTATTGAGGGCGTTGCCAGATGACAAGGGTCAAACCGATTTTCTGGCTTGGGGAGCATGGCAATTTGGCGATTGGGGACGACTTAAGCATCGTGCCTTCGCTTTGTCCGCTGAGTTTGGGCATCAGTGGGAAGGAAAATGCCACCCTTGGTTGAGATTCGGTGCATCTTTGAGCACAGGCGACGGCAACCCCAATGATGCCTATCACCGAACTTTCTTTCAAATCCTGCCATCCCCGAATCAGAATGCTCTCCCGCCAATCTTCAACCTGATGAACAGCCGAACTCTGTTCGCCCAATTGAGATTGCAACCCTCCCGCAAGGCGGATTTGCGACTGGAAACACATTGGGTCTGGCTTTCTCGGAAAGCAGACTTTTGGTATTCTGGAGCCGGGGCATTCAACAACTCCCACTTCGGGTTTTTCGGGCTAACCGGAGGCGAGCGGCGAGTGTTGAACATGGTTGGGTTGACCCTAAACTATCAGGCAGACCCGTCAACTGCTTGGTCGCTTTATCTTGTCCGAATATGGGGCAAAGGCGTTGTCAGAGCCAACTTTGCGAGCAACTCGGCAACTTACGCTTACCTCCAGGCAACCCGCCACTGGTGAAGAACACGGATGCGTCAAAGTAGGCATAATCTTGATGTCCCAAAGGAGCGATGAATTATGGCGCTCAAGTTGAGCGAGTTGGAAGCCAGTTTGAGGAAAGCAATTGAGCCGTTAGTTTCGGTTCTAAACCCAGAGTTTGTCCTCTTGTTCGGTTCGTTCGCTTACGGCGAGCCTCACAAACACAGCGATGTTGATTTGCTGATTGTTTTGCCCCAAGCGCCGAACCCCGATGGCTTCTCCGCAAGGCTTGAGTTGGTCATGCAGCATTTAGCCTGGTCGGATGACTTGCCAACTTACGAGTTGCACATCATGACGCTTGACGAGTTCCGAAGGGAACTTCTGAAGCGGAATGTCTTCATCGCTGAAATCGTGCAAAAGGGCGTGCCGTTGTTCAGCCGAAGGGATTGGGATGAAGTTTTGCGGGAGGTGAGGACATTGTTAGAACAAGGTGAGTCACTTTACCCTTTGGATTGGCTTCAGTGGGCGCGAGACGATGAGGAACGCATTAGGCGAGCATTGTTGTTTGACGATGTATATGATGCTGCCTATCACACCCAGCAAGCCGTTGAAAAAGCCCTCAAGGCGTTTTTGCTGGCTCAAGGTTGGCAACTGGAGCGAACTCACGATTTGCCCTACCTGCTCCAGTTAGCGAGTCAATATCTGCCAGACTTGTCAGCATACGAAGCCCTTTGCCAGCGGGCGAACCAATTCATCGGCGCACGCTACCCCGGCGTTGTGACGCCACCGTCAACTCGCGAGGAACTTGATAACTGGTTGCAACAAGTTCGCAACCTCATTGAACAAGTAGCCCAAGCAATCTGAAGGTGCGGGATGCGAGGTGCTGAGTGCCAAAGCAAGAGATGGCGCATCGGTGACTTCAGGTGAGGCAAAATTTGATTGCGGCAAAAACTGTTTGAGTGAGGTGGCGGGCATGAAACTGGCGTTTTCAACTTTAGGGTGCCCAAAATGGTCGCTTGAGGAAATCATCCGCAACGCCGTCGCTTGGGGCTATCAAGGCGTGGAGTTGAGGGGTCTGCAAGACGAGATGTTTTTGCCAAAGCATCCGGCTTTGACCCCTGAAAACCGTGAGGCAACTCGGCGGCGCTTCCACGACGCTGGCTTGCAAATTGTGGCGCTCGGTTCGTCGGCAAGGCTCGGCGTTCCGGAAAACGAATGGCAGAAGCAACTTGACGAAGCGAAAGCCTACGCGGAACTGGCTGCAGCTTTGCATTGCCCAGTCGTCCGGGTTTTCGGAGGCAATGTCCCTCAAGGGATGGACAAGGCGACTTACTTTGCCATCGTCGCAGAACGGTTGCAATTTTTGGCTGAGTTCGCAAAGCCGTTGCGCGTGACGATGGCTTTGGAAACCCACGATGCCCTTGTCAAGGCAGAAGATGTCGCTGCCATCTTGGCGAAAGTTCCCGCTGAGAATGCAGGTTGCGTTTGGGATGTCCATCACTCCGTCCGTGCAGGTGAGACTCCTGAGCAGTCTGTCAACTATCTCGGTAAGCGAATCGTTGCAACTCACTTGAAGGACTCCGTCATGAAGGACGGGAAAGTCCGTTATGTCCTTGTCGGTCAAGGTGACATCCCGCTCATTGACGCCATCAAGGCGTTGCGCAAAATCGGCTATCAAGGCTTCTTGACCCTTGAGTGGGAGAAGCGGTGGCATCCGGATTTGGAAGAGCCAGAAGTTGTCTTCCCGCACTTTGCGACGACGGTTCAGGCTTGGCTTCGTGGACTTGACAAAGATGGTCGCTCGTGATTTTCGCCGTTAACCAAGACAAAGGGCGGTGATTTGAAATGCGTTGGCGAAAATTGAGTGCCATCTTAGTTTTTCCGTTGCTGTTGGCGTTAGTTGGTTGCGACTTGGACCGGGAAGTTGAGAAACTCCTCGGAGCAATCGCCCAGACCTTTTGGGAATTGGGCTTTGAGCGCTCCGAAGACCCGCTTTTGGCGGAGTTGACGGAAACGACTGGTCGGAAAGTTGCCGAAGTTTCGCCCCGCAAAGACATGCCCATAAAGTTCCGAGTGCTGAACACGGGAGAGGTCAACGCTGTCGCACTGCCGAACGGGCGAATTTATGTCTTTCGCGGGATGCTGGAGACGAGCGACACTGAAGACGAATTGGCAGCAGTTTTGGCTCACGAGGTCGGTCATGTGGCTGGTCGCCATTCCCTTAAGCAATTCCGTCTGTCTTTGGGCATCAGTTTGCTGGCAGATTTGTTGAACTTGAACAAGCGTGGCGAAACGGTTCAAACCCTCGCAGGTCTCGCTGCATCCCTTTACGAACTGGGATACAGCCGACAGCACGAACGCGATGCCGACAACTACGCCCTCAGGCTTGCCCTCTTGGCAGGTTACGACCCAAAGGGCTCGGTCGCTTTGTTTGAGAAGTTCGCCAAGAACGAAGGCAAGCCCGCCAGATGGCTGATTTACCTTTCAACTCACCCGCCATCAACGGAGCGGTTAGAACGAGCGAAAAGGGCGAACGAAGACTTAGGGCGAATTTATCCTGACCTGCCCGCTTTCGCTGCCCACGCGATGGTGGCTGCAGGTTATGCCCAAAGGGGATTGTATCGGCACGCAGCCCTTCACTACGAAGCAGCAATAAAGTCGCAGCCGTCCTATGTCCCCGCATTGCTCGGTCTCGCTCAGGCAAGGGAAGAACTGCAGGAGTGGGACGAAGCGAAAAAGTGGTATGAACGGGTGCTTGAAATTGAGCCGCAAAATGAAGCGGCAAGGCAAGGGCTGGAAAGAGTTAAAAGCGCTTCACGAAATTCTGCACCCAGCACATCGCACTCCGCACCCAAGCAAACCCTCGCTTTGAATTGGCTTGAAAGAACTCTGGCTGAGTGGGAGCAAGTTGAAAATCAGTGGGCGGAGCGACAACAAACTGCTTTCAATGCGACGGGCAATGCTGCCGTCCAAGTCAAGGCTTTGTGGTCTCAAATGCGCTCCATCCCGCTCAGGTCTGGTCCCATCTCTATCACCTTCAGCCAGTCGGAGAGGCGCGACCGAAGGGACAACGATGATGCTTTCTCTTGGCGCGATGCAATGAGGCTTGACAATCTGATGCGAACCCGCGATGAAGTGGCGGAAGATTGCGCCCGGACATTGGCTGCCTTCCAAATTGCGATGGCTGAAGTTGAAAGCGTTTTTGAAGATGCACGCTACGCAACTGGCTTGTGGTTGCGGGCACTTAAGGATTGGCAGCAACTTGTCGCTCAAGGGCATAACTTGCCAAAAAGCATCGTTGATGCTTCCGACGAAAGCAGCCGCATCCTTTTCCGAATAGCCCTCGCTTTTGAGAGAGAGGCAACGGCGGTTCGCGACATAGAGCGGCAGATAACGAGGGCTGTCTTCGCTTTGGCTGAAGCCGCTAATTTGCTGCAGCGGCAAAGGAGCAGTTTCGTTTGGGTGGCTGAGACAAAGTTGCAACTTGCCCGTTCAGCGCTCCAAAGCGCCACAGCCGATTTGCACTCCCTTCTGTCTCGCACGAAAGAGAAGCGGGCGCAAGTTGACAAAGCGCTGCTGTCCGCTTACCAAACGAGGTTGTCGGCACTGGAGATGAAGACGCCTTTGCCTTCGGAAGGAAAAGCACCTGCTCCCGTCGTCCGCAAAGTAGTCGCATATCACTTGCGGGTCAGTGAGGACAAAGTCGTTGCGGTCAGGGAGAAAACGCCAGACATTGGGGCAACTGCGCTGATAATTGCCTTCGCGAAAGCCAAGAGGGTTGAGCCCGAAAAATTACTGGCAAATGTTGACTTCGGAAGCGACTGGCTCAGCAAACTGATTGGCGACAGAGCACCTTCTGGTGTCCGAGTCGCATTGCGTTGGCTCGCCAACGCTTGGGAACGAGACTGGGAACTTGCTGAAAAGCGGGAAGGGCAACAAAGCGCTCAGCCCAACGGTGGTGATGCGACAAAGGATGATGAGCGGTGAAAACTACTTGAAGACTTTGCAAAGGTTCGGAATCAAGCCTGGGCTTGAGCGAATTCGCTCAATGATGGAATTTGCTGGCAACCCACATTTGACCTTCCCTTCTGTCCTCGTTGGAGGCACAAACGGGAAAGGTTCAACGGTTTCATTCCTTTCGGCAATTTTGGAGTCGGCGGGTTTCAAGGTCGGAGTTTACACCTCGCCCCACCTTGTCACTTACCGCGAGAGGTTTCGCATCAACAATGCTCTCATCCCGCACGAAAAATTTGACGAGTTGCTTGGTTGGGCTAAAGGTTTGGCTGAGCGAGTTGCGACCGAGACGCCTTACGGTGCGCCTACGGAGTTTGAAGTATTGACGGCAATGGCTTTCCGATATTTCGCCGATGAGAAAGTTGACATCGCCGTCGTGGAAGTCGGTTTGGGAGGTCGGTGGGACGCAACGAATGTCTTAGAACCGTTGGTTAGCGTGGTGACGGTTATTGGCTTGGACCACACCGACCGACTCGGTCCAGACCATTTCACCATAGCCCAAGACAAGTTGGGGATTGCGAGACCGAACAGACCTCTGGTTACTGCCGAGCACAAGATTGGAATTTTGAGGCTGTTTGAAGCGACTTGCACCCAACTTGGCGCAAGGCTTGTCCATGTGGGCGCTGGATGCGGATTGTTGAGCAGCGAGAATGTGCTCTGGCAACTTCATTCAGCCAACGAAAACGGAACCGAAGCGACTTTCAAAACTTGGCTCGGTAAATATCGCGTCAAGTTGAGCATGCTGGGAACGCACCAGTTGCCAAACTTCGGTTGCGCTTTGGCTGCCGTTGAACTTCTGCGAGAGGCGGGTTGGGAGATAAGCGATGACGCAATCTCAATTGGCGCACAAAGAGCGACTTGCCCAGGGAGGCTTCAGTTGTTCAAGTTGAACGGGCTCAAAGTTCTCTTGGATGGTGCGCATAACCCGTCAGGCGCTGCGACCCTTGCCCGTTCCCTGCGGACAATCTTCCGCTACAAGCGATTAAACCTTGTCATCGGCATCTTGAGGGACAAAGACGCTGTCAGCATCGTTTCAAAGTTGGTGCCGCTGTCCGAGCAAGTTTTCGTGACACAGCCTCAAACGGAGCGTGCGTTGCCAACTGAACTGCTCGCAAAACATTGTCAACCCTTTGGCAAACCCATTAGCGTGCATTTGAGTGTCGCCGAGGCGTTGGATGCTGCTCTGGAAAATGCGGGTTCTGACGATTTAGTTTGTGTCACAGGTTCGCTGTATGTGGTAGGTGAAGCGTTGGCGCACCTTCGCTCAAAATTCGGCGAAAGCAGTGACGAACCATTTGCGCAATAAGGCTGCACGGAGGCGATGGGCATGGAAGTCATCCAGAAGCCAGAGGAAATGCAGAAGCGTTCCCTTGAGTTGCGCTCTCAGGGCAAAACTATCGGCTTCGTCCCTACGATGGGCTACTTTCACGAAGGGCATCTATCGCTGATGAGGCGGGCAAGACAGGAATGCGATGTCGTCGTCGTCAGCATTTATGTCAACCCTTTGCAGTTCGGACCGAGGGAAGATTTCAACCGCTACCCTCGTGACCTTCAACGGGATTTGAAGATGGCAGAGGAAGTTGGCGTTGACATCGTTTTTGCCCCGAAGGACGAGGACATGTATCCTGAAGGCTACCAGACCTTCGTTGAAGTGACCGAACTGACCAGGGGTTTGGAGGGCTTCTATCGTCCCGGGCACTTTCGTGGTGTGACCACAGTCGTCGCGAAACTTTTCAACATCGTCCTGCCCCACAAAGCCTATTTCGGCGAAAAGGACTTCCAGCAACTAAGGGTCGTCCAAAGGATGGTTCGGGACTTGAACTTTCCCGTTGAAATCGTCCCTTGCCCGACTGTTAGGGAGACAGATGGCTTGGCAATGAGTAGCCGAAACACTTACCTGAACCCTGAAGAACGAAGGGCAGCGACAGTGCTTTACCGAGCCTTGAAAGCCGCTGACGAACTTTTCAAATCGGGCGAAAGAAACGCAGCGAAGTTGAAGGCAAAGGTTTGGGAAGTTTTGGCTTCAGAGCCCCTTGCCCGACCCCAGTATGTGGAAATCGTTGACGCACAAACCCTTGAACCCATCTTCACCGTTGACCGACCGGCAGCCATCCTGCTCGCTGTATTCGTCGGTCAAGCAAGGTTGATTGACGAATGGGTGCTTTCGCTTCAATCCCACAATGGTGCGATTACTTAGGGAAATTACCACCTGACCTCCTTGCTGTTTTCAGAGCGCCGAAAGGGCTTGAGTTGGTGACAAGTATAGAGCGCATTAGCGAAAGCGAGGTAAGAGGGCTTTTCATGCCACTGGTTTTAGAAAATCCGCCGACTAAAGTCGGTGCTCAGTTTCTGCGTCATCAACTACGGGTTAATCCCATATTTGTGCTGTCAAGCACAGGTTAAAGCCCCATAACATGTGTGGCTTTTTGCTGTGCCATTAACCGTTCATGCCATTGGCTTCAGCCAGCGGTTGATGACGAAATTTTTGAGCGCCGAACCTATTTCGGCGAAAAATTGGAGGGCATGGCTTCTGCTGTGCCGAAAATTCTTTGGGCGGTCAGGCAGGAACCAGAACTTCTCCAAACTATTCGCCTACTCACTAATCGCCACTCGCTACCTCCGTTCGCCGTTCACTATTCGCTACTCGCCAATCGCCAGTCGCTGCCGTTTCGGCTCACCCTCCCATTCCATCGTGGCAAAATTTCGCTGACGAAAAAAATTTGCGTTTTGAGTGGGTGGTTGGCATGGATGTTGAGGTTAGGCTGGCAAAGAGGAGTGAGTTGAAGGCTGTCAAGAAACTGGCAGACGAGCATCGGCATGAGTTGGGTTTCGTCAAACTCGCCGCACTTGAGAAAGCCATCCAAGAACGCCGCCTGCTCGTCGCAGTTTCCAAAAATGTGGGCACGCTTACACGCTTGCACGCCTGCACGATTGTTGGCTTCGTTCACTTTCGTTGCTGCAAAGACGGTCACGCAACGATTTACGAGATAGCGGTTGCGCCAGATTGGCGTGGCAAAGGTGTCGGTCGCAAACTCGTTGAAGCAGTTTGCACTCATGCACGCTTGCACTCCTGCACTCGCTTGAGGCTTAAATGCCCAATTGACTTGCCAGCCAACGGCTTCTACCAACGGCTCGGTTTCGTCCGCATCGGCATTGAAACTCCTGAGCCTGCACCCTTGCACACCTACACGCGTGAACGCTGGGGCAACCGCCGCCCCCTCGCCATTTGGGAACTTGACCTTCTGGAGTTTGTTCCCTTAACGCTCAACTCTCAACCCGCAACCCGATGGCAGTTCTATGTCGGCTTGACAGCCGATGCGTCATCCATCCGAGGTCTTGTCCGTCGCTTTTATGAAGGCTATGGTGGTCAACCGCCCTTTCACCCTTTTGAGCGCATCATCGTTTCACCCCTCTTCGTCCCTCCCGCAACTTTGCGCCTCCTCAAGTCATGGCGTGAAGGTTCATCTCCTATCCAGTCGCCAGTCGCCAATTGCCAGTCGCTCATTTTCGATAGCGGCGGCTACCAAGTCCAGACGGGCAAACTGACTTACGAGGAACTTTGTCGGGAGTTGCGGAAAACTTACGAACGAGAGACTTGGGCTGACTTTTATGTGTTGCCAGACCATGTCCCGACTTCCCGTGACAGCGATGCCGAAGTGGAACGCAAAATCAAGGAGACGCTGACGATGGGCGAGTTGTTTTTGAACTGGCTCAGTTCCGTCCCTTGCCCCTCGCCTCCCGTCCCACGCCCCTCGTCCCTCGTCCCATTCGTTGAACGGGTAATTGGTGTCGTTCACGGTCGGACGGTCAAGCAAATTCGGGAAGGTGTCCGAAAGTGGCACGAGTTGGGTGTTCGTTACATCGCTTTCGGCAGTTTCGGGACATCGGGAAGGGACGGGAGCGTGAACTTGCTTTCCCAAAACAGCCTAAAGTTGCTGAAGGCACTTCAAGACGAAGCCCTTTCGCTTGGGATGAAGTTCCACATCTTCGGCATCGGCAACCCAACCTACCTCGTTCGTCTCAAAAACGAAGGCATTGAACCCACCAGTTTTGACAGCACAGGCTGGTGGAAGGCGGGAGGGTTTGGGAAGGTGTTTTTGCCACTAAGCCAACAATTTCACATAACCCGCAAGCCTCTGGCGCTTTCCAGATTTTTGAACGCCAAGGCGAAAAACAGCCACGATTGCCCATTCTGCTTGGATTCAGTGCTCACAAAGTCTCGCTGGCTTCGTGTGCTTCACAACTTAGTTGCATTTGCGGAAGCGGTTCAAATCGTCATGGATGGGGCTCAAAATCCGGACTTGCTCCTCAAAACGCTGAGGAGGTGAGGTAACGGTGGAACGCGACGATTTACCGCCCTTGCTCAAGCGGTTGATCAAAGTTATGGAGCGAGCGGAGCGATACGAGGAAAAGGAACGAAAGCGCCCGAGGCGAAGTGTCTTGCCTTTTCACATTCAACACAACACGACTCCATCGGTTGTCCGAGAAGTGCTTCAAATCGCTGAACCAGTCTCACGCATCCCTACAATTTCGCAGGGAACTTGGAGCAAGATTAAGCCATTCCTTTACCAACTCGGCATATTGGCTCGTGACGGTTCATTAGCGCCCTTTGGTGAGCGGCTGAAAGAATTGGTGCAAATCTGTCCCGACCTTTTGGCTGAAGCGGTTCACGGTCACCTTTACACTGCCTACAGGTTTAATTCCGGCGTTCATTTCTCCTTCGCCTATGCGACTATCTGCGATTGGCTTTGGGAACGAAGGGAAGTGGCACTGACGGGAGAAGTTCTTTCAGAACTCGTTGGGCTTGTAGTTCAGCGAAGCGCCGAGTTTTACGGCATCTCCGAAGCAGAAGTCGCATTCAGCACAAA
>Ga0079992_148895_pt1 | contig 64745 bp, 75 predicted proteins | sample FaiFalFF_MnMetaG_3_FD_69197 | JGI IMG/M metagenome (GOLD analysis project Ga0079992, IMG submission 69197) | Freshwater microbial communities from Yellowstone National Park, Wyoming, USA - Fairy Falls B (FF_Mn_B) MetaG (SPADES assembly) (version 2) | ecosystem: Environmental > Aquatic >...
TTGGAATAGATTCAGGTTTGTATTTAACTGGAAGCTTGCAAATTGGTGGAAACAATTTGATTGATTCTGGCGGAACAACAAGGCTTACCTTAGGAAATCCTCTGTTAGTTGCAAGCGGTACAAACTTAAACTTAGCTAATGGAGATTTACAAATAGGTGGAACAAGTGTAATAACTTCTGCAAGAAATATTGTTAATGTTAATTGGGTTAATGCTACTGATGTTAATGTCTCGAATCAACTTTGCTTAGGAGGAATTTGTAAAACAAGCTGGCCTTCAAGCTTAATAGGAGGAAGCGGAACTGCTAACTACATTCCAATTTGGACTGCAAGCGATACTCTTGGAAATTCTGTTATAAACCAGACTGCAGGCAATATATGGATTACTTCTGGGAATTTGAATATTTTGTCTGGAGCTTTACAGATAGCCGGAACTACAGTAATAGATTCTTCAAGAAACTTGGTTGGTATAAACTTAGTTAACCAGAACTTGAACATGAATAGCAATAGCATAATAAATGCTGCTTGGGTTAATGCTACTAACTTAAACTCAACTACAGGAATATATGGAGGCTTTGTAAGGACTGCTCCAGGGTCTGCCTCTGCTCCTTCTTTCAGCTTTATCACCAGTACAAACACAGGAATGTTTAGCTCGGCTGCTAACACGATTAATTTTGCAACTGGTGGCACAAACAGGCTGACAATATCAACAACAGCATTTATAGGAACACTTCCTTGGAGAGGTCAAGACGGTACTGCTTCCGCACCCGCACTGAGTTTTTCAGCTGATACCGATACAGGAATTTTCAGACCAGCTGCTGATGCCGTTGCCATATCAACAGGTGGTGCAGAACGAATGAGAATAACTAACACCACTGCCGGAGAAATAAGAATTGGGATTGGCACAACAGCTCCAGTTAGAACTTTTGATGTAGTTGGTGATATAAACGCTACTGCTAACATTTATTCAGGAACAGGATATTATGTTGGCGCCATACAAATTGTAGACAGCAGCAGGAATGTTGTGAATGTGCAAGATGTTAATGCTACAAGATTCTTCCAAGGAAGCAATAGAGTTATTGATAGTGTTACTGCAGGAACAGGCTTAACAGGAGGAGGTTCAGGCCCTAGTGTAACTTTAAGCATAGATACAAATGTTGTACCACAAAAATCTCAAGCTGAAACTATAAGTGCAATTTGGAATTTTGCAAATGGATTGAAAGTTGGTGGCGGTTATGAAAACAATGCTTTAACCATAGATCAATACGGCAATATTTTAACAAAAGGCAACTTAACTTATTCGGGCTACACTTATGTAATTTCAACTCTTGAGTTCAATGGCACAGCAAATTATCCTTTTGGAATTAATGTTGGTGGAAGCTATTCTGGTGGAGCTGGAGCAAATGGACAAATAGATATAAGAGCTTCTGGCTCTACTTCACCAAAAGCAAGAATTTCAACAGATGGAACAGATTTGATAATAAACACTGCTTTATATGGAGCAAACTTAAGAGTTAATGGAACAATTCTACCATATTTGAATAATCAATTCAATTTGGGTTCATCATCTTCCCAATGGGCTAATATATATGGAGGTACAATTTATGAAGGTGGTACTGCTTTATCAAGCAAATATGTGCCACAAACAAGAACTTTAACTGCAGGAGCTGGTTTAACAGGAGGGGGAGATTTATCAGCTGATAGAAGTTTTGCTGTTGCTTTCGGCGAAGATTTTCTTGGATGGAGAAATTTAACAAATTATCCTGCTGGCTGTGGAGCTAATCAAGCTGTTCAAGCTATAGGAGATACTTTAACTTGTGTAGACATAACTCCTGGAGGCTCAGGTGTAACTGGTTCTGGTACTGTAGGCTATATAGCTATGTGGAATAGTACAAACAGCATAAACAATTCAATAATTTATCAGTCTGGTGGCAACGTCGGCATCGGGACAACAGCCCCTGGGGCGAAATTGGATGTAAATGGTTCTATTGGAATAAAATTTCCCGGTCTTAGATTTCAAACTGATAGCGATGGTGATTTATGGATAACTGCCAATGCTTTTTATGATGGAAGTAATTGGCTAAGAGAAAATACTTCCGAAGAATCCTTTGGTTTAGAATTAATGCGCCGAGGAAATATTCCATTTGAATCTTTCCCGGGAGTAGCAATATGGAGAGCAGTACCAGGGAGTAATCCAATAGGTAGTTTTGAAACCTATGGTGGTTGGGAAGCTGCATTAATAATCACATTTTATAGGGATTTGGTTATAGGTGGTAGTACAATAGAAATTGATGGTGCTGGAACCTTTCCCTATGGAAGAGTTATCCATTCAACAGTTAGTGGTGATGCGATTTATACAGGTATTTTGACGAATGTTTTTGGAGATTTTTCTGGCAGAGATGACACCACAAAACCTTCTTGGTTCGCAGGCTTTAGGGATGATTCTTATGTTATTAGGCGTGCTCCAAGCGGAGCAACATTAACTTGGTCAACATTTTTATCTGTGAACAATTTCGGCAACGTCGGCATCGGGACGACGGATCCGGGAAGAAAACTTGAAGTATATGATGCGACTCCTGCTATTAGATACAACCGTGCTGGAGAATATTCATGGACAGCTGGTGTTAGTGGAATAGGAGATACTTTAGGTGCCCCATATTCCTATTTTGTGATACGAGATGATTCGTATGGGGCACCTCGTCTAGTAATTTCACATACGGTCGGCAACGTCGGCATCGGGACAACTACGCCTATCAAAAAGCTAGATGTAGTTGGTGATATAAATGCAACTGGTTATGTTTATGGAATGACTGGATTATGCATTGGAACAGACTGTAAAACATCTTGGAGTCAAATTCAAGGAACACAATCTCCATGGGATAATTCTACTACTCAAATTTTTGTTAGAGCAGGATATCCAACTTACATTAATGCAAGCAATACTTTATTTATTAACGGTACTTCAGGCAACGTCGGCATCGGGACGACTTCACCTTCCCAAAAATTGACAGTTGCAGGAAACATTGGAATTCAAGCAGGAGCAAATGCCTTTATTGGAACATTGGATAATTACGCTTTAATCTTAAGAACTAATAACGCAGACAGAGTTTTCATCACAAACACAGGCAACGTCGGCATCGGGACTACTAATCCTGACGCGACTCTCACAATAGGAAGTGGAAATAATATACGATTTATAGCTGGAAGTCAACCACAATTCAACTTAACAAATCTTGCCGGGGGTGGAAGCTCCCAGTTTAACAGATGGACTAACAGATTAGAGTTAGTAACAACAGATGCATTTTCAATAACTAATTCAGTTGGAGGAACTCCAGTATTATGGGCTAGTGCTACTTCTGGCAACGTCGGCATCGGGACGACGGCGCCTGTTCAGAAATTACATGTAGAAGGTAATACTTATATTTCTGGCAACGTCGGCATCGGGACGACTAGCCCGCAAAATAAGCTAAATGTAATAGGCGATATAAATGCAACAGGCAATTTTATTCTTGGCACTGGAGCACCAGATTTAAACACCACAACAAATTCAATAAGAGGAGACAGGCTTTTGTATGCATCAGATGAAACAAATGTTACAGAATCTAACATAAATTATGTTCTCAAAAAGCAATTTAGTACAGTATTTCACAGCACTCGCGGCTTCAAACCAAGGTTTGTTAATGTGGTGGCAAGATTAGGAGGAGCTGCTACTCCATATTTGAATTTCTCAATTGGAAATTGTGGCTGGGTTGAATTATCTGGCTCTGGATTGCAAGCAGGTGGCATAGATGTTTCATCTTGCGCTGATGGAGTATATTTAACAAACATATACTTAAAAAGCGGAACTTCAGGCCAACCTGTATGGAATGATATTGTAGAAGTTTGGTTTGTTAAGTGATGGTATGAAATTCATCATATTTTCAATAATTTTTTTAATCGCTTTGACAACAATTTCCCTAGCATTAGTTTCACAAAAGCCAATACCAAAAAATGAAGAATCATTGATAGCAGAAAATGTTATAAAAATAAAAAAACAAAGGATAGAAACTGTTGATATAGGGCAAGATAAAATTGTTAAAATATATCCTAAGGTAATGCATATAATTGAAGGAAACAATTCAATAGTAATCTCAAAAGGCAGAATAAAAATTGTTCAACAATAAAAGAATTGATGTATAGTTATCTTTTAAACCACATATCAAAACTTAACAAAACTTAAACTTAACCTTAACCTCAAACTCAGCCCGAATCTAAAAAAGCTAAATTCTTCCTTCTTTTGCCAAAATAAGCCATATTTTTCCCTTTCAATACCAAAATTTGTTTACTGTTTCATTTACAATATTCGTTTGAAATCAAACGAAAACTGCTGCAAAATCTGTTGCTCGAATGAACCAAGTTAAATCTCTCGCCTTAGCTTTTCGTATAGAATTTTCCTTAACAGTCCTCTACCTATTTCTCTTCCAGGATGCATCGGCACAGTAACCCTTCTTCCTGCGTTATCTTCAAGATCTTGATAAGTTTTTCTCCACTTACCAGAATAAGTTTCATCTAGAGACCTCAATTCTTTGCACCGCTATCAATTCTTTTCTTGGAAACTCCTTCTCTTTTTCTGCTTCCAAGCAAAGCTTAATAACTTACTTAATGTTTTTCATAACTTCTTCCAAAGTTTTACCTTGGGTATAGCATCCTCTAAGATCAGGAACTTCAGCTACATAATAACCATCTTCATCTTTTTATATAATGACTGTAAAATCCATATTCATCTATTTTTGTATTATTTATTAAATCTTTTTTTAAGCAATAAAATCTCAACAGCCAGAGATTTAACAATTAAAAGCTTTAGTCTGCTAAGACCATCTTGAAGCAGCTGTATGTGTTTGACTCGCATGTTGCCTCATTCCAAAATCAGCCATTTTCTGCCTTCTTTTGTCAAAACCAGCCATATTTTACCGAATCATCTCCAAAATCCATTACTCAAGCTGCATATAAAATGTGTAGCAAAAGCAACGAATTTCGCATACAATATTTATTACCTAAAAACACAATTATACATATGCAATGCCCGTTCTGTGGAAGCAAAGAAATCATAAGGAAAGGTAAAAGAAAGTTAAAGTACGATAAAATACAAATATACAGATGCAATTCTTGCAAGAAACATTTTTCAGAAAAGGAAATGAAACATAAAAGCTACCCAGCTAAAATTATTTTAAACACAATATCAACCTATAACCTAGGCTACACTTTGAATCAAACAAAGAAAGAAATAGCCAAAAGATTTCACATAAGAATACCTGAAAGTACTATCCACAGTTGGATAAAGGAATACTCTGATATCTGTAGATTTCTACGATTGCGAGAGCAAGCAATAAAACTATTCAAGCCAGAAGATATGATATTCTCACAAAAGCTACAGCACAACCAAGTTTATGAATTCAAGCTACACAAAGCTAAGCTTGAACTACTAAAAAAGGAATTACCTGAGCAGAAGCATCAGTTGTTAAAGAATTACTTGGAAAAAATTCCTACTCAAGATTTTCCGCATCACATTTTTGCTATTCCAGATGAAGAGTTAGAAAAGCGTGCATCTCAGCTAAAAGCCAATTTATTAAAAATAACAAAACTTGAAAAACAAAATTTAGCCAATGCTTTAGCGTCTCTCGGCTTGCAATTAGCAAAAACAAACAAAGAAAGACATGAAACAATACAAAATTTCATGATAATAAACGATTCTGTAACAGTAGCTTGTGAAGTACCTGTTTATTTAACTGGTGACGATATAAAATATTTCCTCAGCAAAGGTTTTAATTTTAATTTTGAAAATTATAGAACACCAATTACTGGCCATATAGATATTTTACAGATAAGAAATGGGTTGATTCACATTCTAGACTATAAACCAGAAGCTGAGAAAGTTAATGCTGTCAATCAGCTGACAATCTATGCGTTAGCTCTTGCAAGCAGGACAAAGCTGGCGGTAAAAGACTTCAAATGTGCATGGTTCAATGAAAAGAATTACTATGAATTCTTTCCTTTGCATGCTGTTTATAAAATTTAAATTAAAAATCTATAACTTAATAGACTTTTTAAATTCTTCCAAAGTTAAGAATTTTTCTTTCCTCTTCTTCCTAAAATCTTCTAAAGCTTCTTCCATTAATCTTCTTTCCTCTTTTGTTAAAAATTCTTCATTCAACCTTTCTATTATTATAGGTTCTTTAACTAGCACTACCCTCTTTTTAATACTGGTTATCTCTTCTCTAAGTTGGTTTATCTCTTTTTCTAACCTTTCTAATTTCTGCTCAATCATAAACTCTCCCTCTTATATCAATTTTGAATATTAAAATTATATTGTTTTCAACTCTAAATAACATTCTGTATTTACCCCTTCTAATTCTATAAATATTACCACCCAACTTCTTTATATCTAACCTTACAAAAGGAAAATTTTTGAGCAGAGTTGCAATTTCATATACATCTTCCTTTACATATTTTGGAAATTTTTCCACTTTATTTAATGCTTTTTTATGTAGAATCACTTGCATTAATATAATTTTCGAATTTAGTAATAAAAAGAAGCGTTCTTAATTACTCCGATGGTCGTCTACAAGACTAAAACCAGAAGCTGAGAAAGTTAATGATGTCAATCAGCTAACAATCTATGCTTTAGCATTAAGCTTCTCGCACCAAGCTAGCAGTAAAAAGGATTTCAAATGTGCATGGTTTGATGATAAAAGCTATGAGTTCTTTCCTTTACATGCTGTTTATACCAAAAATCTAGTATAAAAAATACCAAAAATATGGTAAAGTATTTAAATAAAAAGAAAAAAATACCAAATATATGGTATCAATCGAAACCTTGTTCAAAGAAAAGAAAATTTCGAAAATTAGCGAACTAGAACTAAATCGATATTTAAACTTTTTTGAAAGCTCTTACAAAGACAACTTGAATCATTCTAAAGAAAATTTAGAAAAATTTCCAAGATGGAGTATCATCTCTGGATATTATGCTATGCATGATCTAGCAAAGTTGTTTATCTCAAAAAAATTCAAAATTAAAATTGAGAAAGAAGTCCATTCTACAACTATAAAGCTTTTAAGAATTTTAAGTAAACGTAAAGATTTACCGAAACTTTTAGAAATAGGATACAGAGAATTTCAAAACTTAATTTTTGAGCTAGAGATAGCTAGAAAAGAAAGGATTAAAGTACAGTATTACACTGGAACTCCTTACTTGGAAAAAGTGTATAAATATAGAGCGAGACATTTTTTGAAGAACATAGTAGAAAAATTTATAGCAAAGATGGAGAGGTTGATAAAATGATTCTAGGTTTATTAGATTCAAGTATAGCAAAAATTTTAACTATTTTCTCTCTAGCACCTGGAGCAAAATTTAGAAGAAAGGAATTGAAGGAAAAAACAAAATTGAACAACGTAAACTTAGATAAAGCATTAATTACTTTGCAAAATTCGAAAATCCTTTTAAAAGAAAACAATTACTTTAAGCTCGACTTAAACGATAAAACAAAATTTTTGATTGAAATAATTCAAAAGGAATATAAAGAGCTTAACGAAATTCCATTAAATGTATTTTTTTCAATTCTAGACCTAGTTTACAAGGCCTTAGTATTAAAAAATATAAAAATTTATCTTTTTGGGTCTTATGCAAAACTCACATTTAAAGAAGGTAGCGATATTGATTTAGCAGTCATCTCAGATAAACATCTTGAATCTTTAGAGAAATATGCATTAAAAATTGAAAAAAAATATAAAACTAAAATTCAGCTACACTTCTTTGGTACTGATTTTGCAAAACATAAAGAAGATCCATTAGTAAGAGAAATATTGAGAAATAGTATAAAAATCCTTTAACTGTGTTATGATAATTTTGATTTCAAGAGCTACCGCACTCCAATTACTGTCCATATAGATATTTTGCAGATAAGAAATGGATTAATTCACATTTTAGACTATAAACCAGAAGCTGATAAAGTTAATGCAGTTAATCAATTAACAATCTATGCCTTAGCTTCAGCAAGCAGAACAAAGCTAGCAGTTAAAGATTTTAAATGCGCATGGTTTGACGATAAAAGCTATTATGAATTCTTTCCTTTGCATGCTGTTTATTCAAATTGACTATCGCAGTAGCGCTTTTATTTTATTTTTAAAAAAATCAATTTTATTTTCGTCTATTTTAGTAATAATGTCCTCAAATTCTGCTACGAAAATCTTTGCTGACTTAAGCATATCTTTTATCTTATCTTCTCCTACAGTTTTTAAATAATATTGAGCATCAATTCTTCTATCTTTATCTTCTTCAATTATCCTAGTTTTTTCTTTTCCAAGCAAATAACTTGCTAACAAAATGGAACAAAAATGATTTTCACACTTTATACCAATTCTCGCTAGAAAAGAATATAGAGCATAATATTCGGCATAATAAATCATAACAGTTGCCCATAATAAGTCTTTTTCATCTAACATAGCTTCTGCTTTTTTTAAAGTTTGTTTTGCCAACTTTATGTAAGAATCAGAAATTATTTTATTCGGTCTAACTAATTTTGCCCCATCCTTTATCTTAAAACACCACTTAACTTTTTTTTTCATAATACCACCAAACTAAATCAACAAAGTAACTGTGATTATACAAAATTATGTGGTTCGCCACTATTTCTTTTATTAAAGCTTCATTTTTTTCTAAAGAGAAGAGAAATTCTTTGTTAGTTAAATTTATTTTATGAATATTATAAGGAATAAGATGAAAAGGAAGTTCTACCGGTTTATCGGAAGTTATAAGCATATCGAGATCGCTATCTTTAGTTGCTGTAAACTCAGCAAAACTACCGAATATAATAGCCATGAAATTACCAGGTTCAATTTCTTTTAGAAATGATTTAAATACAGGATAAATATTTAGAAATACAGATGTTCTATAAATTTCAGTCTGAATCAACAAAAATTTTGTTTCAATGTTATCCAAATTTAGCTCATAATATTTATGTTTGCCTTCAAAACTGCTCCTAACTATATTATTTTTTTCAAGTTTTTCTAGATTATTAACTGTTGTTTTTAGAGGAAGTTTTGATAATCGAGAAATCTCTCTTAAATGAAACCTTTTCTTAAGGTCGCTACAATACAAACTTAATATTTTGTATACTTTTTGATACATATGTATCTTTTATGAAACAAAATATTTAAATCTTTCTAAAACCTTGAGTTTGTCTAATAAATGGTTAAATTTTTAGTTTTTGGAAGAATAGAATTAAACCTGAAGCTGAAAAAGTTAATGCAGGTTAATTAGTTAACAATTTATGTCTTAGCTCTAGCTTCAAGAATTAAGCTCGTAGTAAAAATCTATAACTTAATAGACTTTTTAAATTTTTCTATTATTATAGGTTCTTTAACTACTGCTATTCTCTTTTTAATACTAACTATTTCTTCCCTAAGTTGGCTTATTTCTTTTTCCAATCTTTCTAATTTCTGTTCAACCATAGACTTTCCCTCTTATGTCAAAATTGAATATTAAAATTATATTGTTTTCAACTCTAAATAACATTCTGTATTTGCCTTTTCTATATCTAATCCTACAAAAGGAAAACTTTTGAGCAGGGTTTCAATTTCGTACACGTATTCCTTTACATATTTTGGAAATTTTTCCACTTTATTTAATGCTTTTTTATGTAGAATCACTTGCATTAATATAATTTTCGAATTTAGTAATAAAAAGAAGCGTTCTTAATTACTCCGATGGTCGTCTACAAGACTAAAACCAGAAGCTGAGAAAGTTAATGATGTCAATCAGCTAACAATCTATGCTTTAGCATTAAGCTTCTCGCACCAAGCTAGCAGTAAAAAGGATTTCAAATGTGCATGGTTTGATGATAAAAGCTATGAGTTCTTTCCTTTACATGCTGTTTATAAAGTATTTAAATAACTTAATTAATTTAATTTAATTATGCTAAAGTCACGAGAACTTTTAGAAGAAATTAAGAATGTAAGAAGGGAATTTCAAGAGCTAAAGCTTTTGCAGTTAAAGTTGGTAGAGTACATGATACCTCTAGTAAAACCTACAAAAAAAGAAGAGTCCGTAATTAGAAATATGAATAAAATGAAATTTTACAGCCTTAAAGAGGTCAAAAGAAGGTTAAAAATTTAATATATTCTCCCTCTTACATCTATATCAATAACTTTTATCCTATTATTTACTTTATCAATATAATACAAAATCCTTATTTTGCCCTTTCTTAACCTAAAGATATTTTCTATACCTTTAAATTTTTCAATATCACAATTTCTTGGAAAAGGTGAATATTTAAACATTTCACATATACCTAATAATTTACTTTGTATTTTCTTGTTAAATTTTTCCAAGTGTTTAAGAGCTTTATCAGAAACTTCGACGCTCCAAGCCATGAATATAATTACGAATTGTTACTATAAAAGTTTAGAACAAAACTTGCAGTTAAATATTTCAAGTGTGCATGGTTTGACGATAAAAGCTATTATGAATTCTTTCCTTTGCATGCTGTTTACAGAAAAAGGTAAATTTCTATGCCAACGAATTTTCTATTCTTCTTTCAATACAACTCCAGCCATCCTCAAGCTAAGTGTGCTAATAAACAACACATTCAATAAACCAAGCTTCGCATCTTCTAGCCAAAATCGGAGAACACTTAACTTAAGAATAAACTTACTGACTCGGAATCAAGAATTGCTTTTCTAGAAGTTAAAAGATAAAAACACGAACAAAAAACTTAAACCACGAAAAATCTTATTTACCAAACTTCTAGTTCAAATTACCAATTTCCAAACAGCCATTTCTTTCCTCTTTTAACCAAAATAATCAAATTTTACCTTTTCATTTTTCAATCTATAAATATCAACACAAAAATTACCAAATTGTTTCTACAATTCTGGAGATCCTTATTTTATCATCTTTTGTTATCAACTTTGCATTCAAAAGCTTAGCAGTAGCAACTACAATCCTGTCGTGAGGTTCAACAATCTCCTTTATGCTTTGACAATTCAAAACTACTTCTTCATCTAATGGATATACAAGATAATTAAAGGTGCCTTCTATTTTTTCGATTATTTGACGAAACTCCAAATCAACCTTATTCTTTTCACAAATATATAAACATTCAAACAACACTATAGATGAAATTATAACGATTACATTGCCCTTATCACATGAACGAAATATTTCTTTGGCTTTCTCGCCCAATCTTTCATCTTTTGTTATAAACCATATAAAGCCGTGAGTATCTGTAACATACATGTTAAGCACTAAATTTGAAAATAGCTTTTTTTGCTCCCTCTATATCTTTTTCATCAACTTTAATTCCTTTAAGTGCACCTTCTAATTTGATTCTTTTTTTAGGAAGTTTTTTGGACTTCACAACCAATATTTTCAGGAGTTGAATCTCATTCTCTATTTTTTTAAGTTCTGGATAGATTTCTTTTACTTCTGGTTTCATAACTATCACTTAATTAATTGATTAATCCTGTTATTTAAATCTTTTTTCATGCAATAAAATCTCAACAGCCAGAGATTTAACAATTAAAAGCTTTAGTCTGCTCAAACCATCCTGAAGCAGCTGTATGTCAATGAGCCTAAACAAGTATTGAAATTACTTTAAATATAACTTTCTTTTCTATGTGATTAATCACACATCATCGTATAAAAGGACCTATTCTTATCTGCCAAATTCCATGCAATTTGCCCCTTTAGTGGTTTTCCATATTCAGGATACTCTTGTAATTTCTCTTTAATTTTCTTTAACCAATCTACCTTCCTCTACGACAAAGCTAGCAGTTAAAGATTTTAAAGCTGTATGGTTTGATGATAAGAATTACTATGAACTCTACCCACAGCATGCAGTCTACAGGAGGAATAAACAATGGGCAGATAAAAAATAAACAAAAATGGTTAAAAGAGTCGAAGAAGATTTAGGAACTGCTAAAGATTGCATTAAAGTTAAGAGGTTTAAAGCTTCGGATAAAGACTTAAAGCCTTGCAGATTTAAAAGGTTGGTAAATTTGATAAAGTTCACGATTTTCTAACAATCACCGATTCTGTGGAAGCTTTCAGGATAGATTGGGACAGTGACCTTCCTTATGAATCATCTTCATATAACTTTATAAATTTATAATTATTATATTTATAATATGAAAACCATAGCTTTGGATGAACAAACCTATAGAAAGCTTGAAGAGTTAAAAGAAGAGTTAGGAACAAAAAGCTATCGCGAAGTTATAATAGCTTTGCTAGAAAAATCCAAAGGAGTTAGTGGTTCTATGAAAGGAGCATTTCCGAAATTAAAACCATTAACAAAGGAAGAAGAGAGAGAAATAGAGGGAGAGAATGAATAGTCAACGGCTTATACTCAAAAGTAAAGAAAAGAGTGAACCAAAAGAGTTTTATGTCTTAGACACTTACGCTTGGGTAGAATATTTCAGAAAATCTCCATTATCAGATAAAGTTGAGAGTATTTTGGAAACTGGAAAATGTTTTACTCCAACCATAGTTGTAGCCGAGCTGAAAACAAAGTTTCTTCGCGACAACCTAGATTTTACAAAAGCTTTTAATTTCATTGAAGTTAAAACACTAATTATAACACTTAACAAAGCAATTGCATTATCTGCAGGGAAAATAAACTTTGAAAGAAAGAAGATTAATCCTCACTGGAGTTTGTCAGATTCTATAGTGCTAGCGACAGCAAGAGAAATGAAAGCAAAGGTTGTTACTGGTGATGAAGATTTTATTGATTTGAAAGAGGAAGTTCTAATGTTGAGATGACATATTGATATTTTGCATATAAATAGTTTGGCTCATATTTTAGATTACAAGCCAGAAGCAAGCAAAGTTAATGCTATTAATCAACTAACAATCTATGCTTTAGTCCTCGTGTCTTGCGGTGTATGTTCTGATGGAAAAGCTTAATATGAATTCTTTCATTTATATTGCATCTATGCTAAATAATTAATCTTTCCAATTCTTTTATACATTTTCAGCATTTTTGATAGCCTTTTCGGCATCGTCTCGCAGCATGAAAACAGCGCCAACAGCTAAACTGCATGTTCAAGAAAGTTCCTTATTCAGTTACGTCCATAAAATTAACCAGCCGTAATAATCTTCATGCTTTGGCGATTTCGAATGTGCATGCTTTGATGATAAAAAATTACTTTGAATTTACCGTTAACTACAAAAACACGAAAATTTAATCTTTTTAAATATTTGCCAATAAACTATTATTTGATTGAAAATGGCTAAGGATAAAAAAATTTATATGCCAATGGGAATGGGTGGATTAATAAGATATACAGAAGAAGAAAAAGTTTTTATAAAATTAAAGCCGAAGCATGTAATAGCAATGATTTTTTGTTTAGTTATTATAGAAATTTTGCTTAAAATTTTTATCCCACTATAAAATTTCAACTAGTTACATCAAATCCACTTTCACCTTCTTGGTTTCTTACTTGACAAGCTATAATATTGTAATTTATTTTTCCACCTTCTGATTTTGCCAAGTATTTATCTATTCTGCAAGAATAGTCCGGTTTTTTCTCACAGATACATCTATTTAAAAGATCACGAGTACATTTACCTGTTCCCATACCACATTCCCTTTTCTCAAGAATGTTAAAGTCACACTCTGGTGGAATAACACCATTTGGTTTATCTTTATTAATAACCCAACATATTGCTCCATCATCACTACTTACATTTAGCCATACTTCTTTACTACCATCCCAAACAAAATTATCTAACCTATAAAATCTATCACAATATTCGCATCCCCATTTAGTATCTGGTAGAGATATTTTGTACCATATTGTATCATCAAAATTATAAGTATTCCAGTTTGCAACATCGAAATTTTTACAACCCATAGTTTCATTACTTGGTCTCCCACTTTCATCCAAGCAGGGCATCATTTTCCAATTTCTAGTTGTAATTTTACAAGAATATCTAGGATCCGGGAAAACTGTATCACCAACAATTTTATAATTATAAGTGTAGTTTGCTGTAACTATTATTGTATAGTAAGCTGATTGTTCTAATTTTTTTATATCTTGTGGAACTGTTAAAGAGCAGTGAAAATTAACAGCATTTTCTTGTCCAGGATAAACAGCTCGAGATCCAAGAAGTTCGTAGGTTCCGCCGCCTATAGGTTTTACATCAACTTCTATACAATTTATATCTGTAAAATTACTATAGCCTGATGGAGCAATCTGATCCAAAACAATTTTATCAACTTTAATTTGACTAGTAGAATAACCTTGATTAACTAAGGATATAGCAATTCTTACTTCACTAACATCTGATGTATAAACATCTGTATAAGGTTCAACATTAACTTTAAGAGGTCCCGGACTGGTTGTTGGTTTTGGTGTAATAATTTCACTTTTATAATTCTTATTTTTGAATTTGATGAAACTAACTCCACTAACATTATAAACATAAGTAAACCAAACATCATATTGTGCAGATGATTTACATGGAACAGTAAAATCTGCACTAATTTTTATTGGCACATCATTTGGACCAATTGGTGATTTAAGATAACATTCATTTTTTCGCGGACTCTCGCACAAATAATCTTCATTAAATTTTATATCTGTTATATCATTACTCAAAATTCTTACTATAGGACTTTGGGCAGGAGGAATAGGAACAATGACTTGAGTACCACCAATACCCCAAGAATATTTCTTACCTTCGGTAGCATCTATTGTTATGCGTATTGTATCAATTGAAAATGGTACTGGCGTCGGCTCTTCTAAACTAGAAGATAAAGTATAACAATTAGTACAACCTAAAACTTCAGCTTGAGCAGTAATTTTACAATTTAATTGGCAATATTTATCTAAACCGCCTGCAGCAGTCCATGATGCAACACTAGTTATGCTAGTTGCATAACACTTTAGCATGCAAAACTGATTTCCCACATCTGTTTTAATTTTTTCAATTGGAACATATTGATTCAAGGTTTGTGAAATAAGTTTACCAAAAGGTGTTTGAATGAATCCAAAGAAAACATCTACCAAAAACCATGCAACAAAAATAAAAATTATTAAACCAATTATCCAGCCTATGGATTTTTTATGTTCCTTTAATTTACTAAAACCTTTAGCAAGTGCTACGGCAAATTCTTTTGCCCTAGATTTCTCAACTTTTTCTTCTTGCTTGACAATTTTCTTCTCAACTTTTTCTTCAGTTTGTGCTTCTTCTCTTTTTAAAAATTTACCCAATCTTTTTAAAGACCATAATGGCGGACCACTATATTTTCTTTCTGTTAAAGGTTGTAGAACTTTTAACCTATCTTCTATATCTTTTACCGCATTTGATGCAGCAGTTACAGCAGCATCCCTTTCAATATAAGAAGCATTTTTGTTTAATATAATTCCTATCATTTTTCCTGCTTTTTGGACATTTTTAGAAATAATTTCATCTTTTGGCCACCCACCTTTTTTTAACTTATTTAGATAAGTCTTTAAATCATTTGCTATTTTTATATACTCTTCTTCAGTTCTAGGCATAAATTTAATTTTGATTAATTAAGGATAAAAATATGTCGCATTAAATACTTATTATCACAATTTTAGCTGCTTGGTATAAAGTATGAGTAGGAAAGTTAAATATAAAAGTATTTTGGAAAAAACAATAGAAGATTTTGTAAAAGTTGTAGAAAAGTATGCAAAATATGTTGTAGTTTCTGGTTTTGTTGCAATAGCCCACGGGAGAAGCAGAGGTACAGAAGATATAGATATCGTTATAGAAAGGATAGATTTACCAACTTTTATTAAACTTCATAAATCACTTGAAAAATCTAACTTTGAATGCATTCAATCAAACAATCCTTTAGAAATATATAATGATTATTTAAAAGAGAATGTTAGTGTCAGGTATATTAAAAAAGGTACATTTGTTCCACAAGTAGAATTGAAACTTGCTAAAGATGCTCTTGATAATTATCAAATTGAAACAAGAAGGAAATTGCCTTTAACTGGAATGAATATTTATTTTTCCAGCATAGAAATGAATATTGCATTTAAAGAAGAATTGCTTAAATCTAAAAAAGATTTGGATGACGCAAAACACTTAAGGATAATTTATGGAAATAAAATTAATGAAAAAGAAATTGAAAAAATTAAAAAAATGATAAGAAGGTTGAGATTACATGAAGGAAAGTAATGAAGATCAAGTATTTAAATGGGCTCAATATGTAAAAAAACATCCAAAGGAATGGAAAAAACATTTAGTACCATTCTTAGACTCTCAGATAATTATTGCTAATAATTTTTATAAAAGATTGTGTAAAACAAAGGAAGGCCGAGAAAAAATTAAAAAATTAACATTATTAAAAATTAAAAGTGAAAGTTATGTATAATCCAAGAGAAATAGAACATGAAATATTGGAATTTTGGAAGAGAAACGAAATATTTGAAAAATTGGTAGAAAAAAATAAGGGTAAAAAGAAGTTTTCTTTTCTAGATGGTCCAATAACTGCAAATAATCCTATGGGAGTACATCATGCTTGGGGCAGAACATTAAAAGACTTATTTCAAAGATTTAAAGCAATGCAAGGATTTGACCAAAGATTTCAAAATGGTTTTGATTGTCAAGGATTGTGGGTAGAAGTAGAAGTTGAAAAGAGTTTAGGATTTAATTCTAAAAAGGATATAGAAAATTTTGGCCTAGAAAATTTCTCTAAAGCTTGTCGCGAACGAGTTAATAAGTTTGCGCAAAAAATTACAGAACAATCTATAAGATTGGGACAGTGGATGGATTGGAAGAATTCTTATTATACATTTGATGACAGTAATATAGAAGCTATTTGGTATTTCCTTAAAAAATGTTTCGAAAAAGGATGGCTTTACAAAGGAACAAGAGTATTGCCTTGGTGTATAAGATGTGGTACATCAAGCTCAAAGCATGAGATGAGCGATCAAGGTTATGCAGAATTAGTTCATCCTGGATTGTTTGTAAAGTTCAAAATAAAAGGAAGTAATGAGTATCTTCTTGTTTGGACAACAACTGCTTGGACTTTAACAGCTAATGTTGCTGCAGCAGTACATCCCGAATTTAACTATGCAAAAGTTGAAGTAGATGGTGAAGTATTTTATTTGTCTGAAAAAAGACTTACAGAAATTGGTAAAAATTATAAAATTATTGGTTTAGTGAAAGGATCCGATTTAATTGGTTTAGAATATGAATCACCTTATGAGCACTTAGAAGCTCAAAAAGGAGTAGTGCATAAAGTTGTTGGTTGGGATTTGGTAAGTGAAGAGGAAGGAACTGGTATAGTTCATATAGCTCCTGGATGCGGAGAAGAAGATGAAGAACTTGGAAAAGAACTAGGTTTACCAAAAATTTCTCCATTAGATGAAGCTGGTTATTTTATTGAAGGCTTTGGTAATTTTACTGGTAAAAATGTTAAAGGTATAGCTAAGGAAATAATTGATGATTTAAAGAAAAGAAATCTTTTATTCAAAGTAGAAGACTATAAGCATAGATATCCTGTTTGTTGGAGATGTAAAGAGGAATTAGTTTTTAGACTTGGTACTGAATGGTTTATAAAAGTGGATGAAATTAGGCCTTTAATGAAAGAAGCTGCAAGCAAAGTAAATTGGATTCCTGAATATGCTGGTAAGAGAATGCAAGATTGGCTTGATAATATGGGCGATTGGAATATATCTAGAAAAAGGTATTGGGGTTTGCCATTGATGTTTTTTGAATGTAAGAAATGTGGTAATTTAGAAGTTATTGGTTCTAAAAAAGAGCTTAGGGAAAAAGCTGTTGATAAGAAAGCAGTAGATGACTTACCAGAATTACATAGACCATGGATTGACAAAATAAAAATTAGATGTAGCAAATGTGATGCAGAGATTGAAAGAATAAGAGAAGTTGGGGATTGTTGGTTAGATGCTGGTATAGTACCATTTTCTACAATAAAATACTTTGAAGATAAAGAGTATTGGAAGCAGTGGTTTCCTGTAGATTTAGTTTTAGAAGGAATACCACAGGTAAAATTGTGGTTCTATGCAACACTATTCATGTCTGTTACATTAGAAAATGTTGCCCCTTACAAGAATGTGGTTACTACTGAACTTGTTGTTGATGAGAAAGGTGAAGAAATGCATAAATCTAAAGGCAATGTTATTTGGTTTGATGAAGCTGTGGAGAAAATGGGAGCTGATGTGATGAGATGGTTATATGTTACACAAAGCAACAGAGCAAATTTAAAGTTTGGATACAATGTTGCTAAAGATTCGTTTAGAATACTAAATATTTTTTACAATACAGTTAAGTATGTTAAAACTTATTGTGAAGCTAACAACTATGTCCCAGAAAAGAAAAATTTAGAATTAAATGCTGCTAGCAAATGGATTTTTTCAAGATTAGAAAATGTTAAGAAAAATGTGACAAAATATTTGGAAAGTTTTGAGTATTATAAAGCATCTGCTGAGCTTGAAAATTTTGTTGTCAATGATTTATCAAGATGGTATATACATATAGTCAGATCTACTTTAAAACCTGGTAAAGAAGATAATGAAAGCATATTATATACACTTTACTTTGTTACCTTAGATGTATTAAAAATGCTAGCACCATTTATACCTTTTGTAACTGAAAAATTGTACCAAGATTTTTTTGTAAAATTTGAAAAGATAGAAAGCATTCATTTAAATGAATGGCCTTCTGTTAATGAAGAATACATAAATGAAAATCTTGAAGCCGAAATGGAAATAGTTAGAAATATTTTTGAAGCATGTTCATTTGCTAGACAAAAAGCTAATCTAAAACTTAGATGGCCTGTGAAAGAAGTTATAGTTGTAAGTGATAATAAGGATGTTATTAATTCTGTGGAAGATTTGAAAGAAATAATTTTAACAGTTTGTAATACAGAATCGGTAAAAGTTGTGAAAGAAAAGCCGATAGGAGAATATTCAGAAGCAATTTTCGATTATGGCTCTGTTTTAGTTTACAATAAATTGGATGAGAAGTTGCTAAATAAAGCTTTTATAAGAGAGTTGATTAGATACATTCAAGATTTAAGAAAGAAAAATAATCTGAATGTTGGTGATAAAATAGATTTGTATATAGATTCTGATGAAAAAACTAATAAATTATTGAAAAGTTTTGAAAATGAACTAAAGGCAGAAGTTGGTGCGAAAAACATTTTTATAGGGAAATTTGATAAAAAAGAATCAAAAGGTGTTTTTGAATTTGAAGATAAAACTTTAAATATAATGTTTTACAAAATTTAATTGAGAGTGCTTCAAATGAGTTTAGCTTGGAAATCTTTCACCGATGCTTTAAAGTTTATTGTAAAATATCCCAATTCTTTGTTATTTACATTGATTTTAAATCTAATTGTTTTATTACCTGTGTATTTTTTATTATATTTGCTCTTCTCAACACCAACAATTCTTTTAACATCAATTTACAGCTTTGTTGGTATAGTAATAGTTTTGGTTATATTGTCAATTTTAATCAATTTGATACTTTTGGGTTCATTTCCATTAATTGTTTTTAACAGTTTAAAAAAAGGAAATTTTTCTTTTATCGAGGTTGTTAAAAAATCTTTTGGCAGGATATTAGATATATTTCTTGCATTGATAATAATAAGCATAATTGTTTTATTACCTGTGGTAATACCAATCTCTCTTACATTTGCATTTACATTTGCATATAATAAGCAGTTTTCCCTATTATATAATGGGCCCACATCTCTATTAACAAGCCTTTCAATAAATACCCCAAGTTTAATTTTGTTATTATTTTTTGTAAGTTTAGGAATAATTGTTGGGGTTTATTTGTATTCTAGATTGTGGTTAACATATCCTATTCTTATGATAGAAAAGAAAAATTCAATAGAAAGCATAAAAACTAGTTGGAAGATAAGTAAAGGTAGAGTACTGTCAATAGTTTTAACTTTAATTTTATTGGCTATTGTATTGTATATATTAAGTGCTTTCGAATTTGTAATACCCGAAAATAATATAATAGCAAATTTCATATGGAGAGCAGTTTATGGAACATATTCTGTAACTTTAGTAGGCGTATTGGATACAATTTACTACCTTAACCTTAAAAGAAGAATTAAAAAGATTTTGTAAGTTTTAAATTATACAATCTTATTATAAATGTTTCTTATTAAACTCTACCTTAAAAATTCCAAATTGGAATTTTTTAATTTTTTTTAAAAATTATTTATGGGTATTTTAATAAATTTTGTAAAGCAGTGGATAGCAGGAGAAAATTTAGAAGAAGCAATAGAAAGGTCAAAGAAACTGAATGAAAAAGGAATTGGTGTAATCTTAAATTTTCTTGGAGAAGAATTAAAAGATAAGAAATCTGTTGAAGAAACTGTTGAAGAATATTTTAGAATGATAGATTTGCTTAAAAAGGAAAACATTAACGGCTATTTATCAGTTAAACTTACTCAGCTAGGTTTAAATATTGATGAAAAATATTGTTTTGAAAATTTGAAGAAAATAGCTTGGAAATGTTTTAAAAATTCTAAAATGCTGTGGATAGACATGGAAAGTTCTGATTATACACAAAAGACAATTGATATTTATTTAAAAATTTTTAGATTATACAAAAATGTTGGCTTATGTATACAATCCTACTTAAAAAGAAGTGAAAATGATGTAAAAAGATTATTGAAGAAAAGAGGTATAATAAGGTTGGTAAAGGGAGCTTATAAAGAAAGTGAAAAGGTTGTTTTTAAGAAAAAAGAAGAGATTAATAAAAATTTTTTGAAGATAATGAAAATTTTGTTTAAGAGAAGCAAAAATTATTTTGCTATAGCTACACATGATGAAAAATTAATTAAAGAAGCTATCAAATTGAGTAAAAAATATAAGAAAAATTTTGAATTTGAAATGTTGTTTGGAGTCAGAGAAAGATTAAAGCCTCTTATATTAAAACAAGGTTTTAAATTAAAAGTATATGTACCATATGGTAAAGATTGGATACCATATGTTTTAAGAAGAATTAGAGAGAAGCCAAGCTATTTGATTTTTGCTTTTAAATCTATTTTTATATAAATATTGATAAAAATTACGATGGCAAAAAAAACTTGGAGCAGAAAATTAATTTATATAATTTCTCTTTTAAAACACAAAATTGTAATTATGATAAAATCCGAAGTAGTAAAGTTGTTAGAATCCGCCGGAATAACTTTAACAGAAGATAAGTTAGAAATACCACCATCTGACGAGTTTGGTGATATTTCTTTTCCATGTTTTGAAATTAGTAAAATTCAAGGAAAGGATCCAAATCAAGTTGCCTTGGAAATTAAAAATAAAATTAAAATTACTGAATCATCTATGGTTAAAAAAATAGAAGTTAAGTCTGGTTATGTTAATTTCTTTTTTGATTGGAGAAAAGTTGCTGAAAAATTGTTAAAAGAAATTTTATTGAATAAAGATTTTGCAAAAGTAAATTTGGGTAGAGGAGAAGTTGCAGTAGTAGATTATTCTTCACCAAATCCTGTACATCCGATACATGTCGGAAGTGCTAGAAGTACTTTTATTGGAGAATCTCTTTGTAGAATTTTAGAATTTGTCAATTATAAGGTCAAAAGAGTTTTTTTCGTTAATGATTTGGGAAGGCAGGTAGCTATATTGCTTTGGTATTATTTAAATTTTATGAAAAACTCTAAGCCCGACAAAAAAGAGGATAAATGGCTTTTAGATATTTATGTAAAAGCTAATGAAGAATTGAAAAAATATCCGGAGAATGAAATTGAAGTTGATGATATTTTGAAAAAATGTGAATTTAAAGATAAGTATGTTTATTCTGTATTGAAAGAAATAGTTGACTGGTGCTTAAATGGATTTAAAAAAACTTATGATACGCTTGGGATAAAGTTTGATGATTATATTTTTGAAAGCGATTTTGTAGAAAAAGCTAAAATTGTAGCTATAGATTTATTGAAAAGAAATTTTGCATTTACAACTTCTGATAATGCTGTAGTAATTAATTTAGAGCCTTATAATTTGCCTAATACTGTTATTCTTAGACATGATGGCACAACACTTTATCTTATTAGGGATGTCGCCGCAAGTATAAACAAAATTGAAAAATACAGACCAAAATTGAACATTTATGTTGTTGCTGAAGATCAAAGCTTGCATTTCAAACAAGAATTTAAAATACTTGAATTACTAGGGTATGAAAGTTTTGCCAAAAATAGTTATCATTTATCTTTTGGTTATGTTTCTCTTCCAGAAGGTAAAATGAGCTCAAGAATAGGAAGAGTTGTTTTGTTAGATGATTTGATTGAAGAATCTATTAGAAGAGTGAAAGAAAAATTTGAAGTAAATGATGAAAATATTGCAAAAGCTATAGGAATAGGAGCTATAGTTTATTCTATACTTAAAGTTGAAGCTAAGAAACAAGTACTTTTTAAATGGGAAGATGTACTTAATCTTGAAGGAAATTCTGCACCTTATATACAATATGCTTATGCCAGATGTTGTAGCATACTAAGGAAAGCTAATGAATGGAAGAAATTATTTTATATCGAATCTTTGAATGAATATGAAGAAAAAATACTTAAGCATTTAATTTTATTTGCAGATGTTATTACAAGAGCTGCAAAAGAATTTAGACCAGATATACTTTGCAGTTATGCATATGAGTTAGCTTCCAAGTTTAATACATTTTATCAATATTCTCCCGTTTTAAATGCCGAAACAGAAGAATTAAAGAATTTCAGATTATGTTTAGTAGAGGCTGTAAAAATTGTTTTAGGAATTACATTGGACTTGCTTAATATTAAAAAATTAGAAAAGATATAAATTTATAAACAGTTTTAAATTTATTAGTCAATTAGATAATTGTATGGATGAAGAAAGTGTAATAAGTTTTGTAAATATAGGAAGTTTAAATAAAGAAAGTAAATTGGTTAATGTTGTTGGTAGAATTTACAATTTTTCAAAGATAGTAGAATTCACAAAAAAAGATGGTAATAAAGGCAGAGTTGTAAATGTTTTTTTAAGTGATGGTACAGGATTAATTAGATTAGTTTTGTGGGACAGACAAGTTGCAATTGTAGAGGAAGGAAACATAAAAGTTGGGGATGTTATACAAATAGTGAACGGAATTGTGAGAGAAAGCTTATTTGATTCAGAATTAGAAATAGTACCTGGTAGATATACTTCAATAAATCTTGTTGAAAATGGAAATTACAATATTCCCACACTTGAAGAAATCTACAAAAAATTTTTAATACCATATATTCCGCGATCAGAAATAAAAAATTTGTCTCCGGGCATTTTTGAAATTTTTGGAACTGTGGTAAAAATAATAAAAGGAAAATATGTGTTTTATTCTTGTCCGATTTGTGGATGTAAAATGATTTCAGAAGGTAATGTGATGAAATGCATTGATCATGGAGAAATGGAAGGCCAACCTGTAATGGTAATAAATGTTGTATTAGATGATGGGACAGATAATATAAGAGTTGTACTTTTTAGAAATGTGGCTGAAAAAATACTTAATATTAATGCTAATAAATTTGTTTTGATGAGCGATGAAGAAAAGTATAATTTAATTAAAGAAAGTTTGTTAGGAAAAGATTATATTGTTGTGGGTAAGGTAAGAAAAAATGAAAATTTTGATAGGATAGAGCTAATAGCAAGTGATATTAAAAGTTTAAATCCTTTAGAAGAGAGTAAAAAATTATTGGAAGATATAGAAAAAGTGGTTGTTGGATGAGCGAAAAAGAATTTAATATAGAAGATATACCTGGTGTTGGAGAAAAAATAGCTAAAAAACTTAGAGAAGTTGGTTTAACAGAGCCTATGGCACTTGCAGTTAGTTCGCCGGCAGAATTAGCAGCAATAGCTGAAATTGGAGAAACACAAGCAGCAAAAATAATAAATTATGCAAGAGAAATACTTGAAATAGGCTTTTTAACAGCTGATAAAATTTTGGAAAGAAAACAAAAGGCATTAAGAATAACTACTGGTTCGAAAGCATTGGATAAAATTTTAGGAGGTGGTATAGAAACACAAACTATAACTGAAACATACGGTCAATTCGGAAGTTCAAAAACACAGCTTGCTTTTCAATTGTCTGTGAATGTTCAATTACCTCCTGAAAGAGGCGGTTTAGGAAGATCTTGTTTATTTATCGATAGCGAAGGCACATTTAGCCCAGATAGAATTGTAAGCATGGCTAAGCATGTTGGTTTAGATCCTGATAAAGTTCTGAAAAATATTTTTGTAGCAAGAGCATTTAATAGTGATCATCAAATTCTTCTAGTAGAAAAAGCACAAGAAATTATTCAAGAAAAAAATGTGGGATTAATTGTTATTGATAGTCTTACAAGTCATTTTAGGGCAGATTTTATAGGTAGAAGTGAGTTAGCAGAGCGTCAGCAAAAGTTAAACAGACATCTTCATCACTTGCAAAGATTAGCTGATGCTTATAATTTAGCAGTATATGTGACAAATCAAGTTATGGCTAGACCAGATATTCTATTTGGCGATCCCACTGCTCCAATTGGCGGACATGTTTTAGCTCACATGTCTGGTGTAAGAATATATTTGAGAAAAGGTAGGGATGCTACAAGAATAGCAAGAATAGTTGATGCACCAAATTTAATGGAAGCAGAGGCTGTATTTAAAGTTACAGAAAATGGAATAGAAGATGTGGAAGATGAGAAATAATTTAAAAATTATTATCAAGCTTTTTTAAAATTCCTTTAATTAAAATGATTTTATGGAAATAATAAAAAGAGGTGCTGAAGCTCTTCTTTATTTAGATTTATTTGAAGGTGAGAAAGTTTTAGTGAAGGAAAGAATAAAGAAAAGCTATAGGTTGCCAGAGATTGATGTAAAATTGAGGAAATTGAGAACACGGTCAGAAGCAAAATTGTTAACAGAAGCAAGAAAATGTGGAGTGATGACACCAAAAATAATTTATGTTGATGAGAATAACTTTAAAATTTTTATGGAATTTGTTGATGGAGTAGTGATTAAAGAATTTTTGAATAGAGCAGGTGAGAATGAAATTAAAGATGTTTGTTATAAAATTGGAAAATCCATAGGAAAATTGCATTCCCATGATATTATACATGGCGATCTAACTACAAGTAACATGATAATTAAAAATAATTATATTTACTTTATAGATTTTGGTTTAGGAGGATTTTCTAAAAGAATAGAAGACAAAGCAGTGGATTTAAATCTTTTGTATGAAGCTTTAAAATCTACACATTCTAATGTTCTTGAAGTATGTTGGAATGAAATTTTGAAAGGATATAAAGAAGAATACAGTGAAGCAAATGAAGTTATAAATCAAATAAAAGAAATTGAAAAAAGAGGAAGGTATGTTAAAAGAAATGAATTTTAGTTAAATTATTTTCCAAACAATTTTAATAATCTCCCAAATACACCTTCTTTCTCAGTTTCATAATAATGTTTTCCAACAATTTTATGAGCAATTTTTCTTATCTCTTTAGCAGCAGGTGAATTTGAATCAATATGAACTACTGGAATTTTTTTATGTATGCTTTTTGCTATAGATATATCTTCTGGCACAGAACCAATTATTGGTACCCCAAACATTTCAGATAGTTCTTTTTCATCTAATTCATATTGATTTTTTTTAACTCTATTCAATATAACTCCAATAACTTTTTTATTTTTCTTTTCTGCATATTTTATTGTTTTAAAAGCATCAGTTACACTTGGTAAATCTGGATTTGTAACAACTAATACTTCACCAACAGAATCCATTGCAGACATTGTTTCTTCTCCTAGTCCTGCTGCTGAATCAAGCAATATGAAATCAAATTTTGATAAAAGTTTTAAAATTATACTTGATAACTTTTTGTAGTTTATATTCTTTAAAGCATTAATAGACAAACTTCCAGGAATTACTTTAAATCCTAAAGGATGTGTGTAAATAACATTTTCTAATTTTTCATCCCCTCTTAAAACATCGTGTAAAGTTTTTGTAACAAGATGTGTGCCAAGATGTATTCCAAGATTAGGATCTGTAAAATTTGCATCTATAGCTAAAGTTTCATAACCCATTTTTGAAAGTGTGGCAGCAAGATTAGAAGTTAAAGTAGTTTTTCCGACACCGCCTTTCCCACTTGTAAGCAAAATACACCTTCCCATAATTTCAATTAGTTTTAGAAAAAAATTTAAATATTTTTGTAAGCCGCCAACTAACAATTTATTTTTTAATTTCTACTTCAAGCCATTTAAAGTATTTTTTATATCCATTAACTACAGGTATAGCTATTATTTCAGGTATTTTATACGGATGAACTTCTTTAATTGATTTTTCAATTTCTTTGTAAAGGTTTCCCTTACTCTTAATAAAGCATAACCATTCTTTAGCAGTTTCTATCTTTCCTTCCCACCAATAGGTACTTTTTATTGGTCCAATTATTTGGACACATCCAGATAATCTTTTTTCTATTAATATTTTGGCTATTTTTTCTGCATCTTCTTTTTTGTTAACAGTTGTGATTATTTGAATGTATTTTGCCATAAATAATCTTAATTTGGAATTTTTTAAATAAAATAAATTGTTTAGGAATTTTTACCATATTTCTTTAATTGATTATCTCACATTCAATTCTAAAAGCTTCCCAAGATTAATTTAGCTTTTTGCTGTTATCTTTTAGCTAAAATTGTATTTTTCATCTGCATAAAAATATAATTTCATGAGATGTGAAACCAAATTATTGCTACATAATACAAAAAAGAGTGCGTCCAAAAATTCATAAGTGAAACGGTAGCTCTGATATAAATTCTGGTTAAATAAGCAATTATGCTTGCTCCTATTCTGGTTATAGTGCAAGATTAGTATACATATGTTTTTCAAGTTTAAAATAACTGGAATGAACGGTTGTTTCCCATGCGTACAGACATTCCAAGAAAACATTTAACTTAAATAAAATCAGAAATATCCTTAATTTTAGGGTCTTTTTCAAATTCTAACTTATCTGGCACAAAAATAAACGAATTTTTAAATTGCTTTAATTTATCTTTTATCTTCTCTATCTCACTAACTTCAATTTTACCCCACTTAACTTCTCCTACAATATAAGGTTTCTTAAATTTCAATAGAAAAACATCTATTTCTTTATCTTTTTCAGATAAAATTGCCTCTCTTAAACCATATTTGTTTGCAATTAGTTCTCTTACATTTGCTTCTACAAGTTTTGGCATAAGTTCATTTAAGATTAATTTAGCTTTTTCGATTGTTGCCTCTTCGCTAAAATTGTATTTTTCATCTGCATAAAAATATAATTTCATGAGAGGTGAAACCAAATCATAAAAGTAATCACTCTTATTAACAAGTAATATTTTCTTAATAATTCCAAAATCTATAAGATTTTTTAGATATTGTTGTATCATTGTAGAACTTTCTTTTTCTATAAGTTTTCTTGAAAAAAGATAATTGGCTATTTCCCCAGCTTTATTTTTTCCAACAGCTATAGCTCTTAGAATACCTTCATAAACTTTTGAAAGGCTCTTTTCTTCTTCCAAAAATATTTCTCCCAAAAGTGCTGGAACCAAATGTTTTGTTGTATAGAATATATCTTTTATAATATCTCTAGCATCCCCACCCTTTTTTATGTATTCTATTGCTATCGGTTCTCTACAAAATACTGCAAGCTCTAGAGCATCTTTCTTACTAAAACCAAGTTTTGAAATTTCTTTAAAACACACATCAAGAGGAATCAAACTTAGAGGAACTTCTGCAACAAGTCCAAGTAAAGGTGACTTACCAGCTAAAATCTTTTTGCTCAAATGTAAAGTTGATGAAATTAGTATAAGCTTTCCACCCCTACCTATTGAATGAAGAAAATCTAAGAAATCATCCCCAAGTCTATGAAATTCATCAATAGCAACAACTTTGTTGCTTTTTATATATTCTATTAAAAGCTCTTTAAATGTATCATAGTTTATAGATTTTTCATTTATTATATTTTTATCTCTTTTTACGAAAAAATATTTATCATATCTTACAAAATTCTTCACCAAAAATGTCTTTCCAGTTTTACGTCTACCATAAATTAATATCCATTTGTTAATATTGTTGATGTATTCGGCCTCTTTTCTTTTGATAATCATTATTATAATAATATGAATTATTTTTATAAATCTTTTGTTTGCCCAACAAGTTTATTAACTACACAATACACATAAGCGACAATTTAACAGACTTGAATCATTAAATAAAAAAATTTAGCCAATAATTTAAACTAAAAAGTAATCAACATTTGTTCTGTCAGAAATTTCTCCAGCTACATTTTTCATCATAATTTCTTTAATCTTATCCATACTTTTACTTTGTCCTAGAGCCCACGAAAGTTTCACAAAAGCAACTTCAGGTAACCAATCAGCACCATCTCCAATAACGCCAATACTTTTTAATATTCTTTGTGGAGCATAAACATTCAGGTTAAGTCTACCATATAATGTTTGAGGTGCAACCACAACAGGAATTCCTGAATCTATCAAACTTTTAATTGCTGGTATCAAACTTTTTGTAAATTTATCATTTGTTAGATTTGTTGGAACATGTCCCAAGCCTGTAACAGCTAATACAACACCATCATAAAAATTTGATAAAGATGAAATAAATTCTGGTTTAATTGCTGGATGAATATATACAAGTCCAACATTCGGATTGAACTTGTTCACTAATTCTAATTTCCTACTTTTATCAACTTTTCTAAAGTCTTCTCTTATATATTCTATTTTTCTGTTTTCATACCATACTTTTGCATAAGGTAAAGCATTTATACTTCTAAAAGTATCTCTTCTGCTAGTGTGCATTTTTCTTACCCTGTTTCCTTGATGAAGCAAACAAAAATCATCGGATTGTGAACCATGCATACATACCATAACTTCTGCAATGTTTGATTTAGTAGCTGCTAAAATTGAACAAATTAAGTTAACATAATTATCACTGCTTCCCCTATCACTACTACGCTGAGCTCCAACTAAAATTACAGGTACTGGTAAATTTTGCAAAGCAAAGCTTAGTGCAGCAGAAGTGTAATGCATAGTATCGGTTCCATGCATTAAAATTACACCATCACAGCTATGTTTAATTTCATTAGCAACTTCTTCTGCTATTATAGACCAATGATGAGGTGTCATATCTTCTGACATCAGGTTAAAAAGTTTTCTACTGTTTATATTTGCTAATTCTTTAATTTCTGGAAATGAGTCAATTAAATCAGCTGGTGTAAATGTGGCAATAACTCCTCCTGTCCTATATTCTATTCTACTAGCTATAGTTCCACCACATCCTAAAATAGAAACAACAGGTTTACTTTCATCTTTTTCTAATTCGTGAGTTTTATGTACTATTTCAATAGGCTTACCCTTTTGCAAAAGCTCCAATTTAGTATCTTTTGTATATTTTAATCCAATATTGTATCCATTATCAAGCTTGATTACAATACAATTGCTATCTCCAAATTCTATTCTTGGTAGCAATATGCCTTCATAAGTTTTATTATCTTTAATTATCCTTACTTTATCTCCAATGCTTATGTTTTTTTCTTTAAATAAATTTTCTATTTCAGTAGAATACAATTTATCACCAAGACAAATTTATTCACTTTGCTTTCTCCTTTCTTAAACGTTTAAATATAATTTTTTTAATTTTTTCCTCAATTGGTTGAAATTCTTCTTTAAATTTATTACCATATTTATTTAGATAAGTCAATTCTTCATACGGCACTCTATACTCTTCTAATTCTGGTTCCTCTATTTTATATCCAATTGGTATTATTGTAAAAGGTCTTATGTTTTCAGGAATTTCCAAAATCTCTTTAACACTATTTTCATCAAAAGCTCTTACTAAATAACATCCTAAATCTAATGCTTTGCATGCAAGAAAAATTAACATTGATGCATAGGAAGTGTCTTGAATCAAATAAAGTTTTTCACCTCTAGTCCCATATTTTCCAATTGCTCTATCCAAGTCACCACATACTACAATTACAACAGGTGCATCTTTTATAAAACTTTGATGCAATGCTGCTTTTGCTAAATTTTTCTTTATTTCTTCATCTTTAACAACAATAAATTTCCAAGGAGTAATATTGCCTGCAGATGGTGCTTTTGAAGCGGCATAAAGTATTTGACCAATAATAGAATCATCTATAGGATCTGGTTTAAACTTTGTTGTTTGTTTTATTTCTGTTAATAATTTTGGCAATTCTTTAATTTCCATAAAAATAATTTAGAAGAATAAATTAATTAAATTACGGCCCAACAAAATTGCATTTATCACATTTATATTTGTTTGACAAAACTTTGCAGTTGTAACATCTTATGATTTCAGTCTCTCCACAGTTTGGACACATAAATCTAACAAAATTCTCCCTAGCTAAAACATCAACATTACAAATGCTACATTTCATATTAATAGCTATTTAGTTTTAAATTTTTAAATTTACTTATGTTATCTGCTCCCATCGGCTAGCTTGGATAGGCCACAAGTTTGCGGAACTTGTAACCAGGGTTCAAATCCCTGTGGGAGCATATGAAAATATTTTTAACAGGAAAGCCCGGTTGCGGTAAATCAACAGTTTTAAGTAAAGTTATAAATCTTTTAAAGCAAGATGGATTTAAAGTTGGCGGGATAATTACACCAGAAATTAGAAGAAATGGTAAAAGAATGGGTTTTGTAGTAAAAGATATATATTCTGGAAATGAAGGAATATTAGCTAGTGTTGAAGAAAATTTTGACTTAAAATTTGGAAAATATAGAATTAACTTAGATGATTTTGAAAGAATTGCATTACCTGCTTTGGATTTTGCCATTAAAAATTGTGATTTTGTTGCTATTGATGAAATAGGTAGAATGGAATTTTTAAGTAAAAAGTTTAAAGAAAAGGTTTACGAGATTTTAAATTCTGATAAAAAATTGATCGCTTGTTTACACAGAGATTTTGTAAAGGAGTTTAAAAAATACGGTGAAGTAATTGAAATTAATTCTCAGAATAGAGAATTGATAGTGAATGATGTTAAAAATAAGTTAAATAGTTGATAAAAGTTTATAAAAATTTTTTATTGCAAAATTGTTTTCAATTTTAAACTTTATTTCTTAAAACATTTTTTATCTCTTCAATTAAATCCGTTGTAATAACAGATTCGCCAAATCTCTTTACCGCTAACTCACCAGCCTTTCCATTAATATAAGCAGAAGCACAAGCAGCAGTAAATGTATCTATTCCTCTAGCAAGTAATGCGCCACATATTCCTGTTAAACTATCTCCCATACCACCTTTTGTCATAAGAGGCGAACCAGTTTTATTTAAAATAGTTTTTATTCCGTTACTTATTACATCTATATGGCCTTTTAAAACAATAACAACAGGCGGTACAATTGGGCATAATCCGCCAGAACAATTTATCATATGTGCTACTTCTGTGACCTTTTTAATTCTGTCTTTCAAATTTTTTCTCTCAACTTTTACATTAGACAATTCTAAAAATTCATTATCATGTGGTGTAAGAACAGCTTTTTTGTTATACAAAATTTTTACATCAGCACTTACAGCTCTTATAGCATCAGCATCAATAACCATAGGCAGATTTATTTTACCAATCAATTCTAAAATTGCTTTTCTTGTTTCTTGAGTTCTCCACAAGCCAGGGCCAATTGCTATTGCTGTAGCTCTAACTTCTTCGATCATTGAAATTATTTCTGGCACATGTCTTGATTCTAATTGTTTACCTTCCAATGGTTGAGTAATTAACATAGGCGAGTAACTTGCAGCAATATCCATTGCTCTTCGTGGTCCAATTAGATAAACTAAATCACACCCTGCTCTACATGCAGACATACCAACAAATATTGGCGAGCCTGTATGCCTTTCACTACCAGAGATAATTAATAATTTTCCATATTGTCCTTTATGTGCCCATATATCATGCTTCTTATAAACTTTTTTGAGAATTGATTTTGTTACATATTCCATATTTATTAGTTTGTTTTTTATTTTGATTTAATTTTTATAACACCGTTATATTTATAAACCTTAAAAACCAATTATATACCATGCAACCTAGAATATTTTGCGAAGTTATATTAAATGAAGTATTGCCTGCAGTTAGAGCAATAATAGCAAATAGATTAATTAACATTTATGGCTTAACACAGAATGAAGTAGCAAAAAAACTTGGTTTAACACAGCCAGCAGTATCACAATATAAAAATGGATTGAGAGGAAGAAAAATTAAAAAAATACTTTCTAATAAAGAAATGGTAGAATATATAGATTCTTTATGTGATAAAATAGCTATGGAGAATCTTGATATCAATTTTAAAGTTTGTGAAATTTGTACCACAAGCAGAGAGAAAAACATATTTCCAAAAGAATATATGAATCCTTTTATATGTCTTATTGAAATTGCGAAGGTGAAAAATTATGGTTAGCAAATTAGAAATAATTGATTTGCATGTTAATGTAGATAACAAAAAAATACTGAATGGTTTAAATTTAAGTGTAAAACAAGGAGAAGTACATGTTCTCATGGGACCAAATGGTGCAGGTAAAACAACATTAGCAAATGTTATTATGGGCAATCCAAATTGTGTAGTAGAAAGCGGTAATATACTTTTAGATGGTAAAGATATAGTTAAGCTAAAGCCGGATGAAAGAGCTAAACTTGGTTTATTTCTAGCATTTCAACATCCAATAGAAGTACCTGGTGTGAGAATTTTTAATTTTTTAAAAACAGCTTATACAAATCTGCATCCCAATGGCATAAGCTTAGACGAGCTTGAAAAAGAATTGAAAGAGAAATTAAAGCAATTAAATATGTCAGAAAATTTTATGGATAGATATTTGAATGAAGGATTTTCTGGGGGAGAGAAAAAAAGATTTGAGGTTTTACAAATGCTTATACTAAAACCAAAAATTGCAATTATGGACGAAACAGATTCAGGATTAGATATAGATACTTTGAAAATAGTTGCAAAAAGCATAAATTCTGTTGCTCACGAAACAGGTATACTTTATATAACACATTATGATAGAATTTTAAAATATCTAAAGCCTGATTTTGTTCATATTTTGATTGAGGGTAAAATTGTTAAAAGTGGTGGTATAGAAATTGTAAAACTTTTAGAAAAGCATGGTTATAGCTACTTCAAAAAGGTGAATTAAATGGCCGAAAGGATTGATATAGACTATAGTAAATATGATTTCAAAAATCCAATAAACTATGCTATACATTTTCCAAAAGGTTTGAATGAAAAAATTGTAGAAGAAATATCTAGAATAAAAAATGAGCCAGAATGGATGAGAAAGTTTAGATTAAATGCTTATGAAATTTTTAAACAAAAGCCTATGCCCATGTGGGGAGGAGATTTGAGTAAGATAAATTTTGATGATATTACTTACTTCGCAAAACCAACTGAAAAAAAAGCAAAAAGTTGGGAAGAATTGCCAGAAGAGATTAAAAAAACTTATGAAAGATTAGGTATACCTGAAGCTGAAAGAAAATTTTTAGCCGGAGTAGAGGTTATGTATGAAAGTGAGGTAGTGTATAATAAAGTTAGAAAAGATTTGGAAAAACAAGGTGTTATTTTTTGTGATACAGATTCTGCATTACAAAATTATCCAGATATTTTTAAAAGATATTTTGGGAAAGTTGTTCCGCCAGCTGATAATAAGTTTGCTGCTTTAAATTCTGCTGTTTGGAGTGGAGGTAGTTTCATTTATGTGCCAGAAGGAGTTAAAGTTGAATTACCATTGCAAGCCTACTTTAGAATTAATGCATCAAATATTGGACAATTCGAAAGAACATTGATTATTGCTGAAAAAAATTCTGATGTTACGTATATCGAGGGCTGCTCCGCACCAATATATTCTACAGATTCTTTACATGCAGCTGTTGTTGAAATTATAGCAAAAGAAAATGCTCATGTTAGATATATTACAATTCAAAATTGGTCAAGTGATGTTTATAACTTAGTTACTAAAAGGGCATTTGCTTATGAAAATGCTTTTGTAGAATGGATCGACTCGAATATCGGTTCTAAAGTTACGATGAAATATCCTTCTGTTTATATGCTTGGAAAAAATGCTAAAGCAAATATTTTATCAATAGCATTTGCTAACAAAAATCAACATCAAGATACAGGAGCAAAAGCAATCCATCTTGCTCCAAACACAAGCTCAAAAATAACTTCAAAGTCAATTTGTGTTAATGGTGGCAGAACAAGCTACAGAGGATTAGTAAAAGTAATTAAAGGTGCAACAAATGTTAAATCTTCAGTAAGATGTGATGCTCTTATTTTAGATGATAAATCCAGAACAGATACTTATCCTTATATGGAGATTGATGAAAATGATGCAACAATTACTCATGAAGCTTCTGTTGGGAAAATAGGTGAAGATAAAATATTTTATTTAACATCTCGTGGCATACCTGAGCAAGAAGCTTTAAGCATGATAGTTCTCGGATTTATAGAAGAATTTATAAGAGAATTGCCTTTGGAGTATGCAGTAGAATTTAACAGATTAATAAAAATAGAAATGGAAGGGAGTGTTGGATGAATGATATTAGGAATAGACAAAGTATTGGAATTAATAAAAAAGAAAAAATTGATAGAAGGAATTGATGAAAAAGACATTAATTTTGAAGGCTGTGGTGTAGATTTGAGAATTGGAGAAATTTATGAAATGGAGGATGGTGAAGGATTTCTTCATATAGAAACAAGAAAAACACCGAATTATAAGCTTTTGGCAAAATTTGAAAAGGGTAAAAGTAAAAAAGTAAAATTACTACCAGGAAAAACTTATGTAGCAGCTACAATTGAAAAAATTAATACTCCCAAAGATTTATTAGGTTGGTTTATTCCTAGACAAACTTTATACAAATGCGGTATTGTTGTTCAAGGTATTAGAACAGATCCGGGATACAGAGGCAAATTTACATTTGTGATGACAAATACATCAAATAAAACTTTCGAAATAGAGTTAGGAGCAAGAATAGCAAACATGGTTTTTCATAAAATAGAAGGTAAGACTAACATTTATAAAGGCCAATGGCAAGGTGGGAGAATTTTTATAAAAAAGAAAGAAAAACAGGTGAAGCAAAATGCAAATGGAAATATCTGAAAGTTTTGTTTCAAATATATCTGAAATGTGTAATGAGCCAGCATGGTTAAAAGAATTTAGGTTAAAATCTTTTGATTATTTCAAATCTTTACCTTTTGAGCAGTCTCAGTTGTTTATAAAATACACAAATGAAGAATATTTGAATGATTTAGAAAGTAGAAAATTTGACTATAGATTAATTTTGATGGAAGAATCTGATTCTGGATTAAACTTTGAAAATTGTATAGTTACAACATCAGAAGGTATAGAAAATAAAGTAAAGTTTTATGATAGAGCTTTTGTTTTCTCAGACATTTTTTCTGCTATAAAATCTAGACCACAAATTAAGGAATTAATTCTTAGTGCAAAAATTGATGATAAAATAGAAGCTTTGAACAATAGCTTATTTAATAGTGGTGTTTTTATATATGTTCCTTTTAACACAAAAATAACTATTCCATTAAGAAGCATTTTTTTAATAAATAAAGATAAATCTGCAATTTTTAATAAAACTATTATTTTTGTTGATGAAAACTCTAGTGTAGATTTTATAGAAGAAGTATACTCGCACAATTCTAAAGATTGCTTCTATAGCGAAAATTTAGAAATTTTTGTAAAAGGCAATTCTGAAGCAAATATAACATTTTTACAAAATACAGATTTTGAAACAAAAAACTTTGTAAATAGAAAAATTTTTTCAAATGGAAAAGTTTCATTATTATCCTCAAATATTGGTGGTAATTTTACAAGATACAGAATTGAAGGTTTTTTAAGTCAACCCGGAGCTGCATTTGAAAATTATGATATGTTTTTTGGAAATTCAGAGCAAAAGTTGGATACATTTTCAAGATCAGTTCATATTTCTCCTAATACAACTAGTAGAGTTATTTCCAGAGTGATTTTAAAAGATAAAGCAGAAGCTTTAATAAAAGGCATAATAAAGATATTGAAGGAAGCTAAAAATGCTCAAGCTTATTTAGAAGAACATTCTATAATGCTTAATAAAGAATGTAAAGCAAATTCTATACCAAGCTTAGAGATTGAAACTTTTGATGTTAAAGCAACTCATTCCGCTTCTACTCAACAACTAGATGCTGAACAAATGTTTTATTTGATGTCCAGAGGTTTAACAGAAGAAGAAGCTAAAAAAATGATTGCTTTTGGTTTTTTAGAGCCAGTTTTAAAATGTTTTTTAAGCAATTCATTTAGAAGATGTGTAGAGGCAATGATAGAAAATAAATGGAGCGGTAATGAAGGAAAATTAATGATTTCAGATTTATCAGATTATAGGGGAATTGAAAAAGAAAGTACTGATATTTTTGGTGGACATTATAAATATAGATAATTATGTTGGATGTAGAAAAGATAAGAGAAGATTTTCCGATATTCAAAAGAAAAGTGCACGGAAAGCCTCTAATATATTTTGATAATGCTGCCACTACACAGAAACCAATTCAAGTGATTAATGCTATAAAAGAATACTATGAAAGTTATAATGCTAACATACATAGAGCAATACATACACTAAGTGAAGAAGCAACACAAAAATATGAGGAAGCAAGAGAAAAGGTTAGAAAGTTTATAAATGCAAGAAGTGATAAAGAAATAATTTTTGTAAGAAATGCAACAGAAGCTATAAATCTTGTAATGTATGCATGGGGATTAAATAATTTGAAAGAAAGTGATGAGATAATTTCTACTGTAATGGAACATCATTCAAATATTGTGCCCTGGCAATTTTTAAGAGATAAAGTTGGTTTAAAGCTAAAATTTATTGATGTAAATAGTCAAGGTTTTTTGAAATTAGATGAATTAGAAAATATTTTATCTAAGAATACAAAATTGATTACTGTAACACATGCCTCAAATGTATTAGGAACAATAAATCCTATAAAAGAGATAGGAAAAATCGTACATGATAATGGAAGTTTAATTTTAGTTGATGGTGCACAATCAGTACCGCATATGCCAATAGATGTTAAAAAATTGGATTGTGATTTTTTAGTTTTTTCTGGGCATAAAATGCTAGGACCAATGGGAATAGGTGTTTTATATTGTAAGGAGGAAATTTTAGAAAATATTCAACCATTTCTTTATGGTGGCGATATGATAAAATATGTTACTTTGGAAAAATCTGTTTGGAATGATTTACCTTTAAAATTTGAAGCAGGCACAAGCAATGTTGAAGGTGCAATTGGTCTTGGTGCTGCTATAGATTACTTAAATAAAATTGGTATGGAAGATATAAGAAAGCATGAAATAGAGTTGACTAAATATGCAATTGATAAACTCTCAAATTTACCGAATTTAGATATTTACGGTCCAAAAAAAGCAGAAGAAAGAGGGGGTGTGATAGCATTTAATGTTAAAAATGTTCATTCTCATGATGTTGCTCAAATTTTAGATGAAGATGGAATAGCTATAAGAAGTGGACACCATTGTGCCATGCCTTTACATCAAAAACTTGGAATAGAATCAAGTGCAAGAATAAGCTTTTATTTGTACAATATGAAAGAAGAAATAGATAATTTTATAGAAGCCTTAGGCAAAATAAGTAAAGTGTTGAGGTTATGAATGGAATTTATAAAGAAAAGATTATAGATGCCTATAAAAATCCTAAAAATTTTGGAAGCTTAGAAGATGCTGATATAGTAATAGAAGATTTTAATCCTGGATGCGGAGATAAATTTAAAATTTACATGAAATTTTATGGTGAAAATTTAAAAGATATAAAATTCACTGGAATTGGTTGCGTCATAAGCACAGCATCAGCTTCTCTACTTACAGAATTTGTAAAAAATAAAAACATAAATGAAATAGAAAAATTGGAAACCAAGGATATCATTAAGCTTCTTGGTGTAGAGTTGAATCCTGCTAGAATAAAATGCGCATTACTGCCTTTAATGATAATTAAGGCTGGGATAAAAAATTATAAAACAAATTTTACTAGAATGTCATCAACAAACTTGAAAGAATAATTAAAACAATAAATATTTTACCAACTTCAATCGCATTTTTCCTATTTCCAAGCCAATAGACCAAAAACCATTTAGTAATAGTGTTACCTAAGGTAGCAATTAGAATACCATTAGAAACAATCGATGGATTCATTTCCTGCAAACTCATTTGTGCAAGATTTATTGTTACTGCATCAACATCAAGCAATCCATAAACAAATAAAAATGTATAAAATCCAGTAAAACTAAAATTCTTAATAAAATATGCTGAAATTGAAAAAGCTATATACACAAAAATAAATCTAATTATAGTCTTTATATTAATAGGTGATCCTATTTCTATGTCTATGTGTTCCTTTATTTTTACTTTTCTTTCCCAAAAAGCATAGCTTAACAAACATCCAATAAAACCAACTATCATTAGTTTAATTAAAAGATTAATTCCTAAATTGGGATTGATAATCAAAGCTAAAATAAAACTTTTTGCAAACACAATAGATGAGGCTACCAAAATTACAAATGTTGTAGTGTTTAAAAATTTTTGATTTGATTTTGCTTTATAAGCCATTGAAACTGTTGTAGCAGTGGAGCTTGCAATACCACCAAATATACTGGATATAAAAAGTGTTTTCTTGATTTTGGGTATTTTCATTAGCATGTAAGATATAAAGCTCACCGACATTACTAAAACTAAAGAAAGACAAATTTTATAAGGATTGATTGAATTGAATCGGTCAATTGTATGATTAGGTAATATGGGTAATATTATAAGTGTTAACATTAAAAAAACTACAGCATTTGTTATTTCTCTTATTGTTAGTGTTTTATAAAAATTATGCAACTGCTTTTTAGATTCGAGGAATAATGCTATTATAAGTCCTACTGATATTGTTATTATAAAAGGATAAGAATCAAAATAAGCTAGAGCACCAATTAAAAAAATTAATATTAAAGCTATATCAGTTGTTATGTTTACGCTTATTAATTTTTTATACTTTAATAAATGACCAACTGCTGTAAAAATACATATAGAAGAAAATGAAACGATGATTATTAAAAAGTTGTTTAAAATGCTCCCAAAATAAACAGAAAGAAGACCAAAAAGACCAGAAATAACTAATGCTATAGCTACAGAAAAATTTCCTACAAAATTTTTTTGTCTTTTTAATCCAACAATTAAACCTATAGCTAAAACCAAAGATATTTTTTGTAAAAATTCAAATTCTATCATAGAATTAATTTATATAAATCAAGCATAATTAAAAATATGCCTGTGTTTGTTGTAAGCATAGATGGGCCAGATTTTTCTGGAAAAACTACTATATCTAATCTTGTTTTAGAATACTTAAGACCTGTATTAAAAAATAATGGTATTGAAATTAAAAAAACCGAGTTACCAAGCACAATGATAACAGGCTATATTACAAAAATATTGAGAAATTCTGCTGATAATGTGTCTCAAGAAGTATTTTCACTAGCTTATGCTATAGATCATTTGTATCATTATGAAAAATTTATTAAACCTTTAGAAAAATCTGAGAAAAAGTTCGTTGTAATACAAGAAAGATCTTTGTTAACAACTTTAATTTACCAAGGATTGATAGGTAAGGTTGATTTAAACTGGATAAGAAATATAAATAAATTTGATAAAAATATACCAAATTTAACAATTATACTAAAAGTTTTGGAAGAAGAATTGATTAAAAGAAAGTTTGCAGAAAGCATTTCTCGTGAAGCTGATAAATTTGAAGACATTGAATTTCTTAAGAAAGAAATTAATGTATATTATAACTTGCCTAAAAATCTTGAAAAAGAGTTCAATGTAAAATATGTAGAGGCAAATGAAGAAGCTAATTTAGTAGCTAGAAAATGTGCCAAATTAATAGAGGATGAAGTGAAGAAATTTTATAAAATTGGCAGATGGGTAAATTTAGGAAATTTTTGAATAAATTTTTAGGAAGTCTTGCTTTAAGGCTTTCAGTTTCTTTTTAATTTTTTTATCATTTATATATCTAAATCCATAATTGAAAATCTTTACCCACTGATCAAGTCTTCTAACCAACTTGCTTTTCAAAAGGCCTCCGCCCCTAGGAATAATCGGTATTGGTACTTCACCTACCTTTAATCCCAATTCGATTGCTTTTAAGTTCATTTCAGTTTCTATAAGAAAATCATTTGATTTAAGGTTTAGAGCTTTCCACAAATTCTTTTTAATTACCCTAAAACCAGCAAGCGGATCACCTTTAGTATTAAAACCTAGTAACTTAAAAAATCCCTTAACAAATGGCACATAAGCTCTAAATACTATCTTATATTTTCTATCCGATCCTTTTGTGTTTAAATTTCTGGCACCTAGAATTAAATCATATTTATTTAACTTTTTAAGAAGTTTTGGAATGTATTGTGGCGGATCAGTTCCATCTCCATCTAGAAATATAAAGATATCACCCCTTGCAACTTTTGCACCCAATTTCATTGCATACCCCTTACCTTCTTTTTTAGCTTTTATTACTTTTGCTCCCAATCTTTTGGCTATTATTGGAGTTAAATCTTTTGAAGAATCTACTACAATTATTTCAGACTGCTTCTCTATATATTTAGGAATAGAACATATTACTTTTGCGATAGCTTCTTCTTCATCTTTAGTTGGAATTATTATACTATACTTTATTCTCATTAACTATAAAATAAGGTTTTGTAAATTTTAAAAATATGGTAAAAGTTTCAGTAATAATTCCAACTTATAATGAAGAAAATTATATTAAGAATTGCATTTTAGCATTGAGAAATCAAGATTATAAAGGAGAATATGAAATAATAGTTTCTGATGGCAATAGTAAAGATAACACTGTAAAAATTGCTAAAAAGTTTGCTGACAAAGTGGTTGTTTGTGAAAAAAGAGGAATTGCTATAGGAAGAAATTTTGGTGCAAAAGTAGCAAATGGTAAAATATTGATTTTTGTAGATGCTGATACTATAGCTATGCCAAATTTGATTTCTGAATTTGCTAAAAGTTTGAGAAGAAAAAATGTTATAGGCGTAACTTGTTCTATCTTACCTTTTAGTATGGAAGTTTCCCATCAACTATTTTTTCAAATTGTAAATCTATTTGTTAAGTCTACAATATTAACTAAAAAACCTCAAGTTTTAGGAGCATGTTGTGGTTATAAAAAATATGCTTTTGATAAAGTTAATGGGTTTGATGAAAAATTTAAAACTCTTGAAGATTTGGATTTATCAGAAAGGATTACAAAATACGGTAAAATTGTATTTAATAATAAAACATTCGCTATAACTTCTGTAAGAAGAATAAAGAAGTGGGGCGCAATTAAAAGCATAAGAAAATATATCTCAAATTATTTTAATTACATTTTGAAAAATGAAACATTCGCATTGAAAGAGTATAAACCGATTAGAAGAATTTAACTGTTAGTAATTTATTTTGTTTCAATAAGAATGTTTATGTTGCCTATTGCTTTTATCGGAATTGTCATTAGTAATTTTGTTAATAATAGATACTCATAAAGCTTTAAGTATTTTAATTTTATGGGGTCGTTGGGATTTGAACCCAAGCTCCGAACGCCCGAGGCTTACACTAATAATTCGTGTCCTAAACCAAACTAGACGACGACCCCACAAAGCTATTTGAAGTATTTTTATCTAAACATTATTAAATTGATGGCACAATTTCTCACTTATTTGGTATTTCTAACATTTTAAACATTTATTTAGCTTAACTATCAAATTCTTCCAATAGCTTTGTACAATTTTTCAAAAATCTTTATCTTATTATCTAAAACATTAACTAGTGTATCTATAAACACTTTTATTTTCTTTTATCAAACACAAGTATAATAGCTATCAAGCAGAAATTACACAACCTATCAACCCAAAAAATTAATGCACCATAATTGGTGAAAACCAGAGTATCAGAGCTATTTTTATCAGCCAAGGAATTGCCTTAATTATTTGAAGTATTATCCAACCTATACCAAGCGTAGCTATACCAACTAACAATGAAATTAAAGTGCTGATGATTGGTAAATGAAGTAAAAAATCCAAAATATCAATTATTACCCAAACATAAAGTAATGGAAATTTAAATATCCAAAAACCTACAGTTATGCTTGTTAATAGTGATTGTAAAGGAGTTAACATAATTATTATTGTCCCGGGAAATCCGGCTATAGCTAAACCAACTAGAAAAACAAATTGACTATAAGGAGAGCCTTTAAGTAAAAAATTTGCTGCTAAAGCTATAGCTATCCCAACAATTAATCTTTTCACAAAAGATGGTATTCCCATTGATTAATTTATGTTTATTAATAACAATAAATCTTGAATTTTTTGTAAAAATTACCTTAAAATTGTTTTTATGATTTGATAAAAATCCGAACAATCTTATAACTATTTCCTATATTTTGGGCATGCGCGGATTTGAACCGCGGACCTACCGGTGTCTAAAGTTTATCAGCCGGTTTGGAGTTTAAATTGCTCCAACCAGACTAAGCTACATGCCCATAATATTAATCTTTATATATAAAGAAATTTATAATATAATGAAACTACAAGTAGCATTTGATGTGAAGAAATATGACTATTTAAAGAAAATAATGGAATCAATTTATCCTTATGTGGATATACTTGAAATTGGTACACTTCTTATAAAATCAGAAGGGATAAATGTTGTTAAAAAAGCTAAAATTGATTATGGTTTGCCTGTTTTTGCTGATTTAAAATGTATGGATGCTGGAAAATTTGAAACAGAAATAGCTGTAGAGAACGGAGCTGATTATGTTACAGTTCTTGCAACATCTTATGATAAAAATATTAAAGAAGTTATTGATGTATGCAAAAAATATAATGTAAAGTCTGTTGTAGATTCAATAAATTGTCCTATAGATAGAGTTGCTAAAATACAAGATTTTGGTATTGATGTAGTAGAATTGCATACAGGTTATTTAAATGAAGTTGGAGTAAGGCCATGGGATGATTTAAAAGAATTTTATCCAAAGGCAACAAAACCGATTTTCATAAGTGGTGGTATAAGTTCCAAAAACTTAAAAGAAATACAACCTTATGTTAAAAAAATAGATGCTGTGGTAGTAGGTAGAGCAGTAATTAATTCTATCAATCCGAAAGAAGAAGCTATAAAGATAAGAGAAATATTGGAAAGCTTTTAATTCGAAAATGCTATCATAAAATTATGAAAACACTTGTGATAAATTTTAAAACTTATGAGGAAGCTACGGGAAAAAATGCACTTAAGTTAGCGAAAATCTGCGAGAAATTTTCTAAAAAATACAATTCTTTAGAAATTATTGTTTCACCACAATTTACAGACTTACCTGCTATAAGTAAATTGAAACTTAAAATATTTTCTCAACATGTTGATCCAGTTGAACCAGGAAGAAACACAGGACATATTACCCCATTCGCAGTAAAAAATTATGCAAGTGGTACTTTTCTCAATCATTCTGAAAAAAAACTGTCTATATCGGAAATCGAAAAGTGTATAGCTTTATGTAAAAAATATTCTCTAGAAACTTTATGTTTTGCAAAAGATTTGAAAGAATGTAAGAAAATTATTCCATTAGAACCAAATTATTTAGCATACGAGCCACCAGAGCTTGTTGGTGGTAAAATTTCTGTTTCTGAAGCAAAACCAGAAATTTTAAGAAAATTTGTTAATTTAATTAAGGAACAAAAACCTAGAATAAAGGCACTGTGTGGAGCTGGAATAAATAAATTAGAAGATGTGGAAAAAGCTGTAGAGCTTGGGACAGATGGTATATGCTTATCATCAGCATTTGTTAAATCAAATGATCATGTAAAATTTCTAAAAGAAATAATTAAACCATTAGTATAAATCAACAATAGCTCTTATTAAATCAGTTTTAGTAATTATTCCTGCTAATTTGTTTTGATTATTAACCACAGGTAATCCGCTTATATCATTTTTCTTCATAAGTTTAACAGCATCACCTAAAGTGCTATTTTCATTAATAACAACAACATCCCTACTCATTATATCTTCAACATTTATAGTTTTCAATTTATTGTACCATTGAACACCTTCTGAAACTTTCCTAAACATTCCCAAAAAATTTGCAATATCACTTTCGGTTATTATTCCAACAACTTCTGAATCAAATGTTATAAGTACTCTTTTTACATTATTATCCAGCATAAGCCTTCTAGCATGTAGCAAACTTGACCCAACTTTTAGATTTATTATTTTTTTTGATGCATATTTAGAAACAGGTATTGAAGAATTTTCCAACACATTTATCAAATCGCTTTTGGTGATAATTCCAACTATTTCATTAGAATCATTTGTAACAACAAGACTGCTTATTTTATTTTCAAGCATCATTTTCGCGGCCAATTTCAAATCTGCATTTTCATTTATTGTTATCAGCTTATCAACATAAGCAGAAGATACATGTACATGAGCATCACTTAAAGGAGTAGTTTCTAATCTACCCAATCTATCAGAAATGTCACGCTCAGACAATATACCAACAATCTTACCATTTTTCTTAACAAGTAAACGAGAAATATTATACTTTTTCATAATTTTTATAGCATTCCTTAGGTTATCATTAGAATCTATTACCTTAAGATTTGTTTTCATTAAATCTTTAACTTTCATAAACATCATTTATAAATTTTTATTAGCTTTATAATTATTTTTATCAAATTAAAATTAAAGCTGATTGATATGGTTGAATTGCAAAGGCGATTAGCATCAAGAGTATTGGGTGTAGGTAAGTCTAGGATATGGATGGATCCAAGCAAGGTTGAAGATATAAAAAAAGCTATAACAGCTGCAGACATAAGAAGGCTTGTAAAAAAGGGTATAATAAAAGTTTTGCCAGAAAAAATAAAAGTTAGAGAAAAGGTTGAGAAAAAAAGGAAAGGTGTTGGTAGAAGAAAAGGAAAGAAATATTCTATAGTTAGAAGAAAAGAGAGATGGATAAATACAGTCAGACCATTAAGAAGAATGTTAAAAGAATTAAAGGAAACCAATCAAATAGACAACAGAACTTATAGATATGTTAGAAAATTGATAAAAGGTGGTATGTTTAAAAGCAGGTCTCATTTGAGAATTTATTTGGAACAACATGGCTTACTTAAAAAGAAGTGATTTAATTGAAGTATATATATTTTTTTGTAATAAATAAAGGAAAGGAATATAGTAGCTTCAGACTAAGACAAAATTCAAGTTTTAAAAGATTAGTAGAGTATTTTAAAAATAGGGTTGATTATGAGCAGAAAATTACCAACATATAAAATGCCATTTAGAAGAAGAAGGGAAGGTAAAACTAACTACACTAAAAGATTAAAGTTATTACTTTCTAGAAAACCTAGGCTTGTGGTTAGAAAAAGTTTAAAATACATCACAGCTCAAATAATAAAATTTGATGAAAAAGGTGATATAACAATTACATCTTTTACATCCAAAAATTTGAAAAAATTAGGATGGAACTTTTCTTGTGATACTGTACCTGCAGCATATCTTACAGGTTTAATGATAGGTAAGAAAGCTAGAGAAAAAAACATAGAAGAAGCTATATTAGACTTAGGTTTATATCGTTCTACAAAAGGTTCAAGAATTTATGCTGTTGTTAAAGGTGCTCTTGATGCTGGTTTGAAAATACCTGTAGATTTAGAAATGTTACCAAGTGAAGATAGGATACAAGGTAAGCATTTATCCCAATTTAGTGAAAAGTTTGAAGTTTTATCAGAAAACTTTAAAAATGTAAAGCAAAAAATTTTAGGTGAATGAAAATGGAAGAAACAGAAATTTCAGAAGAAAAGGAAACACCAGAAATACCCGAAACAACACCAGAATTACCTGTAATAAGTAAAGATTTAGAAAAATGGGTACCTAAGACTTCTCTTGGAAAAGCTGTGATGAACGGAGAAATAAATAGCATAGAAGAAATATTACTTTCTGGTAAAAAGATAAGAGAACCAGAAATAGTTGATAAGCTTTTACCGAACTTAAAAAGCGAACTTATTTTGATTGGTGGAAGAACAGGTAAAGGTGGTGGTAGAGAGAGAATACCAATTAGAACAACTGCTACCATGACTAAATCAGGAAGAAGATTTACAATGAAGGCTTTTGTTGTTGTTGGAAATGAAGATGGTATTGTTGGTATAGGCAAAGGAAGTTCTCCAGAAGGTAGAAAAGTTGTTAATAAAGCTATAAGGAATGCTAAGTTAAACTTGATTTTTGTTAATAGAGGTTGTGGGAGCTGGGAATGCAGCTGTGGCGAAAAGCATTCTATACCATTTAAAACTATAGGTAAATGTGGTTCTGTAAGAGTTGAGCTTATTCCTGCTCCTAAAGGTGTAGGCCTTGTATGTAATGATGAAATAAAGAAAATATTTAGGCTTGCTGGAATAAAAGATATTTGGACCAAAAGTTTTGGGAACACCGCAACAAACATCAATTTTGTTTCTGCTATTTTTGATGCTTTGAAAAATTTGAATATTTATAAAAGATAATTTTCAACTCTTAACATATTGAAATAATTTTTTAGTAAAAACTATTTAATTTTATAATTTTTAAAAACTTTTTAGTTATATAAAAAGGGCCTATAGCTCAGCATGGTAGAGCAGCTGTTCTCTCTGCAAGAGAGAGTTGAGGCTTTTAAGCCACATGCTGAAAAAGCATTGACAAAAAGATGAAAGCAAAGATACCAGAAGGTCTCGGGTTCAAATCCCGATAGGCCCACGAATTTTTAATAAAAAATATTCTAAACTTTATATTCATTCAAAAGTTTTACGAAAGAATTTTGATAATTACAATTAGCATTAGCACATGTAACATATACCCACATTTTAATATTTCCTAGCATCAATCCACTATTATGTAAATACATTGAAAAGTATGAAGGTAGTTTTTCATTACACATTATACAATTTGGCCTTTTTTTATAAAACCATTTGATAAATTCTTCAACAGTTTTTACATCCAAACTCATAAAATACAATAATTTTTTCTAATTTAAATGTTTGTACTATAGAAAAAAATAAAGAAATTAAACTTAAAAAATATTTTTAACAAAATAATTATCAGATAAAGAATGCCATTTTGTAGCACATTAGAATGGGTTTTTTTAGCACCAATATTTAAATCTTTGCTACCAGGATTAGACACAATTTTGTATCCAATAATTGGATATCTTGTTATATTGGTTGTATTGTTTGTATTATCTAAGTTGACAAAAATGCCTTTAATTGGCGTGTTTGTTTCTTTTTTTGGAGATGTGTTAATTAAAATCTGGCTATCTATAGGAATAATATTGTTGATAATTTCTATATTTTGTGTATTGTGAATTGAAACTTTTTATTAACCTTGAGATGTCTAAAAATTCATAGAATTGTGCTAAATTTTACATAAAAAATAAAGGCAAAAAATTCTTAAGATTATCTATACATTTTGTAGTCTGAATTAAAAACCTTTTGTTATGTTAAAAGATTAATCGCACAGCAAGTAATCTATTAGAGATAAAATATTTTTTAAGGATTCAGTTTGTTATCTCTCTAATGCAATCTTATAATTTTCACTTTTCTTATCTTTTACCCATTCTAAAGCTAAAGCAGGAATGCCAATATAATGACACGAAGCTCCAAAAGCTCAAGCTTCCACTTCACCACCAATATAACCTTTAAATAATTTCCTAAACAATCATTCAAATATGAAACTTGTGAAAGATTTTGATTTGAAAAATTCTGACGCTAAAAAGTTAGTAAAACAAATGAAGGAAAGTGGAGGCTTTACAGCTAAGAAATTAGGCATAGCAGTAGAAATTATAGAAGATATGTTAAAGGATAGAGATAGTTTAAATTTTATTTCATTTCCCGCTGATATAATTGCAACTGGCACAAGGGGAATAATAAAAGAAATGATTAGAAGAAAATGGTTTGATGTTGTTATTACTACTTGTGGTACTTTGGATCATGATATTGCTAGAAGCTACAAAAATTATTATCACGGCGAATTTGAAATGGATGATGTTGAATTGCATAAGAAAAACATTCATAGACTTGGTAATGTTTTAATTCCTATGGAATCTTATGGAATTGTTTTAGAAGAAAAAGTATCACAATTCTTAAATGAAATTTACACCAAAGGTAAAAAGGAATTATCTACTTATGAATTATGTTGGGAATTTGGAAGATTAGTTAATAATAAAGAATCCATACTTTATTGGTGTTGGAAAAATAAAATACCTATGATTATACCAGGAATAACTGATGGTGCTGTTGGTTATCAAATGTTTCAATTCTATCAAAAGCATAAAGATTTTAAAATTGATATTTTCAAAGATGAGCAACTGTTAAGTGATTTAGTTTGGAATGCTAAAAAAACAGGAGCTTTAGTTATTGGTGGTGGAATTTCTAAGCATCATTTAATTTGGCATTGCCAATTTGCAGGCGGGCTAAATAGAGCTGTTTATTTAACTACAGCACAAGAATATGATGGTAGTTTATCTGGCGCAAGAACAAGAGAAGCAATTTCATGGGGGAAAATTAGAGAAACTGCGGATCATGTAACTGTGGAAGGAGACGCAACAATTACTTTACCATTGATTTTTTCGTCATTAGTAGATAAAATAGAATAACATTTACGAAAATTATTAAATAATAAAGCATAAGATAATACAACAGAAATAATAGAATTCTTTGCCAAGTTTTTATCTACAAAGGCTGAAAAACTTTAAAATAAAAAATTATAAAATACTAATACATAATTTGTGAAGAAATATGGAAGTTGGTCAAATTGTCATGAAAATTGCTGGTAGAGAAGCAGGAAAGTTAGGGGTTATTTTAAAGAAAATAGATGATAACTTCTTTCTGATTACTGGACCAAAAATTCTTACTGGAGTAAAAAGAAGGAAAGTTAATGTTCTTCATATAGAACCAACTCAGTATAAAATTGAAATTAAAGAAGATGCTTCAGACGAAGAAGTAATTGAGGCTTTTAAAAAATCAGGCTTAGCTAATAAACTAAATTTAAAGTTTCCCAGTGCTGCTCAGATTAAATCTACAAAACCTTCATAAATTTAGTTGGTCTCATGAAAGCAGGAATATGTGGATATTGTAATAAGCCATCTGTAGTATTGATTACTTGCAATTTTTGTGGAAGCAGGGTTTGTAGTCAATGTATCGATAATTTTGGTTCTTGTAAAATTTGCAAAGGTTCGAGAAAAGTTTTGTAAATTTTTTTAAAATTATTTATCAAATAGTTTTCTATGAAAGACGGTGATTTTGTACATATAGATTATACTTTAAAATTAAAAGATAGTGGAATTGTTTTTGATACTACAAAAGAGGATATCGCTAAAAATAACAATATTTATAATCCCAATGTTACATACAAGCCATTACCATTAATAATTGGCTCTAATTTCATTTTCAAGGCTCTTGAAGAAGAAATAAAGAAAATGAATGTCGGCGAAATTAGAACAATTGAGATTAGTTCAGAAAAAGCTTTTGGTAAGAGAAGAAATGATTTAATAGTTTCTATGCCTATTTCAGAGTTTAAAAATCGAAATATAGAGCCAATTGTTGGAAACTTTGTTAGTATAAATGGGATGAACGGAAAAATAATAGCTATATCCGGAGGTAGAGTTACAATCGATTTCAATCATCCTTTAGCTGGAAAAGATTTGATTTATGAAATTGAAATTAAAGATTTAATTGAGTCAAAAGAAGGTAAAGTTAAAGCTATAGTTAATTATTTTACTGGTATAAAAGAATCTGATATAGAAGTTTCTATAAATGATAAAATTCTTAGGATAATAACTAATAAAGATTTGAATTTTGAGGTAAAGAAAAATATTGCAGAAAATATTAGAAAATGGATTGAAAATTTTGAAAAGATTGAATTTGTTTCTGTGTATTAAATTAATTTAAATATTTGCAAAAATTAATTTTAATTGATTTTGTATGGCTGTGAAACATTTATATCAAAAACAATCAGAAAAGCATAATCCAGTAGATGGAGAATTAAAGGAATTAATAGAAAAAAGAAAAGCAAAAATAAAAGTTGTTGGTGCAGGAGGTGCAGGAAATAATACAATTACTAGATTGATGCAAGTAGGTATATCTGGTGCTGAAACTATTGCTGTAAATACTGATGCTCAAGATCTTTTATACACAGACGCCGATAAAAAAATTCTGATAGGCAAACAATTAACTCAAGGTTTAGGAGCAGGTGCTAATCCTAAAGTTGGAATGGAGGCTGCAAAAGAGAGTAGAGAAGAAATAAAAAAAGCATTGCAAGGAGCAGACTTGGTTTTCTTGACTTGTGGTTTGGGTGGCGGATGCTTAAGAGGAAGTTCACTCATTTACACAAATCCTGATGGGCCACAAAGAATAGACTCTATTAAACCAGGTAGCTTTGTCTACTCTTTAGAGGACGGTAAACTTGTAAAGAAAAGGGTTATTGCTGCTATGAAGACTGGAATAAAAAAGGTATTAGAAGTTAAAACCAATAATCACACTTTATATGCTTCTTATGATCACCCTTTCTTAAAAGTTATTCCAGAAAATGTGGATAAGAAAGGCAGATTTTCTAAATTTGGATTTGAGTGGGTGCCGGCGGAAAAGTTAAAAGAAAATGATATTGTTGTTGTTATGAGAAAAGCCCCCGATATAGATGCTCAATATCAACCTGATGGTGAATTTCAAATAACCGAAAAGTTCTGTAGACTATTTGGATTCTTACTAGGAGATGGTTGGATAACCAAAAGTAAAAACAGTTGGAAAATTTGTTTTTCGCCTTCTAAAAATGAAGAATTTAATAAAAGATACGTATTGCTTATAGAAGAAGTTTTTGGAATTAAAGTAAAAAGAAATAATTATTGGTATTACATAAATTCAAAGAAAATATACGAGCTTCTAGCAAAATTTGGACTTAACAAACATGCAAAGGAGAAAGAAATACCTTCTTGGTTATTTAAACTTCCAGACTCTTATAAAAAGGAATTTATTCTTGGTTTAGCTGATGCTGATGGATGTTATTATAAAAATGGAAGAAAAATAGAACTAAGGTTTGAAATGGCTAGTGAAAAATTAATAAGACAACTTAAAGTTCTATGCAGCTATCTAGGTTTAAAAACAGGAAATGTTTTATCAAGAACTAGAGAAATAAAAGCACCGAATTCTAAAGAGAAAATTAAAGCTACTTTTTATAGTTTAAGAATTTATAAGATTTATCAATTAGACGAATCTCTTGAAAAAGCAAGACAGAGAAAGGGAATTGGTTTTCTCTATGGTTATCGAGGACCCACAGATTCAGAATTTTTCAAAAACTTTGGTTTTGCAAAAATAAAATCTATAAAAGAAGTTGGAAACGAAGAAGTTTATGATATAACTGTAGAAGGAAGTCATAACTTTATAGCTGAAGGTTTTGTAGTTCACAATACTGGAACCGGGAGTTTACCTGTTATAGCAGAGATAGCTAAAAGAATAGGCGCTTTAACAATTGCAGTTGTAACTTTACCATTTTCTATGGAAGGTAGACAAAGATATAAAAATGCAGAGGAAGGGTTGAAAAATTTGGAAGGAATTGTTGATACAATAATTGTAATACCTAATGATAAATTGTTAGAAGTAATGCCTCAAGCTAGCTTGATTGATGCTTTTAGAGCAGCAGATGATATTTTAGTAAATGCAGTTAAAGGAATAACAGAGCTTATAACTAAGCCTGGTTTGGTTAATAGAGATTTTGCAGATGTAAAAGCTGTTATGAGTACTGGCGGATTAGCAATGATAGGATTAGGAGAAAGTGATACTAAAAACAGAGCTTTAGAATCTGTTGAAAAAGCATTAAATAATCCTTTGATAGATGTTGATATAAATGAAGCTAAGGGTGCATTAATAAATATATCTAGTGGTCCCAACATGACTGTTAGAGAAGCCCAACAAATAGTAGATTATATATCAAATAAATTATCCCCAGAAGCAAAAATTATTTGGGGTGCTAGAATTGAAAAAGAATTAGGAAATGTGATAAAAACAATGGTAATAATTACTGGTGTGAAATCATCACAAATATTTGGTCCAGGAAAAACATGGAGCCAACAAGCTAGAAAAGACGTAGAAAAAATACTAGGTGTAGAATTTCTTGAATAAGTGAAGATTATGATTAAAAAAATAATTGAAAAAATAAATGATTATAAAAGAGTATTAAGTGTGGCAGAAAAGCCAACTGTAGAAGAGCTAAAAGAGATAATTAGAATATGTGGAATAGGTATGATTATACTTGGAGCAATAGGTTTAATATTTTACATTATTTTTTATTTTATAGGAGGCTAAAAGATGATTTATACAGTTAAAACTGTAATAGGAAGAGAAAATATAGTAATGGAAATGATTGCTGCCAGAGCAAAAGAAGAAAACTTAAATATACAATCCTTAGTTCATCCAGAAGAAATAAAAGGTTATGTGTTTGTAGAAGGAGATTTGAAAGATATAGAAAAAGCAATACAAGCAATGGTAAATGTAAGAGGTATTCTAAGGACTCCTGTTGATATAAAAGAAATAAGCAAATTTTTACAACCAGCAAAAGCCCAAATTGATTTAAACTTAGGAGATATAGTAGAAGTTATAGGAGGGCCTTTCAAAGGAGAAAAAGGAAAAGTTACAAGATATGATAAAGTAAAAAGAGAAGTTACTATTGAATTATTAGAATCAGCTGTACCAATTCCAGTAACTATAAGTGTCGAATTGGTAAAAATTATTGAAAAGAAAAGTTAATTCAGAAACATATATAAATTTTAACACAGACTAAATTAAAAGGATTTCACATGAAAATAACAATAGTAATACCAACTTATAATGAAATAGAAAATATTGGTTTACTTATACGCAAGATATTCAAAATATTCGAAAAAAATAAGCTAAATGGAAATGTTATTGTTGTGGATGATAATTCTCCTGACGGCACTGCGGAAGAAGTTAAGAAGCTTGCTAAAAAATACAAAGTATTTTTAATTCAAAGAAAAAAGAAACTCGGATTAGGTTCTGCTTATATAAAAGGATTTAAAAAAGCACTTAAATTAAAATCAGACTTAATATTTGAAATGGATGCAGATTTATCACACAATCCAAAATACATACCAAATTTTATAAATAAGATTAATGAAGGTTATGATATTGTTGTTGGTTCTAGATTTGAGGCAGGTGGAAAAATAGTTGGATGGAATTGGTTTAGAAAGTTAGTATCTAAGGTAGGAAATATTGTTGGGAGACATATTGCTAATATAAAAATATCAGACATAACTTCAGGTTATCGTGTTTATAGAAAGGAAGTTTTAAAAAAAATAAGTCTTGATGAGATAAAATCTAAAAGTTATGATTTTCAAATGGAAATGTTGTTCAGAGCTTTAAAAAAAGGATTTAAAGTAGGTGTAATTCCCATAGTTTTTGTTAATAGAAAGTTTGGAAAATCTAAATTGTCTAAGTTAGATATAATAAATTTTTTAATAAATGCATTTAAGTTGAGGTTAGGAGTTTAGTATCTTTTATCTTTGTAGTATCTGTCAATAAGATAATCAACAACTAAGGATGAAGCAGCTCCACCAATGCTGTAAATAAAATCATAAGGGTCTGCTAAATCCCATTTGTTAAAAAGTTTTCTAATATAATTTGGTAAGGATTGTTTTATTTCTGCTGAAGAATCTATGTATTCTTTAATTGCAGAAGTTGTTGCTATAGTAGATAAAGATAACAATTTATTTAGCTTGCTTTTATATAAAAAGTTATAAAATGTTCTAACTATCTTTTCTCCTACAAAGCCTAGCCCAAAATTTGTTAAATTATCCAAAACGGGATCATAAGGGTAACCAAGAATTCTTCTTATAATCAAGCTACTAGTTGCTAAAGCTATACTACCATAAATCAAAACTTTTAGTGTATTCCTTCTCATATTTACCACTAATAAATAATTACATTTAAAAGTATTTAAATTTTAGTAATATCTTGATTTTTCCATTATAAGATTTTTCCCAAATTTATCTGTAGCTTATACGGGTTTTACTGAATAAAGCCTTCCCAATTTATGAGACACTTCATACTCTATCATACTATCTTTTTTCAAAACTTCTTCCAAATTTTTTATGTACCTGAGCCTAGAATTAATCAGATTTTTAGCCTTTTCAACTACTTCCTTGGGTAATTTATATGCTTCTTCTAGGATCATGGACCCAACTATCCCTCCTAGTATTCCATATAAAAAAGAATCTTTATCGCTTAAACTCATACCTCCCAAAAGGCCAATCCAAAATCCTGCGGCAGCACCTGCATTCCTTCTTTCTCTATTTGTTACCTCAGGATCTTTTACTACTAAGTACCATTTTTCATCATCGAAATTTCTAACTTCTAGTAAACTCTTATAACTTTCTATAGGAACTTTTTTATCGTCTATTTTTACTACACTATCAACCCAAAAATCTTCTTTTATACCCTTATAATAACCTTTGTACCTTTCCCTTTTTACAAATGGCTTGTCATTATTTATGTCAAGAAGCACAGGAATATATTCATAAGGTTCAACACCTCTTATAGCAACATATCTTATAGAATCCCCCCTTCTTATAAAATCTCTTATGTTATAATATCTGAAAGAAACATCAGTAATATCAAAAGCTGATGCTATTTCACCTAAATTCAAAATATGATCGTTTGTTGTTGAACTTGTGGGTACTGCAATTAAGTTTTCGTTTGAAAATTTTAATGAAAAATCTTTACCAATTCCATCATCATATATTGATACACCGCTTCTTTCAACACTTTTTATCTCTCCAATAGAATCAAGTACCAAGGGATAATTTTCTTTAAAATCTTTCATCTTCCTTTCACGTTCTAATCTTTCCAATTCTGCACGCCTATTAGCTTCTTCTAAACTTTTAGATATTATTGATGGTCCAACAAGTTCTTCTAATGCAATTCCTGATAAACCCAATCCTAATGCAGTTCCAATGAATTTTCTTCTACTAATTTCTGTCATAAACATCGCTATATTAGGTTTAAACATAAATATTTAAATACCTTTCGGTAGTAACATACTCATATGCATTTAACAATACGACCTTAAAATATTTCACAATTAGAACTGATTTTAGAAAAATATGCGAAGAATATTTTGCTAAAAACTAAAAAATTTAAACATGTTCAAACAAATATCTAATTGCCTCACTTCTGAAGCCCCAGATAAACTTGGATACAATCTAGTGATGATATCTGGAGAACGGAGTGAGGCAACATTTAGGCAATTATGTATATTGTGTTTGATTTAAAGTTACAACATTTGTAAATTCTATAGAAGGATTACTATAAACTGTTGATAGTTTAATAGAATAGAATCCGATAAATTTGCTATTACCTATAGATACAGGTATTGTTATATTTTTAGTTATTGTTTCATTTTCAATTATGTATTTAACTAAAAGTGTGTAGTTTGTGTTAGAAGTAGCAGTAAATGAAAATGTTGTAAATATGGTTGAGTTATCTTCCAAGTTACTAAAAGACTGTGAATAATTAGTACCGTTGTTCCAAATTAATGTTAAATTGTCTATTTTTAAACCAAGAAAATTATATACGCTTGTATTCATTATAGTTGTTTCACCAGTTTTTACATAAGGATATATTGATTGAACAGATATACCTGAAAGTATATTGCCCTTTCCCGATTCAGACAATCTTACAAAATTTATAAAATAATTAACATTTTCACTTATGTTAAATAAATTGTAACTGCTTATTAAAGCTTGCTTTATTCCTCTTTCTATGTTTTGTATTTGTAAATTACTCAAATCCGATTTAATTGATTTATTTCTTTCAATTATATTGTTTATATTTAAACTAAGCTTTAATACTGTCAATATTGTTATCACAATTATCGCTAATATTATAAACATTTGACCTTTCATAAAAATCAGCTATTATTAAGACCACATGTAAAGTATAATTTTCCGTGGCGCAAATAATGTAGCATTTCCTGCAATATAATAATCCACAGTGATTATTTTTGTGGAAGATATATTTGGTTTACTACATGAAGATAAATCGAAACATATTACAATATCATGATTTATCCCCAATGGTAAGAGAGGCTTTAAAAAATTATTTAAATTTGATGTATCATTATCAATAGCATATTTTGCAAGAAATCCATTATCATCAATAGCTTTCAAAGCATTAAATCCAACAATTTTCCAATTAATAGTTTCAAAGCCAGATAAATCAATGCTCTTATATGTTAGAATAAAAATTATAGATACAGAAACTATTGCAATTATAACTTCAAAAACCTTCAACATTTTTATCATCTAATAAAATATTATACTCTTTTATACACAATGATATTTACATTTGCTACTTTTATAAGACCATCGCTATCTTGAACAACCATAGGAATTTCTATTGCACCTCTGTTTATTGTTGATGAAGGCTGATAACCATAGCTCAATTTATTAGAAAGTTTTGTAATGTTAATTGCAAAACCATAACTTCCTATTAGCTGAGCTATATTTTCATAAATTTGATTTGTTAATGCATTAAATTTTGAAATAGAAATTGTCTTAAGTTTTTCTTCTGGATAAATAGTTATAGTTATGTTTGTATCGTATGCAGAAGGGAATGTGCTTATATTGTTTGTTATGTTTTTGTCATCAGAATAGTACAAATAATAATATTTTGTTTGATTTGCTGAAAAGCTGTCATTAAAAACTATAGTCGCATTTTTGATATACTGTGATGAACAAAAATTTGCATTTTGTATACCAAAATTGATTGTATTGTTTAGATAGCTATATAAAACCAAAGTGCCTATCCAAGCTTTTTTCTCACATTCTTCATCAAAATTAATATTCACCCCAATAACAGAATTATTTCTATCACTACCATTATTTTTAACACTAAAACTTAATCTATACAAATCTGTGACTAATCCAGGAACTACAGGAACTTTTCCTGAATCTTCCCAATTTTTCGGAATACCTTTGTTTGAGAACAAATAATTGTATAAAGTATACGCAACACTTTGATATTCAATAAAATTTGCTTGTGATCTATAGTTAGAAAAAAAATTTATTGTAATTAAAACAATTGCTGATACAAAAATTACAAATATGCTTATCGATACAGCCAAGTCTATTATAGATACCATTAATTAGTTTTTGAATTTTGTAAATTTATTCAATTACTTTTACACCAGGCATTATCCAATTCTTATCTCTTCTTTCAGCTGACCTATTAATTATTCCTTCAGGTACTTTTGAAATGCTAATTTTTGCCTCCTTTAAACTCATTCCAAGCTGAACAGCCATTGAAATCATGAAATAAGGATCTTTTAATTCATAATGACTAATAGCTCCAGAGCACAATATTATTGGAGCATTATATTTTTTTGCTAATAGAATATTTTGTCTAATATTTTTCAAAACCTTAGCTCTGTGGTAACCATTTGTAGCCAATATTTCTCTAAAATTTATTTCAATAGCAACATTGTTTTTTGAAGCAAGTTTAGCAAGAACATGATTTAGTCCCGAATCATTTCTTTCATATTCAGGATGTGTTAGTATATCTACTTGAGGAGTTTCTACAGCAGCTCTATTTAATTTTAAATCTCCACCTCTTACAAGCAAAATATCAAAGTTCCTTCTGATTGAAGCTAATTTCTTTAATTCTCTTATATTTCGTGCTTCAAAACCCAAAAATATTTCTATTCCAATATTATTTTTTACTCTTTCTATTTCCGTTTTAAGTATATCTTCTTCTCTTTTTCTTAAAATATATGTTGTAAAACAAATACCAGTATAACCAAGCTTCTTAGCTACAGAGGCTATTTCCTCTAAGCTAGATTCTCCTTCTGAAAATACACTGTGAACATGAAGATCATAAAATTTCATTAATTTTATGTTACAGTTTTTTAAATTAAAGGAAAAGGTTAAATATTTTTAAAAAACTTATAAATTATTTAACAAACAATTAAAAAGGTTAGGGGTGCTAAGATGGTAAAAGAATTTAGGTTTAGAGGATATACATTGGAACAACTAAAGAAAATGAGCTTGGAAGAATTTAGTAAACTTTTGACTAGTCGTGAAAGGAGACATCTAAAGCGCGGACTAACAGAGCAAGAGAAAAAATTATTAGAAAATATAAAGAAAAATCCTGAAAAATTTCACAAGACGCATGTTAGAAATATGATAATTTTGCCACAAATGATTGGAGCTAAAATTGGTGTTTATTGTGGTGGTGCAAAAGCAGAAGAAGGACAACAAGCAAAAGAAAGTGAAAAATGGGTTCCAATAACAATAACACCAGAAATGCTTGGTCACAGATTAGGAGAATTTTCAATTACAACAAAATATGTTAAGCATAGTGCGCCAGGTTTGGGTGCTACGAGAGGCTCAAAATTCTATGCTAGTAAGACCTAAGTGATATTTATGGGAATAGCTACAGCAAAGTTAACTGGTGCTAGAATATCTACTTTAAAGACAGTATTGCTTTTAAATAAAATAAGAAACAAAAGTTTATCTTATGCTAAAAATTTCTTGAAAAATTTGATAGAAGGTAAAACTTCAATTAATGGTAAATATTATACTAAAACGGCAAAAGTTTTATTGAGTTTTTTGGAAAGTGCAGAAGCAAATGCAAAGCAAAAAAATTTAAATCTGGAAAAACTTTTTATAAAAACAATTACAGCAAACAAAGGAGAAAAGATAATAAGACCAAGAAGCAGATGGAGATTAAGAGGAAGAAAAGCTAAATCAACAAATCTTCACTTAGTTTTGGAGGAGAGATAAATGGCGATAGAAAAATCTTTTGTTAAAGAAGGAATAAAATTATCAGATATACAAAACTATTTAACTGAAAAGTTTCAAAAATTTGGTTATAGTCATAGTGATATAGAAAGAACTGCTCTTGGAACAAAAATTACAATTTATGTTAGTAGACCTGGCATAATAATCGGAAAATCCGGGAAAAGAATAGAAGAAATAGCGCAAGAGATAAAACAAAAATTTGGAATAGAAAATCCTATGATTGATGTTAGAGAAGTTGAAAATAAATTTCTAGATGCGAAAATAGTGGCAAGTAGAATAGCAAATGCAATAGAACGCGGAATAAATTACAAAAGGGTTGCAAATTTTTATTTAGAAAAAGTTATGGAGGCAGGTGCAATAGGTGTACTTATTTTAATTTCTGGAAAATTAATAGGTAATGAAAGATCTCTTAGACAAAAGTTTAAAGCTGGTTATATTATACATTCTGGTGATTATTCAGAAACTCTTGTTGATCATGGCCATGCTAATGCAAATTTAAAAGTTGGGATAGTTGGTGTAGATGTTAAAATACTTAAAACTGCGCCAGCAGAATTTGAATTTTTGGAGAAATTAGGAAAAATTGAAAGTAAAAATTTAAATATTTAAAATTTAAGAATTTAAAAATAGAGCATGTCGAAATTGATGAAAGAGTTGAGGAGCTTAAAGAAAGAAGAATTAGATAAAAGGTTATATGATTTAAGATTAGAACTTCTTAAAGAATATGGAAATGTAAAGATGAGGAGACCAATTAAAAATCCTGGAAGAATAAGAGAATTGAGAAAAACAATAGCAAGAATTCTTACTATTAAAAAGGAGGCAGTGATGAAATAAATGCAAAATGTATGCTCAGTTTGCGGGTTACCATTAGATTTGTGCTCTTGTAAAGCTATTGAAAAAAGCTTTCAAAAAATTAGAGTTTTTGTAGAGAAAAGAAAATTCAATAAGCCAACAACAATAATTGATGGAATAACTAATAATGTTAAAGAAGTGCTAACAAAATTAAAGTCAAAATTAGCATGTGGTGGGACTTTTAAAAACAATCATATAGAACTTCAAGGAGACCATAGAAATAGGTTAAAAGAAATTTTGAAAGATTTGGGCTATAAGGAAGAACAAATTGAAATTATTTAATTGATTTTTAATAAATTTATTTTGGATAAAAAGAATAAAGCTTTTTGAGTGTTTTGTTGCACAATTATCTGAAATCAAGAACATGTGATAAAATGAAAATTTTATAAACTGTGGCATTGTCATGAGTAACTGTAATATCCAAGAGAAACATCATTAATATTTTTATCTTTTATCCTTTCGTCTAACTAACTTTAAAATTATACAAAAAATTGAATTTTATACACGCTACTCAAAACGAAAAGCTTATAAACTTATTTAATTAATAATTATCTTAGTGTCTAGTATGTCAGAATGACTACTAGCACTGGAAATTTAACTTAGCTATGACCATAAATTCTATTTCTGATTTACCAATGAAGAAATGGGTACCTTGTGAGCAATTTCGTGCAAATCCATAAATTTCATTTATGGATTGAAGAGTTGATTTTGGTTGATGATTGAGATATAACACTGATTAATGAAGAACGAACTGTCTCAATGAAACCAAAAATAAAAATATGAAACTACCATAGGAAAAAGTGATTGTGAAGTGATTACAAGTAACAGCATTCTCTGGCCTATAAAATCCAGCAATTTCAACGCCGCATCCAGTTGGTGGATAGCTCGGCTTTGGAGCAGATGAAGGACGTGCCAACCTGCGATAAGCTCGGGTTACTCGGACGGAGAGGTTGACCCCGAGATCTCCGAATGGGATTCCTTGGCTTCGGCCAATTCCGAAAGGAAGTGGAACCGCGGGAAGTGAAATTGAAGTAAGCCTGATATTATATATTTTACTATAGAAATCTTTAAATATAATTAAATGCATATATATTAGTATGGCTTCTTCAACACAAAGCATCTTAGTACCGCGTGGAAAAGAAAGCAATAGCGATGCCGGGAGTAGACTTACAGTAAAGTTTGAAGAAGTTCATGAAATAAGTGAAGAGTTTTGTTACATAATTAGGTATAATGCTAGGAGATGGAAATATCTACAAATATAGAAAATCTTACTATAAAACTGATTTCGCAAGCAGCAACGACAAAAACTTTATAGAATATGTAGCAAAGATAATTCAAAATAATTTAGGAATAAAGGTGCATGTGCACAAACATACTTTACAAAACTGTTGGTATGTTCAGAATTTTGAAAGAAAAATTGGTAAATTAATTACATCTTTTGATATTCCTATAGGAAATAAAACAAAAATAGTAGAGTTGCCTAAATGGTGTTGGTATGTACCACTGAAATTACGTATAAAAATTCTCGAAGGGCTAATTGATGCAGAAGGTTATGTGTGCTTAAAGAAATATACAATTAAATACAAAAACAAAACTTATACCTACAACTATCCTTACATAGAAATTAAAACAATAAGCAAAAATCTAATAAATGACATTTCAAAAATTTTGGACGAATTAAAAATAAATTATTCTAGATTTCTAACAAAGAGAAAAGAATGCAAAAATGTAGAATATTCGATAACAATAATCGGTAAAAATGTTCTAAAACTCATAGAATTACATTCCTTTTCATATAAATTAAAAAATCTTTACTGTAAGCTCCAAACGGCGAGTGAAACCGGCGAAGGGCAAACCGAACGGCTGTAGAAATACAGTACGGATGTGGAGTTGCAAGGCTTGGGGTACTTCTTACCTTGCTTACTCGAAGTGAGCTGGAATGCTCCGCGATACAGGGTGAAAGCCCCGTAGAGGAAAAGCAAGGAAGAAGATTCCCAAGAACCTTGAGTACTATTCTCTGGATTGAGAGTAGGAAGCTGGGTGAATCAACATCCAACCCTAAATACTCCCAAAGTCCGATAGCGGACTAAGTAAGGTGACTGAAAGCTGAAAAGAAGGGCGCAAGCCCGGTGAAAAGAGCTTGAAACCAACTGGATATAGTCAACTAGGGCACGAAAGGTGCTATCCAGAAGGAAAAGCGTAATCGCTTAGTACGATGGATAGCTTACAGTGTCCTAGTGTCCGTGTTGAAATTAAAAGGAGTTTAATAAGCTCCTTTTATCAAATAACGGGGCAGGGAGTGTATCTCAGTGGTGATCATAACCAGTTTTAAACTGGGTATGAGTAGCGAAAGCGACAAGCACGTAGCATCAGTTTATCTGATGCGTGGTGCGCCGTATGAAAGTGCGGGAAATCACTGGGATACGACTTGAAGCCGGTCGATCTAATCCTGAGTAGGGCGAAGTCTCTCGAAAGAGAGATGGAAGCCCGCTACCGGTGGTGAGACCCAATCCCTCGGGTGACTCAGGATTAGTGGTGAAATTGGTAGCAAAATATAAAATTTACATTAGCTACCAACATCAAAAGCCTAACGAGACCGGGGATAAGAAGTTAGTAGACTTTTAAGTTAAATCTAGAGATCTTTCAAAAATTAATTGATTTTTAATATTCACTCATCAACATCCTTAATTTTTTGTAAATCTACTAACTTCTACCCAAAGCGAGTTCCTCTCGAAATGCATGTCAGTGCAGCCTGGTCGGAGGTAGATAGCAAGGTAGAGTTACTGATTGAAAAGCCAAGGGCCGAAAGGTCCAGCTTTTCTGTCAAACTCCGAATTTGCTATCGCCTAAGAAGACCGGAGTGAGGGTACTGGGGAAAGCTCGGTATCCGAAACGGGAACAACCGTGACTGGGGTTAAGGTCCCTAAATCTAGACTAAGTGGTGATGAAGGCGGTGAGAACTCTTAGACAGAGTGGCTGTAGGCTTAGAAGCAGCCATCAGTTAAAAAGTGCGTAACAGCTTATGAGGTACAGATTAATCTGTCTTCAGCTGAAACACTCCGAGAGTTCTTGCGCCGAAAATGGACGGGACTTAAGTCTAGTACCGATACCCCAGACTCCTGAAAAAGGAGGGGTAGAGAGGCGTCCTGCATGGGTAGAAGCTTCTGCGTGAGCAGGAGTGGACCGTGCAGGAATGCAGATCCTGCCATTAGTAGCAGCATAGCTGGGTGTAAGTCCCAGCCCCCTGAATCCCAAGGGTTTGCCGACCATGTCAATCAGTCGGCGTTATGGAAGTAAGGAGATGGTAAAGTATATAAATAAGTGATACTAAATAAATAATATGCTAGTAATAGATATATTAGACATCTTACCAAGTGGAATTAGAATTCGTTTGGATAGTAAAGTTCAACATGAATTAATCGGTAATGCCATAAAAATAATGAAATCCAGAAAAGCTTTATACAAAGCATTGAAAATGAGAAGGGGAGCTTTCTATTACTTAGAAAATGGTGTAACAAGACCAACACTCGAAATAATTAATAAATTAGAAAAAATAATAGGAATAAAAGTTAATTTAGATACACTATGTTTAGGTAAGGAAGCTAATCATAGAGAGATTAAAATTCCTAGAATGGTTACAATAGACAAAGAATTCATGTGGTTCTTAGGATTGTGGGAAGGTGATAATAACGATAACAAGTATTGCCTAGGTATAGGTAATACAAGTTTACCGATAATTAGAAGAACTTTAGAATTCTTAAATAAGTTTTTAGGAAAAGAAGACATTTTTGTCTATATAGAGATACCGCAAAATAATAGTAAGGAAAGCACAAAAATAATAGAATCACAATTAATAGAATATTGTAAATCCATAGTAACAAGAAAAACCCAGAGAAAGAAAACTTTTATTACAGTGAAAGTATATTCTGTAACATTAAAAGAAATATTTCTGAGATTAAGAGGAATTGTTATAGAAAAAATATATGAATTAAATAATGAAATGAAAGCTTCATATGTTCAAGGTTTCTTTGATGCTGAAGGATCGGTAAATTTATCAAATAAAATAGCAGAATTTTATCAGAAAAATACTGGCATAAGTAAGCTACTTTTAATCAAAGATCTATTAAATCAACTTGGAATAAAAACGAGTAAAATATATACCCATAGTAAAAATAGGCAAGATATGTTGCTTTTTCAAGTATTACGCGGTAAAAACAAAGAAAATATTAAAAAATTTATAGAAATAATCAGTTCTAATGTAAAATCAAAATTTGAAAAGATGGAAATTATAAAATCTCCTTCTTCCACGCCAATACTCGGTACCTAAAAGTACTCTTAACATGAAGTACTTGATGGTAAATCTGTTAATATTCAGATAGCATGAAGGTACGATTGCGGCAACGCTAAGTCAGACTTTCGACGCTTCGGGATAGGCTGGCGCAAGTTAACTATTGCAACTCTCCGGAGTCTTGTAATGAGGAGAAGGAGAGTAACAATAGGAATAGCTCTGCGTATGCAGAGTCCGGCTGATTCCTGGAGCCCATGAAAAGAAAGTCTGAAAGGATCCTTCATGACCGTACCGCAAATCCGACAGGCAAGTAGGCTATATATTAACAATAAACTTTAAATACTAGAAAGAATAATGTATACATTAAGTAGTATACTATGATAGACCTGTTAAATTTGCATTCAGACAACGATAAGACGTGGAGACAATGGATCAGATGCGGAGGTAAATATTTAACAGTGATACTAACTAAATTTTTAAAGAAATATCCAAACTTCAAATTTAGCTTTCAGGTAACTCCAAGAAGATTGAGAGAGTGGAAAAATGGAAAATATTTTATTCCACTCTGGATATTCAGAGATATTTGTAAATATCTTTAAAAGAACACCCCATCGTTAATTGATATTCATGTAAAGGAGCTTTACAAAGAATTCGGTATAAAACCTAAAATAATAAATGTTTGCA
>Ga0079992_152639_pt1 | contig 64014 bp, 57 predicted proteins | sample FaiFalFF_MnMetaG_3_FD_69197 | JGI IMG/M metagenome (GOLD analysis project Ga0079992, IMG submission 69197) | Freshwater microbial communities from Yellowstone National Park, Wyoming, USA - Fairy Falls B (FF_Mn_B) MetaG (SPADES assembly) (version 2) | ecosystem: Environmental > Aquatic >...
TCACATACCAGCCACCGTTGCCGAGCGTGCCGCTGACGGTGGGCGTGATCTGCGGTGGCGTGGTGTCGGACGGTGTCGATGCCTCGACGACGAGCGTGAAGGTCGCGTTTGTCGTGTCATAGGAACCCCGACCTCTGTCAGTCACTTGCACCGTGATCTCGTATCTCCCCGGTGTGCTGGAGGAAAAGGTCACCGACTGGCTATTAAGGTTGTTGCCGTCTCTGCACGCCGTGAACCTCAGGGAATCCGGACTCGCCGCGACCGGGGTCGTCCCCGAACCGAGCTGCGTGCTCCTGACATAGAAGGTCAGTGTCGCCGGCGTATTATCGCTCGCATTGCAGCCTTGTTGAGGATCGTTACGCCCCGCAGTGGCCTCGATGTAATAGTAGACCGTCACTCAGCCACCACTCGGGATCCTTGCACTACGAAAGTTTGCGCGGACCTTGTCGGGCTCGTCAGTCACCACGACATTGTCCGCCATCGCCAGACCGGGAACGAGGACCGCGAGTCCGGCAGCGACGAGGAGGACGAGCCATGGTCGCACCCTCCACGATTGCATCCTGAGGCCTCCCTTCCCTTCGATCGACTCTCCGCAGCGCGATCCCCTGAATGTACCGGAGATCCTAGCCTTATTTTCCCATAGGATCGTATCCTCGTCAAGTCACGCTCCGGCCGGAGCGTGCGAGCCCCGGGGTCCACCGGGGCGAAACCGGCCAGACGGTGAGCCGGCGCCCCGCTTCCACCGGCCGCGGCTCGACCCGGCGGCGTGGCGGACGCCAGCCGAGTGCCCTCCCGGCCAGCTGGCCGGCCGCTCCGCCGACCCAGCTCCGCGAGCGAGACGACACGTCACTGAGCGACATCTGGACAAAATGTGAGTTAATATGGTATATTGGTACTAGCCTATCAGGTACCATTCGGGTAGGTCGCGAGTACCGGCTGGACCCGCCAGGACAGGCGACCGGCCGAGAAACGGCAAGAGACGCACAGTGGGTGACCGCTGGCCGGGCACGTCCACGGGGTGCCGCGGCCGAGGAATCGGGCGAGGGTCGAGGAGGTGGGCGATGCGGTAGGGAGCAGGATGCTGACGGATCGAACGCCACGGCTGCGATAGCACCAGACGGGCCGACGGTGCAGAAAGGGAGGAAATCCCATGGCGAAACGACTCATGACGGTGCTCGTGTTGCTCAGCCTGGTAGTGTCCCTGGTCGTTCCAGGAGCCGCTCTGGCGCAAGGTCAGGGCGGTCAACAAGGCGGTGGCCGAGCTGGGACGACGCTCAGTGCCTCCGTCACGGCCACCCCGCACTGGTACCGCGACTACGATTGGACGGTGACCAAGACAGCCGACCCGACCAGCCTGACACTCCCGAAGGGGCAAAGCGCGAACGTCACCTTCACGATCACTGCCGACCGCGGTGAGCCGGTCGACACGTATGAGGTGACCGGCCAGGTCTGCGTGACCAACGGCGGCGAGCGTCCGACTGAGAATCTCAAGATCCAAGTGCGGCTCCTCTACCAGACGGGTGGTGGTCCCTATCAAGAATTGGTAGGCTGGCAACTGGTCAACGTCTCCTCGAAACCGGTGCTCGGCCCTGGCGAGAGCTACTGCTACCCCTACACGATCCCCTTCACGCCGGTAGCGGGTGCCTCTTACAAAGTGGACTCCAAGATCACCATCACCAACCATTCGGGGCATCTTGGTAAGGAGTTCGGCCCCTCGCCCGATTCGGACAGCTTCAAGCTTCCCAGCTCGCCGGAAGAGCGGGACGAGAGCGCGACCATCTCCGACACACTGACCTGCCCCGCCGGCTTCACCTGCTCACCGAGCGGACCGTGGAACTGGACCGTGTATGACGACTGGACTAGGCAACTCGAGATCACCGTCACCAACGACACGGTCTGCAAGGCGACCGTCGAACTGGTCAACGCGGTGACGCTGACCGAGTCCGACAGCGGCCAGACACGGAACGCCTCCGCCACGGTCGAGATCACCGCGCCGGACTGCCCGAGCACGCCGGGTGGCGAGATGGAGGGCTGCACCTACACGCAGGGCTACTGGAAGAACCATCCGAGTGCGTGGCCCGCGGGGTACTCGCCGAATGCCACGTTCTTCTCCAGCGAACAGACCTGGCTCGAGGTCCTCTGGACACCGCCGCGGGGCGACGAATACTACATCCTGGCCCACCAGTACATCGCTGCGGTCCTGAACGTGGCGAATGGCGCCACCGCGCCGGATAGCGTCCAGGCGGCGATCGACGCGGCGACCGCGTACTTCCAAGGCGCGTCAGCGAGCCGCGATCAGGTGCTCGCCTGGGCCGACACGCTGGCGCAGTTCAACGAAGGGTATCTCGGCCCTGGTCACTGCACGAGCTCGAGCGGCGGCGGAGGCTCGGGCCAGCCGCGCGCTGGCGGCCCGCCGAACACGATCCAACCGATCACGCCGTGCGATCCGTCGAAGAAGGCGTGCAGTGGGCCAGGGAATCCACGCAACATCGTCAAGCCGCGGATCGAGAAGTAGCTGACTCCGCGCGCAGGGCGGCCGGGGCCGAAAGCCCCGGCCGCTCGTCTCCGCCTCACCACACGACCGCGCCGCCGGACCCCCGCATCGCGCCAGCCCAGCTGACACTCCCCGCTCGGCGCGGAGCTGCTCTCGAGCCGAGCTTCGCGCGGTACCGAAGCGGCAGGCCTCGCCACACCGGAACAGATCGTGCACCAGCGCGCCAGCCCGCTCGTCGTCCCACCGGGCGCGGGCGGCTGTCGGTCGGCCCTGCCGCTCCGCTCATCCGCCCGCGCGACCCCGCTCCCGAGCTGCTGTGAGCGGCCGAGTGCGCTCGCCCACGCGCGGGCACCCGGGCATCCTCTGCCGGTGGTATAGTGGCCATCATCGGTGATTCGTCCCCGACCGACCGCGCCACTGTAACCGCTCGCCCCGGTGCGCTCCGCCGGCAGCGCTGCGGCCGGCGCCACGCTGCTCGGCGAGGGATCTCCACGCTCCCCAGGCCGGGCAACGAGCCGCGGCGCACCGCCGGGAACTCCCGCCGTACGCTCGGCTCGCCCGGCGAAGGCACGCCGGAGTGCTCCGCTGGCCAGGCGTGACGGCCCAGCCACCTGCACCCGGGCCCCGGGAGAACGAGGCCGGTCCAAAATCGCCTTCCCGAGTGTCCAGCGGAACGATCGAGCTCCCGTGCCGACTGCGCAGTGCGCTCGCCGGGGCACCCCTTCCCGTCCTCACTCTACCGGATTCTCGAGGACGAGGGAACCGAGGCGGATCACCACGCGGTCTCCCGGCTGGAGCGAGAACTCGTCGGGCGGGACGATCCCGGTCCCGGTCATGAGCACGCCGCCCCAGGGGAAGCTGAGTTCCTTCCCCAGCCACCGCACCAGTTCGCCGGGAGCACGCTTCATCCGCTCCGTCGTCGTCTCGCCCTGCACCACCAGCTGGCCCTCCCGCCAGATCTCCAGCGCGATCGCGCACGCGCCGAGCGCTTCCTCCCCCTCGACCACCACGATCCCGGGCCCGAGCGCCCCCGCACCGTCGTACACCTTGGCTTGCGGGAGATAGAGCGGGTTCTCTCCCTCGATGTCGCGCGAGGAGACATCGTTGCCGATGGTATAGCCGAAGGGTTCCAATGTGCGGGTGAAGACGACCGCCAGTTCGGGCTCCGGCACATTCCAGCGACTGTCCCGTCGCACCCGCACCGGCTCTCCGGGTCCCGCCATCCGCCACCCCTGCCCCTTGAAGAAGAGCTCGGGTCGCTCGGCCTCGTAGACCCGCCAGTAGATGTCCTTCACCTGTGCCTCGGCCATGCGGGCATCGCGGCTGCGCAAGTAGGTCACCCCGGCTGCCCAGACCTCCTGCTCGGGATCGAGCGGTGCCAGGAGCGGCCCCTCCGCCGGCTCGCCGAGCGGTAATGCTGCCAGCACCTGGCGTGCCGCGGCCGCCGGCAGCTCGAGGAGCCAGCTCAGCCGGAAACCAGCTGGTAGCCAGCGGCCGTCGAGCGCCCAGCGTGGTCCGGCTGGCGTGCGGTGGCGGGTGAGTTGCATCGCATGCCTCCTCTCTCCTTACCGAGCCCGATTGTCGTCCAGTGCGGGCAGTTCGTCGAGAATGACCCTCCACGGCTGCGGTCTGGCACCGAGCTGTCCGAGCGATTCGAGGATTCCGCGCCGGGGACGAAGCGATATCCTGCTGCACTCTCTGGGAACTCGAGTGGCGAGGCTCTGGAACACGGCGGCCGTGTCTCGGCATCGTCGCACGGACAGCAGAACGCCGCATCAGGAATCCGCAACGACCGCTGACAGCTCCTGTGGTATACCGGGATCGGTGAGGAAGCTGAGGAGTCGGGATGGAGCGGCACGAACCGCCACTTTCCACCCAGCGCCTTTTCCGCATGGTCGTCCTCGACATCGACGGTACGTTGCTCGACCCGAGCGATGTCGTGCGACCGGTCGTGCGGGCAGCCATCGCGGAGTGTCGTCAGCTCGGCGTTCCGGTCGCGCTGGCGACCGGTCGGAGGCTGTGCGCGACCCGTCCGGTGCTGGCCGAACTCGGTCTGCCGCTCCCGCTCGTCCTGGTGAACGGCGCGCTGGTCTGGGACGCCGAGCGCGAGGAAGCGCTGGCCGAGCGACCGCTCGCTCGGCAGGCACTGGCTCGCGCGCTGGCCGAGGCCGAGCGCGAGGGGCTGGGGGCGCTCGCCCTCCGCGGGCTGGCCAGTGGGGAGCGGCTCGTCCTGGTCACCGACCCGCTGCCGGCACTCCCCGAGTTCGAGCGAGAGCTGTTGCCGCGCACCGGTGAACTCGACCGGTTGCCCGCCGCGGCCGTTGTGGACCTGCCCGATGTTCTCACCATCGACCTTTTCGGTCCGGAGCGCGCCCTGCGGCGCGCCACGGCCCGCCTGGCCCGCGCCGGTCTTCCCGTCTATCACCATGGCCCGTTCGAGTTGATCCCTGCCTTGCCACGCTGGGTGGCCAACGTGCACGCACCGGGCGTGAGCAAGGCGAGCGGTGTGGAGATCCTGGCCCGTCGGTTCGGTCTCACGCTCGAGGACGTCCTCGCCGTGGGGGACGGCGAGAACGACCTCCCCCTCCTGCGCCGCGCTGGCCTGGGCGTGGCGATGGGGAACGCGCCGGACTACGTGCGGGCTCAGGCCGATGCCGTCGTGCGGGGGCATGACGAGGACGGAGTGGCCGAGGCGCTGGAACGGTTCGTGCTCGAGCCGTGGCGGCGAGCCCGCTCCCTCGCCTAGCCAGCGTCGCGGCCGCCAGCCGAACGGGAAGGGAAGGGTGCAGCCGTGCTCGCAACTCGCTGGTTGCGGCTTCTCCTGGTGTCCACGACACTGCTCTCCGGCCTCGCGCTGCCGGTCCAGCCAGCAGCAGCCGCGCGCGATCCCGCCAGCTGGCCGGAGTTCTTCGGGATCGTCGGGCGCGACCCCTGGTACGAGTTCAACACCGATCCGGAGCGGTATCCGGTCGAACTGAACCGCGCCTTCCTCGAGTCGATGATGGCCGAGATGGCAGCGCTCGGCGCACGCTGGGTGCGGATCGAGTTCCACGCCGAGTACGACCGCGCACCGGGTCCCGGCTGGATCGATTGGGACAAGCACGATTGGTATCTTTGGGACCTCGCGCCCCGCTACGGGATGAAGGTGTTGACGGTCCTCGGTTCGGGGATCCTGGCCGACGTCGACCCCACCTACGCCTTCTCGCGCATCGACGAGCCACCCGACGGCGAGGGGCGCAACCACTATACCCGGGCCTTCGTCGAGCGCACGGCCGAGATCGTTGGGCGCTACGGCGCGGCGCTCGCCGCGGTCGAGCTTTTGAACGAGCCCAATGCCAATGAGCTCTTGTGGGAGGAGACCGGCGGGCGCGTGCACGCGGTCCGCCCCGAGATCTACGGGCGCCTCGCGGTCGACGTCTACGAGACGGTGAAACAGCGGAGCCCGTCGACGCGCGTCATCGCTGGGAGCCTGCTCTTCGACCGGCATGCCGACGGTGACCGGCACCTGGCGTGGCTGGAGGCCGTTTACCAGAGTCCGGCGGTGCAGGACTATCGCACCCGCACCGGTCGCTATCCCTGGGACGCGCTCTCCCTCCATCCCTACTTCCTGCCAGATGCTGGGAGCGTGCTGGCGGTCGTGCGGGAGCTGCGCGCGCTCCAGCTCGCCTACGGCGATACGACCCCCATCTGGCTGACCGAGGTGGGACTGCCGGCCGATCCCCCGGCCTGGTCACCGGCCGGCGTCCTACAGCCGACAGCGAGCGAACTCGCGCAGGCCGCGTTCCTGCGCCAGGTCTACACGCTCATCTGGGAACAAGCACCCGAGGTCGAGCGAGTCTTCTGGTTCAAGTTCGAGGATTTCGGCACCAGCCACGGCTATGCCAGCTGGGGGCTGGTTCGCCTGCTCGATTCGGGCATGATCTATGGCCGCGAGGCCATCCCCTGGCCGCGCAAGCCGGCATTTCTTGTCTACCAGCAGCTGGCCCGTCCCGAAGCGGTGCCGACCAGCCGCGTCCCTCGCCCGGACGACCCGGCAGTGCGCTACTTCCCGGAGACGGGGCACACGCTGCGCGGCCCCTTCCGGCGCTACTGGGAGCAGAATGGTGGGCTGGCCGCCTTCGGCTACCCGCTCACCGAGCCGTTCTGGAGCGGCGGGCGGCTAGTCCAGTTCTTCGAGCGGGCCCGCTTCGAGTACTGGCCGGAGTACCGCGGCACCCCGAGCGAGGTGCAACTCGCCCACCTCGGCCGGTGGGCGCTCGGCGACCGGTCTTTCGCACCGGAACCACCACCGGAGCGGCTCGGTCCGGACGAGCGGTACTTCCCGGAGACAGGGTTCGTCGTGCGCGGTGCCTTTCTGCGATACTGGGAGCAGAACGGCGGGCTCGCCCGTTTCGGGCTTCCGATCAGCCCGGAGGTCCGCGAGGTGAACCCGGCCGACAGGAAGGAATACACCGTGCAGTATTTCGAGCGAGCGCGCTTCGAGTGGCATCCGGAGGCCAGAGGGACGCTCTACGAGGTGCAACTCGGTCTGCTCGGAACGCAGGCGCTCGCGACGCTGGGGTGGTACCGCTAGCTGCTGGGGAGGATCGCCGCATGAGCGAGGCACTGAAATCGGTACACGCGGAACTGGTGCCGGCTCCACCGGGAAGCGGGCGCTTGCCGTTCGCGCTGCCGGACCCCGGAACCGAGCCGCTCCTGCCTGCACCCCGCACGCTCCGCCTCGAGGCGCTCCAGCACATCGCCATCCGAGTGGCCGATCTGCCAGCGGCGGAGCGGTTCTACCGCGAGTTCTTCGGCATGGAAGTCGTCTGGCGCGTGCGGCGAGCGGGTCAGGGCTGGGAGTATCTGCCAGCCGACTTCGACTGGGGCACTGCTCTGCGGACCGGCATCGTGCCGGAGTATGTCCTGCTCCGCAATGGGCCACTCCAGCTCTTGCTCCAGTTCGCTGGTCGCGGCACGGTCTTCGTCGAGCCCCGGCTCGTGCATCTGAGCCTGCGCGTCGCCCCCGAAACGCTCCTGGAACTCCGCGCCGAAGTGCTGGTCCGCGGGTACGCCGTCGCCGAGAGCGGGGAACACTCGTTCGTCTTCCGCGACCCGTTCGGTCTCATCTGGCACGTGACCGATCTGCCGGCCAGCGAGCCGCCGCACTGAGCCGGTGCACGAAGGAGCCGCCCATGCTCCACCCCTATCAGGAACTGATCGATCTCCTCGCCGAGACACCGCGCCGGTTGACCGCCCTGCTCGAGCAGGCCGGTTCCGATGGAGAAGGCCAGCGTGCGCAGCTGGCGCGTGTCGTGGCGCATCTGGCCGCAGTGGAATCCCTGATGCGGGAGCGGATCCTGCGCATGGTCGCGCAGGACACCCCCTACTTCCGGGCTGTCGATCTGAGCGCGCTGGCGGAAACGACGACCTCGCTGCGCGAGGCGCTCGACAAACTAGGACACGAGCGCGGAGACACCTTGACCACGCTCATGACGCTCTCCCTCAAGGACTGGGAGCGACCGGCTATCCACGAGCGGCTCGGCCAGGTCACGGTCGAAGACCTGGTCGAGCAACTGGTCGAACACGACCGGCTCCATCTCGAGCAGATCGAACGACTCCTCGCCGGTCAGGAGGTGAGTTGGCCACCCGAGCCGAGTTGACTGCCGGGCGCCGCTGCCTCGACGAGTGCCAGCACCTCATCCAGCCGGTCACCGGCTGTGATCGCGCGGACGACCGTCTCGTCCAGAACCATTTCCCAGGGTGCGAGCGCAGCCGCCAACTCCTCGGCTCGCTCGACGGCGACGGCCGTCGCGAGCGCCGGTACGCCCATCCGCGCGAAGTGCTCGCGGTACCCAGGAAAGCGTTCGTAGCGCGCCGCTTCCTCCTGCAGGCGGGGTACGGCAGCGCTGCCCAGGGCGACCCGGACGTAGGCGTAGCGTCGGGGTAACGGTCTGTCAGCTCGCCGCGCTCCCTCGGCGACCCACTGCGTCGAGCGCTGTACATGGTCCGGCGTGAGCCAGTTGAACAGCACGGCATCGGCCACCTCACCGGCCAGGCGGCACATGCGGGGACCGAGCGCCGCGACCACCACCTCGCAGGCGAGCGCTGCCCGCAGCGCGAGCGCGCCGCTCCGCACCCGCTCCAGCGCGCCAGGTCCTGTCCCCGAACCGATCCCCAGCCGGAGCCGGTCGAGCGGCAGGTCCAGCGCGCGCACCCGCTCGACGATCCGCTCCGGTGTCCACCGCGTCAGCGGCAGGACCCCCACGCCGAGCGCGATCCGGCTGGTCACGGCAGCCGCAGCGGCCAGCGCCGCTAAGCCGTCGCCGTCCGGCGTATCGTTCACCCAGAAGGTGCGATAGCCGAGCGCTTCGCAGGCGCTGGCTGCACCACGGATGACGTCAGGCGAGACCGCTGCTGCCAATCCGAACCCGCGTGCTCCCACCGTCGCCTCCTCTCGTTCGCGACTCCGGCTCGGCACGTCGCCGCGAAGCGGACGAGCCCGCCGGACCGGGTCTCCCGTCACAGCATAGCCGCAACCGATCTCTCCGGTGCGCTACAATTCGGGGTTCGTCGAGCGGCAGCCAGTCCTGCCGCGACACACGAGGTTGGGAAAAACAGGATGCGACAGCACGAACCGACCACCCCCGCTCGCATCGTCATCGCTGGAGGCGGCTTCGCCGGAGTGACGGCCGCTCATCAGCTGCGTCACGCCGCTCGCGCCGGCCACGTCGAGGTCGCGGTCGTCTCCCGCGAGAACGCCTTCGTCTTCTACCCACTGATGCCGGAGGTGATCGCTGGGGGCTTGCGCGTGGAAACGATCCTCACCTCGATCCGTCACGTCCTGCCGCACGCCCGCCTGTACGTCGGTGAGTTGACCGGTGTGCATCTCGAGCGGCAGACGGTGACGATCCAGCATGGGCTGTACCAGCACCACCAGCGCCCACTCGAGTTGCCCTACGATCACCTGGTGCTGGCGCTGGGCGGCGTCCCGGCGACCTACGGCATACCTGGTCTAGACGATTACGCCTTCGATGTGCAGCGGCTGAGCAACGCCTTTGCGCTGCGCAACCACTTGATCGACCTCCTCGAGCAGGCCGATATCGAGCCCGATCCGGCCGAGCAACGCCGGCTTCTCACCGTCGTCGTGATCGGAGGTGGACCGACCGGTGTGGAGGTGGCGGCGGAGATCCGCAGTCTCTTCACGCACGCGCTCCCCTATTACCGGGCGATCCAGCCGGATACCGCGCGGATCGTCCTCGTGGAAGCCCTGCCGCGCCTGCTGACCGGCTTCCCGGACGCTGTCGCACACCGGGCCGCCAGGGAACTCCGGCAGCGTGGGATCGAGGTCCTGCTCGGCCGCAAGGTCATTCAGGTCGAACCAGCCGCTGTGGTCCTCGACGACGGGACGCGCCTCGAGTCGCGCACCATCGTGAGCGCGATCGGTGTGGAACCGAACCCTATCGTCCGCAGCTTCGGCCTCCCCCTCGACCAGCGCGGTCGCATCGTGGTCGACGAGTACCTGCGAGTGACCGGTCATCCGAACGTCTGGGCCATCGGCGACAACGCGGCCGTCATCGATCCGGCGACCGGTCGCCCGTATGCCCCAACGGCCCAGCACGCGGTCCGGCAAGCCAAGCTCTTGGCCCGCAATCTGGTGGCCAGCCTGCGGAGCGAACCGCTCCAGCCGATGCGCTACCGCACGCGCGGCATGATGGTGACGCTGGGCGATCACGATGCCATCGCCTGGCTCGGCCGGGTGACGCTTACCGGGTTCCTCGCCTGGTGGCTCTGGCGCACTTACGCGCTGCTCCAGATCCCGCGCTGGGACCGCCGCATCCGTCTGGCCATGGAGTGGACGCTCGACCTTCTCTTCCCGCCCGAACTGGTCCAGCTCAAGGTGGGGCAGCCGGCACCTGCGACCCGGCGGCTGGTCGAGGCAGCTCTCCGCCGGCTGCGCGAGGGGCCGTGGCCAGCCGAGACAGCGCCGACGGTCTCGACGACGGCCAGCTCAGCGCGCCGCTCGTGAGCGGAGCACGACCAGCGCGGCCTCGACATCGGGCAGCTGGCGAAGCGGTGCCCGATCGCGGTGCACGATCGTTCCGTCGCGATCGACGATGACGATCGCCCGGGCTGGCACGTCGCGGTAGCCAGCGAGTTCGTCGAGCCTCAGGTCGTAGGCACGGATCGCCTCGCGGTTCCAGTCGCTGAGGAGCGGGAAGCCGATTCCCAGCTCGCGCGCCCAGGCTGCCTGCGCGAAATGGCTGTCACAGCTGACGCCATAGACCTCGGCCCCGAGCGCGCGGATCTCCTCGATCCTGTCCCACAACTGGGACAGCTCGTTCGCTCAGCCACTCGTGAAGGCGAAGTGGAAAAAGGCGAGAACGGCGACCCGCTCAGCGAGGATCTCGGACAACGCTAAGGGATGCCCGAGCGTGCTCGGCAAACGGAACTCGGGAGCCCGTTCACCGACCTGACCAGCCATCGTACCCTCCCTTCCCGAATCAGGGAACTCCGACCTGGCACTCCGATGGTAGGATACGCGAAGCGAGCTGCCGGAATGCTGGAGGGAGCGAGCGAGGCCGTGCGATTGTTCAACTCGCTGACCGGGACGATCGAGCCCTTCGCCCCACTCGACGGACGAACCGTCCGCCTCTACGTTTGCGGCGTGACTCCCTACGATACGACTCACATGGGCCACGCCATGACGTATCTGGTCTTCGACATCCTGAACCGCATCTGCCAGTATCATGGCTGGCGCGTCAAGTACGTTCAGAACATCACCGATATCGACGACGACATCCTGCGCAAGGCACGCCAGGTCGGTGAGCCCTGGGATCGGCTGGGCGACCGCTACATCCGCCAGTTCCAGGAGGACCTGAACGCCCTCAATGTGCTCTTCCCCTCCGTCTTCCCCCGGGCGACCGAGGAGATCCCGCTCATGATCGAGATCATTCAAAAACTCCTCGAGCGCGGGGCAGCCTACATGCGTGACGGTAACGTCTACTTCCGCGTCGCCAGTGACCCTGACTATGGGCACCTCTGTCGCTGTAGCCGCGACGAGATGATCCGCCTTTCGGCCGAGCGGGGCGCCGACCCGCAGGATCCCCGCAAGGAAGACCCGCTCGATTTCCTTCTCTGGCAAGCAGCCCAACCAGGTGAACCGACCTGGGACAGTCCGTGGGGGCCTGGTCGGCCCGGCTGGCACATCGAATGCAGTGCCATGGCCATGAAGTACCTGGGACCGCAGATCGACGTGCACGGCGGCGGCTACGATCTCATCTATCCCCATCACGAAAGCGAGATCGCCCAGTCGGAAAGCTACACCGGTACGAGCCCCTTTGCCCGTTTCTGGGTCCATGTGGCCATGGTCGAGTACGAGGGTGCCAAGATGTCCAAGTCACTCGGCAACCTGGTCCTGGTCCGCGATACATTGCGGCGGCACACTGGAGACGCAATCCGCCTGTATCTCCTCAGCCACCACTACCGGACACCCTTCGCCTACGAGGACGACGGGCCCGCTCGCTTCGAGCCGCTCGTCCAACGGCTGCGCGAGGCGGTCACCGCCCCCGGCGGAAGCGGCAGTCCGCTCGATCTCGCCCCGCTGCGCGACCAGTTGGCTGCTGCCCTCGCCGACGACCTGGATACGCCACGTGCGATTCAGCTGCTGGCCGATGCCGCGGAGCGACTGCTCCGCGCGGCCCGCGAGGGCCAGGCGATCGAGCAGGCCCGGGAGCAACTGCGCGAGATGGGCAGTCTCCTGGGGCTCACCGTGACCCGCTGACGCAGGGCCGTTTGGCGCGGCAGCCTCTGAGCACCGAGAACACTGTGCCCACTGACTTGCCCACCTCGGTTCTGCGGAACAGGATCAGCCGCATCGCTGCTCGCGCCAGTTTCCGCTCCGCGTCGCGCGTTGGGAAGCACGCGCACGCTGTGCCACTCGCTGCTCGGCGCGGCCGAGCCAGCGCCCGTGCTCGCCGGCTCGAGGACGCAGCGTCGGTTCTGCCCCGTTAGCCGAGCGGTCGTCTCGTAACGTGCGCCCGGCCGATCGGGCGCACGCCGGAGGCGGATGCCACGTCTGGCTGAGTCGGTGCGCGGACGCACGAGCGGTTTCCCTGGCCGACTCGGTATCATCCGACCGAGCCAGCGGAAGGACGGGCAGGCAGATGCCCGGCAGTGACCAGCACGGAGCAGCCCGAGGATGGCGCGCGCACGCGGTGCGCGCGCTCGGCCGATGCTCCCTGCTGGGTGTTCTCACCCTCGCCCCGGTCGTCTTGGCGCTCGCGCTCTATTTGCCCTCGCTCCGCTTCAGCTTTCTCCTGGACGACAGCTACGATCTTCTGCTGGCGCGGGAGACGAGTTACCAGGATCTCCTGCTCCGCCCGCTCCCCGGCTTCAGTTACTACCGCCCGCTGACCTTCGTCGTCTACAAGCTGGTACACGAACTCGTCGGTGGGCGAGATCCCTGGCACTATCACGCCCTGGCGGTGCTCCTCCACGCCACGAACGTGCTCCTGCTCGGCCGGCTCGTCCGGCGACTGGCTGGGCGCAGCGCGTCCACGCTCGCGGCGGCACTGTTCGCCAGCTTTCCCTTCGCCTATCAGGCCGTGCAGATCGTCTGCTCGTTGCCGCACCTCCTGGTTACCAGCTGCCTCCTCGGGGCACTCTTGGCCTGGCTCCGCGCAGGCGACGACACCGAGCGGCGGTGGATCTGGTGCGGGCTCGCTCTGCTCCTCGCGCTCGCCGCACCCGGCTTTCACGAGACCGGTGCACTGGCTGGCCTGCTGCTCGCCGGCACGCTGGTGCCCAGGGGGACTCGGCGCGCCTGGCGCGCTCTCGCTCCATGGCTGGCGAGCGCGCTGGCGGGCAACGGCGCCTACGTCGCGCTCTGGTTCTGGGGTTTCGCCAAGCCTGGCCCGCGTGCCGTGACCTGGTGGGATCGCCTCCAGAACGTCGTCTTCTGGCTGCAAGCGGCTGCCTACCCGGTGACGCGCCAGCTCACGGTCCTCGTCGATGCGGGGTGGTTGACCCGCCACGCCTGGAGCGTCGTCTCCGTCTCCGCGCTCCTCGCGCTCGGCGCTGGGCTCTTCGTCCACGGGCTGGGGGGCCAGGCACGCTCGGCCGCAGCGATCCTGGTCCTCGGCTTCCTCCTCTTCGCGCCAGTAGTCTTCTTTCTCCCCTTTGCGGGGTACGTCCAGGACGGACCGCGCCTGCTCTATCCGGTGGCACCGGCTCTCGCGACCTTCTGGGGCATGCTGCCGCGGGCCGGCTGGCGCTGGCCACGCGGCCGACTGGTCGCGGTGGCGCTCAGCGGCCTGCTGGTCGCGCTGGCCCTCCTGCAAGGGGTGACCTTCGTCGCCCGGCGGACCAAGCTGGCCGAGCAGGCGAGCGCAGCGCAGGAAGCGGTCGTTGCCGCTGCACGGGCTGCTCCGTGCTGGCCGCTGGTCGTCGTGAACGGCCCGGCCTGGCTGGCCTTGCACCGGTACGAGTATCCCCTGGGTCACTTCGGCATGAACGCCCAGCCGAGCTATCACGGCTACGATGCGCTCCTCCAGGTTCGCCTGGGCTGGCGAACTCCCGTGCGCTCGCTGGCCGTCGAGCCGGCGACGCACCAGCGCGACTGGACCTTTGGCCCGCACGGCCAGCCGGGAACACTGGCCGAGGTCGCCGCTCTGCGCCTCGCTGGCTGGCGCATCCTGCACCTGGTAGCCAGCGAGCGCGGATTCAGCGCGACCGATTCGGCACCACTGTAGAGTTGATCGAGCAGAAGCGGCATTGCATCGACGATCCTCGCCCGCTCCACGGCGAATCATGACCTTTGGGCTAGATAACAAGGATGAGAAAGACACGTTATCATAGCAAGAGAAGACGCTGTCGCCTGGCTGTCGCTGCGCGCCGAGCGCCGAGATGAGGTGGAGACCGTGGCAAAGAGTGCCGATCCGCCTGCCCGCGTATCCTCCGCGACGGAAGCGGTGCTCCCGGAGACAGCTCGGCTCGCGACGCTCGCTCGGGCTATGCTTCTCCTCAACCGGGAGTCCGATGTCCGCCGGGCACTGGCCGAAGCGCTTCCGCTCTTCTACGAGACGTTCGCTGCCGCCGCTGCCTGCGTCACTATGCGCGTCGGGGAGCGCTTCGAACTGGTCGCTGCGACCGGACTTCCGCCCGCTCTGGAGGCTGGTGATCGCCAAGAACTCCGCTGGTCACCGTGCCGCTGCCAGCGGATGGCATTGGCTGGCGAACTGACGGAGACCGCGACCGTGCTCGCCTGCGAGCGCCTGGCTCGCCTGCGCGAACGGCCCGGTGACCACCGGGAGACCGGGGAACTCACCTGGCATCTTTCCATCCCGCTCCGGCTCCCCAGCGGGCAGATTCTCGGCATTCTCAATTTGGCGTATCGTTCTTTCCCTCACCTCGCTCCCAGCGACAAAGCGGTGCTCGATCTCGTCGGTGAGCTCCTGGCTGCGACGATCGAGCGAACGCAGCTCGCAGCTGAACTCGCCCGGCTTCGCTCGGACGAGCAGGTCCAGGCGACGCACCTAGCACAACAGCTGATCGGGCTGAGTAGCGTCGTCGAGGTCGCCGATGCGCTCTTCGCCGCACTCGAGCCCATGCTCGAGCCGGATGCTATCAGTTTGCTCACCGTCGATCCTTCCGGACAGTTCCTGGTTCTCCGGGCTGCCCATGGCTGGGCAGTTGACTGGATCGGTCGTTTGTGGCTCCCACTGGAACCGCCGACACACAACGGACCAGCCTGGGCGCTCCATACCGGTCACCCGTTCACCGTCCAACTCGACCAACCCGATTGGCCGTTTCATATTCCAACACCGGTGCAGCAAGCCGGAGCCCGCCTCTCCGTTTTCTTCCCACTGCGTGCGAACCAGCGACCGATCGGCGTGATCGTGGCCGATTACGGCACAGTTCGCCCGGTGAGCGAGGAGCAGCTCCGGTTCGCCACCTTGTTGTGCGAGATCGGTGCGGTCGGACTGATGCGCGCGCTGGATCATGAACGCACCGAGCGACTGATCAGTGAGCTGCCGATCGGTGTCTTCCAACTCGATGCTCATGGGCGCATCCTGCAGGCGAACCGGGCACTGGCTACCCTGCTCGGCTGGGAGCGTCCCGATGAACTGGAAGGGCAGCTGCTGATCGAGGCCTTTGCCGATCGGTCGGAAGCCCAGCGCTGACTGCACCAGTTAGGGGGTGATGGCATCCTGGCCGGTACCGAATTCCACTGGCGACGTCGGGACGGCAGGCTGATCTGGGTGCGTGTCTCGGCTCGGGCCGACCACTCACCGGCTGGTCAGCCCCTCCTCATCGAGGGAACAGTCGAAGACATCAGCGAGCGCAAGATTGTCGAGGAGCGCCTGACATACCTCGCCCGTCATGACACGCTGACCGGTATCGCTAACCGCCACGCGTTGCTCGAGACGCTGCAGGAGCGGCTCGCTCGTGCCGTGCGGAGCGGGCGATCCGGTGCCCTCTTGCTCCTCGATCTCGACCACTTCAAAGAGGTGAACGATCGACTCGGTCACGCTGCTGGTGACGCTGTCTTGCGTGTAGTCGCAAACCGGCTCATCGGCACCCTGCGATCCGGCGAACTCGTCGCCCGCGTGGGCGGAGACGAATTCGCTGCTCTTCTGCACCCGGTTACCCGTGAGGGGGCCGAATGCGTCGGCAGGCGGTTGCTCGACGTGATCGGGCAGATCATGGTCCCACTGCCCGATCGGGTGATCCGCCTCCGCGCAAGCTGCGGCATCGCGCTCTTTCCGGAGCACGGGACGACAGTCGAGGAACTGCTCATCGCCGCTGACCGGGCTCTCTACCGGGCCAAATACCGCGGGCGTGACTGTCTCGAAGTCTACGAACCCGCGATCGCGGAACCCGAACAGCCGAGGACAGCGCACCTCTCCATCGTGCAGTCGGCGTTGGCGAACGGGAACCTCTTGCTCTTCGCACAGCCGATCTTGGACCTTCGCCGCGAGCACATCGCCGCCTACGAACTCCTGATTCGTCTTCGGGAAGGTGAGCGAGTGCTCGAGCCCGGCATGTTCTTCCCTGTCGCGGAACGTCTCGGGATCGTGCCCCAGTTCGATCTGTGGGTACTCGAGCGTGCGTGCGAGCTGAATCTCACGAGTCGCGGCCGCATTCATCTCAATGTGTCGGCTCGAACATTGCGCGAAGCGCGTCATTTTGCTGTGCTGCGCGACCTGCTCGAACGCTGCCCGTTCGCCCCGAGACAACTCGTCCTCGAGGTAACCGAGACAACAGCATTGATCGACTTCGTCCAAGCGCACGAGCACCTCCAACGATTGCGCGAGCGCGGTTGTCGCATCGCGCTGGACGACTTCGGGGTCGGCTATTCGTCCCTCTACCAATTGCGTCACTTGCCGATCGACTTCATCAAGATCGATGGCATGTTCATCGTCGATCTCGCGGAGAACCCCGTGAACCAGAGCATCGTGCGCGCCATCGTCGCGCTCGCCCGCGCTGTGGGGGCGGAAACGATCGCCGAGTGGGTCGAGAGCGCGGAAACGCTGGCGCTCCTCCGCGAACTCGGAGTGGATCACGCACAAGGGTTCGCGATCGGTCGACCGGAACCACTCGCGCTCCCTTGACCTCCTCCGTACACTCAGCCTCGAGCTGTGCTCGAGCGGACGAGAGGAGAACCAGATGACGGGCGAGATTCCGGTCGCGCTGGTAAGCGGGGGGACTGGGCAAGTCGGATCGGTGGTGGTCCGTTTCTTCGCCGAGCGAGGTGCGCGTCTCCTCGTGCCCTATCGCACGAGCGCACACTGGGAGCAACTCCAAGATTCGCTCGGCCCGCTGGCCGGCCTCGTCGACGGGCTCGCCGTCGACCTCGCCGATCCCGAGGGAGGCAAACGGGCGGTGGCTGCTGCGCTCGAACGGTTCGGTCGTCTGGACTGGGTGCTGTGCCTGGCCGGTGGCTTCCGGCCCGGTCGTCTCGCCGAGACGGGGCAGGAGGTCTGGCAGGAGCTAGTGGCGCTCAATCTGTGGCCGACCGTCTCCGTGCTGCGGGCGGCGCTCCCGCACCTCCTCGCACAGGGTTCCGGGCGGATCGTCACCGTCGGTGCCCGAGCCGCGCTCGATCCTGGTCCCGGTGCCGTCGCCTATGCAGCGGTTAAGCAGGCTGTCGTGACGTTGACACTGGCGATCGCGCGCGAGTGCCGCGGCGCCGGCGTCACGGCGAACTGCATCGCCCCGGCGACGATCGACACGCCCGCCAACCGCGCCGCCATGCCCACCGCCGACTTCACCAAGTGGGTCAAGCCGGAACAGGTGGCAGCGTTGCTCTGGTATCTCTGCTCACCGGAAGGAGCTGCCCTGAATGGTGCAGTCATCCCGCTGGCCGGGGGGCAATGAGCGCGGCATCATCCCCAGGCATGGGTCGGCATATCGACGCGCGGCGTCCCGTCCCAGGTGGCACCGTGGAGGTGCCAACGGAAGGCCTCCTGGAGCGCGCGCAATGTGCCGGTGATCGCTTCCGGGATCGGTTGCCCCTCAGGGGTGAACCAGGTGTCAACCGGCTCCGGCGGGAGGAGCCGCTGGGCGTGTGTCGGCACTTCCGGGTGCGGTGCGCCGTCCCACGAGATACCGTAGAGGTGCCAACGGAAGGCTTCCACCAGCGCACGGAGCGTGGCCTCGGTGACCTCTCGGTCGAAGCCGTCGGCGTTCACCAGGACCGGCACCGGTTCGGGCGGGCGGACCGCCTGGGCATGGGTCGGCATCGTGCCACAATGGTCGCGTCCGTCCCAACTCGTCCCGTAAAGGTGCCAGCGGAAGGCCTCGACCAACGCGCGCACGGTCGCGTTGACTGCTTCGGCCTTGGGACGCCCCTGACTGTCGAACCACAGCGTATCGCCGAGATCCCAGCTCACCACGATATCCCATATCGTGCGCAGTTCGCGTCCGCTGGTATCGCGGGCAACCGCCTCGATGGTGTAGTTCCCCGGATCCAGCCAGGCATCCAGCGACACGGTCGGCTGGTTACTGCGCGCCTCATAGGACGCCACGCGGACGGCCAACTCGCGCAGCGGCCGTTCCGACTCGACCTGGACACTCACGCGCACCCTGCCAGGAAGGACCGTCGCGTAGCGTGCCGGTTCCACCGCGACGAAGCGCATCCCGACGCCGGGCGATGGTGGAGCTGGGCGCGGTCCTGATCCACCCGGCGGCGCCGGAGGCCGCGATGCCCCGAGCTGACAACCAGCGTCGGCACAAAAGCGCTCGACGAAGCGCACGACATCTGGTGTCACCCGGCGAGCGATATTGGCCACGAACGATTCAGCCACAGCGATCCCGAAGACGCTCTGGGTGTCCTCGCGCAAGAGCGGGCCACCGCTCACTCCCTCGATCCAATCCGCGTCGGTCAGGAAAAAGTCGTCACCTTGCACGAGGAGCCGCCCGACTGGCGCGAACCAAAGCGTGCCGAACGGCTTGTCGCTCGGGTAGCCAGCTGTCGTCACCGGCCAGGAGCGGTTCTCCAACTCGCTATCGGCTACGACAGCGAGCGGCAGGCTCCCGGCCTGCAGGCCCAGCGGCCGATCGAGCAGGACGACTCCGAAGTCGTACGTCTTGTCCGGGCTCGTCCCGCCCTCCACCCATCCGCGCGGCACCGATGCGTCCGTCGCGGACGCCACGCCGAACGGCGTGACCAGTTGCCCGGCACGCCGATCAGCGCCGGGGACGACAGCGAGGCGGGCGACCCACCCACCCGTTTCGGCGAGGTAGAGGCAATGCGCGGCCGTGAGGACAACTGCCGGTCCGATCAGCGTCCCGGAGCAGGAAAACAGCCTCCGGTCAGCCGTTTCACCGACGAGGAGGACGATCGCTGAGGCCGGGAAGCTCGTAGTCGGCGTGACGCGAACCCGATCATCCGGCGGGAAGATGCGCTGGTAGCGGGCACGTTCGGCAGCCTGAGCGAGCAGAGCTGGCTGGGCAGCAGCGAAGCCAGCTGGTGGGCGGACCAGCGCCTCCGGATCATTCGCTGCACTGGTCGGGACGAGGACGCCGTTCAGGCTCGCCCCGATGAGTGCGACCAGGAGCGCTACGACCCAGCGCGGCATGGGTCCCCGTTCCTTTCCGGCGCGGCGCGATTCGCCCACTCTCCATGTCGGCAAGAAGAGCCGAGGGCGAAAGAGGGCCCGTCGACACCCTGCCGTCTCCTCTGCGTCGCTCGAACGGGAGACTTGTCCTGCCAAGCATCGCCGTTCTCGTTGGTTCCGGAGAGCGCCTGGCGCACCGAAGACCGGTCGAGCGAGGGGTCAGCAACCTGGCAAAACGGCTCTCCGGAGCTGCCCGATGAGAGCTCTGACTGCCCTAGGTACGGCGAACTCGCTCCATAGCCCGCGCACCAAGGATAGCGCGGAGGAGCCAGTTGACACGAGGCGGTCGACCAGCAGATGAGCAGGTTCGCGCGGTGCCCGGTTCCCGCCCTACATTGGGCAGCTCAGTAACCGGGAACTCGGAACCCCGGAACACGTCGGAGGCGAACCGGTATCCAGCGCGAGAACGCCGTTTCGGGAGTGCGCGCTCTCTCAGCGGCTCGCTGACCCGACGTCTCGTCCCGCACATTCCGACGGAACTCGCCGATTCTCCGCCCGATCGCCGAACCCAGCTCAGAAAGCTTGCCAGATCCAAAGTCAATCAGGACGATGAGCAAACTGCTGCGCAACCGCCAGGATTACCGCAAACCGTCGATCATGTAGGCACCGCCACTCGTGCCGCGCTGCGGTTCAGCGGTACGTCTGTCTCTCCGCTCCGGCACGCTCTGTCGCGACGTTCCCCCATCGTGCGCTCAGGAATCCGCCAAAGCACCGTATCGAGTGCGAGTCGGATACCGCTAGCGCGTTCGTCTGCGGTACCGTTGCCAGTGGATCGCTGGACGATCGGCTCGCTCTCGGCCGTTCTCTGCACCGCGAGCACGAGGTGAGATCGGGTGCCGGAGAGTCGGGCGAGCGTCCTGCTGGATCGGCGAGGTCGGCGAACGGACCGAGTAAAGGACGGAGGAAGGAGACAAGAACGATGACCGCGGAGCGAGGCGAACGGCACGCGCTGGTGATCGTAGCTCATCCGGACGACATGGAGATCGGCTGTGGTGGAACAGTCGCGCGCTGGGTGGAAGAAGGCTGGATCGTCCGGCTCGTCGTGGTGACCGATGGTGGAGCGGGCGGGCCGGACGACGCGACCGACGTGAGCCCAGAAGCCCGCCAGCGCATCAGCGAGCAGCGCAAGGCGGAACAGCGCGAGGCAGCCAGGATCCTCGGGTTGGCGAGCGTCGACTTCCTCGACTATCCGGATGGCCAGCTGGAGCCGACCCTGGAACTCCGCCGGGATCTGGTGCGCCTGATCCGCCGTTACCGGCCACAGGTGCTGGTCATTCCCTCACCGGAGCGCAACTGGTCTCCCGCCTACCAGGTCGGGCGCTATCACCCCGATCATCTGGCGGTCGGACAAGCCGCCTTGGCAGCTGCCTACCCGGCAGCGGGGAACGCCTGGGACTTTCCCGAACTCCTGCGCGAGGGGCTCGCTCCGCACCACGTCCAGGAGATCTGGGTGATCAACGCACCAGTCTTGAACCATGCAGTCGACATCACGACGACGCTCGAGCGCAAGCTCGCCGCGCTCCGTGCGCACCGCAGCCAGTTCGGAGACCGGCTGGCCCTCGTCGAGCGCTGGCTGCGCCAAGCCGCCATGGAGCGCGGCGTGCGCCACGGCATGCACTATGCGGAGGAGTTTCACCGCATCCGCGTCCGCGAGCCCTTCCCCTTCCGGCGGTGAGCGAACGACGGGCGCCGGCGAGCCAGGTGGCGACGAGCGCGCGCACTGGTCCCACCTGAGGCACCAAGCACCGACCCGTTCCGGGGCTGGAGCCCTCCGGGTCGGAACACCTGCTGCCGACCGCGTCCCGGCCGGTGCCGTTTCCTGGACTCACAGCGGACACCGTTCGAGCCAAGCGACCACGTCGTGTGCCTGCCTCTGGGAGGAGCGCGCGGGACGAGTAGTCAGGGAGATCGCACGGAGGATGGTCCACGACATGTAGCCCAACGGAAGCGGGCTGATCGGAGCACAAAGCGACAACCTGAACCGACTGCACGCGCGAACCTGGGTGAGCGCCTCGCTCCGACGTCGGCGGCTCGGACGAGGGAGCACAGTGCGAGCGATGAAGAACGCTGTATGGGGGAGCATGACACCCGCGCATCCATGATAACGAACGAGTTGTCCCTGTCCGCGCCGAATCTCGAGCTGCTGTATCCGAGAACGAGCACGTCGTTTAGGGTCAGTCAGTATACGGTGTACGGTGGCTGTCGCGTTCATTGGCCGTTCAATGGCCCAGGAGAACGACGCGCTCGAAGGCGTATGAGCGAGAACTTCTGAAGCCGTGCCCTCATGCCCGCTCGAGCACGGCGCGACCCGACGATAGCGACCAGCCGATCCGACGCCAGCAGAAGCTCGAGGTTGCCCCGGCAGAAGAGCGTCGGTGGCCGGACGTTCTTCCCCCCTTCGCGGAGCTGGGGCGGGTACCGCGGGTCTTTGGGAACGAGTTCGATCCAGTCGGTTACCCCGCTCGCCGCAACGCCCCTGTCCGCCGCACGAGTACGTATCTCGGAGAAAGACGCCTGGTCGCTCCACGGGTCCCCCTCCACATCGCCCCTGTCCGGCGAACGAGGGCGTGTTCTCCTCGCACCGCCCGCGCCTTCCGGATAGGTGCGTGTCAGCGTCACCACCAGCACATACACCCCAGCCACACCACCCTCTTCGCGGAGTACCCGCGTGGCCGCCGCAAGTGTGGTGCCCGACTGGCAGATGTCGTCGAACAGCAGCACCCACTGGTCACGGTAGCGCTCCGGATCGGTCACCGTAAAGACCCCAGCGAGTTCCTGTTCCCGCTCGGCCAGCGAGTCGATGCTCTTCAGCATCGGCGTCGGCCGCTGCTTTACCAGATACCCCTCGGCGAGAGGCAGCCCCGTCCGCTCGGCGAGCGCACGCGCCAGCTCACGCACCGGTTGGAGAGGACGATCCTCGTTGGACGGGGGAAAAGGAACGATCGCGGCCAACCACGGCCGGACGACCCTCGTGTCGAGAAAGTCAGCCAGGGCTACGACCAACGGCGCCACCTGACTGGCATCCGACTGGTACTGCAACTGGTAGAGCCGCTCCGCGACTGGGGTACGGTGCACGCCGCCTTGCTCCGCTGGCTCGGTATGCCAGTCGAGCGCCCAGCCAGCACGCCATGGCCCCTCGGGAAGCGAGCGTTCACCCATCGACGACTCACGCGTCACCTCGCACTCGAGTAGCGAGTGCATAGCCGTTACGGTTTCTTTCCGCAAGAGGCCAGGGTGCGTCCAGTAGGGACCGGTGCGCGAGCAACCACGCGTGCGACACGCTGGCGCCGAAACCGACGGGGACGGAGCCGCGCCGCTCCCTGGCGATCAGGCGAGTGCGATTCGGCGGCGACTCCGGTCGACGACTTCTCTACAGCGCGCACTCATGCGACACTGGCGAGCGGTGCCGCAACCGGAGGCGAGGAGGCGGCATCAGCGCTGACGGCTGGGAGGAGGGTAGTAACGATGTCCAGGGATCTGATCGGACACCTGACCGAAGCGCTCCGCTTCCGCTGCATCGGCCCCCATCGGGGCGGGCGAGTCGTGGCGGTGGCCGGGCACCCCGAGGACCCGATGGTCTTTTATTTCGGTGCCTGTGCCGGAGGCGTCTGGAAGACCGAGGACGGGGGGACGACCTGGTGGAACGCCTCGGATGGCTTCTTCCAGACGGCTGCGGTCGGTGCCATCGCGATCGCGCCGTCCGATCCGAACGTGCTCTACGTCGGGACCGGCGAAGCCTGCATCCGCGGCAATGTCTCGCACGGGGACGGCGTCTACAAGTCGACCGACGGCGGACGCACCTGGGTCAACGTCGGCTTGCGCGATACCCGGCATATCGCCAAGATCCGCGTCCATCCACACGATCCTGACCTCGTCTACGTGGCGGCGCTCGGCCACGCCTTCGGCCCGAACGAGGAGCGCGGCGTCTTCCGCAGCCGCGACGGTGGGCGAACCTGGGAGCGCGTCCTGTATCGGGACGCCGAGACTGGGGCCATCGACCTGGTCATGGACCCGCACAATCCACGCATCCTCTACGCAGCGCTCTGGCAGGCACGCCGCTGGCCCTGGAAGCTGGTGAGCGGTGGTCCCGGCTCCGGCATCTTCCGCTCCACTGACGGTGGAGAGACGTGGGAAGAACTGACCCGCAAGCCTGGACTCCCCAAGGGGATCATCGGGCGCGTGGGACTGGCTGTCTCCGCCAAGCCGGGACGGCTCTGGTCCCTCGTCGAGGCCGAGGACGGGGCGCTCTTCCGCTCCGAGGACTACGGCGAGACCTGGGAGCGAGTGAGCGACAAGGGTGACCTCCGCTGGCGCGCCTGGTACTTCCATCACCTCTGCGCCGATCCGGTCGATCCCGACACGCTCTGGGTGCTCGATCTCAAGCTCTGGAAGTCGATCGACGGTGGGAAGACCTTCAGCGAGGTTCCGACACCGCACGGTGACCACCATGATCACTGGATCGATCCCAAGAATCCACTGCGCATGATCAACGGTAACGACGGGGGCGCCTGCGTCAGTTTCGACGGCGGACGAACCTGGTCGACCCAGTTCAACCAGCCGACGGCCCAGCTCTACCATGTGACCGTCGACAACCGCTTCCCCTACTGGGTCTATGGTTCCCAGCAGGACAATACGGCGATCGCCTTGCCCAGCCGCTCAGTCAACGGAGCCATCACCACCTGCGAATGGGAAGAACCGGGAGGCGGTGAGAGCGGGCACATCGCGGTCAAGCCGGACGACCCCGCCATCGTGATCGGTGGAGCGATCGGGAGCGGCGAGGGGAATGGGAGGTTGATCCGCTACAACCGGCGGACCGGCGAGCAGCGCAACATCACGGTCTGGCCCTACGAGACGAGCATGGCGGAGGGAGCGGAATCGCTCCGCTACCGCTTCCAGTGGACCTTCCCGATCCTCTTCTCGCCGCACGATCCCAACACGCTCTACGTCTGCTCGCAGGTCGTGCACCGCTCGCGCGATCTCGGCTACACCTGGGAAGTGATCAGCCCTGACCTCACGCGGAACGATCCGGAGAAACTCGCGCCATCTGGTGGACCGATCACGCGCGACAACACCGGGGCCGAGGTCTACTGCACGATCTTCGCGTTCGTCGAATCGCCCCATCAGCCTGGTGTCTTCTGGGCTGGCACCGATGATGGCCTCGTGCACGTCTCTCGTGACGGCGGCGTGACCTGGGAGAACGTCACCCCACCGGAGCTTCCCGAGTGGGCCACAGTCGCGTCGCTCGAGGTCTCGCCGCACGACCCGGAGACGGTCTACCTGGCTGCTCACCGCTACCGACTCGATGATCCAGCCCCCTACCTCTTCGTCACGCGCGACGGCGGCAAGACCTGGCACTCGCTGCGCGGTGATCTTCCGGAGGAGACGATCTGCCGCGTGCTCCGCGTCGATCCAGCCAAGCCGGGGCTCTTGTACCTCGGTACCGAGACCGGACTCTGGATCTCGCTCGACGACGGCCAGCACTGGCACCGCTGGCAGGGGAACCTTCCGATCTGCCCCATCTACGATCTCGTCGTAAAGGACGATGATCTGGTCGTCGCGACGCACGGTCGGAGCTTCTGGATCCTGGACGACGTGACGCCGCTGCGCCAATTCGATCCGGCCCGTCTGGACGGACCGGCCTCTCTCTTCGCTCCGCGTCCGACCATCCGCTTCAAGACCTATCCCGGATATGGCAGCGAAGTACCCAACACTGTGAGCTACCGCTGGGCCGGACCGATCGTCTATGCGGCCTGGGTCACCGAACAACCGACCGGTGTCAAGGAGGCGCGACCGCTCGACGCTGGTCAGAACCCGCCGGACGGCGCGATCATCACCTACTACCTCTCTGAAGAACCAGCCGAGGTGACGCTGAGCATCCTGGATGCGGATGGCCGCGAGCTGCGGCGCTTTTCCAGCGAGAAGCCGGTCGATCCACTACCCGATGTGCCGGACGAGAAGAAGCCATCCCTTCCCCCGCGCCTCGCCAAGACTCCTGGCTTCCACCGCTTCGTTTGGGACCTCCGCATCGAAGGTGCCCGTCGGGCCATCGGCGACAAACCCTACGAGGGGTACCTGGTCGGCCCGCGCGTGGTGCCCGGCACCTACCAGGTTCGCCTGACCGTGGGCGACCGGAACTGGACGCAACCGCTCGAGATCCGGCCCGATCCGCGCCTCTCGGTCACCCGCGAGGACCTCGTCCGGCAGTACGAACTGCTCGTGCGTATCCGCGACAAGGTCTCGGAAGCACACGATGCCATCAACCGCCTGCGCGATACCCGGCGCCAGCTCCTGGAGTGGCGTGACCGCTTGGAAGCGAGCGGTGCTGCGGCCGATCTCGTGGACGACGTGCGGCGCATGATCGAGCGCCTCGGGGCGCTCGTCGATGAACTCTTGGAGCCGCGCATGGACGACCCGCGCCAGTTCCCGCCGCGCGCTCCGGCTCGGCTGGCGATCTTGCAGAGCTTCGTCGATAGCGCGGACGATCGCCCGACAGCAGGTGAGGAGGAGGTGTATCGCCTGCTCGCCGCCGAGATCGATGCTGTTCTGACACGCGTTCAGAAGGTCTTCGACGAAGAACTCCCAGCGCTCAGCCAGCGGCTCCTCCAAGCTGGGGCGAACCCGATCGTGCCACGCAGCGTGCTCGCCCGGCCGTAGCGAGACGGCACGTGACGGCCAGATGCCGCGCCGGAACGTGTTCCGGCGCGGCATCTCCGCACGAGCGCTCGCCGAGGCGATCAGCCGAGCGGCAGACGCAACCTGTTTCCACCGAGTACGTGAAAATGCAGGTGGAAGACGCTCTGGCCAGCATCCGGACCGACATTCGTCACCACCCGGTAGCCGCTCCGGTCGAGCCCGTGCTCGCGCGCGACCTTGGCAGCGACTTGCAGGCAGCGTCCGAGCAAGAGCGGATCGCTCTCCTCCGCTTCGGCCAGTGACCGGATATGCTGGTTGGGGACGACGAGGAGGTGAATCCGCGCCTGGGGATGGATATCCCAAAAGACGGTCACCGACTCGTCCTGATGGACGAGGCGCGCTGGCTGGCGACCAGCGACGATCTCACAGAAGATACAGAAATCAGCCATTCCCTTCCCTCCTCGGTTCGTGAGGTCGATATGCCAGAGCTACCGGAAGTCGAAACCATCCGCCGCACCCTGGCGCCCGTTCTCATCGGCGCGCTGGTCATGGGCGCGCTCCGCGGCGAGCACCCCGAGGATATTCTGCTCGATCCTTGGCCAGTCTTCGCCCGCCGCGTGCGCCGGCACCGCATCGTCGCACTCGAACGGCGCGGGAAGTATCTCGCTGCTCGCTTCGAGGACGGTGACCGGCTCGTGATCCATCTCGGCATGACGGGGGAACTCCGACTCAGCCACCCCGCTACCGCCCCAGGCAAGCATTGTCACCTGGCACTGGTCCTGCGCTCGCTGCGACCCTTGCCCCCATCGCTCGTCGATCAGCGGCAACGGTTCCTGCTTCGCTATCTGGACATCCGGCGGTTCGGGCGCATCGCTCTCCTCGATCAGGCAGGGTGGGAAACCTTCACCGCGCGACTCGGCCCCGAGCCGCTCGACCCGACCCTCGACCCACGCGCGCTCTGGTCGCGCCTGCGCGAGCGTCGGACAGCGATCAAGGCAGCACTGCTCGATCAAGCGCTCCTGGCCGGAATCGGGAACATCTACGCGGACGAGGCCTTATTCCAGGCGCGCCTCCATCCAGCACGGCGCTGCCAGACGCTCTCCCTGGACGAGGTCGAGCGGCTGCTGGTGGCGCTGCGCACTGTCCTGTCGGCAGCGATCGAGAACGCCGGAACCACCATCCGCGATTACCGCGACGGTCAAGGACGAGCCGGCTCCTTCCAGTCCCGGCTCCAGGTATACGGCAAGCCGGCTGGGACGCCATGCCCGCGCTGCGGAACCGGACTCGCGCGGATCCGGATCGCTGGCCGGAGCAGCGTGTTCTGCCCACGCTGTCAGCCCCTCCACTGAAGCCCAGCGCTGTCACGCTCACACCGAGTCCAGCCGGTTCAGCCGACCGGCGGATCGGGCAGCGAGTCAGCGTCCGGCTCGAGGACCGGGCACTGCTCGTCGGCAGGCAGGAGTTCCGGATGCTTGAGCCCGCTGCCGGTCAGGAAGAGCACTACTTCGGCATCGGGCGCGAGCCACCCGTTGGCCCTGAGCTGCCGAACCGCCGCGACGGTCGCCCCGGCCTCCGGCGAGACGAGCACGCCCTCGTCGGTCGCCAGGATCCGCGTCCCCTCGAGAAGTTCTTGATCGCTCACCGCTACCGCTGTGCCACCGCTCGCCCGTACAGCTGCGAGAACGAGCTCGTCCCCGATGGTCGCTGGGACACGGAGGCCGGGCGCGATCGTCTGCGCTCCTTCCCACGGTCGTGCCCGGGTGGCGCCCTCGTGAAAGGCCCGCACGAGTGGTGCGCACCCCTCTGGCTGGACGATGACGAAACGCGCACGTGAACCAGCGAGCAGCCCGAGCGCCGCGAGTTCGGCGAAGGCCTTCTCCATACCAACGATGCCGGTTCCCCCACCGGTCGGATACACGATGACGTCGGGAAGGCGCCAACCGAGCTGTTCGACGAGTTCGAACCCCATCGTTTTCTTGCCCTCGGCACGGTAGGGCTCGCGGAGCGTCGAGAGATCGGCCCAGCCGCGTTCGGCGGCGAAGCGACGCACGAGGCGCCCGCAATCGGTGATGAGGCCACGCACGCGGTAGACCCGAGCACCGTAGGCCAGGCATTCCCGGACGATGCTCGGCGGCGTATCCATCGGGAGAAAGACGAAAGCAGGAATGCCGGCGCGCGCTGCATAGGCGCTGAGCGCGGCAGCAGCGTTCCCGGCCGATGGCAAGGCGACCGCGCGAGCACCGAGTTCGATCGCCCGACTCACCGCGACGGCCAGACCGCGAGACTTGAAGCTCCCGGTGGGGTTACGACTCTCGTCCTTCAGCCAAAGCCGCCGCAACCCCAACGTACGAGCGAGCCGCGGCGCGGGAAGGAGCGGTGTGCCACCCTCGCCCAGCGTGAGCCGGAAGCGGGGATCGCACACCGGCAGGAGTTCCGCATAGCGCCAGAGTGTCCAGGGGCGAGCAGCCAGCTCGGCAGGACGAAAAGTCCAGCGGGCTCGCTCCAGATCGTAGCGAGCAGCCAAGACGCGACCGCAAACCGGGCACGTTCCATGCCATTCGTCAGCCGAGACGGTGCGCTGGCACCCGGTACAGACGAGATGCGTGAGCGTGCTCTCGAGCATCGAGAAAGCCTCCCTTCGCCCGCATTCTAGCGGTCAGGATGCGGCAGGGGCTGCGTCGAGTCGTTCGGTGCCCTTGACATGGACAAGCTCAATGCGTTATGTTCCAGTGGTTGGCGTTCTGTGCTGGTTCGCTGCTCCATCAGCGACCTGTTCTTCGAAAGCACGACGACGCTCAGGGATGGGAGGTGGAGAGGATGCGGATCGCGCAGATCGCGCCCCTGTACGAGGCAGTCCCACCCAAGTTGTATGGCGGAACCGAGCGAGTCGTCTTTGCATTGGTCGAAGAGCTCGTCCGGCGTGGGCACGACGTGACGCTCTTCGCGACAGCAGACTCACAGACGAGTGCTCGGCTGATCCCGATGGCTCCCTCCGGCTTGCGCCTGGCGGGGGCGAGAGATCCGATCGCGCTGCACGTTGCTATGCTCGAAGAAGTGTACGCGCACGCTGACGAGTTCGACATCATTCATTCCCACGTCGATTATTTGACGTTCCCCTTCGCTCGCACCGTCACGACACCGACGGTGACCACCCTGCACGGTCGGTTGGACATGCCGGAAACGCGGCGTGTGCTCAGTCGCTTCACCGATCAGCGCTTGATCAGTATCAGCCGGAGTCAACGAGCACCGCTGGCTGACTTGCCGCTCCGCTGGGTCGGTACGGTCTACAATGGCGTCCGTTTGGAAAACTTTCCCTTCCGACCGGAACCGCAGGATCCCCCGTACCTCGCCTTCGTGGGCCGGATCTCACCAGAGAAGCGCCCCGACTGGGCGATCGAGGTGGCACGACGGTTGGGACTCCCGCTCAAGATCGGAGCCAAGATCGACCCTGCGGACCGCGACTGGGCCGAAGCGCACTTCCTGCCCCTGCTCGGCACCCCTGGTGTCGAGTACCTGGGAGAGGTCGACGAGCGACAGAAGGCCGAACTCTTGGGCGGTGCGCTCGCTCTCCTCTTCCCGATCGATTGGCCTGAACCCTTCGGCCTGGTTCTCGCCGAAGCGATGGCCTGTGGCACCCCGGTCGTGGCCTTCCCGGGTGGCGCCGTGGAAGAGATCGTCGTCGATGGCGTGACCGGGTACATCTGCCGCAGCAAGACGCTCGACGAGATGGTCGAGAAGGTCCGGCAGATCGAGCGGATCGATCGCTCAGCTTGCCGCCGACACGTCGAGCAGCACTTCTCCAGCATCGCGATGACCGACGCCTATGAGGCGATCTATCAGGAGATCCTGCTCGAGCAGGCGGTGACAGCGCTTCGCGGAGACAGGCGATTCGTTCTCGCCGTTCCCGGGGAGTAACGGATCGGGACTAGCCTCCCGGAGCGAGCAGGGCGATTGGCAGCGAACGGCTTCACGACTCCCGTTCCGCTGGAGCGGTGAGGAGTGCTCGCACGACGGCACGGTAGGCCTCGGTATCGGGTTCGGGCAGCGCCCGCAGGAAGACATGCGTCACCCCGAGCGCTGCGAGACGAGCCAAGCGAGGCCGGAGATCCCGCGCCGGCCCGATGAGACAGAGCTGAGCGACGAGTTCCGTCGGAACCAGCTGGCGGACGAGAGCTGGATCGACCGAGCGCCGGATATCGTGCCACGGGCGTCCCGCGCGCAGGAGGTCGTCGATCCGCAGGAGGCGGCGCAGCTCAACGATGAGGCGCTCGACATCGAAGCCCGGCACGATGACCTGCTGGGCCATACCGGGAAGCGTGCAGAGCAACGCGAAGGGGAGCTTGCGTTCCTCGAGCACCGGCTCCGGATCGTCCGTCATCACGAGGTTCGCGCGGAGGAAAACCGGAAACGAGGCCGGATCGCGCCCGGCTGCCGCGAGATCAGCGTGCAGCGCTGGGAGCAGCTGGGCCAGAAAGTGTTCGCTCGCGAAGTCCGCGATCAGGATGCCATCGGCTGATCGGACGGCAAGCTGGCGAGCCTGTCGACCGAGCGCCGCGAGATAGATGGGGAGATGCTCCTGGAGCGGAGCGATGCTGAGGGGCCAATCGCGGACACGGAACCGCGTTCCTTCCAGCGACGCCCGATACGGCGGCTGCCACCACTGCCGGAACAGCGCGATCGCCTCCCGCATCGTCGCGAGCGGCGCATCAGCCGGAATGCCGAGACCATACGCGTAGAACTCCGGCTGCCCACGACCGAGACCGAGAAAGGCCCGCCCACCGCTCAGCCGGTCCAGCGTCGCGACAGCCATCGCGATCTGCACGGGATGGCGGAGAAGCGCGCTCGTCACGCCCGTACCCAGGTGGATCCGCTCGCTGCGTCCCGCTGCAGCACTGGCAACCGCGATCGCATCCCACCCATCAGGGTCCTCGCTCAGCCAGACCGAGTGGAGACCCGCGCGATCCGCCGCGGCGATCGTCTCGAGCGTCCAGTTCACCGCAGCGTGCGGATCCTGTGCCCGTGCCCAGCGGTGGGGCGAGAGATCGAGACAGAACTCCATGGTTTTCGCGCTCCGCGCGGTGATCGACCCTGGTATCGCCAGGCCAGCGAGCGAGGCAGGAACCACACCGGCTCCACTCGGCCAGCCGGCAATCGCGGTGTCCGCCCGCGTGGACACCCTGCCCCGTCGGCAAGGACTGTACCATGCGACAGGCCAGTGCGCCGCGCATCGCCCATCCGCCCTGGCTCGCTGAGGCCAGTCGCACGATGGAGCGCGAACACGATTCCGCCGCTGGCATCTCCGTCGCAGCGATGCAAGGGCCGCTCCTCGCACCACGAGAGCCACGGCGTGAGGCGACTCGCGTCCGTTCACGTCGCCCCGCGAGCTCGGCGATCTCGCTCGCGCCTCCGATGCCGGACGGAGCCGAGAGCCCGGGCGACGCGGCCTGCACGACGACGGTAGGGCAGCGCGAGGAGGCAGCTAGAGGCAAAACCAAAAGAAAAGGCCCCGACGATCCTCGGTTCGGGTTTCCTACTCCCCTTGCGGGTTTCGGATTCCCGGCCTCGAATCGTCGGGGCCTAGCTACAGGATACCCATCGCGCACCCTCGAGCAAGGGGAAAGCGTTACAAAAACGCAACAGTTTTGTGCGGCGATGCGTCTCCGCTTCAGGAGCGGAGACGCCGGAACAGCCAGAGCGCACCAGCCACAGCCCCAACCAGCGGTGCCGCGGCCAGGAGTCCTAAGCTGAGCTGGGTGAGTCCGATCGCTCCACCGGAGAACAGCACGATCGAGAGCTGGAGGACCAGACCAACGACGATGACCAGCAGCGCGATCGCGAGCCCGCGAACCTTCGGGCTCTGCGACATGCTGCTCGCCGGTTGATCCCTCCGCCCTCTCCAGCTCATCGGCTCGTTCGCTTCTCACGCCGTCGCGCTGCTCGCCCGTGCCGCGAGGTAGGCGGCGAGCTTTTCGCGGGCCCGTGCCAGTCGCTCCAGCGAGCGCTCCGCGCCGAGCACGCGCAAGGTCTCGAAGAGTCCTGGCGAGACCGTGCGCCCCGTCACCGCAACCCGGATGGGCATGAAGAGCTGCCCCGTCTTGAGTCCGAGTTCCTCGGCGAGGCCCCGCAAGCGCTGCTCGAGATCGGTCTCGTCAGCAAAGTTGGCCTGGTGCAACGCCTCGATCACCCGGTCCAGCGCCTGGAGCACGCGTTCCGGCTCCACCTTGCGCTGCAGCAAGAGCTCGGGGTCGTAGTCTTCGACGTCGGCGAAGAAGAAGCGCGTCAGATCCGGTACTTCGCTGAGCAGCTTGGCCCGATCCTTGACCAGCGCGACGACTTCCCGAACATAGGCGAAAGCAGGGCTCGCCGGATCGTCTGCTTCCGGCCCGACCAGCCCAGCATCGCGTAAGAAGGGGACACAGCGTCGCGCGAACTCGTCGACCGAAAGGACATGATTAATGTAGTACTGGTTCATCCAGAGCAGCTTCTCGAAATTGAAGCGGGCTGGGTGCGGATTGACTTCCTCCAGCCGGAAGAGCTGGATCAGCTCCTCGCGGGAAAAGATCTCGCGCTCGGCATCGTACGCCCAACCGAGCAGTGCCAGGTAATTGATCATCGCCTCCGGGAGATAGCCGAGGCGCTTGAACTCCAGCACTCCCGTCGCGCCATGTCGCTTGGACAGTTTTCCCTTTCCATCCGGACTCAGGATGAGCGGAAGGTGACAGAGCACTGGCATCTCCCAGCCGAAAGCGCGATAGAGCTGCGCGTGAAGCGGTGCGGACGGGATCCACTCCTCCGCACGGAGAATGTGGGAGATCTCCATGAAATGGTCGTCGACCACATTGGCGAGATGGTACGTCGGGAAACCATCCGACTTGAGAAGGACGAGATCCTGGAGCAACCGATTCTCGTAGGTGATCTCACCACGCAAAAGATCGACGATCGTCGTGACGCCCTCGAGGGGCATCTTGAAGCGGATCACTGCTGGCTCACCGCGGGCCAGTCGTGCTTCCACCTCTTCCGGTGGAAGGAAACGGCAGTGCCGATCGTAGCCCGGCGGCTCGCCGCGCGCCCGCTGTTCCTGGCGAACACGCTCCAAGCGCTCCGGCGTACAGAAGCAGTAATACGCGTGGCCGTGCTCGACCAGCCAGCGAGCATGCTCTCGATAGAGGGGAAGACGCTGGCTTTGGATGTAGGGACCGTACGGTCCCCCGATATCCGGGCCCTCGTCCCATTCCAGTCCGAGCCACTTCAACCCCTCGATGATGCCGGCGATGCTTTGACCGACCAAGCGCGCCTGGTCGGTATCTTCGATGCGCAGGATGAAGGCACCACCGTGCTGGCGAGCGAAGAGCCAATTGAACAGCGCGGTCCGCGCACCACCGACGTGGAGGTCACCAGTCGGGCTCGGTGCGAAGCGGACCCGTACGCGTGCGGTCGTCATCGTCCATCTCCTCGCTTTCGAGCGCCGCCTCGTTGCGCTCGAAAACAAGTATGCTGGACTCGGCACGAGCGCGTGCAGGGAGTGGATGCATGAGCCGAGACGACCGTGGTGTTCTTTTCGATCTGGACGGTGTCCTCATCGACAGCGAGCAGGCGCATTTCGAGGCCACGCGCCAGGCGTTCCGTCACCTGCGCCTTCCCGAACTCACCGAAGACCTCTACCGCAGTCAGATGATCGGCCGACCTGACCGGGAAGCGATCGCGGCGGCGATGCACGCGCTCGGCATCCCCGCCAGCTGGCTCGAACCGGTTCTAGAAGCCAAAGCAGGCTTCTATCAGGAACTCTTGGCCGCAGGTCGCGTCGACCTCTTGACCGATGGCATCGCCGCAGTTCACGCCGCGCTCGAGGCTGGTTATCCGGTCGCTCTCGTCACCGGAGCGCTGGCTGTCGAGGCGCACTGGGCACTGCGCGCCGCTGGCCTGATGGGCCGGATCACGACGGTCGTCACGGCAGAGGACGTGCGCGCCGGGAAACCGGACCCAGAGCCGTATCGCACCGCCTGCAGCCGGCTCGGGGTCGAGCCCGGGCGGAGCGTCGCTGTCGAGGACTCGCCAGCTGGAGTCGCGGCGGGACGCGCAGCAGGGTTGCGCGTCCTCGCCGTCGCCCGCCAACCCTTCCCCGAACTCGCCGCAGCCGATCGGGTCGTCACCGAGCTCTCCTGGGAAGCGATCGCCGACCTGTTGGCTCGCTCACGCTAGCTCGCCAACTCTGCCAGTTTGCGAGCCAGCGCGATGTCGCGCTCGGTAATTCCCCCTGCTTCGTGGGTGGTGAGCAGCAAATGCACGCGGTTGTACCGAATCGTGATATCCGGGTGATGGCGCGCTTCCTCAGCGAGTTCGGCCACGCGGTTCACGAAAGCCATGGCTTCCCGGAAGTTCTTGAACACGTAGGTGCGAACGAGCGCATCCCCCTGGCGTTCCCAACCAGGGATCTCCTGGAGAAGGGACGCGATCGTGGCGTCGTCGAGCCGTGCCATGCAAGACCTCCTCGTCGTCCAGCAGTCCGTCGGATCGATTGTAACGATCCAGCCGGATCGAGGTCCGCAGAGAATACAAAGAACTATCCTCATTCTATTCAGAGACTGTTCATAGCCATTCTGTCCTCGATTCTTCCACTCGAACACGACCGTGCACGGATTCGCAGAGAACGGCGATCATCTAATTCATAGTTGGTTCTCAGATTTGACACCAGCTGCACGCACTCGTATACTCCCGGCTCGTGCGCTGTGGGACCAGAGGCGTCCCCAGCTATCTGCCGATCGCATCTTGCAATCGGCATGAACGAGATGGAAAAGGGAGGGAAGGGATGCGAGCAGTGCCGAAACAGCTGCTCATGCTGGTCATTTTCGTGTTCTTCGCCTCGGCCACGCCAGTTGCCGCGGCACCGACACGGAGCGACGATCCCACGACAGCGATCCCAGCCGTCGCCGCACTCTGGGTTCAGTTGGACGGATTCGCTCGCTATCAGGGGAACGGTCCCAGCTGGACGCTCGGTCCCGCCATCCGGGCTATCGCGACCGAGCCGTATCAGGAAGCGCCCGGTGGCGCTCGCCTCGTCTACTACTTCGACAAGGCCCGCGTCGAGGTGAACGACCCGGCCTCTGCCGATGACGGGCAGCTCACGCTCGGCTTACTGGTGCGCGACATGATTTCCGGCTCGCTCCAGGTGGGAGACCAGCGCTTCGTCCCGGTCGCACCCGCCGACATCCCGCTCGCGGGAGACGTGACCCAGAACGACATCGCTCCTACCTACGCATCGCTCCGAGCAGTCGCCACGCTCGGCGACGCGGCCGCAGAGCACCGCGCGCCTGACCGCACCGGTCAGCTGGTGACCGCTGCCCTCCGACGCGATGGCCGGGTCGTGCCCGACGCTGTGCCGGAGTCATCGGTCCGCATCGCCGTCTACGAGTCCACCAGTGGGCACAACATCCCGCGCGTCTTTTGGGAGGCGCTGCAGCACCTGCCCTTGCCGTGGCTGGCACTGACCGGCTATCCGCTCACCGAGCCGTATTGGGTGCAGACACGCGTCGCCGGTGCCGAGCGACTCGTCCTCGTGCAGGCGTTCGAGCGACGCGTGTTGACCTACGACCCTGCCAATCCTCCCGGCTGGCAAGTCGAATGGGGCAACGTCGGACTCCACTACCGGCTCTGGCGAGGGCTCGCCGCTTCCCCGGACCCGGAAGTCCAAGCACTCGCCAGTGGCATGCCCTTCGGCGAAGTGCTGGTCTCGGCCGCTCGCGCCGCACGAGTCGACCCGTATCTCCTGGTCGCTCTGGCCACCGTGCTCACCCAAAACGATCCGCTCGCAGCGAACTCGCGAGGGCTCGGCCTGCTGCTCGTCCCGCGCGAGCGACTGACCGGCGAACCATACCCGCTCGATCCGAGCGTCAACGCGCGCCGGGCTGCTCCGTTGCTGGCCCAGGCGATCGCCCAAGCCGGCCTCGAAGGGGGACTGGCCCATTATCTCGCCGCCTCCGGCAGCAATACGCGTCCGGAAGAAGTCCTGCGCACCGCCGACTATCTCCGTCAGTGTTTTCCGCCCGGTGCCCCCTTGCCGAGTGGCCCAGCTCTGACCGAAATCGGGCGCGGACATGCTGCCTTCTATGACCCGAGTTACGATGTCAGCTGGTGGGAGCGCACGCTGGCAGCCTACGCGAGTTGGGGAGGCGCCGTAGCCGATGCTGCGCCCGATCCGCACGGTTACTATTGCGTCCACCCGGACTTCCGCCCCGGTCAGCGCCTGCTGCTCATCGCCAACGGTCAGGCGCTCTGGTGCACCATCGGTGACACAGTCGCACCCGGTCACGTCGCCGCCTGGCGCAGCCGCTGGGTCATCGAGTTGTCCTGGCCGACTTTCGTCGCGCTCGGTCTCGACCGGAACAACGAGGTCATCGTCTGGGGGCCAAGCGAGTGAGCGAGTCGCTGCTCGTCGCTCATCGACGCGACAACCGCCGCTGCGGTAGCATCGGCTCGACGCTGTCGACAGTCGCGCGCTCACCGGGAGAGGAGCGACGATGGAAACGCTGACGCAACTACTCCGCTTCAACCACTGGGCCAACCGGCTCATCGTGGAGCACTGCCGATCCGTCGATCCCGCCCTGCTCGATGCGCCGCCACCGCCGGGTGTCTATGGATCGGTCCGGGCGACTCTGGCGCATCTCGCCTGGGCAGAAGCGCTGTACGTCGCGCGCTTGCGCGGCGAAGAGCCGGTCGACCTTCCGGCCGATGCCTCACTCGACGAGATCGTCACCTCGCTCGAGCGCACTGGACGCGAACTTCTCGAGCTCGCGACGAGCGTTCCAGGTGACCGGGTGATTTCGTACAAGTCGGCCGTTTTCGGACCCGTCTCGGTCCCGGCCGCGGCGATCGTCGCACAGGCGATCGTGCACGGCTGCGATCACCGGTCGCAGCTCGCGGTGCTCTTCACCCAGCTGGGCGCACCGCTCCCGGAACTCGATATCTGGCGCTTCGTCGGCATCCGCCGCTGAGCGAATCGATCAGCGGCGCCCGAGAACGACCCGGCGGACTGCCTGGATCGCCCGCTCGATGTCCTGGCGCGTCACGTCGAGATGCGTCACCGCTCGCACGCGGTAGCGGCCGACCGCACCCATCCGAACGCCTTCGGCGAGCAGTGCTTCGGTGAAGGCTGCAGCCGTCATTCCCGTGTTCTGGACGTCGAAGAAGACGATGTTCGTTTCCACCTCAGCGGGATCGAGGCCGATCCCAGGAGTTTCCGCCAGCCCTTCGGCGAGGAGCCGCGCATTCGCATGATCCTCGGCCAATCGCTCGACATGGTGCTGGAGCGCGTAGATGCCTGCGGCGGCCAAGATGCCAGCTTGACGCATCGCGCCGCCGAACATCTGCTTGTACCGGCGGGCCAACCGCATCGTCTCACCGTCGCCAGCCAGCACCGCGCCGACCGGGCAGCCGAGTCCTTTGGAGAGATCGATCCAAACGGTATCGACCGAGCGGCACCAGGTCGCGGCCGGTAGACCAGTCGCCACGACAGCATTGAGCAGACGAGCACCATCCATGTGCACCTTGAGACCTAGCCGATGCGCGGTGGCGCACACCGCCTGCAGCGTCTCGATCGGCCAGATTTTCCCACCGCCCCGATTGTGGGTATTCTCGATGCAGACCAGCGTCGTCGGTGGCGTGTGAACGCCATCCCCGGGATCGGCTGCTGCTTCGACTTGCTCCGCAGTGAAGACACCGCGCACACCGTCGACGAGGTACGTCAGCACACCGCACACCAGTCCTGGTCCCCCGGCCTCCGACGTCACCGGATGGGCCGTTCGCTCGATGATGATCCGGTCACCTGGCTGAGTATGGACCTTGATTCCGACGAGGTTGCACATGGTTCCCGACGGGAGGAAGAGCGCTGCCTCCTTGCCGGTGAGTTCGGCCACCATTTCCTGCAAGCGATTGACCGAAGGATCTTCACCCAGCTGCTCGTCGCCGACCTCCGCCTCGGCCATTACCCGGCGCATCGCCGGAGTCGGTCGCGTCACGGTATCGCTGATGAGATCGATCATGGCCTGACGTCCCTTTCTCTAATCGGCTCGCTCGCCCGCCTGGATGGTGGGCGACATGGTCTGGCCAGGACTCCTGCGCACTGCCGCCGGCATCGATGGCGCCGGCGTGCTCCGATCCGGCAGCGGACACCGCTGCGAGGCGGCGCTTGCTCGCGCCTGACCACGTCTCCGTATACTACCGCGGATAGGCTGGGGGCGGGATGGGAGACGACGTCGTCATGGAAACGGCGGCCACCCGAGCAACGGCGTGGCGGCTCTTCGCCGGATCGCTCTTCAACGAGGGAGCGATCGGCTTCTTCTTTACGCTCTGGCCTCTTTACATCGCGTCGCTCGGCGCGTCACCAGCCGAAATCGGGTTGGTCATCGGTGCGTCCGGCGTCTTGCGCCTGCTTTTCCTGCTCCCCTCCAGCTGGCTCGTCGATCGGTTTTCGCTGCGGCTTCTGGTGGCTGGGATGCGCGCCGTCGCCGCGCTCGGCTTCATCCTCTGCGCACTCGTCCGCGAATGGTGGCAACTCTTCCCGGGACTGATCGCCATCAATGCTGGTGTCATCGCCTTTCCAGCACTGAGCACGCTCATCGCTGGTCTCGGCCGAGCGAGCGAGGAGCGCACCCGCTACTTCACGATGATCTACACCGTCGCTCCTTCGATCGCCACGATCCTGACTCCGGCCGCCGCTGGCTGGTTGGCGGAGCGCTGGGGACTGCGTGCAACGCTCGTCGCTGCCAGTCTCGCCACGGCTGCTGCCGCGGCCACCTTCGCGACCGTGCGTGTCCCCGAGCACGCGACTGCCTCGACAGCCGGTGGATCGTATCGAGAACTCCTGTATCGCCGCTCGATCCTTCTTTCAGCCGGGCTCATGGTGGCGACGATCGGCGGCATGATGCTCGGTTGGGTCCTCGCGCCGAACTACCTTCAGGAGGTCCATGGGGTCAGTCTCGAACGGATCGGCTGGCTCGGTTCGATCGCTGCCTGCGGGAGCACGCTCTTGAGCATCGGTGTCCATCGCAACCGCTGGCTGCAAGACCCGTTCAATACGCTCCTGGTGGCGACGGGAGCGGTGGCAGCAGGCTTTGCGCTCATCCTGCTCGGGCGCGATTTCGGCGTCTTTGTCGTCGCCTACCTCCTGCGTGGAGGGTTTCTGGTCGCTTGGTCGGCATTTTATTCGGTCTTCGGAATCATCACACCGGAGCACTTGCGCTCGCGCGTGTTCGCGCTGGCTGAGATCCTCGGCGGCCTCGGCACGACGGTCGCCCCGTTCCTCGCTGGGTTCCTCTACGAACTCGATCCACGCTTGCCGCTCGCGGCCGGCCTGGTCTGCAGCCTCGCGCTCCTCTTCGCAACGAGGGCAGTGCGCCGTGCCGCTCTGACGCCGAGCACGACCATGCTTTCTGCTGGCTGACCGACGGATGCCCAGGATCCTGCGCCGTCCCCGTTCTCCAACCGAACGCCACCAGCGAGCCGCCGAGTGGGCCCGCTGGTTCACTGGCGACAGCAGCATCGCCGCTTATCGGCGAGAACTCGCGCAGCTGACTGGACTCGGTGCCGATCTCGCCTGGGAACTCGTCAGCGATCTGGCACCGCTCCTGCTCGAGCGCGTTCCGGCGAAGTTGGGCGCCCAAGTCCTCTTGGCCACCGTCACGCTCGCAGCAGCACAGCCCAAGCCGCGAGAGGCCGGCTGGGCGCTGCTGGCGACCGTCACCGAAGAACTCACCCCAGCGCATGCCCGTACCGTGCTCGAAACACTGGCCTTGGGCTGGCAGGCGAGCTCCACCGCGCTCACGAGCACGCAGCGCCGTCAGGCGATCGAGCGTGAACTCCGACGCGTGATCCGTCGACTCGCTGCCAGTGGCCCCGCTGGCCTCGATGCGCTCGTTGCGGTCGTCGCTGTCCTGGGCATCTCGGAGGGAGACGACAGCGCTATACTGGAGAGCATCGAGGGGCCTCACCGGGAGCAGGGCCAGGAGGGAGCGGCCCAGCCACCGCAGCCCGGGACAGGGAAGGCGGAGGACGAACGATGAGCGCGCAGGTTTGGCTCGGTCTCGTGTTCCTCGTGCTCATCGTGATCTGGATCGTCGAACTCGTCTGGATCGCTCGTTCGGCGGAAAGCTGGGGACACGATGCGCTGACGATGGTCTCGGGGGCTGCGATCTTTTTCGTTCTGGCAGCACCGGTCGCGCTCCTCGCCCCGGGGCTCGTTCAGCGAGTCGCTGCTGTTTGGGAGGCACTGGTTCGTCCGCTCGGGACGCGAGCGCGCCAGCGACGCCAGAACACTCCACGCCTCGTGATGCCGGGGAAAACGGTGCTCCTCGAACAAGAACGTATCCGGATCGGTCGTTACCAGAACAACGACATCGTGATCGATCACCCGACGGTTTCGGCGTATCATGCTGAACTCGTCCGGCGTCCGGACGGCCGATACGAACTCCACGATCGCGAGAGCCGGAACGGCACCAGGATCAACGGCACTCCCGTCCGGCAGGCGATCCTGCGGGACGGCGATCAGATCACGCTCGGCGCGATCACGGTCCATTACCTGGAGGGATCGAAGACGGTGGAAGCGCTCAATCGCGGCGGTGTGCCCCTGCGACGGCGTTGAGCAAAACGATACCGCCCGGCGAGGGCAACCGGGCGGTACTCTCTTCAGTGTGAACTGGCGATCAGTAGCCGGACGAGACCGTGCGGCGTGCGCGGAAGCAGTCGGAGCAATAGACAGGTCGATCCTGCCGGGGCAGGAAGGGAACCATCGTCTCGCGACCACAGTCGCTGCAGATCGCCGGGTACATCGGCCGATCCTGGCGCGCCTCACGCGGCTCGCGGCTGCGGTAGGCTGGGGCGTCTCCGCGCCCGGAGCGCCTGGCCCGGGCAGCCTGGCGGCACGTCGGGCAGCGGGAGGGCTCGTTGGTGAAACCCTTGTCCGCGTAGAACTGCTGCTCGCCAGCCGTGAAGACGAATTGGGTGCCGCAGTCGCGGCAAGTCAGGACCTTGTCTGTGAACCCGAAACTCATCTCGTGGGTCTCCTTAGGACTTCTTGTGGGTACGGAGCATGATCCCCGCCCCACTGGACTCGACTCACTCTAGCCTTGGGGGTTCGCCGCCGAGATGAGTCCGGGGAGACAGGCCCTCGCTGTCGCCTCGACCACGCGCGCGGTACCCTCGGCTATTACATTCACTATAACACACCGAGCACTCCCCCGCAAGAGGAAAATCCTGGCACCGGTAGCGCACACAGCCCGCTCGATGCGCCGAAGACGCTCTCGCACAAACGAGGACACTCAGCCACCGACGCCTGCAAAAGGGCCGAGTCCGCACTGTGCGGCCGATCCGCCGGCTGGGCGAGGCCAGGCTGTTCGGGAGCCAGGATCGCGCAAACGAAAGAGCCGGTACCCCCAAACGGGGTACCGGCTCGGACTCGCTAGCGCGCGTAATCGATCGCGCGTGTCTCGCGGATGACCGTGACCTTGATCTGTCCGGGATAGTCCAGCGTGTCCTGGATCTTCTTGACGACATCGCGGGCCAGCCGCAACGCGCCATAGTCATCGATCTGGTCCGGCTTGACCAGGATGCGAACCTCGCGCCCTGCCTGGATCGCGTAGGCCTTTTGCACACCAGGGAAGGAGGTCGCCACGCTCTCCAGCGCCTCCAGCCGCTTGATGTAGGCTTCGAGCATCTCGCGCCGTGCCCCCGGCCGAGCCCCGCTGATTGCATCCGCCGCGGCAACGATGAACGCCTCGACGGTCCGCGGCTCTTCTTCACCGTGATGCGCCGCGATCGCATGGACGATCTTGGCCGAGCGGCCGAGACGCCGAGCGATATCGGCACCGATCAGCGCGTGCGGTCCCTCGACTTCGTGATCGACCGCCTTGCCGATATCGTGGAGAAGTCCCGCAGTCTTGGCCACATTGACATCGGCCCCGAGTTCAGCTGCCAACGCTCCAGCGATCAACGCGACCTCGATCGAATGCTGGAGCACGTTCTGGCCATAACTCGTGCGGAAGCGGAGCCGACCCAGCAAGCGGATGAGATCCGGATGCAGCCCTTGGACTCCCGCCTCCAGCGCAGCCCGCTCTCCCTCTTCCCAGATGATCTGCTCGACTTCTTGACGCGTCTTCTCGACGACTTCTTCGATCCGCGCCGGGTGGATTCGGCCGTCCTGGATCAACTTCAGGAGCGCACGCCGGGCGATCTCCCGGCGGACCGGATCGAACGACGAAAGCGTCACCGCTTCCGGCGTATCGTCGACGATGAGGTCGACGCCCGTCGCTTGCTCCAATGCGCGGATGTTGCGCCCTTCCCGGCCGATGATGCGTCCTTTCATGTCGTCGCTCGGCAACGGGACAACGGTCACCGTCGCTTCCGCGACATACTCGGAGGCGATTCGCTGAATCGCCGTTGCCAGAATCATGCGGGCACGCTGGTGCGCCTCCTCGCGAACCTGCTGCTCGAGTTCACGAACCTGGCGATTGAGGATTTCGCGCGCCTCTTCGATCGCTTGCTGGATGACCAGTTGGCGCGCTTCCTCCAGCGACAGCTGCGCCACCCGCTGCAGCTCCGCGTGTCGCTCTTGCTCGAGCCGAGCGACGTCTTGCAAGCGCTCCTCGATTTCCTTCTCCTGAGCCTGGATCTTGCGTTCCCGCTTCTCCAGATTCTCCAGACGCCGGTCGAGCTGCTCTTCCTTGGCCTGCAGTCGCCGCTCCAAGCGCTCGACCTGCTGGCGCCGCTGCTGGTACTCCTGCTCGAGCTCTTCCCGCAACTTGAGGGCCGCATCCTTGGCTTCCAACAGGATTTCGCGCTGCCGTGCCTCGGCCTCCTCGAGGAGTCGCCGCACCTCGTCTCCCGTCGCTCGCAGGCGCGAGCGCGCTGCCCGCTGCAAGTACAGATACATTCCGACTGCCGCAGCGATCGCTGCCACGATCGCCGCAGCGACCACCAATACGATCTCCATCGCTGCGCCTCTCCTCGATGCATCGTTTGGTAATGTACGAGGTCGTCACGCGGATCGGCGGACGACCGTCGAGTGGGGGACTGCCCGCTTGTAAGGATACCCCGCTCCGTGAATCCCCGCCAAACCGCAACGTCACCGGGATACCCGGGCTTCGTCACGGCACGAACGACCGAGAGACGCACCCCAGCGGTCTGCGCTCGCCCAATCAGCGAAACGCTCGCTTGACATGGAACGCCCCCACGACCAGACTTCTTGGTGTCATCGCGATTCGGCAATGACGAGGAGGAGACAGACCATGGCCGAACAGCGAGAAGAGAGGTGGCTGACTCTCGCCATGCAGCGGCGCCGTTTTCTCCGGCTCACCGCCCTCGGGGCAGGAATCGCCGGCCTGGGTCTCCTGACGGCCTGCGCACGCCAGGAGGCGACACCGACTCCGGCGCCAGCCGCGACGCCACCCGGACCGGCCCCGGCGCAGACGCCAGCTGCTGCCGCCTCCCCGGCACCAGCCGGCAGCGGCACCTTCGTCATCGCACGTCTCACCGATACGATCACGCTCGACCCCTCGCGCCAGTACGAGCTCACCTCACCGATCGTCATGGGCGCGTGTTACGAGCGCTTGGTCACCATCCAGCCACCGGACATCCGCACTGTCCAGTTCCAGCTGGCCGAGAAGGTCGATATCAGCCAGGACGTCACGACCTATACCTTCACCCTGCGCGCAGGTCCCCGCTTCGCGTCCGGGAATCCCGTGACATCGGCCGACGTCGTCTTCAGCTTCAACCGGTTGCGCGAGCTGAAGGACAACCCCTCCTGGCTGGCTGACATCATCCAGACTATGGAAACGCCCGACGAGCGCACCGTCCGCATCACCTTGACCGAACCCAACGCCGCTTTCTTGGCTATGCTCGTCTCGCCGAACTTCTCCGTCCTCGACTCCCAGGTCGTCAAGCAGCAGGGCGGAACGGACCAGCCGGGAGCGGACAAGACCGACAAGGCCACCGAATGGCTCAACCAGAACTCGGCTGGCTCCGGTCCCTTCGTCCTCAAGGGCTGGGTCAAAGAACAAGAGATCGTCATGGAGCGCAACCCCAACTACTGGGGTTCACCAGCTCCGCTCGAGCGCGTCATCATCCGGCACATCCCCGATCCCACCGCCCAGCGACAGTTGCTCGAGCGCGGCGACGTTGACGCTGCCCACAATCTGGACGCTGACCTCATTGCCGAGGTCGAGCGCGCGGGAACTGCCCAGATCGTACGCGGTGACACCCTCGACACCGAATACTTCGCCATGCACACCAGTCCGGCGGTCGGCAAGGAGCTGGCCGATCGGCGCGTGCGGCAAGCGATCGCCTACGCCATCGACTACGACGGGATCATCCAGCAACTCCTGCGCGGTGCAGCGGTCCGCCCGCCCTCGGTGATCCCCAGTGGTCTCCTGGGAGTGGCGGAAGCCGAGGACGCTCGCTATCGGACCGACCCCGAGCGGGCCAAGCAGCTCCTCGCCGAAGCTGGCTTGGCCAACGGCTTCGAGCTCACGCTCACCTTCAGCAGTGGTGGGACCGAGGTCGGTGGCGTGTCCTCCGAAGTCCTCGCTAGCAAGATCGCCGATGACTTGCGCAAGGTCGGGATCCGCGTCACGCTCGACCCCCGTGCACCGGACGTGCGCTTGGCGGATTACCGAGCCGGCAAGCTGCAATGCACGATCTCCGGCTGGACTCCGGACTTCCTCGACCCGCACGGCTGGGCCATCCCCTTCGGTGTCCCGGGCGAGGCAGCAGCCAAGCGCGTGGCTTACGACAATCCGCAAGTCGCCGATCTGTTCCAGCGCGCCGCCAAGACGGCGGACCCGCAAGAACGCGCTCGCCTCTATGCCGAGGGACAGCGGCTCCTCAACCAGGACGCGCCCTTCCTGTGCCTCTACCAACCCAAGGCCCAGATCGCGGTCGGGAAGAACGTGCAGGGATACGTGTTCGATCCGGTCATCGGGGTCGATCTGAGCAAGGTCCGCAAGAGCTAGGATCGGCACCCTTCAGCCGCCCGAGGAGCCTGGACCATGTTCGGCCGTTTCGTCCTGCGCCGCCTGCTCGTCACGATGCCGCTCCTCGTCGGGGTGACTCTGGTCACCTTCGCGGTCTCCCACCTGATCCCCGCCGATCCGCTCATGGCGATCCTGCCGGAGCGCGCCGCCAACGATCCGCAGACGGTGCAGATGTACCGGGAGCGATGGGGGCTCGACCGCTCGCTCCCGGAGCAGTATCTCTTCTACCTGCGCAATCTCCTGCGCGGCGATCTCGGTGAGTCGTACACCTCGCGTCGTCCCGTCGTGCAGGACCTGCGCGAGCGCTTTCCCGCGACGGTCGAACTGGCACTAGCCGCGATGCTCTACGCCGTCACGCTCGGGCTGACCTTGGGGGTGCTCTCGGCTATCTGGTACGAGCGCTGGATCGACCACGTGGCCAGGCTCGTCGCCTTGGTCGGCGTCTCCCTGCCGGTCTTCTGGCTGGGACTCTTGGCTCTGCAACTCTTTTATGCCAATCTTCGCTTGTTACCGGGTCCGGGGCGGATCGATCCGCGCCTCACCGCTCCGCCCTTCCGAACCGGCTTCTACACCATCGATAGCCTCTTGGCTGGTGATTGGTCCCTCTTTCTCAACGTGCTCTCCCATCTCGTGCTTCCCGGCATGGTGCTGGGCAGTTATGCGATGGGCATCATCGCGCGGATGACCCGGTCGGCGCTTCTCGATGTGCTCGGTGCTGATTACATCCGCACTGCCCGCGCCAAGGGATTAGCCGAACGGCGGGTCATTCTCGTCCACGCATTGCGTAACGCGCTCATCCCAACCGTCACGGTGATCGGACTGACCTTCGGGAGTTTGCTCGCTGGTGCCGTGCTGACCGAGACCATCTTCGCCTGGCCCGGCATCGGCCGCTACGCGGTCGATGCCGCGATGAAACTCGATCTTCCGGCCGTCCTGGGCGTGACGTTGCTCATCGCTGTGGTCTACGTCGTCGTCAACTTCCTGACCGATGTGCTCTACGGCATGCTCGATCCGCGGATCCGCGTCAGTTGAGGAGCGACCGCATGGTGACGACCGCCCGACCAGCCGAGCGCTTGGGAACGTCCCGCAGCTGGTCGGACCGACCTGGTTTGCGCATCCTCCGGGCGCTGCTGCGGCGCCCTAGTGCCGCGGTGGGGTTGGTGATCTTGCTCTTCTGGATCATCGTCGCATTCGCCGTCACGTTCGTGATTCCCTTCGACCCACTGGTGACCGATGTCAGTGCCCGTCTCCAACCACCCAGCGCCGCGCACTGGTTCGGCACCGATGACCTCGGACGAGACATCTTCCGGCGAACGCTCTACGGGGCACGGATCTCGCTCCCGGCTGGTTTCCTCACGGTCGCTGGTGCCTTGCTGATCGGCTCGGTCATCGGCGCGGTCGCCGGCTATGCCGGGGGCTGGGTCGACGTCATCCTCATGCGCATTGCAGACATGGTCCTGGCATTCCCTTCCATCGTGCTAGCGATGGCGATCGCCGCGGCGCTCGGACCAGGACTCAAGAACGCGCTCATCGCGATCGTCGTCGTCCTCTGGCCGGAATACGCACGCTTGATGCGCGCGCAGGTGCTCGCCATCAAGACACAGGAGTTCGTCACCGCAGCTGAGTCGCTCGGGGTCAGCCGACTCCGTCTCCTGCTCGTCCACATCTTGCCCAACACCCAGGCACCACTCGTGGTCAAGGCCACGCTCGACGTCGGCGCAGCCATCGTGCTCACCGCGGGGCTCTCCTTCATCGGACTCGGCGCCGTTCCTCCCGCACCCGAGTGGGGCGCGATGATCCGGGAGGGACAGCGCCGCTTCAGCCAATGGTGGATGGCGACTTTCCCCGGCTTGGCGATCTTCAGCGTCGTCATGGCGCTCAACTTCCTCGGTGATGGCCTGCGCGACGCACTCGATCCGCGGCGTCGCGGTCGGTAAACTGGTCGAGGGAAAGCGGGAAGGGAGCGGCCCGATGCGGAAACGGCGCACACTGCGTGGACTCGCGCGATGGCTCGTTTGGGGGTTGATCGGCGCTGCCGTCTATGACCAGCTGCGCCGCCCATCCCAGGAACGGACCTGGACGGGCCGGATCGGGCCGATCCCCTACGACTTCCGGCCTCCCTCGCTGGAACGGATGCGCGCGAGCTTCTGGAACCCCGAGGACGCGCGCCTATTCACCCCGATGCCCTGGGGCATCGGCTGGACGGTGAACCTCGCTGTTCTGGGCGAGCAGCTTCGTCCAGCACTCGAGCGACTGCGAACTCGAGTCAGGCGCGCCGCGTCCCGAGGATGAGCTGCCAGAGTGCAGCGATCATCAGGACCACGCCGGTCCCCAGTAGGATGGCCGTGATCCCGAAGAGATCAGCCAACGCGCCAGCACCGAACACTGGCAAGAAGGCGACGCTGTTCGAAACCGTGAAGAAGACCGCCAAAACACGCCCACGCGCATATTCCGGCGCCTCGGACTGCAGGAGCGCTTGCGCCGGCGCCCGGACCAGCCCATCGGCCAGCCCGAGCAGTGCCGCGAGCACGATGGCAGCGGCGAGCGCCATCGCCTTCTCTGGGAAGAGATCCGGCACGACGGCGAGCGCCGCCAGGAGCAGACCACCGATCAGCAGCGCGAGGTCAGCTGTCCGCTCGGCACTGACCCGGCGTGTCACCACATCGACCACCAGGGTACCAAGGACGACACCGAGGCCAGCCGGTATGACGAGATAGGCGATGTCTTCCTTGGCCAACCCGAGGACGCGGGTCACATACCCCGGCCCGAGCGCCGCGATCACGAGATAGGTCGCGGTGGCGACCGCGAGGTAGGCGATCGCCTTGCGCAGCAGGCGACGCCCCGCCGAAAGGCGCACTCCCTCGACCATGTCACGCCAGACGCCCGCGAGCAGCGCCCGGAAGCCGATCGCACGACTGACCTTGTGACCATGCGTGCGCGGCAGCGCGACGCTGAGGACCGCGCTCAGCACGAAGAATAGAATCGTCGCCGCGAGCACTGCTCGGACGCCGACGAGCTTGATGACCAGCGGGCCAACCACCGCAAATCCAGCGAGTTGGGACACGGTGAAGGTGAGATTGAACAGGGCATTGGCACGCACCAGCTGCCCAGCGGGAACGACACCCGGCAAGAGCGACCAGAGCGCAGGACCGAAAAACTGCCCCACTGTCCCCGAGGCGAAGGCCAGGAGGTAGATCACGGAGAGCGCGGCGAGCGGGCTCCAGCGCGCCTCGACGAAGAGCAGCCCAACCACCGCGAGCGCGCGCAGGAGATTGGTCACGATCAAGAGCGTCCGACGATCGAACCGATCAGCGGCCACGCCGGACAAAGGGCTGACGAGCACCGCCGGTACCGAAAAACTGAGCACTGCCAAGCCAACGGCGGTATTCGCCGGCAGAGCCGAGCCTGCACGCTCGATCACGCCCTGGACGAGCACGAGTAACGCAAAGTTGACCGCGTTCTGGGACGTCTGGGAGAGCGTCTGGACGAGCCAGAGAACGAGGAATGGTCGCTGCCGGAGCAACACTCCCGGCCGGGCCGTCAGCTCTTCCGGTCGTGGTTCGATCGTCTCGATACTACCCATCAGTCGGCCGAGGCGGGAGCACGAGCGGTGGCTTCTCCGAGCGGGAAACGAACGCCTTGAGTCGTCGCCGGAACTCGTGCCGCGGGAGCATGATGCGCCGACCACACCCGAGGCAGCGGAGACCGATGTCAGCTCCCACCCGGACGACCACCCAATCGGTCGCCCCACACGGGTGCGGTTTCCGCAAGCGAACGACATCGTCGACGCGGATATCGAGCGTCATGCTCGCCTCCCACGAGCGAGTATACCGACTATCTCGGGTCGGACATCCGGTGCTAGACTGCGCTGCGGTGGGAGGGAAGCGCGTGTTGATCCGGTTCCTCCTGGCTGTCGGATGGCTCATCGCGGTACCGCTCGCCTGGGCCGCAGCGATCTGGTTGATCGTCGCGCGCAATGTGGGCACGATCTCCGACTTCTGGGCACCCATTCGCCTGCTCACGGCGGCCGCTTTTCTGGCGGCGCCAGCCCTCACCTTCCTGCCGCTCGAACGCGTGACGCGCGTTCCCTTCTTGAGCATCGAGGCGATCGCGGGATGGTCGACGACGCTCTTCGTCTGGACCTTCGTCGATCCGTCTCGACTCCGTAGTCCACTTGCGATCTTGATCCTGCTCCTCCCGCTCCTCGTCGCCGTCTCGACGCTCTTCACAGTGCTGAGTGCCGCGCTCGAACATCGCTGGGCAACGCGGTCCGGAAAAGAGATCGATCCCCTGCGCGCCCGGCGACGAGGCTATGTCCTGGGGCTCTTCGTCGTCGGCTGTCTGCTTTTGCATTCTCTGGAGGCGCTGACGCTCATCAATGCCGGTATGCTCGGCGTGATCGCTCTCCTGGCCGAAGTGATGGCCATGACCTGGTTCGCACCGGTTCGAGAAACGGGGGCACGACACAGTGGCGCGATTGGGCATCGACGTCGGTGGCACGAATACCGACGCGGTCCTTTTGGACCGCGGTGAGGTCCTCGCCTGGGCCAAGGAACCGACGACACCGGACGTGAGCACCGGCATCTTGCGCGTGGTACGCGATGTCCTGGCGCAGGCTCGGATCGCCCCGGACGAGATCCGCGCCGTGATGCTCGGGACAACCCACTTCACTAATGCCGTCGTGCAGCGGCAGGAACTCGCTCGCATCGCCGTGCTCCGCCTCGGGCTTCCAGCGACCGCATCCATCCCACCACTCGAGGATTGGCCCGATGATCTCCGCGATGCCGTCGCGGGATTCGTCGCGCTCCTTCCCGGCGGACACCAGTTCGATGGCCGCGAGATCAGTCCGCTGGATCACTCGGCACTGAACCAGGTCTGCGAACGGATCGCCGAACTGGGAATCAGTTCCGCGGCGGTCACCGCCGTCTTCTCGCCAGCAACATCTGCCCACGAGGATGCGGTGGCCGACTTGCTCGCCAGCCGAGTGCCAGGACTCCGCATCACCCGCTCCCGCGAGATCGGGCGCCTCGGACTTCTCGAACGCGAGAATGCCGCTGCCCTCAATGCCTGCCTGGTGCCACTCGCCGAGCGGACGATCCGGGCGTTCCAGGACGCACTCGCCGAACTCGGGCTGACGGCACCGCTCTACCTCAGCCAGAACGATGGCACGCTCATGACAGCCGATTTCGCCACACGCTATCCTGTCCTCACCTTCGCGTCGGGACCGACCAACTCGATGCGCGGCGCGGCTGTCCTCAGCGGTCTGCGCGATGCCATCGTTCTGGACGTCGGCGGGACGACGACCGATGGTGGTGCCCTGGTCAACGGCTTCCCTCGCGAGGCATCGTTCGCGGTCACGATCGGTGGCGTCCGCACCAACTTTCGCATGCCGGACGTCGTGTCGATCGGGCTGGGCGGGGGTAGTCTCGTCGCGCCGGACGGGCGGAGCGTCGGTCCGCGCAGCGTCGGATTCCGGCTGATGCAGGAAGCCCGCATCTTCGGTGGCAACACGCTCACCGCCAGCGATATCGCGGTCGCTGCCGGACGAGCGCGCTTCGGTGATCCGACGCGCGTTGCCGATCTCTCTCCTGTGCTCGTCCAACGAGCTCTCACGATCATCGACCAGCGCCTCGCCGAACTTGTCGATAGCCTCAAGACCTCGGCCGGGCCGGTTCCCGTCATCGTCGTCGGGGGTGGAAGCGTCCTCGTACCGGGCCAACTCGAAGGAGCGAGCGAGGTGATCCGGCCACCCTACGCGGCAGTCGCCAACGCGATCGGGGCAGCGATCGCCCAGGTGAGCGGCGAAGTCGACCGGATCGTCTCGCTGGAGGGGCAGACGCGGGAGAGCGCATTGGCCGCAGCACGAGCGGACGCCTGCCGAGCAGCCATCACCGCTGGTGCCGATCCAGCTACCGTGAGCGTGGTGGAGGTCGAAGAAGTACCCATTGCGTATCTGCCCTCGAACGCCGTCCGGATCCGCATCAAAGCAGTCGGGGATCTCCGAGGAGGCTGAGGTGATGTGGGAGTTGGACGAGGAGAAGCTGGAGGCCATCACCATCGGGGCAGGCATCTTAGGTACCGGCGGAGGCGGCAATCCCTATTACGGCAAGCTCTATGTCCGGCGCTTGCTGCGGGAAGGACGACGCGTCACCATCGTTTCTCCCGAAGACGTTCCAGACGATGCCTTGGTCGTCTCGGTCGGGGGAATGGGTGCACCGACGATCGGCATCGAGCGGATCCATCGCGGCGACGAACCACTGGCAGCCTTGCGCGCGCTGGAGGCGCACCTCGGCCGGCGCGCGACCCATCTCGTTCCGGGGGAGATCGGGGGAGCGAACGCGCTCCGGCCGATGGCCGTCGCGGCCCTCGCTGATCTGCCAGTGGTGGACGGTGACGGGATGGGACGCGCCTTCCCGGAACTCCAGATGGATACCTTCGCGATTTACGGAGTCCCCGCGACACCGGCGGCCTTGGCCGATATCTTTCACAACCTCGTCGTCTTTCCCTGGCTGCAGGACGCCGTGACGCTGGAACGCTACGCTCGGGCCGTCACCGTTCAGATGGGCGGGGCAGCCGGCTTCGCCTTTCCCGCCATGAGCGGGGCGGACCTGCGCCGGACCGTGATTCCCTACACGGTGACGTTGGCCCTTCGACTCGGGGAGGCAGTGCTCCGAGCCCGCCGCGAGCACCATGACCCGATCGCCGCAGCGCTCGCGGTCACCGGTGGGTGCGTCCTCTTCCGCGGCAAGGTGATCGACGTGGAGCGCCGGTTAGCCGCCGGGTTCGCCCGGGGGGTCGTTCGGCTCGAGGGGCTCGCCGAGGACCGTGGGAGCGAACTCCGCATCGATTTCCAGAACGAGAACTTGATCGCTCGCCGCGACGGTGAAGTCCTCGCGGTCGTCCCGGACCTCATCTGTCTCGTCGATCAGGAGACAGCCGAACCAGTCACGACCGAGGTGGTTCGCTACGGCCTGCGCGTCGTGGTCCTCGGTATCCCAGCACCAACACTGCTGCGGACACCGGAGGCACTCGCGGTGGTCGGGCCACAGGCCTTCGGCTATCGCGACGTCGTGTACCGTCCGTTACCGGGCCTCTACGGGGGAGACCGCATCGCGGCCGAGCGACGCGCTGATGCGCTCAGGAAACCGCGTTGACGAGCATCATGCGCAAGAGATAGATCAGCAACAGGGCGACGAGCGGCGAGAAATCGATGAAGCCGGTGCGGGGCATGACGCGGCGGATCGGTGCGATGATCGGCTCGGTGATCTGGAGCAGGATCTGGGAGATCGGCCAGCGAGCTCCTGGATCGAACCAGGAGAGGATCGCCCGAGCGATGATGGCGAACTGCATGACAGAGAGGAATGTGAGGAGCACGTTCAGAACCAGCGTCACAGTTTGGAATCCTCCAGTTCTCTCAACTTGCTCAAGCGTACTCCCCAGCGAGGCCAGCGTCAAATCGAGTCGTTTCGCGTAGAATAGCGCGGGTGTGCCGACGGAAGTGCTGTCCGATGAGCGGAAGGGAACAGCAGCCGACGATGGGGAAGGATGTTCTGGTTCTGACGTGGAAGTATTTCTCGGCGCGCGAGGAGATCGCGCGTTTTCTCGAAGAGCGCGGTTGCCGTTTCGTCGAGAAGGAGATTCGCTATCCGGTCGACGAGGAGCAGCTGTGCGAGTTGGTCCGTGACGTCGACGGCTTGGTCGTGGGACTCGAGCCGATCACGGCACGCGTCCTCGCCCACGCGAACCGGCTCAAGGTGATCAGCACGAGCGGCGTCGGCTTCGACAACATCGACGTTGCCGAGGCGACCCGGCGCGGCATCGTCGTCGCCAACTGCCACGGTGCCAACGAGCATTCGGTCGCCGAACTCGCCTTCGGGCTCATGCTCGCGCTGGCGCGTGGGATCCATCGCTCGGACCGACTGATGCGCGAGGGTCGCTGGGAGCCCTATTTCGGGGTAGAGTTGTGGGGAAAGACACTCGGCGTCATCGGTCTGGGTCGGGCTGGCCGCGCGGTCGCACTGCTCGGTCGCGGGTTCGGGATGCGCGTCCTTGCACACGATATCGTTTGGGATACCACGTTCGCCAATGCCCACGAGATCAGCTATGTCCCACTCGAGAAGCTCCTCCGCGAGTCGGACTTCGTCTCGCTCCATGTCCCGCTCACTCCGGATACCCGGTACCTGATCGACGAGCGAGCCCTCTCGCTCATGAAGCCGACCGCCTTCCTCATCAACCTGGCCCGCGGCCCGGTCGTCAAGCAATCGGCACTGGTCGAGGCTCTGCGCCGCGGTCAGATCGCTGGGGCCGGTCTGGACGTCTTCGAGGTCGAGCCGATTCGCGACAATCCGTTCGTCGAGTTCGAGAATGTCGTCATGACGCCGCACCTCGGCGGCTCGACCGAGGAGGCACGCGAGCGGACACTCTATCTCGCTTTGACGAACGTCTGCAACGTGTTGAACGGACGACCACCGCACCATCAGGTCAATACGGACGTTCGTATCGGCAACTGAGGAGGCAGGGATGCTGCGCGACGAGCAGAAATCGTTCTTGCTGCGGTTGCTGGAGGCCCCCAGCCCCTCCGGTTTCGAGGAAGCGGCAGCGCGCATCTGGCGCGAGGAAGCCAGTCGCTTCGCCGATGACGTCTGGGTCGATCACAACGGCAACAGCTACGCCCGCTTGAGGGCGGACACCCCGACCGTCCTCATCGAAGGCCATATCGACGAGATCGGACTCATGGTCACCCACATCGACGACCAGGGATTCCTCTGGTTCCGCGCCATCGGCGGCTGGGATGACCAGATCTTGACCGGGCAACGAGTCCGCATCCTCACCAGACAAGGCCCGATCCTCGGCGTCATCGGGCGCAAACCAGCGCACCTGCTGTCGGAGGAAGAAAAGGGGCGTGCAAGCCGAATCAAGGATCTGTGGATCGATATCGGTGCGCGCGATGGCAACGAGGCACGAGAAGTCGTCCGGGTCGGTGACCCGATCGTCATCGAGCAACCGCCCATCGAATTGCGGAACGGCCGGCTGGTGGCGCGTGGGCTGGACAACCGGATGGGTGCCTTCATCGCGCTGGAGGCGCTGCGGGCGCTCGCCGCTGAGCGCCCGCCCCTGGATGTCGTTGCGCTCGCTGCGACGCAGGAAGAGATCAGCTTCCTCGGTGCGCGGGCAGCCGCCTTTGGGCTGGAACCGATCGTGGCGATCGTCATCGACGTGACGCACGCGACCGATCATCCGGATGCCGACAAGCGGGGCGGCGGCGACGTCCGTATCGGCGGGGGTCCCGTCCTGGACCGCGGCTCGATGGTTCATCCACTCGTCTTCGAGCGCTTGTTGGCGGCAGCCGAAGCGGAAGGGATCACGGTCACGCTCTCCGCTGCTCCGACCCGGACCGGGACCGATGCGGATGCCATCGCGCCGGCGCGGGCCGGTATTCCTTGCGGGCTCGTCTCGGTTCCCAACCGCTACATGCACTCGCCGAACGAGTTAGTGAGCCTGGACGACCTCGACGCCGCGATCCGCCTCATCGCTCGCTTCGTCCGCGACCTCGGATCGAGCCCAGATTTCCGCCGGCAGTGAGCGCACTCAGGCCGGCGTCCAGAGCTCGACTTCCAGATCGTCGTAGTCGCGCGTGCGGGCTCCCTCGCCGAGTGGACCGTGCAAGCCACGCTCGATCGGGCGGTGGGCTCGCTGCAAGCGTTCGAGCACCGTTTCCCAGGCGGCACGCTCCGGCACGACGACCGCGAAGCGAACGAGGCCACGGCATCCTGGCGGTGCGGGATCAGCGCGACGGCTGTGCCAGATGTTGAGGCCAAGATGATGGTGATAGCCGCCGGCAGCGACGAAGAGCGCCCCGGGATAGGAGCGCTGGGTAACCTCGAACCCGAGCAGCTCGACGTAGAAGCGCTCGGCCAGTTCGAGGCTGGAAACCTGGAGGTGCACATGCCCGATCCGGGCCGTCGCTGGCATGTGTCGCCAGGAATCCGGGCTCGCCTCGAGCTCGCGCAGGAGGTCGCGCACGTCCAAGGGCACGGTCGTCATGGCCACGACCTCGCGCGGCGAGCGCGGCCACTGTTCGCGCGGCCGATCAGCATAGATCTCCAGCCCATTCCCTTCAGGATCGGAGAGGTAGAGGGCCTCACTCACACCATGATCGGACGCGCCAGCCAGTGGCCAGCGATATTCGACGAGATGCCGGAGAATGCGAGCCAACTCCACACGGGCAGGCAAGAGGACCGCTGCGTGGTAGAGACCAGGAGCACGCTCAGGTCGGGGTGGAGCCGCCGGATCCCATTCGAGGAGGAAATGCGGTATCGAGGAATCAGGCGGCAGAACAGCCAACAGGCGATCGCTCAGGGGCTGGACAGCATAGCCGAGCATGCCAGCATAGAAACGACTGACGAGTTCCGCGTCGGCGACGCGCAACGTCACCGGCCCGAGCCAGGTGCTCGCTGGCAAAACGAAATCCGACACTGTTGACTCCTTTCGCTCCATGATGCCGCCGGCAAGGATAGCAGCCCAGTGACCTGGCTCACGAGAGAGGACAATCCGCGATGATCCGGCGGCCAACCACGGAACGTGTGACGCCGGAGAGTTGGGCTCTACGCGTTACCTATTGGCAAAGCCTGGCAGCGTACCGCTGGGCGAGCCAGCTGGCCACTGGTGCGTCCGTGCTCGACATCGGTTGTGGAGAGGGATATGGGACAGCTGAACTGGCCCGAACTGCTCGGCTGGTCATCGGCCTCGACCTCGATCTCCCCACGCTCGAGCACGCACGTCGCCGGTATCCGGCCGCGAACCTCACCTGGGTTCGTGCCTCGGCTGAACGCCTCCCGTTCCGTGCCGCCTCGTTCCAGCTCATCTGCTGTTTCCAGGTTCTCGAGCACCTGCCGGATCCGGAACGCTTCCTCCGCGAGGCACGTCGCGTCCTCGTTCCTGGGGGGCGCCTGATCCTCACGACTCCCAATCGGCCAGCCGTTTTCAGTGGGCTGAACCCCCACCACGCCCGGGAATACGACGAAGCGAGCCTGCGAGCGCTGGTCACCAGCATCTTTCCGCGAGTCGACCTCCTGGGGGTGTTCCCGAGCACGCGGGTCCTCGCCTACCGCACAGCCAATCGCCGACTCGTCGAGCGCATTCTTCGCCTCGATCGGTTCGGGTTGCACCGGCATCTACCGACCGAACTCCGCGCGTTCCTGCACGCAGTCGGTACGCTCGCCGTCCGCCATTGGCTCAACCAGCGCCAGCGCGAAGTCGTCACCAGCATCGGCATCGACGACTTCCGCATCGCAGCAGGTGATCTGGCACAAGCGATCGATCTCGTCGCGATCGCACGTGACGAGAGGGACGAGTGACCGTTCGGCAATCTCGACCTTCCCTCTTGACGAACGGGCACTTCAGGACTGACAATGAGACCGAGCGATTCGCACGACGCAGAACCGTCGGCAGAAGGGAACAGCAGTCGGGAAGGGGTTCGGTGATGGTACTCACTCGAATGGTCGGGGCACGTGTCCGTCGCAAGGAAGACCCGCGGCTCATCACCGGCTCGTCACAATACGTCGATGATCTTCAGCTCGGGGGGATGCTGTACGCGGCGTTCGTCCGCAGTGCGTATCCGCACGCGATCATCAAGCGGATCGACCCTTCGCCCGCCTTGGCTCTGCCCGGCGTGGTCGCGGTGATCACGCACAAGGAACTGGAGCAGTGGCTGAAGGGAGCAGTCCAGTTGGGCGCGGGCGAGGGGGAAGCTGAAGCACCGGCCCAGCAAGAGGATCAGGCTGGTCCACCGCAGCACGAGCTCCTGGCGATCGACCGCGTGCGCTACGTCGGACAGCCGATCGCCGTCGTGCTGGCAACCGAACGGTATCGCGCCTATGACGCGGCTGCTGCCGTCGAGATCGAGTACGAGCCACTGCCCGCGGTCGTCGATCCTGAAGAGACGATGAAGGAAGGCGCGCCCCAACTCCACGCGACGCTGAAGAACAATATCGCGCTGCACACCAGTCACCAGCATGGGGATATCGAGAAGGCGTTCGCTGAGGCCGACGTCATCGTCAAGCAGCGTTTTTACCAGCAACGCCTCGTCTCGGTTCCGATGGAGCCACGCGCAGTGGTTGCTGCCCCTGATCCGCTGACACGCGGTGTCACCGTCTGGTCATCGACGCAAGCCCCACACAATAACCGGAACTCGCTCGCCCAAGCGCTCGGCTTGAGCCATGGGCAGGTGCGCGTCATCGCTCCAGAGGTCGGTGGGGGCTTCGGTGCCAAGATCGGTGCCTATCCGGAAGACATCATCCTGGCTGCGCTGGCCCTGCACCTGCACCGACCGGTCAAGTGGTACGAGACGCGCTCCGAGCATTTCATGGCGACGAACCAGGGGCGCGGGCAGGTCGCCTACTACGAACTAGCCGCAACGAAGGAGGGGCGCATCCTCGGCTTGCGGGCCAAAGTGATCCAGGATCTCGGGGCCTACCCCAAGCTCCTGCTCCTGGCAGGACTGACTGCCATGATGTCCGTCGGGGTCTACGATATTCCTAATCTCTCGATCGAGACCTACAGCGTGCTCACCAACACCACTCCGGTCGGTGCCTACCGCGGCGCTGGTCGACCCGAGGCGGCCTACTACATCGAACGGATGATGGACCTCTTGGCCCGCAAGCTCGGCAAGGATCCCGCTGAGGTCCGGCGCCTGAACTACATCCCGCCCGAGAAGTTCCCTTGCCAAACGCCGGCGGGTGCACGCTACGATTCGGCCGAATACGAGAAGAACCTGAACAAGGCGCTGGAGATTTCCCGCTACCACGAGTGGCGACAGAAGCAACAGGAACTCCGCCAACAGGGCCGTTTCATCGGCATCGGATTGGTCACCTATACCGAGATCTGTGGCTTCGGCCCCTACGAGAGCGCCTCGATCCGCGTCGAGCCGACCGGTGCAGTGATCGCCTACACCGGTACCTCGCCGCACGGTCAGGGGCTGGAGACAGCACTGGCCCAGATCATCGCCGACGAGATCGGTGCCGACTTCGACCAGATCGTCGTTCTCCACGGCGATACGCAGAGTGTCCCCGAAGGCGTGGGAACGATGGGCAGCCGCAGCTTGGCGGTCGGCGGTGGGGCGATGCTTCTGGCCGCTCAGCGGATTCGCGAGAAGGCGCTCCGCATCGCGGCTCATCTCCTGGAGGCGGCCGTCGAGGATGTCGAGTACGCGGATGGGAAGTACCGCGTCAAGGGCGCTCCCGACCGTGCCGTCACGTTGGCCGAGATCGCACGAGCAGCCTATAGCCCCGGTTTGCCACCGGATATCGAACCGGGCTTGGTCGTGACGGACTACTACGCGCCGTCGGGTGTGCTGTTCCCCTTCGGGACGCATGTGGCAGTGGTCGAAGTCTTCCCCGAGACAGGCGAGGTCAAGATTCTCGAGTACTACTCGGTCGATGACTGTGGCCCTCGCATCAACCCGCTCCTCGTCGAGGGCCAGGTGCACGGTGGCTTGGCCCAGGGGATCGCCCAGGCCCTCTGGGAAGAGGTCCGCTACGACGAGAACGGCCAGCTCCTCACCGGCACGCTCATGGACTACGCCATGCCCAAGGCGGCGATGTTGCTTTCCTTTACGACCGACCACACCGAGACGCCAACTCCGCTCAACCCGCTCGGTGCCAAGGGGATCGGTGAAGCAGCGACGATCGGTTCCACCCCGACCATCGCCAACGCGGTCATGGACGCCCTGGCTCCCTTGGGAATCGAGCACCTCGACATCCCGCTCACCCCGCAGAAGATCTGGCAAGCGATCCAACGGGCCAAGCAAGCCTGACCGATCAACGCGATGACCAACCGGCAGCACCCACCGGTGGGTGCTGCCGGTCTTGCTTTTCCCCGCCAGAACCGCGACGACGTGCCGCCACGCGGCAGTTCAAGCCGAGAGGTCAGCGACGAGGATTTCGAGGTCAGGGAAGGCCAACGGAGCGATGCGCTCGTCACGCGCCAGGCAGTCGACACAGCGGTAGCGCCCCGCTCCGGAATCCGGGTCGCGGAAGACGAGCAGGCGATCGTTCTGGAGGTCGAGGATCCAGTACTCAGCGAGCCCTGCCCGCGCGTACAGCGGCGCCTTGACCTCGCGGTCGTAAGCCAAGGAGGCATCCGCGACCTCGATGAGCAAGAGCACGTCGTCCGGTCCGGCATCGACGGAGGCATAGTAGTCCGCCCGGGGACGCAGGAGCAGGAGATCCGGCTGTGGCTCGGAAAACTGACTCAGCCGCACTGGTCCCTGGATACGGACGATCGCGCGCCCTCCCAATCGGCCCGCGAGAAGCGCCGTCATCTTGTCGAGACAGGCCTGGTGTCGCCGACCGATCGGGCTCATCTCGACGATTTCTCCTTCGATCAACTCGACTCGGTCATCCTCAGCGAGAATCCCCGCCTCGGCCATGCGGTGGTAGTCATCGACAGTGAAGCGGTGTCGTACGACGATCTCTCGGGCCATCTCGCGTCCCTGTCTCTGGACAATCGTTCGCGAACTCGACTGTAACACAGCTGGAAGCACCGCGGGGGAGTTTCCACTCCTGCCTGGCAACGGAGTCGGGCAAGGCCGGCTCGAGAAGAACGACAGGCACGTGCGTGCTCATCGATCGCTCAACCCCTCACCGGGGCGCTCGTACCGGATGGCGGCGAATTCCTCGCCCCGCCATACCTCCACCCGCGGTGCGCTCGTGCGGCTCACGATGCGTCCTCGCTTGACGCACCAGAGCGCGGGAGCGAGCATGCGGAGCGCATCACGGTCGGTTGCCGCATCGAAAATGACGAAATCGGCCGACTTACCGACTTCGAGGCCGTAGCGATCGAAGATCCCCAAAGCACGTGCGGCGTTGGTCGTCACCAGATCCCACACCAGCGGAATCTCCTCGTAGCCCGAGAGCTGCACGAGGTGCAAGCCCAACCAGGCGGCATGCAACATGTTCCCTGTCCCGAGCGGATACCAGGGATCCATCACCGAATCGTGCCCGAACGCGACGTTGATCCCGAACTGGAGCAGCTCTTTCACGCGCGTCAGTCCACGACGCTTGGGATAGGTATCGAAGCGCCCCTGCAAGATCGAGTTGTCCGGAGGGTTGGCGATGATGCTGAGTTCGGCACGCTTGAGCCAGCCGAAGAGCTTGAAGGCATAGGCGTTGTTGTACGAGCCCATGGCGGTCGTATGGCTGGCGACGACACGTCCCTGCATCCCGCGCCGGATCGTCTCCGCCGCCATCACCTCGACGAAGCGCGATTGGTCGTCGTCGGTCTCGTCACAGTGGGCATCCAGCGGCCGATCGTAGCGTTCAGCGAGGTCGAAGGCGATGCGCAGTGACTCGACGCCCATCTCCCGGGTCGTCTCGTAATGCGGGATGGCTCCCACCACGTCGCAGCCGAGCCGGAGTGCCTCCTCGAGAAGCTCGGCACCGCGCGGATAGGAGAGGATCCCCTCCTGCGGAAAGGCGACCAGCTGCAGATCGACGAGGTCGCGCACCTCCTCGCGCAGTTCGAGGAGCGCACGCAAACCGACGAAGTTGGGATCGCACACATCGACGTGGCTGCGGATCACCAGGGCTCCCTGGCTGGCATACCACTCGATCGTCCGGCGCGCCCGCTCCTTGACCGCCTCGATGGTGAGCTGAGGCTTGGTGAGGGCCCAGCGCTGAATCCCTTCGAGCAGCGTGCCGGACTCGTTGTGGCCAGCGAGCCCCTCGGTAAGCGCCGCATCGAGATGACAGTGCGGTTCGATGAGCGGTGGCGAGACGAGCCGCCCACCAGCATCGATCGTCTCCCGAGCCTCGCCCGCTAGGTTCGGCTCGATCGCAACGATCCGACCCTCGGCCACGGCGAGATCGACCACCCGCCCATCGCGCAAGCGCGCATTGCGGACCACGAGATCGTAGGCCATCACGCCCCCCTGCTTCGGCTGAACGACCGACTCGAAAAGCGATTCCCCCGCATCTCCACGACCACCCTGTCGCGCGAGCAGAGCAGGAAATCCTCGGCACGGAGAGAACCGAAAAAGCGCCGCGCTGTCAACTGCCGAAACGAGCACGCACCAGCCGGATCAAAGCGAGGAACTCCTCCACGCGGAAGAGTCGCATGAGGACGGCATAGCAGGCGGCACCAACCACGACGTTCGCCCCCACGACCAGCAAGCGCCAGGCGACCCCGCTCGCCTCGGGGGCCTGCCACTGGCTGGCAACGATCGCCAGACTGCCGACCACGAGCGCCATCAGTGTCGCCGCGAGCGCGCTCGCTCGCATCGTGTGCGCGACCGTGCCATCCCCCACCCGACCCAGCCAGCGCCGCAACACCCACCACATGACGAGCGTATGGGCCACGAATTGCGCCGTATTGCCCAAGACGAGCCCCAGCATGCCGAGCGAGCGCACGAGCGCCAGCGCGACGAGGAAATAGACCCCGACCGAGAGAACGCCGACGAGAACCGGTGTCTGCGTATTGCGACGGGCGTACGCGGCGAAGATCAGGATCTGGTCGAATGCGGCGAAGAGCGTGCCGGGAAGGTACCCGAGCAAGGCGATCCAGATCGCTCGGGCTCCCTCGAGATCGGTCGCCCCATGCAGGAAGAGAAGCGTGACGATCGGCCAGCCGAGCGCGGCCATCCCCAGCACGGTCGGAAAGATGAGGAGCGCCACGAACTTGAGTCCCAGTGCCAGCGTGCGTTGATAGGCATCCTCGTTCCCGCTCGCATGGTGTCGAGAGAGCGTCGGCAGCGCGGCCAGCGAGGTCGCCGCAGCGACCAGCCCGAGGATCATCTGATTGAGTGCTGTCGCATAACGCATCGCGCCCAAGGCATGCGGATCCACTCCCCAAGCCAGGTTCCGGTCGACCGTCAAAGCGACCGTGTTGGCGAAGAGGCCGAGAAAAATCGGCAGATAGAGCAGGAAGATTTGCCGGATGGCCGGATGCCAGAGCGACAAGTTCAACCGGGGCAAACAATCGCGCAGCCCCCACAGTTGCAGCGCTGCAAGTCCGAGCGCGCCGAGCAGCACGCCGACGACGAGGCTCGTCACCCCGAGCGAGTGCCCCAGCAGGAGCGCACAGGCGACGATCGCGGCGTTCCGCACACTCAAGGCCAGCGACGGTTGCGTGAAGCGCTGGAGCGCATAGAGCGCTCCCATGAGCACGGTCGAGAAGGCGAGGAGCAACACGGCCGGGACGATCAGGCGGACGAGCCGGATGGTCAGCTGGAACGTCTCGGCACCACGAGCCGCTTCCCCACCGCCGAGCGCGGTCATCCCCCACACGACCCAGGGAGCAGCCATCGCGACGAGGACGACCACAGCACCGACGACCACTGCCACCCAAACCAGCAGCGCACCGACGATGCGACGGAACTCCTCGAGCCGCTCCGACACAGCGTAGGCACTCAGGACCGGTACCAGAGCAGCTTGGAGCATTCCGCTGATGACCAGGTCGAACAGCATGGTGTGCACGTTGTCAGCGATGGTGAAGGCCGCGATCGCGTCCGTCGTGCCCCAAAAGTAGGAGGTGACTTGCTCGCGCACCAGGCCGAGCACGCGGCTGAGCACGACACCGATCATCAGGACACCAGCAGCGCGCGCCACCCGGGCGCGTTCCCCCTGCACGACCGTTTCGCTCGTCGGCGCGCCGCTCCTCACCATGGAGGGTTCGTCCAGTGTCACGGCACACGCTCCCTGCTCCTACCCGGGCCAGCACGAGTGTACCGAGTGGGGAACGGATCGCCGGACTGAGCGCAAGCTGACCGGGCGAGCTCCGCCAGTTGGCTCGTCTGGCTCACCGCTCCTCCGGAAAGCGATCGCTCCAACCCGGGGGCAGCCTGAGCGGGAGGAAATGCGCCGCGCAAGCAGCCGGACTCACCCAGTTTCCCCGCTCGTGCCGGCTCCTGCCTCCGGCTCGCAGCCGTAGGCCGCGAGAATGCGCCGGACGAGCGCGCTCGTCGAGCGTTCCGGGACCGAGGGGATCAGCACCACCTCACCACCCAACGCGCGCACGACCGGGGCCTCGGGAAGCGGTTGCTTGCCGGACGCAGCGTCTTCCTCCGTGGTCCCGTAGTCGCCGCCTTTGACGTAGACGTGAGGACGGACAAGCCGCACGACTTCCTCCGCCGTCTCGCCGGGGAAGATCGTGACGTAGTCCACACAGGCCAGTGCCGCCAGGAGCTCGGCCCGCTCCGCTTCCGGTACGAGCGGGCGAGCTCGTCCCTTGCGCCTGCGGGTCGAGACATCGTCGTTGACCGCAACGATCAGCACGTCGCCCAAACTGCGCGCGGCCTGGAGATACCGCACATGCCCGATGTGCAGGAGATCGAAATGGCCGTTGGTCAGCACGATCCGCTTCCCGGCCCGGTGCAGGTCTTCGCTCAGCTTCGGGAGAAACGGGAACGGGATGACCTGCCCCACTGCGCTACTCCTCGCTCGGTCACGAGGCGACGACACCTCGCTCCGCGCAACAAGAATGCCAAAGCCGTTTTACACCGGTGCCACAGTGCAGCGCCCGTACAAGAGAAGACTCGACCCGGAAAGGGACGCGCGATGGCTCGTTACGTCGCCTACCGATTGCTGCGCGCGCTGATCACGATCTGGATCGTGGTCACGCTGGTCTTCATCGGGCTCCGACTGTCCGGAGACCCAGCACAAGCCTTGCTCGGGCCAGAAGCTTCGAGCGAGGCAGTGGCCGCGTTGCGCGAAAAGCTCGGGCCACCTCCCGATCCCACGGACTCGTCCCTCGAGCTCGTCCGCTACGCCATCCG
>Ga0079992_134083_pt1 | contig 63842 bp, 61 predicted proteins | sample FaiFalFF_MnMetaG_3_FD_69197 | JGI IMG/M metagenome (GOLD analysis project Ga0079992, IMG submission 69197) | Freshwater microbial communities from Yellowstone National Park, Wyoming, USA - Fairy Falls B (FF_Mn_B) MetaG (SPADES assembly) (version 2) | ecosystem: Environmental > Aquatic >...
AAGACCACACTAGAGGATAGATTTGAACAACAAATGCCAGGTTATAGGAAAGCCCCACCAGCACTAAGACCCATAAGTGTTAATGGTAGGGCTCCAGTACATCCATTTAAGGTGTTCAAGGACAAGCTTATAGAAACATAGAGCTAGCACAAGTTAACACACCCGGGAATTTGGAGTGAGAAGCTTCATTATTCTAAAGTATACTTGAGCAGTCTATTTATAGCTAGCAGAAAGAATTATGAGACACACGTTCTAGGCTTTAAATTATTTATCTCACAGCCTAGGGAACCAGACTTAGTAAGTGAGCTACCGGCGACAGAGAAAAATACTTGGAACATATTATTCGCTTGAGTAACTTTATGAACTATTATTATATAAACATTGTTACAATAAGCATTATAGTAGCTGATATGCCTAGAATTCATAATCGCAGGTGCCTTGAAAGTTTTAACATAAAACTTAAATTTAACTTCCACGAATTCAGACTATTAAACCACTTGTAATTGAGGCAGTCAATAATTAATTGCTATCATTGCTTTTTAACACTTTTAAGGCTAACCATTATTTCGTTCTATTACCTTTTTAGTCTTTACAGTTGACTTTGTTAACCCCAATTTTTTATATAACACATAACTTCACCTTATGCTTGCCCTCCTAGACGAACACCGTTATAATAGTCATTCTATTTCGGTTCTCTTCTAGCGTACTAATTCCTCTCTTAGTGTGTCAGCTAGCTTCTTACCCTTTTATTTTACTTTCACGTTATTAGATATTAGATTGTTTGAGCTCTTAGGTTGTTTCGGTACGAAAATCTTAGGCTTTAATAGCGACAATATCATGTTCAGGATTTCTTTTAGGATCTCAAAAGAAATACAAGCACCTCAAAGGCCTCGCATATAATTACTATTACACTTTAGTCTAGGCTCTCAATGTTCCTGTAAGACAGACTTCCTAGATTTCACGATGTTCTGATATCGCACATATACAACATGTTAATAAACTGTAATTACGAGCAAGAACTTAGCATAAACTTTCCCTCCTAAATTCTTTGATATAGGCTGAGTAATCGCTTTCAACCTTAGAAGTTTAAAGTAAAATGAGGGATATAACTTACCTATTAAGGAAAAGATCTTTAAGAATCCCTTCTTCCCGACAATCTAGTTCTAACACGCATCGGAGAGAACCTTTTATTGCTAAATCTTCTCATTATCCTTCACGTGTCCTATCCCTTGAATCTTCTTAGTTAAGCGATAACATTGCTGGGCCTAGCATAATACATAGCACCAGAATACGCCCCATTTTAAGCCTTTTAAGGATCCTCTTGGGAATGTAAATTTCCCACACAAACTTAATGTCAAAGATACTCACATAAATATTGCTTTAGTGGGGCCTGTAGCTTAAGATCTCTTCTTAGCCAAGAACTCCAAATAAGCCGAAGTTAAACTTTTTAGAATCCAAGGTTTGTTTTAAGCAGAGCGTAGCGTTATTCTATTGGTAAATACTTCGGAAATTATAAGTGTCGGCAGATAAAGAGTGCAACCCTCCTAGGATCTTTATACTTCCTACAAACGCAAGTTTTCTTAAGACGATATTATAAAAACTCTTAAGTACTATTTGCTCGCTTCTAGAATTAACTAGTTCTGTTCGTTAGGAGGCCATTTTCAAGACGCAAATTCTATAGGTACGTTGCCGACCCCCTCAAAATAACTAAAGTCAAGTATCATCTGTTTCGATAATATTCTAATAAAAATCTTAGTATACCATACGCTACATACTCTAGCCATATGTTTATAACGTAAAGAGTATAACATAAAGAACATATGTTTAAAAGACGAGTTATATTTACATGAAACCTCTGGCAAGAGATAGATAAATATGGTAGTCTACAGTCAGAATCAGCTAGAGTCCAAAAAGTGATAACGTGAACAATTTAAAAAGACTAAGGTCATCTTAAAAGAAGTTCTAGAAAAGTGTTGGAATAGTTAAGTACATACTATGATGTTTTCGTTTTTACTGGTATCAAATCTTTAGCTATGTATTTATCCCACTTCGGATCCCATGCTCCTTTCTCCTTAAGATACTTAGCTAAACCTGGATGCACTGGGATGCCATAGGCTATACTACTTTTAATTCCCGTGAGTTGGAGTTCTACGAAGTTCTCAGCTGCCTGGCTGAACGATATATCCACCCTTACGTAGTCTTTAGCGACTTTTTCTAGGGCAACTAGCATTTTGTAAACTACATCCTCAGGCACGTCTACTGCAGCATGCCAACCCCAGACGGATACTACTCCTAAGATTTTACCCATACCTTTGTTTTTACTAAAGACCTTTGACGAGTCTATCTCCTTCAAAACGAGCCCTGCAGCTTTCAATTTCTCAACCTCGTCTGGACAAGGATTTAAGGGCGCTAAATCTAGGCTTAAATCTAATTCCTTACCCCATGCTGGTAACGATAATCCCCCAGAACCCGTATATAAGGTAGTAGCTACGATAGTTTCCTTCTTTAAAGCGTCAGCTACAACGGTTCCCGCTAGAGATAGCTCAACATGATTGATATTTACGCCTACAGCTCTCAGAGATTCAAGAATACTCATGTGGACCCCGAACCCCTTCGGGGTTAGGAATACATTTTTACCCTCTAGGTCCTTCCAGCATTTGTACTTACCCGCGTCCTCAGCTCTAACTACGATGAACGATTCTACAGTATAAAGCCATACGCTTTGAACTGGAAGCTTTTTAGCTACACTCTCTAAACCAGTAAACATTCCAAACATAGCACCCCAAGTATATAGATCTTTAAGTATTACATCTGCCGAGTAAGCTATCTCAACCTCTCCTAATACTAAAGCCTTTGTAGCTTCTCCACCACTAGCATATGGTTGGACGAAAGACCTCAGCCCAGCCTCCCTATTCCATATATCAGCTAGGTAGGCAGCAATCGTGTAGCCGATGGTACCTATACGAGTTGTAGCTATTCTTATAACCTGGGGAGGTGGGGGTGTTTGCGGAGCGGGAGTCTGCGCAGCTGTTGGGGTTGTCTCAACAGGGGTTGTAGTGGTAGGTGTTGGGGTTGGTGTGGGTGTTGGAGTAGGCCTAACCATCATATAGCCTATAACACCTAGCACTAGCAAAAATACTACAACAACACCGGCAAGAACAAACCTCTGACTCAAAACACAACACCACCCTACAGATCGCAAACAATAGTGTAGACAGGAGTTTAAAAATAATAGCATACACGAGGCAACCCATAAGAGGGTGAAACGGTTAGCTTATAGTTGGAAAACTTCTGTCCTCCAAAGTAGGATTATAGAAAAGGTTTTAATGTTTGGATTCTCCAGAAGTATTCTATTCTAAGAAATATCTTAGAGGGAAAGTTGTTCTTAAGCGAGGTTAACATTTCAGTCAACGCTATATCTGGCTTTATCTCTTTAATCTTTTAACTATATGCTCTCAAAATACTCGTTAATTTGTTAGCAGGCTTTGTAGAAATGTAGTAGGTAGATACTAAAATAAATTTCTGATCTGAAAATTTAAACATTAGCATTTTACAAAAGTTACGATCTAAAAGTTACCTTGAAACTAAGCCATTACAATTACTAGTAATGCAGATACCACGACTTTGAAGCGTTATAAAAGGAAAGCTACTTTCAAAGCTACTTTCGCAGAAAACACACTTTGCAAGATTCATAGACGAATGTAGGTATAGTGTATAGCGCCTTTCTACAATATGAATTATAATCTGTGTAATCCATATAATCTCTGTAGAGGTATGGGAACTGAGGTGGAATCTATAATTACATCCACGACGACAATATTATCTTTTGTGAGTATATTTTCTAGAGAGCTTTCTAGCTCTTGTCTTACGGCTAATCTAATGCCCTCCGCTCCAAAGGAGCTAGCTAGTAATGCATAGTTTATATTGGGAAGTCTAGTTAGGGCTTCTGTAATATTATTGTATCTTACCTTCTCATATATGCTGAGAGATCTATATGATGAATCATTAAATACTATTATTTTGGGCTTAGCATTATATTGAACTGCTGTGGCTATTTCCATTCCTGTCATAAGGAATCCTCCATCTCCCACTAGTGCAACAACAGTTCTATCTGGATACGCCAGAGAAGCCGCTATAGAACCCGGGATTGCTAAACCCATAGAGGCATAGCTAGTCGTAGTTATGTATCTCTCACCTTCATATATAGGCATTATAAAGGTTTCAAATCTATGAGCACCAACATCTGTAATGAATATAGTGTTGTTCTTCTTCAAAGCGTTTCTTACAGCTCTTATAACTTCCCAAGGCTTAAGCAAACCTCTTACATCCGTATAGAACGCGTTAAGCTCCTCACTTTCGGCTTGCCAGAGTCTTCTTAAATCTTCTACTACATCCTTCCTAGGCTTCGCTTTTCTTTTTAATAGCTCTTTTAGGAGTTCTTCCAGAAAGTTTCTGGCATCAGATAAGATACCTATATAGGGTTTATACGCTCTACCAAGATCGTAAGAATCTATGTTGACGTGAATCAGTTTGCCGTTGATCTCTATACTATATCTTCCAGAGCCTAACTCACTAAACCTATTACCTATAGCGAGAACAACATCGGCCCTTCTAATGACCTCGTAGGCCACCATATTCCCTGCCTTACCTGCAGCAACTCCTGCATATAAGGGGTTGTTATGAGGCACAAGGCCTTTCGCCATCACAGTTGTAGCTATAGGAGCCGATAGCAAACCAGCAACTTTTAACAATAGATCTCTTGCACCAGCTAGGTAAACACCTCTACCAGCTATTATAACCGGGTATTCAGCTTCTATTAGAAGATCTGCAACAGCCTCTACAATTGAACGTGAAGCCTCGGGTTTTGAAATAGTAATTGAGTAGCGAGCTTCCTCTTTAAGGCTCTCTCTCAAAAGATGATCGGGTATTTCAATATAAACCGGTCCTGGCTTCCCGCTCAAAGCAAGGCTAAAAGCCTTCGTTATCAAGCTTCCAAGCTTGCCTGTTTCCGAAATCCTGAAGCTGGCTTTAGTTATAGGTTTAAAAGAAAGTAACTGTGCATTGTCGCTAGGAAATTGATGTGCAGCTGTACCTCTATCACTCATAGCAATAGTAGTTATTATAATTATGGGATCTCCCTCGATAAATGCTAAACCTGTAGGAAGCGAAACTCCAAGAGCTCCGGGGCCAGATGTAACTATAACAACACCTGGTTTAAGTGTAACCCTTGAATAAGCAACAGCCATAAAACCTGCTGAAGGCTCAAACTTGGCATTAACAACTTTTATTCCTTCTCTTATTAGAGCCCTTAATAAAGGAAGTAAACTCTCTGCCGGAACCGTAAAAACTGTGTCTATGCCAACCGACTTAAGCATCATAGCTACATAGGAAGCAACGTCTGACGTAAGACATCACCTTTATTCCTTTAACTAGACGACATTTTTAAATTTTCATTTTCCTAGAGTTAGTTTCACAAAAAAGAGTTATAGGGAACAAGATACGATTCAAGACTATGTTTAACAAAAAGTATATAAACCAAAACCTCTATTGAGATTAGATTCTCAACACCTCATGCTCCATTAAATTACAGATAGGGAAAAGAACTATAGCCAGCCTTTTCCCTCTTTACTTGTTTGAGATAGGCTATAATAAACGGGCACGCCTCGCTAGGTTCACGCTTATAATCTACCTTAATGATAATCATAAACTATGAAATAGCTTTGGATTGATTATAATACTATATCAAAATAAATATAAAAGTTATAAGAGGTTCTGTTTACTAAATCATTGGCGGTGGTCCTTGTGTTAACTAGGAGATCTGAGGCTGTGGAGCTTATTAGGAGGTCTGTGAGGGTTATTGTGGATAGGTATGGTTCTAGGTATTGGTTTGAGAAGGATGAAAGGAGAGAGTATCCTGTGGAGTTTGTGGAAGACCTCGCTAGTAATGGTGTTTTTGGGGTCAATATTCCTGAGGAGTATGGGGGTGCTGGGTACGGTCTTTTTGAGGCTGCAGCTGTCCTTGAAGAGATTGCAGCCTCTCCTGGGGGTATGGCGGCTTCCAACTCTGTTCATGCTGCTTTGTTTAACAACCACATACTTGTTAAATACGGGCGTTCTGAGGTTAAGGAGAGGTACTTACCTGATATAGCTAAGGGTAGACTTAAATTTCAGGTCTATGCTGTAACGGAGCCTCATGCTGGTTTTAACACGGTCAGGATTAGTACTTTTGCTAGGAGGGAGGGGGATTACTATGTGATTACTGGGACTAAGACTTTTATTTCGAGGGTTAAGTACTCTAACCTAGGTATCCTAGCTGCTAGAACCACCCCTCTGGAGAAGGCTCCTCGTAAGACCTTTGGGATAACGTTATTCCTGGTGGATCTTGATAAAGCTAAGGGTAAGTACATTAGGGTTGAGGAGGTTCCTAATAATCTGAGGAGGTTTGTGGATACAAACACCCTATACATAGAGGAGCTCCCGGTGCCCGAGGATCACGTTTTAGGTGAGGTTGATAAGGGGTTCTACATATTAATGGAGGAGTCTAATGTTGAGAGGGCTCTCATGGCCTCACAGTGTGTGGCCTCCGGGAGATGGGTTATAAGGAAGGCTGTTGAGTATGCTAAGCAGAGGGTAGTGTTCCCACCCGATCCGATAGCCAGGTATCAGGGTATACAGTTCCCCCTTGCAGATGCGTGGATGAGGCTTGAAGCGGGGGATTTGTTGAAGCAGAGAGCTCTGGAGGCTATTGAGAGGGGGGAGGATAGGAGAGTTGCAGGGTACTACGCTAACATAGCCAAGTATGTAGCGTGTGAGGCGTGCTACCAGGCAGCCAGGATGGCTATGTGGACCATGGGTGGCTACGGGTACTCAGCTGAGATGGACGTGGAGAGGCACTGGAGAGCTGCAGAGCTATCGGCAGGCGTTGGCCAGATATCCCCTCACATGATATTAAACTATGTGGCAACCCAGGTACTCGGAATGCCTAGATCCTATGGTGAGTAGTATGAGTGGAGCTAGGCCACCTTGGTATCCACAATGGGATGAAGAAGGCCCTTACTTTGAAGACTTTGAGGTAGGGACTGTTGTAAAACACTGGCCCTGTAGAACTTTGACGGAATACGATAACATACTCTGGCTTTCATATACAGGGGATTCGAACCCCCTTTACTTTGATAAAGAATATGCGAAGTACACGGATTACCAGCGGAATCCAATACACCCGCTTATAGTGATAAACCTAGCTCTAGCGTTAACGGTGAGAGATACGAGTATTAATAGCATTGCATTCCTAGGAGCCGAGTATATGATGATACACACACCAGTATACCCCGGTGATACTATATGTGTGGAGAGCGAGACTGTAGCTAAAAGGGAGTCACGGTCAAGACCCGAAGCGGGGATCATAACATGGGTTCACAGAGCCTTCAACCAAGAAGGGAGGCTGGTGGTAGAGATTAGGAGAACAAACCTAGTGTATAAGAGAGAATACTCGCCCTGGAGAAAGCTTCTAGCCATAATGGGGAGGCGTCAATGAAGATATCCGGGTATCCAGGCAGGTTTTTCGAGGACTTCGCGAAAGGGGAGAGGATAGTCCATAGACTCGGAAGGACCGTAACATACCAGGACAACCTTTACTTTACCCACACACTACTAAACACCAATCCAGTACACTTTGATAAAGAGTACACAGAGCTAACGGAGTTCAAAAGACCACTACTAGTTATGACGATGACCATAGCTCTAACTTATGGAATCACATCAGAAACGTTTAAAAACGCCTACAAGGAAATCGGGATAAAAGATTTGAGATTCACAGCACCAGTATTCGATGGGGACACGTTACACGTAGAAACAGAGATCCTCGACGTAAGAGAGGTGGGAAGAGAGGATTCGGGACTGGTAGTAGCGAAACACAGGGTATACAAGAACAACTTCTCCCAACTCGTATGCGAGTTCACCAGAGAAGTCCTAGTATATAAAAGAGCTTATAGCCCAAGATGGAGGATTCAGAGTCAAAAAGATCTCATACCCTCACACATCAGCTCGGAGACTTCAAAGCTACACCCTTAAATAACATATAAGTAACCCTTAGTCAACACCCTTAAACATGAGGCTATAGCTAGAGCTTGGAAGGCATAAAATGTAGACATTAGATTTACTGCGTGCAACCGTTTCTCGATAGATGGAAGTTCTTCACCTTTATATTCTTTAGGCTCCACACCACCAAGCCTCTCTACTATTCCCATAAACTCAGCCGCCCTACGGGACCGTTTACTCCCGGTCACTAGAAGTACATTTACTTCCCTCAGATAATCTAGATCAAAAACTCGTGGGCCTTATCACGTTTAAAATAATAACCTAAATAAATTATATGAATTGTAGAGAAGAGAAGAGCAACCACTCGTAGCACTTAAGAGGGCTAATAGAGTCAAAGCATAGGGTCCATACAAGGGATCCTGACAGAAAGCATCACTTTGCTCGAGTCTAACCTTACAAGCTTCTTTTAGAGACCTCTAAACGTTACAGGTACCCTACGTGCTAGATATAATATATAATTTCCAGCCAGAACTCGAAGCCAAAGCGGGCGGGTGGTGTTTCCCCTCCTTGGGGGTTGCCTCGTTTATGCTATGTATTTTTAAACCCCTGTCTACACTATTGTTTGCGATCTGTAGGGTGGTGTTGTGTTTTGAGTCAGAGGTTTGTTCTTGCCGGTGTTGTTGTAGTATTTTTGCTAGTGCTAGGTGTTATAGGCTATATGATGGTTAGGCCTACTCCAACACCAACCACAACCCCAACACCTATCACTACAACCCCTGTTGAGACAACCCCAACAGCACCGCAGACTCCGCCTTCTATACCTAAAGTTATTAGGATAGGTACGGATCCTGTGGGTAGCATTAGCTATAAGATGGGAGCGTATCTTAGCGATATTTTTAATAGGCATCTTGGAAGGGATCTGGGCATTAATTTCTATTCAATGCCGTTTCCTGCTGGTGGTAATCTTAAAGCTCTGGTTATAGGTGATATCGAGTTTGCGGAACCCACGGATCTTGAGTTACTAGATCTTTACACCTATGGTGGGGCGTTCGGTATAATTAAAATTTCTCCAGACGAGGTTAAGAAGCTTCCGGTGCAAACGTTTTGGGATTTCTCTTTAACATCGTTCCTTCTAGTTAAGAAGGAGGATGCCGGTAAGTATAGGTGTTGGAGAGACCTTGCAGGTAAGCCTGTATTCCTAACCCCTATAGGGTTTGGCACTCATCTGAGCATGTTAAGAGCGCTTAGAGCTCTAGGTATTAATGTAACTCACGTCGAGATAAGCCTTACAGCCGTCGGTGATGCCTTTGAGAGGGGATCCATAGTAGCTACAGCAGCATATGTTACCGGGGTTAAGGCAGCACCACCCTGGCTCTTAGAACTTGATGCTAAAATGGACCTTGCCCCAGTTAATTTGTGTCCAGATGAGGTTGAAAAGCTGGAAAAAGCAGGTATTGTAGTTGTTAAGAAGAATGCAGCAGAGTTCTTTAAGAGGAATGCTGGTATAGGCGAAATCGTGGGAACACAGTACTTCCACGGATTCCACGCAGCGGTAGATGTGCCTGAGGATTTAGTCTACCTTATGCTCAAAATACTAGAAAATACCTCCAAGGACTACGAGCGTGTAGCTGCGGAATTCGCGGAAATGGCCCAGGATTTTGTAGGACTACAGCTTAAAGGTCTCAAAAGCGCCTTAAGCATGGGAATCCCCGTCCACCCGGGTTTGGCAAAGTTCTTAAAAGAGAAGGGAGTGTGGGATCCTCAGTGGGATAAATACATAGCTAGATCTCTTAAACCACAACGTATAACAGGTTAAAGTCTAAATCCAGTCAATGTGTTTAATCAATAACACCTCTCCTTTTTAGTTCACTTATAGCTTCATCTGTGAGGTTCAAAAGGTTTTTAAGAACATACTCTGTATCTTCTCCAAGTCTAGGTGCACACCCTATCTGCGAATACCTAGTACCATCTATTACCAGTGGGTTTAAAGCAGTTCTTATACTGCCATCTCCGCATTCCATTACACCTACTACTCCTCTTGAAATTACATGTGGGTCTTCTAGTAGCTTATCTATTGTATAAAGAGGTGCTACCGGAACCTTGTTTTCCCTTAGAACTTTAAATATCTGCCCTGTTTCAATACTATTTAACCTCCTCTCCACCTCTAACTCTAACTCCTTCTTATGCCTAACCCTATCCCGGCTAGTTTTATATCTGGGATCCGATAGTAGGTCGTGGAATCCTAGGGCTTCGCAAAACCTCTTCCAATGCTCGTCGCTTACTATACTCAGATATACGTGGCCATCAGCTGTCCTGAATAACCCATAAGGTGAGGCGAAGATATGGCCTGAGCCTAGAGGTTCGGGGATTCTCTTGAATAGATCATAGTAGGAGATCCAGTAGTTCATATAGTAAACTGCTGAGTCGAAGAGGGAAACCTCGATATAAGCCCCCTTCCCTGTTAGCATTCTCCTATATAGTGCTGAGAGAACACCTATTACACAGTTAAAAGCCCCAGCCATATCAACTAGTGATATGCCAGACCTCACATACTTATCCGGTGGGATGCCGGTTACACTCATTATCCCTGAGATAGCCTGGAGCATCGGATCGTATGCAGGTAGTTCTCCGTAAGGCCCCCCTCCGAAACCCGTGATTTTACAGTAGATAATTTTAGGATTCTCTCTAGCTAGGACATCATAACTTATACCAAGTTTTTTAGAAGCCTCGGGATCCAGATTATCAATAACAACATCGGATATCTTTACTAGCTCTAGGAAAAGCTTGTACCCTTCGATGTTTCCAAGATCTAAGGCTACACTTCTCTTACCTCTATTGATGGCCATGAATATCGAGCTACCCATACCCGGAAGGTTTCTAAAAAGATCCCCTTTACCCGGTTTCTCTAACTTAATAACCTCAGCTCCTAGATCTAATAGTATGAGCCCTGCCGCAGGCCCTGCTACAGCATGTCCTATCTCTAAAACCCTCACGCCATCCAGAATACCCTTACCAACCAGATCCCCATCCACCTCCACACTTGAGTGTAGACGGAGTTCTACGAGGTTCCTTGGATGTCTGCTATCATCCTGATGCGAAGAGCTTCTCTCTGAACTCCACAGCCTTTCGAAGATCGACGGGTCTGTGACCAGTCTTCTTTACCACCGTTTCTAGGTAATCCCAGAGTATATCCTTGTAGCTTGGGTGTGCACACTCCTCTATGATAGCCCTAGCTTTCTCCAATGGCGATAAACCTCTTAGATCGGCCCACCCCTGATCTGTAACTATGATGTCCACGTCGTGATCAACCAAGTCTACATGGTATACTAATGGTACTACTCTTGGTAGCCCACTTCCGGTTATAGATGGTAAAGCTACTATTGTAATGTAGGAGGCCTTAGCGTGATCGCCTGAGCCTCCTACACCGACTATGAATCTATCCCCGATATAGGTTATGTTCACTTGCCCGTACACATCAACCTCTATAGCTTGTTGTACGTTTATATGATAGAACCTAGATATGATCTCGGGGCTGTTGGAGATCGCTTGAGGTCTTAGCACCACCCTATCTTTAAACTCATCAATGTTCTCGTAGAACTCCTCTCTAAGCCTCTCATCACCAGGGAGAGTGTATATGGCAGATCCCGAGATCGCCTTAACGTTTCCACTTAACGTCTTAAGCCATCTAACGCTGGCTATTTCACCCCAGATGCTTAGGCTAAACCCTATCTCGTGAATCCTATCTGCTAAAAGCGATGCTATAGGGCCGGCTGCAGGTTGTAGTGTTACATAGTCCGTCCTTAGATTAGGGTCTTCGCTAGCCTCTTTAGACAAGAAGTCTACTATGTTTTCTACAACCCTCCTATCAATATCACCACCAGGGCTGTAGGCACCCCTCTGATCATCGATTGTACTTGGGACTACAGCCATCACCTTTGATTTGGGGACCTTGACAACTCTATCTCCAATTCTATCGAGAACACTTCTAACTGGTATAACCTCGTTAATCTTAGGAACGTAGATATCGTGTAGGCCGAGCATGTAAGGTTTTACGAGGGAGAGCTCAACTATAACCCCCCTGGCTTTCTCGATGAAAACTGGGATTGCATCAACAGAAGTTCCTAGAACCAGCCCCTCCTCGGTAACTCCGGTAGCTTCAACTATAGCGATATCTATACCACTAAACCTCCTAGTTAAGACGTCATCCCTCAGCCATCTCGAATACTCTGTAAGCCACATATCATATGCTTCGAACTCCCTAGAGTTTACAAGCTTCCTGGTTACCTCAGCTGATGCCCCAATAGGGAATCTCCTTCTAACACCTATCCTAGACAGGTACTCCTCTAAGTCTACGCCAACTGTCCCAGCCCCGTATACTACAACATCAAACTTCTCCCCGGCCCTCTCAACATATTCGCTCATAGCCCTAGGTACTACTTTAGGATACCCCGTCCCTGTCATCCCACTAATAGCTATAGCCTTACTCCCAGCCACGAACTTCCTAACAGCATCCTCTGCATCCATAACCTTATCCAGGAGATCCACATCTTTAATCCTAGATCTTAGCTCATCCAGCAAGATCCCACCTCTAGTAAACCCTGCGAGCCCCCTCTAATATCGCCTTAGCCTTCTTATAGTGAACCACGTCAACCAGTTGATCGTCAACTCTAATTGCACCTAAACCCCTCCTCATAGCGTCTTCGAAGGCTGATACAACCTTTTTAGCCCACTCCACCTCCTTCTCGGAAGGGCTGAAAACCTTGTTAGCTATCTCAATCTGATTAGGGTGTATTAGGAGCTTCCCCGTGTATCCCAGGGTCTTAGCCTTTTCACAGCTACGCTTAAGACCATCGATATCATCTATCTTAAGATAGGCTGTATCATAGGCTTCAACCCCGTAAGCTGAAGCCACAAGGGGGATCATGGTTTTCACGAATTCGTTAACCTCAAGTACATCAATACTACTACCCATGCTAAAACTCAGATCAGATATACCCCATGTTACGCCTACCACACCCTCAGCTCTCGCTATATCCTCAAGTCTCAGAAACCCCTTTGACGTCTCAACTAGAGGTATTACACCCCTCCCAGTCACATCACGGACAATCAACACCTCTGTAGGGGACTCAACCTTAGGTATCATCACGCATGAAACCTTATCCCACCTAGATAGTGCTATAAGATCCTCCAGCCCATCCCTAGTCCTCAACGAGTTAACCCTAACGCAAACCTCAACACCGCCAAACTCGATCTGGGGAAGAAGGTTTTCAAGCATAGCCCTAGCTCTACCCTTCTCGCCAGGAGGGACAGCATCTTCAAGATCTAGAATAACCGTATCAGGTTTAACAGTTAATTCCGCGATTTTCCGAATCCTCCTCTCAACATTACCGGGGGTGAACAACAAACTCCTCCTAACCACCAGGTAGCACCGTACCCAGAGAGGTCCATCTAAGATTATAAGTCTTTATAGCATAGTGGAGTAGACACTCGGTAACACACCCCAATGTTCCACGAGAACCCAGCTATACAGGCAGGGAGAGTGGCTTGCATTCTAAAAAGTAGTGTGAGCATTAACTGCCTTTTTAAGGTTTGAAGTGTTATGTTACAAAGGTGCCTTTACGTGGATACCGTCTACCTAGCTATCTTAGCAGCTGTGTCAACCGGGTTGCTCTTCGGTTTACACGATGTTACCGTGAGGATATCCGGTTTAAAGGATGCTGGTAGCGGGGTCTTGGTTTCCCTTATTGCTGGTTACCCTGTGATCCTCATCTTGGCCTTTGCTCTTGGCGGCTTCGAGCTCGTTGGTTTGAAGGCTTTCATCTTCTATGTATTGGCTGGTGTTATTAACTTCCCTGTGGGGAGGGCTTCTATGTACCGTGCTATAGGTAGTATTGGGGCTGGTGCTACTAGTGTTTTGGTATCCACGAGTGTTATCTACAATCTCCTTATAGGGTTGGCTCTCGGAGAGCCTATAGGCCTCCCGAGGATAGCTGGATCTCTCCTACTCCTCCTCGCTGTAGCACTCCTAGTCCAGGGTGGGGGTTTGGGGAGGCTTGATTTGATGGGAGTGTTCTTCGGGCTCCTGGGAGGGCTCTCAATGGCTGTCGCTATAACCTTGGGGAGGCTTGGTAACCTTGAGAGTGGGAATCCGATAGCGGGTGTTCTCATAGCATATACTTCAGGGTTACTCGTAGAGGTTCTCCTAGCACTTAGGGGTAATAGTGGGGTTGAGGTTAGAGCTCTAGGGAGAGGCCAGCTAACCTACATAGCCTTAGCTGGTCTACTAGCAGCTCTAGGGCAGGCTGCTAGGTACGTTGCACTAATGGGTGTTGGTGTGAGCATAGTAACACCGTTACAAAATACTAGACCTGTGGTAGCCACTGTGACAGCTAGCCTACTATCGAGACGTACGGGGGAGGGGTTCAAGTTAAGCACTTTAACATCCTCTATGTTAACTTTAATAGGATCTATACTGGTGGTGGCGTGAAACACCCCTCCTAGAACTTAAAAATGATAGGGAGCTCTTGCTTAAAAACTATTAATTTCGACAGATGTCTGTGGAAACGCTTAAATACCTGTCTAAGTATTCTTACTAGAATCTCGGTGTTAGAGGGATGTCTTTTAAATAGTCTGCCTAGGCTTGTTTTCGATGGTGTGGAGCTTAATGGTATCTACTTGACCGACACGACTCTCCGTGATGGCCAGCAGGGTTTCGGTTACTTCACTGTTGAGGAGTCCCTCCAGTTGTACGAGGTCCTAGTGGAGCTTAATAGTGGTGGTAGAGTTATTGCTAGTACTGAGGTTTTCCTGTACACTGATAAGGATAGGGTTGTTGCTAGGAGGCTTCTAGAGCTAGGCTACGATTACCCTAGGGTTGTTGGTTGGATTAGAGCTTCCAGGAGTGATCTAAGCCTCGTATCAGAGGCCCGTCTTGAGGAGACTGTTGTGCTAACCTCAATATCTGATTACCACATATACTACAAGCTTGGTCTTAGCAGGGGTGAGGCTCTTGAGAGGTACCTTGGGGTGATCGGTGAGGCTTATGGGAGGGGTTTAACTGTTAAGTGTGCTCTTGAGGATGTCACTAGAGCTGATCCAGGCTTCGTAGCCTTATTCCTGGAGAGGTACCTTGAGCTTGCTGAGAGGGAGGGTTTCGAGGCTAAGGTTAGGCTCTCCGATACACTAGGGCTAGGTGTACCCTTCAAGGAGGCCTCTCTACCTAGAAGCATTCCAAGGCTTGTAGCTCTCGTTAGAAGCTTAGGTTTCAAGCCTGAGAACATAGGGTTCCACGGCCACAATGATATGGGTTTGGTTGTAGCAAACCACCTCTCAGCTTGGATGAGTGGTGCTTTCGAGTCCAACTGCACGTTATTAGGCGTGGGTGAGAGAGCTGGCAACTGCCCGCTGGAGGTTATGCTACTACACTACGCCTCCATGAAGGGGGAGAGGGTTAACCTAAAGGCTTTATGGAAGGCTGTGAGGGTGTTGGAGAAGGCCGGGTTCAGGGTCCCAGAGTTCCAACCGCTTGTGGGAGCTAATGCTTTCAAGACAAAGGCTGGTATACATGTCGACGGGCTCCTAAAGAACCCCGAGGTCTACCTACCCTTCGACCCGGAGGAGGTTCTAGGGGTACCATACACTGTTGAGATTACACCTTACTCCGGGAGGTCATCGATAGTATTCTGGCTTAGACAGCACGGGGTGCCGGAGGGGCTTGTGGGGAAGGATGATGAGAGGGTTTCCAAGGCTTATAACATGGTTTTAGAGGCTTTCAGTAATGGTAGGAGGAGGCCTCTAAGCGATATTGAGGTGGCTGAGATAGTCAAGAATGTTATGCCCGATGTTTTCGAAGCATATGTTAAGAGGAGGCTTGAGCGGTTGGAGCTCTAGCCATCTCCTCAACCTCAACTACACTCCTATCACCCACCTTGTTGACCCTGAGTATCCTATCAGCTATCTCCTCAACCTCTATGTCGTGTGTCACCACTATCACTTGATCCACGCTACCTGCAACCCTAGCTATGACATCGAAGACCTGCCTCCTACTATTCTCATCCAGGTACTCCGTTGGCTCGTCGAGTACTAGTATTGATAGCTGTTTCTTGACGAGTATGGATGCTAGAGCTAGCCTGAAGGCTATTGATAGCAGTGTCCTCTCACCCCCGCTAAGGGATCTTGTTGAGAGGGTTGCACCACCACTAGAAACCTCTATGTCGAAGCCCTCTGTAACCCTAACCCTAAACTCTCTACCAAGTGTTTCGAGTATACCGTTAACGTTAGCCTCAAGAGCCTCCCTTAGAGTACTCGTTAGAACCCTAGCTAGAACGCCATTCTTACCTAAAACCCTATCCCTTAGGAGCTCGAGAGCAGCTAGAGTGGACTTCTTAACCTGTAGCCTGGAGAGCTCCCCTCTTAAACCCTCAACCTCACCTCTAAGCCTTGAGAGCTCCTCAACCCTAGCCTTAAGCTCGCCCTCAAGCCTGTGCACGCTCTCGTTAGCCTTCGAGAGCTCCAGCTCAAGCTTCTCACGCAGCCTCCTAGCCTCCTGGTATCTAGACTCTACATCCTCCACTCTTACACCGAGCTTCTCAAGAGAGCTCTTGTAAAGCTTGTACTCACCCTCATTAAACCTAGCTTTAAGCTCTTCAAGCCTCCTCCTAGACTCTGCTAGAGCTACGCTCATGGATTTAACCTCGTTGACGAGCCTCCTAAGATCCTCAACCGGGCATTCGTCGACCTCTCGAACACTAGTCCTGGTAATGCTGGAGCACATCTCCAGGAATCTTCTAATCTCACCTTCAGCCTCTAAAACCCTCTCCCTCACCTGTGGGAGCTCCGTGTATGCAATCTCAGCCCTCCTCCTAAGATCTTCGAGGACAGCCTTCCGTTTAGACAGCTGATTCAGCTTCACGCTAACCTCAGCCCTCCTCCTCTTAAGCTCCTCTAGGCGACCCCTATGCTCCATGAGTATGTGCTCAAGCCTATCCCTTCCAATCTGCGATCCGCATAGTGGACACCTATCACTTTCAACTGACACGTTAACAATGTTGTTTAGAGTCCTCAGCTCACCGTCGAGAGAGCCTAGGAGCTCTCTATGCCTCGACTCCTCCTCTTCCACTCCGTGGAGAGCTCTAGATATGAATTCTACGATGTCACCTTCAGGGTTTAACCCAAGCCTCCTAAGATCCTCTACCACCCTTGCTATGGTTGACTCCAGGTTTCTAAGCCTCTCAGAGTCGGATCTACGCCTTGAGTTTAGGGTTCTCACACTACCCCACATCTCTAGGAGCCTCTCCACCCCCTTGACGTCCACATCTCCGAGCCTTGATAGTCTTGACTCGAGCTCCCTAACCCTAGACTCCTCATCCTCTATCTGCTTGCGTAGCTCCTCCAACGGCTTGAGCTTAGCTATTATCGTTAGAGCCTCCTCAAGCCTTCCAAGCTCCCCTCTAACCCTCTCAAGCTCACTTTGAATCCTCGATCTAAGCCCCCTAGCCTCCTCAAGGCTCTTCTCAATCCTAGCTACTTCCTGCTCTAGGCTTTTAACACGCTTCTCCTTCTCCCTGTAATCCCTCTGCTTAGACTCGAGGACTGCCACCTCAGCTGTAACCCTCTTAACCTCATCAGCTAGAGCGTCCCTAGCCTCCTCAAGCCTACTTAAACCCACAAGGTCTAACACCCTCTCCTTCCTCCTAGAAGGCTCCATCTCAATGAACTCAGCTAGGTAACCCTGTCTGGCCACGAGTGTTGACGTTAACACCAGGGGGTCGCTTATGCCTAGGAGTGATTGGATCCACATGCAAAACTGCTCCCTGCCTGAGGCTAGCGTTTTACGAGTTGAGCCGTCGAGCTTCTCTAGCTTCAATGCCGATGTCGTCCTACCTAGATCCCTTGATATAACCCTCTCCACGACATACGTTGAACCACCAATCTCGAACTTAACCCTTATGTAGCCACTTTGAGCTCCAACCCTTAGGACCTCGCCTAGATCCGATCTCACAACCTCCCTTGAACTAGTACACCCTCCAAGCATGGATAGTAGTATCGAGTCTATAATGGAGCTCTTACCAGAACCGTTGAGCCCTACTATGACGTTGATTCCAGGCGTGAACTCAACCCTAGTACTCTCATGCGATAGTATGTTCTTTAACTCGACCTCCCTAATTATCATCTCGAAAACCCCTCTCTAAAAGCTCTATCGATACACTCCACTAGACCCCCCCTTTCTTCTAGGGCTCTGACAAAGCTACTAACTACAGCTCTATCCCCAGGGTTGTTTAACAGCGTTGTTAGTAGTTGTACTAGATCCCCCCTAATACCCTCACCACATCTCTCAAGCAGCTTATCCAACATGGACTCCAGGCTTAGGGTTTGAGGTGTGTATACACGCCTAGGCTCCCCCCTCTCCTCCACCACAAGCTCATGGTGTAGTATCAGGCCATCCCCCCTGAGGGCGTCGAGCCTCGCCATCAGCGATCTCCTCCTAGCCTGGTCTAGCGTGCCTTTAACCGTCACGTAGACTATCGGCTCCTTACTGCCGGGAGGCCTCTTAATGGATTCAATGATCCTTGAAACCTCCTGGTAGCCCCCCTCGACCACGATCCAAGGTCTTACAGTCTCTATCTTCAACCTCTCAGCTCTAACGAAGCCCCCCTCGTCTAGCTCGACGAGGTACACGTACCTACCGCCACTACTCCTCCTATACTCGCCAACGTCAAGGTACTCCGTTGAACCAGGGTAGACCATGGGGGGAGCTCCTGGAACCCTGTGCTCCCACGGTGTGTGTATGTCACCTAGGGCTAGGTAGTTGTAGCCACCCCTCACCATGGAGGATAGCATCCTACGGGGCCCACCACACCTCTCCAAGGGGACGCCCTCGGCCTCTGCTAAGGCGTCGCAGAGGGTTACGTGGGCGAGCCCCACCTTAACCCTAGCCCTAGATCTAGTTATAGATGCCGGGTCAACTCTGCTGAGATAGTCTGAGGCCCACTCCGAGAACACGATGACCGACGCCCCCTCCAGCTCGACCGGCTGGGGCCTTCTGTAATCCCCGATCGCATGAACCAGGCCCAGACTCTCCAGCACCTTGACCGGGGAGCCGAGAGCCTCGGCCTTGGGCAACTCATGGTTACCAGGAGCAACTACGAACTTAACGCCAGCCCCAGCAAGCCTCTTCAACTCCCCAATAGCGTAGATGTAGGTCAAAGGCCTGGGGGTGGCGCTGTGAAACATATCACCAGCGTGAAGCACAGCATCAACACGGAGCTCCAAAGCCCTATCAATAACCCACTTGAAAGCCTCATAGAAATCCCTCTCCCTCTCAATAAGACCGAGATGCCTATAACCGAGATGAGTATCAGAAACATGGATAAACCTAAACAACCAAACCCCCGTATACTGGTGAGAGGGTAAACCTTAAAACATGAAACGCCCAAGGGAGACCCAAACCCCAGGCTTACAACCCCTAATAGGGGGCCCCACTCCCTAGAGTGACCTCCCACTCAACAACACCCCCATGGAACCCATGATCTAAGAGCTCAAAGCTAATAGGAGGTAACGTAACCCCTAGAGTGAGATCTTAGAATTTAAAGGGTTAGAAGCTCCAGTAGCCGAGACTACAACCCTATGCTAGGAGCTCCAAGTAACCCCCGGTATTAGACCTCATCATGCTTAAGGCTTAAAGCACAGAATCAAGTATATACTTGTGTATTTAAGCTCATAAGTATATGGCGGTGGTGCTGGGGCTCGGCTATAATGCTACAAGGCTTCAAAATCGCATTGGCAGCCGTTATTGTAACTCTCCTAGCCCTATACGCTCCACTCCTATCCCTTAACGCCTACTCCGCAACACTATCAGAGGTTGTGCATGAGGGTTTAAGCCATAGGGTTACCTATAAGTCCCCTTTGATACCATTAGCTCCAAGTAATAAGACTAGCGTTGTCCTAGAGGTTAAATGCAACGGTAAACCCGTAGACTTTGGTTTCACACTCTCAGGCATAACAGTTGATGGTGCTAGGGATGTTGCTATGGGTCGTGGCCTTGGCAGGGTTGTAGTTGATGTAACAAGCTACGTTGATGACGCTGCTAGGGTTTTAAGGGAGGCTAACTCGAACCCAGCGCACAGCGGGCTAGGACTCCTAACATTCATAATATCGAAGGTGGAGGAGGATGGAGAGGAGTACATAGCAACAGACGTGATAACAATACCAATAATACCAGGGAAGGCTAGAGGCAAGAGCATAATAGTGGAGGTCGAGTTCAAACCAGTACACAAGATAAAGTTGAACAAGACAAACGGTGGAGAACAGACAGGTAGAGCTGAGGTACTACAGATAACACCGCCACGTCAAATAGACGATTGTAGAGGCTACATAGTCTACCGGGAATGCTATAAGTGGGTGTTTACGAGAACCCACTATGTCTCATCGAGCACGGAGTCCATCCCACTATTGGTATCCTACGTAAATGATGTCGATGGCAACTACATAGTGAGGGTGCACCATATGCACTCGATAGTTTTAACCTCACAGCCTAGCTTCGACCTCTCACTTGTATTCCGTAGAGTTATAGATTTCATCGTGCCTGGACCTGGTTTTCTTATACACTACCTTCCTCAAAGGGTATCTGAGGCAGTGCTATTTCGTATGGATTGTCTGTTCATGAACTCCTATTTAACCTCGAAGACGTACGACTGTAAATACTTCGATGCGAGAGTAGGTAGGTTCTCGTTCTATAAGGATGCCCTCATAGCTACTGGGATTAGAGGCCGTATGTGGCTCGTCGAATACGCGTTTGTAAAAGATGCATGTGGAATTGTATGCTATAGAGAGGTTCTCGATAGATCTCTAGCGGTATACATGGTTCCATACTTTAGATCGGATAATAGAATTGATTACAGCATCCACATCGATGAGAACCCATATGATGGTGTAGGCTGGTTGAATGAGGCTTTCAACTTCCTATACCACGACTCCAACACCACCAGAAGATTACTCGGAGTACACCTAGGCAATACACTAGATGTATGGTCTAGTGATTTGACGGCTAAAAGTGGATCAACCCCACTTTTCGGCATCGCAATACCCATAGGAAGTATCATCAGAGCTTTAGCTGGGAACGTATCCGGCTGGCCTGGCGGAGCGATCTCAACCTTATCGATTGGCTCCTCTATGCTATATTTTGGCATAATCTCATACTATACTACCACGGATAGGTGCTTTTACCCCTACTACATCGAGTTAACGGCATTCCTAGTAAAGGATGAGGGGGACTACTATAAGGCACCGTTAATGGTAGTAAGCCCGAATACCCGAACACCTTCCCAGTACCCTCCACCGCCTACGCCACCCTCCTATGGGCCGAGCTTCTCCCATACTTTTCCCTCGAGCTCCTACTGTCCACCCCATCTTTCACACCCTCCTTGATCAAATCTCGCATTCTAAAGCCCCTTAGCAGCATATGGAATGGAGCTCCACTAGAAGGGGGTTCTCCCGCAGGGTTCTATGAGGAGCTATCGAAGGTCGATGGCTGTCGGAGCTTCTCTAAACGACCGCAGTAACCTCACATGAGGAGTTGGATTTTCCTCGCCTATCCTAGGTCTAATACTAGTTTCAATGATCTGATGGTTGGCTACGATAAGGCCTATTCATTTCTAATGTCGGGGGTTACTCTAGCAGGTGCTCACAGTACACGTTCTAGGCTCGGATGGGCTAGGAGTGGGATGAAGGGCTCCAAGCATCTCTACAGCTTACGCTTATATTCTCCAGATGAACCTCCTCGTAGGGTACAGTTCTCCAGTCACAGGGTCCACGGCTAGACCGAGGGTCTCAAGGGTTTCAGCTCCAACACAGACCTCACCATCCTCCACTATTGCAGCCCAGTCGGGGGCACCCCTGCCCATGATCTCGACGAAGACTGGCCCCACATCGACCTCTCTAACACTACCGTCAGCAAGCTCAGCCTTAACCTTGTACATGGGCTTAACACCAATCCTCTCAGCAACCTCCCTAGGGATTACAAGTCTACTAGCACCGGTGTCTATCAAAGCCTCAACCTCAACCCACCCCCTCTTACCCACCAACCTAACCCTCCTACGAACCATCCCCACAGACATCACCTCTCATAACAACACCACCGCCAATCCCATTACAGGAGAGGGTTAAGAACCTTAAAGTGTCTTACGAGGAGACACGGGGTAGCTCCTAGGCACTAACTACCCGCATGCCACTCTAACTCAAGGTTACATGTAGGCTTAAGGCCTACCACAAGCTAACCTCCTTCAAGCCTGACAGCACGCTAAGGCCTCTACCCTAAGGTTTTAAACTTCATACTAAACTCTAAGCCCTTAACACTAAGAGCAATCGAGAATCTTCAACTTAAACTATTCCAAGAGGCGTCTCAAATCCATTTAATTGAAAACTTGCATCATGAGCCCTAGTATGGGGGAAGTGTTATTATTGTTTAAGCTATAAACCTCTTGAGCTAGAGTAACCCTTACTATGGGTTGTTATAAAGTTCCAGGAGTCTCAGCGTTTATCGCACACGACATTAGAGCTGGAGATCTCGGGAGCTCAACCCTTACTCTTTACATGCTTAGCCTTGAGGCCAGCCTTAAAGCTGGAAGGTTACTCTAGCTTATAGTCGTTTAAGCTCTACCTAGAGTACCTGATATGGGGCTCTTTGGATTAGTTAGAGCCATAAACAAGACTTAGTTTGGAGGGGCTCTAAACATCTAACACTTGGTGCTTGAAACTCCTAACACTACTAGCATCCTCCCGTACTGGAGCTCCCTACCTCCGGGTATGATATAATGCCGAGGGCCTTGCATAGTGCGTGTAATAGCTTCTCCTTACCCATACCATCTAGGATTCTTCTAAGCAACCACTCCTCCCCGAGGGCTACCTCCCTCATCTTGGGCTCCACATGGTAGGCTAGCCTTTTAGCGGAGTAGCATGTTATCCTGTAACCTCCCTCCAGGCTCTCGCAGTCCAACGTTTCCATGAAGAGTTTGAGGGCTGAGTAGAACTTCGAGGTGAGCTCCGGCAGCCTATCGCATAGGCTGGCGTAGGATATGTACACGCTTAGCAAGCTCCACTCAGGGCATTCGAGGAGTAGCCTCCCAGCATGGTCTAAGAGCGTGCAGTCACCAGTCCTAGCGTGCTCCCCCAGCCTAGAGTAGACCATGCTATAGCAGGAGCTCTCACCCAACATCCACACCCACTACTCTAATGAAGTTGAGCACTAAGCCTACAGCATTATAAGCTCTAGCTAGCTCCACAACCCTCCCCCAGTTAACCCTATCTCTCACCCTCCTAAACCTCTCAACATCTACAACCCTGAACCCCCCGGGCCTAGTAGCCTGTAGGAGGGCGTAGGCCTCAGGGGTTAACGTGATGCAGTTGAAATCGTCGATGTTAACGTGTAGTATTTCGTCCACAAGAGGGCTGAAGGATATCCTGCCCAGGTGCAGTCTACTCATAACCTCGACGGCCAGCACCCCCGTGGTAAGGGGGACGAATACGTGGGTCACCAGGTTCCCAGCTATAGCTTTGAAAACCTCGTACCTCAACTCCTCAAGGTTTAGAGCTCTTGAGATTAGATCAGCTACCCTAACAGGGTTGTAATCCTCTATTAGAAGGTCTACGTTCTTTGTTTCAACAGGCTCCCTGAGGGTTAGGTAGAGGACCTGGGATCCAACGACAACGGGTGTGTACTCGGAGCTCAGCACCCTATAAACGTTCCTTAGCACCGGTAGCCATATGCTAACACCGTACATGTAAGCTCCTCCGTCTACGCTCCCGGCTGTTCCACATTCCACGTTGTTGTACTAGAGCTCTAGGCTGAACTGTGGTTTCTGTGTTTGAGCTCTACCCCTAGCCCATATGTCTGTTAGTGGTGGTGTTGCCCCAATCCTCTTGCCCTTGTGTAGGTCTATGTCTACTATTGCTGGGAACCTCCCCAGCCACTCTCCCATGACTATTGCTCTTCCATCTGGGAGGCTTGGTATGGTTTTAGCCAGGTTCTCGTCTAGGTTATCGGCTATGTTCATCACAGCTCTTATATCCTCCTCCTGCACCATCCTTAGGAATACGAAGTTCTGTAGTTGGCTTACCACGTTTACATCAAGGCTTCTAGGCCTCTGGCTCACAGCTATTAGGCAGCCCCCGAACTTCCTACCCTCACGTGCGAACCTCTGTAAGCTCTGTTTAACAGGGTGTCCTACATCAACTCCTATGAATAGTGGTGCCTCCTCTACTACAAGTACAGTTGACTCTAGGTGCCCGGTCTTCAGCTTCTCCAGAATCTCATCAACCATTATCTTTAGAACCCACCTCTTCTGCTCATCGCCTAACGTTGAGGCGTCTACGACTAGCATCCTACCAGGAGATATGTGCGTTGTGGGTAGCTCTCCTGTAACCGTTAGAGGGGTTACCTCGAAGAACTCCTCCACTTTCTCAACAACCCTATCCACAACCCTATCCACAACCCTCTCCTCCTGGCCACCAACCTTCTTAGCCTCCGCTACGAGGAGCACCCTAAGACCTTTTATGAGTTGGGACTCCTGGTCAACAGCCTCCTCCTCAGCCGAATCAGGTTTAACCCTCCTCTCTACAAGCTTCTGTAACGCTGTCACCAAGGATAGGCCCTCCTTGGCGGAGAGCTCTCTCAACTCCCTCAAAATACCCTTCATGGCCTTCGCTAGAAGCCTCCTCTGCCTACGAGCCTGAGGCTCAGGTATAACTATAGCTGCTAGGATCCTAGGATCCATTCTAAGAGGGTTTATACGAGCTTCTACAATCTGAACCCTGCTGAGATCCCCATCCTCAGGCTCCAGGCTGTACTCCCCGTGGACGTCGAATACCACAACAGGGGCTCCCACAGCTGAAAGTCTATCAGCTAGAATCGCAACAGTGTTGCTCTTCCCAGAGCCTGTAGCCCCAGCTATTAAGAGGTGTTTAGCTAGCTTATCAGGGTTAACTCTAACCTCCACACCTAGACTCCTAGGGGCTAGGAGGCCTAGCCTAACCCCTCCCGTGAACCCACCGTAAACCCTGCTAAGGGTATCCCCTGATGCAGGCCTCACGGGGGTATCAGGTGGTATAGGGTACCTAGGAGGCTCCGCCCTACCGCCTGAGAGCTCCGCGACAACGTAGAGGGTTGTATGCGAGAGCTTAAGAGACTCAACACCCCCAGCCCTTGGGCCAAGGTAGCTCATAACACTCTGAGGTACAGCATGCTCGTAGGAGGCGTTAGACACAACTGCTAGAGCAACCCTCTCTCCACCCCCCTGCTCTCCAAGCAAACCCGAAACCCTACTATGAACCCTGTAGTGGAGCTCCACATACTCGCCGAGAGGTAGAGGAGCGTCAGAGGCTACAACTGAAACCCTAGAGCTAGAAGATCTAACAACATAACCATATACACCGCTAAACCCCAAACCCTAACACCTAAGCTATAGAATTTAAACCAGCTAACTTAAACATTCCAGGAGGGGTCTAAAGGTTGGAGAAGAGACTGGAGGAAGCCATAAGACTACTTGAGATCCTAATAAGGAATAGGGAGACATACTTTGACAAATCAGGATATCTGAACTCCGAGGGAATGAAGGTGGTAATGAAGATAATACGTATAATAGCTGAAGAGCTCCCAGAACACATGAGTATGGTTAGAGAGGTTAGATCTAGAAGAAGCTATGAGAGTATACTAGAGTTGCTTCAAAACCTAAGCGAGTTACATCGCGATGATGCATAGTAACCTACAAGCTTTTATGTTAAGAAGGCTTCTAAGCTAGAACTGCTTTACAGGCTAGTATTAGACCATACATACAAATTCATACTAATTCTATATTACTTTATTTCATTAATAAAGTTAAAGCGTAAAGCTTTTAAGCTAGAATTTTATTAGATTTAATGTGAGGTGTGTTTGGATGAGGTTGCTGGTATTAATGGGTGTTTCGCTACTAGGCGTGATACTAGCATCTACAGCTAGCCTCGTAGTCCTAAGCCAGCCTAGTGAGGCTGAGGCTAAATCTGTTTTTGAAGGTCTCGGTTGTATTGCATGTCATAGGGCTGGTGGTGTTCCTGCTAGGCCCTGGGATGAGATTGTATCCCATTTCAAAGCTTCAGCTGGTAAGTACGCTAGCCTAGATGAGTTTGTGAAAGCAGAGGTAGCGGAGGAGGTTAAGAAGAGGGGGTATGGTGAGGTGAGGTCGTGGAGTGAGCTATTTGAGAAAATGGCTATGTTTGTGGGGAAGAGGCCCGACGACCCGGGTGTTAAGACCGTGGAGAGCTTCCTAGCATCACTACTAGGAGTTCAAGCACCAGGAGCTACAACACCACCAACAACCCTCACGACACCACCTCAGGTCACGACCCCCCGGGTTACGACTCCTGCGGAGGAGAGGGGTGTCAGCTTCCTAGTAGCGGCTTTAGCGGCTTTAATAATCGTAGCCGCCATAGTCTTGGCTGCTTTATGGCTAGCTAGGGGGTGAGGGGGTGTGGGTTTGAGGCTCCCAGCTCCTAGGGCTACTCTGGTGCTACTAGTGCTCTGGGCTGCACTACTCGTGCTAGCGTGGCTCTACGTGTTAAACGTGTTAATAGGGGGTGGCTGGTTCTATGGAGTCCCGTGAGGTTACCCTGGAGTATATATGGGTGTTAGTAATCGTAGCCGTGATAGCAGGCTTCTCAGCCTCCATGGCCTACTACGGGTTCGCTAGAGGCCTTAACCCCTCATGCACAGTCTACACCATGGAGGAGTTGAAGGCTAAGGGTGTTAAGCTTGAGCCTGGAGTGAGGGAGGTAGGCCCTGGGATCTACGAGGTTACAATAGAGGCTAGGCAGTTCGCCTAGATACCTAGGGAGATTGTCTTAAGGGATCCTGTTAGGGTTACGTTTAGGGTTTACTCTACCGACGTCATCCACGGGCTTCACGTTGTAGGGGCAAGTGTTAACGTAATGGTGTTCCCAGGCTATGTTGCTGAGTTCGTCTGGGAGCCTCCTAAGGGTGTGAGTGGTGAGACGCTCATGATATGCCATGAGTACTGTGGTATTGGACACCAGATTATGTGGGGTAAGGTGGTTATAGAGAGGAGTGGTGCTACGCTAAATGGAGGTGGTTGAATGTGAGCGGGGCTGGTGGGGTTTACACTGTTAGAGAGGATTGGTATGCTAGGGTAACCATTGTTGTAGCCTTCATAGCACTACTGCTAGGCGGGGTCTTCGGGGTACTCCAGGTGGTTGCTAGAACGCCCTACTGGCCTAACCTTTACGAGCTCCTAGCTAGGATTGGCCTCAGCTCTAGTGCTGATGAGCTCTACTATAGAGGGCTTACAGCACACGGGGTGTTGCTAGCAGTGGTTCTAACCACATTCTATATCGTTGGCCTATCAGCATACCTAACACCTAGGGTTCTAGGCGTAAACATCAAACCCGTATTGTTAAACGTGAGCCTCGCTATGATGGTTGTAGGTACTGTGTTAGCAGCTATAGCAATAGTGCTAGGCTGGGCTAACGTGCTCTACACATTCTACCTACCATTAATAGGACACCCGTTCTTCTACCTTGGAGCTGCACTATTGGTACTAGGTAGCTGGGTTTTCGCTGCAGGAGTGTTCCTAGCATTCCTTGAGTGGAGGAGGGCTAACCCAGGCCTGGGCATACCAGTACCCTTCTTCGGAATCCTAACAGCCTTCATAGTCTGGATTATGTGCACTATACCTCTAGTCTTCATAGTCCTCAAGAACCACGTGCCAGCTAGCGTACTAGGCTGGAGCACGGATGCCCTTGAGACGAGGTTGTTCTTCTGGTGGTTCGGCCACGCCCTAGTCTACTTCTGGCTCGTACCAGCCATAACCCTATGGTACTACTACGTCCCCAAAGCCCTTGGGGTCCCCTTGTTCAGCGAGACTATGGCTAAGGTTGCATTCGCACTATTCATCCTAGCCTCTACACCTGTAGGCTTACACCACCAGTTCACAGACCCAGGTATAAACCCGTACTTCAAGTACATACAGACGGTTCTAACACTGGTAGTAGCCGCCCCCAGCATGCTAACAGCTTTCAACATAATAGCCACAATGGAGAGGGGTGGGAGGGCTAGAGGTGGTGAGGGGCTACTAGGCTGGCTCTTCAAACAACCATGGCGCGACCCCGTATACCTAGGGCTCATACTAGCATTCATAACATTCGGTAACGGGGGCATAACAGGGATTATAAATGCTAGCTACCAGCTCAACAACGTAGTCCACAACACAACATGGGTTGTAGGCCACTTCCACACAACCGTGGGGACAGCTGTAGCTCTAACATTCATGGTGTACACGTTCCTACTGCTCAGAGAGCTCTATGGAAGAGAGCTTATACTTAAGAACCTAGCACCAGCAGTCCCACTACTCTGGTTTATAGGCATGATGATATTCAGCATAGCATACTACGTAGCGGGGCTCGAAGGAGCCCCTAGGAGGACGAGCGATTTAACCTACGGAGGGCTCATACCAGCAGAGTGGATTCTACCACTACAGATTGGAGCCATGGGAGCCCTAGTATTCGCTGTGGGAGGCCTAATATTCCTAGTACAGTTCTTCGGCTCCCTATTAGCTGGGACAAGGATACCTATAGCGCAACCGGCAACACTCATGCTAAACCCACACCCACCCGGGAAGGCAACTATACTCGATAGAATATCCCTACTGATAATAGCAGCTATAGTGCTAAACATACTTGCGTACTCAGGAGCATTAATAGAGCTCTATGGTAGAGGATTACAGCCGGTACCACCTCTACTACCATAACAGTTAAAACAACCTCCATTCTTCCAAACTCCCTTTTATCCTACTACTGCACTTAAACATGCTACTCCTACCTACATCTGTTTAACAAAGCTCCTTTTAATACCTCTATTACCGCCTAGGATCGCTCTGGTTTTATGACTACACGTATCACCTCACGCTCTTATGAAATCTCTTCGAACTCTGAAAACTAGGAAATATATGACATGTCATATAGGTTGAATTTATGAAGCTCCCCATATCATTCTTTTAGTTGCTGAGACAGAAAGATCTTGAGGTCTACGAGTGTTTCAGGCTCTAGTTACCTGGAGGGGGGTTGATGTGTCCTCGGGTGACTGGGGCTAACAGCTCTCCTAGGGCGGTCTAGGCCCTGTTTAACCATTGAGAGGCGGTTGGCGGAGAGTATAAAGGCAAGGAACCACCATCTACTGAGAAACGGTGTGTTGTTTGGGTAGGCTTTATACTCGGAGTGGAGATGATGGTTTTACGTATGGGCTTGTTGGGGTTAGGGTGCCTAAGAGCCATCCTCTTATAGAGTTCTATGGGGCTTTGGATGAGGCTAACTCTATGTTGGGGTTCGCTAGGAGCGTTCTAGGTAGGGATATGCCTGAGTACGATGGGGATCTAATGTTCTTCCAGCTACTCCTGTTTAGGATAGGTTTTAGTGTTACAGCGAGGGATCCTAAGGTTAGCGAAGATGATGTGAGGAGGTTGGAGGATATTGTGGATAAATACTACGGGGAGCCTCTTCGAGCATTCATAGTGCCGGGCGGGCCTCCCGGTATTGCAGCTCTACATGTTGCGAGGAGTTTTGTTAGGAGGGCTGAGAGGAGGCTTGTAGCTTTGAAGGTAGACGGGGTTGTGGATTTCGACGCTGTACTCTTAAAGGCTTTGAATAGGCTTAGTGATGCTCTCTTCGCGTTAGCATTGCACGCCTCAAGGAGGGCTGGTTTTGAGCCTGAGAAGGTCTCATTTTAGACTTAGAACCAGATATATACTTTATATACAAGTCTTGTTTAAGCCCACTCCATAGAACCCCCCTCGGTGGAGCATGTGGATTTAGGGGTTATTCTAAAGGCTTTAGTTGTCCTAACGATAGCTGTTTACATAGGCTTTACAGTAGCTTCCTACAGATCGCTTCCACAATTCATAGTCTTTGAAAACATCGGCTGGGCCCTCCTCTACACTCTATGCCTACTCGTACTCGTGTACAGAGAGGAGCCTCTGCCTCTACTCGCAGTAGCCTCGTTTAACGCAGGTAGAGTCTCTAATGCTATAGTAACCTCCACAGGAGATATTGGGAGGCTCGCCATCCAACACTTACCCCTTCTCCTACTACTACTAACCCTAGCAATACTAGCCGCCTACACCGGGCTCCGCAGAGGTCCTTAGAGGTGATGGGGGGATGTCCGGTAGGCCTACGGGGTTCGAACGCGTTATCATGGCTTTAGCGGGTTTCGCTGGTATACTTGATACATCCTTCCTCATCCCAGTTATAGCTCTCTACGCTTACAGCCTTGGGGCATCAGAGGCCCAGGCAGGGTTTATAGCGGGGTTGTATAGCATGGTAGCCATACCTGCTAGCGTCGTAGCCGGGGTCTTGATTGATAAGTTCGGTCGTAAAAGGATGCTAGCCTTAGGTCTCTTATGGGATTCAGCTTCAATGCTATTATACGCTCTCGTTACAACCCCAGCCCAGCTGGCTTTTGTTAGAGCTCTCCACGCTCTAGGGGGGAGCCTTGTATTCCCCGCGTTCATAGCTAGGTCTAGGGAGGTTAGCGGTGAGAGGGTGGGTCTGGGGTTGGGTTTAATGCTAGCCCCGGTAGCGTTAGCCATAGCTATAGGCTCTGGGAGTGCTGGGGTTGCTACAGCTGTTCTAGGCTATAGAGTGTCCTTCACCCTAATAGCTTTAATCCTAGCTGTAGCGGGGCTCCTAGCTCTAACGTTACCACCAAGACCTGAGGAGAGGGCTTGGAGGGGTTTGAGAGGTGTTGCTAGCGGGCTTGGAGAGGTGATGTCCAGCGTGCTAGCGGGCCTATGGGTTATACTCGTTTTATACATATCACTAGGTTTAATCGTGGGAGGCCTAGCTACAAGCCTTGTAAAAGCTGGGGTCTTAGAGGAGAGGGAGGCTAGGCTGGTGGCTGGGATCAGCGTATCTCTATCAAGTTTAATTGCCGTGGCATTCTTCATAGTTAGCGGGCTCGCAGCCGATAGGTTTGGGGTTCCATTGGTGCTACTCTACTCCTCAATATCCGGATTTATAGGCTTCGCCATAGCTGCTACCAACCCAGCCACAGCAGGGGTTATGATAGGCTTAGCTGTGTTCGGTGTAGGGCTAGCAGGTTTAATGCTAGTTAGCACCATACTTGTAAGCAATGCTCCTCCGAGAGCCCGGGGGACCTCGATAGGGTTACAGCAGGTTTTAAACATTGTAGGTGTAGCAATAGGAGCCCCCATAGGCGGAGTTCTAGCAGGAGCCGGCCCGAGACCCCTCCTACTCCTTGCAGCTGTGGTAACCCTTCTAGCGCTAGCTGTCATACCTTTAACACGGCATTCTAAGAGCTCCAAGTAACCCTCTTGATGGCGTTTAACGCTATTAATGCAGCTTTAACCATCGTTTCTTTGAGCTCCTCGCTTGTTGCATGTCTCCATGTTACCAGGCTATCGCTTACTATTAGTAGGGCTCCTGTTTTAAACCCCCTAATACCGCCTAAAATGAAGAGAGTTGCACACTCCATCTCCACCGCTATAACACCTCTACCACTCCACCTGGAGGCGAATTGAGGGTCTTCAGCGTAGAAAGCATCGCTTGATATCACGGGGCCTAGATGGTATCTAGCTCCCATACTAGAAGCCTCTTCTACCAGGAGCTTTAGGAGCTCATAACTGGGCACTGCTGGAGCGCACGCATACTCTCCTATATACTGGTAGTATAGACCGCCCGGGTGGTAGCCTGCACCTGTAGGTATTACGAGATCGCCTATACCTACATCCCCAACCAGGGAGCCGCAGGTTCCAAGCCTGATGATAACCCTGGCTCCTAGCATGTAGAGCTCCTCGAATACAATGGAGGCTGACGGCCCTCCGACACCGTGTACGGCTACACTAACCCTTACACCATCATAGAAGCCTGTGTATACATTAAAACCCCTACTCGTACTAACTAGCCTGGGATCAGATAGCATTGACGCTACCAAGTCAACCCTACCAGGGTCCCCAGCAACTATAACCCTCTCCGCCACATCGCCAACCCTAGCTCTAATATGGACGGGGGCCCTCAAGACATAGAACACCCTGATGCCCAGACGAGTTTGCCAGGCTAAAAGCTTATACACCTTAGAGATCTTCATCCTAAGTAGGCTGGGAGTCCGGGATAAGGGTGCGTTCAATGAGCAGTGTTAGAGCCCCCCTCCACCAGGCTTGCGTAGAATCCGGGAACCTGTGTAGCGTGTGTGCTTATAAGATAAACTCTAATATTATAGCCAGCTGGGAAGTTGACGTTATAAAGGCGCTCTACGAAATCTCGAAGAATGTTAGATTAAACCATAGGTATGAATCCTCAGCTATAGCTGGTTCAACCCTCTACGTAGCCCTCGAAGGCCCCCCTGTTGAGGAGCTTGAAAGGGAGCTAGCTAGGAGGGTTAAGATGAGAGGGGTTGAAAGGGTTAGAGTAATATACTATAGAGGTGGACTGGAGAAACTCCTCGAAGCAATCCTCGGCCAGAGGGTTCTAGCTATAAACAGAGTTTATAGTAGTGATGGAAGCTCAACGTTGATAGTAAAGGTTGAGAGAAGGGATCCTGGAGCGGCAAGACTGGCATCGCTCCTCCTTAAAACCCAGGTTGAAGTGGAAGCCATCGAGCCTAGGAAGCCTAGAGTTGAGGGAGCTAAGATGGGGAAACATGATATAAAACGTGTTCTAGAGAAAATCTAGGAGTAAAAGCTTAAAACCATAGTTGCATAGCGTGAAATAAGGGGTTCCCTGTGACTGTAAAGGACCCGGAGTTAATGGCTATATTCGAGAAAAGGGTGTTATTGAAGAAGGTTTGCAGGAAATGCGGAGCTCTAAACCCGATGGATGCAATCAAATGCCGTAGATGTAGGAGTAGAAACTTGAGGCCAAAGAAGGTTAAGTAAGGTTGAGCGGAGAGGAGTTAAAGGAGGTTTACTGGAAGCTCTCTAAAGCCCTTAGAGGGCCCTATAGCGTAGCCCCCATCCTGATGACTGGTGGTATCGTGTTATCTGCGGCCACCGCTCTAGGGCCTCGGAGCCTCCTAGCTGAAATGACCCTGATGACAGCCTTGTTCATGGCAATCCTGGGGGGTCTCATGGAGCTCTACTACATGATCCTACTAAGCTGGGCTTCTAACATAACTAGAGGCGGGGGCCCCAGCTTCAAGGACATACTCTACGCTCTAACCTCAATAGGCCTCTATTACACCTTGATAGGCATTGTAATGCTGTCTCTAAAGGTTAACAGCTACTCGAAAACCCTATCCTGCAACTGCAACTCCAACACCCTATACTCTCTCATAACACTAGGAGTACACCTAGCCAGGAGCCAAGCCTGCCTATCCATCTGCGCCAGCTCTAGAGTAGAGGAGCTCTTAGTCAAGGCCGAACAGCAAGCCCTTATAGAGGAACCCCATGTATAAGCTAGGAAGTTACGTCTTTTAGTAGATGCCGGTTCCCTGACTTTATACTCTTTAGGCTCACCGCCAGCCCCCTCTAGGTAGCCGGGACCTGGAACACTCGTGGATCTCAAGACCTTGTCTCTCTCAGTAGCTAAAGGGAATGTCATGGAGCTTCATAAATTCAACCTATACCAGCTTCTGAACCCTAGCCGTTTAATAGTCGTAGGCATGAAGTGCTAATGTTATAAGGATTTGGGTATCCCGTACTAGGGGGGTCGTTGGAATGGGTAGAGTTGAGGAGCTTTCATCAAGTCTATCTAGGTACGCTCACCTACTAGGGTTCCCGGTTAACGTGGAGTGGGTTAGGCTTGTAGAGGAGTTGCAGGAGAGGATTATGGAGGATGTTAGAGGTGAAGCGGGTGGATATGAGAGTTTGAGAAGTTTCGTGGTTGCCCTAGAATCTAGAGGGTACATAGCTAAGGCTATGGAGGAGGTTTCTAAGGCTCTAAACGAAGAGGTGGAAAACGCTGAGAAGGCATTAAAGGCCGCTATAACAGGGGATATAGAGGTTAAAGGGGCTAGGGTAGCATTAATAGTCTTACAAGCAGTAGCTAGAGCTTACGCGGAGGAAGCCCTTAAAAGAGGAGTTACAGTTGAAACCTCAGCCCTCTGCCCCCTATGCGGAGCTCTAAGCGAGACTATGTTCAAAGAGAAGGGAGGGTACAAAATGGTATGCCACTTCTGCTCCTACACATGGCTTGTATCAGAAGGTAAGCCAATGTGCCCCTACTGTGGCAACCAAGACGAGCTATCAATAGCCGTGGTATCAGATAAACAAATGAGAGTAGCCCTCATGAAATGCTGGAACTGCAACTCAACATGGAGGACAATAATAGACGAGACTATCGAAACCCCCCTCATATTAAAACCACTAATCGCAATGGCAGCAGAAAAACTTAGACCAGCCCTAGAGGAAATTGAAAGACTAGTTGAGACGAGGAGGAAAAGATCCTGAACCAGGCAACCTATTACAGGTTAAAGTGATAGGGGATCGGCTCGTGATCTTGACAGTCGACTTTGAGCTCCTGAAAATTCATCCTTATCTTTAGGAGTGAGCAGTAGTAAGCCCCCAAATCCTCTCGAAGGTACCTGCATGTAAGACACATCCTTGCCTCCCTCACTACCCCCATTCTATAGAGGTTAACCGCCAGTAACACGAGGCCTTTAAAGAGGTCCTCCAACGACTCTCTATCAAGTCTTTTAATCGCTCCCTCGAATATTCCAAGACACTCTTTGAGCTCCTCAAGCACCTTGCCCCCCTTCTCGCTTAGCTTAATCCTTGTTACCCTCTTATCGAGATCGCTTTGAGAAACCACTATAAGACCCTTCCTTGCTAAAGCTGATATCGCATCGCTCACAGTCGGCTGTGTTACGAGAAGGATCCTAGACAACCTTGTAACACCTCCACCCCCCACGCCTCCAGATCCTGCTAGGAGGAGGAGCTCTGCCTGAAGAGCTGTAATACTATGCCTAGAAGAGCATCTTCTCAACACATACTCGTAGGCCTTTGAAATCCTGTCGATTAGGTCGAACGTCTTCCCTTCGAGACCCTCTGGAGACCCCAACATAGACCCTCCAACTCTAACCGCTCTCCTAGAATAAATGAGGAGTATATAAAAAGGATGTGATCCAGCTTACATCTGGAAGCCTCGCCCTTTTTAAAGGGTGGGAGGAGGTCACCAGTCTCCTTCCTTAGCATATGGGTAGCTCCAGAGGGCTACCTGGAGCACGATCGATTTGAACCATGCATTATACATCCTCTCAACATCCTCGTCGCTGTGACCTTTTCTAGCTAGGAAGGGTTTGATGGTGGCTGTAATGGGGTATATGAAGGCCACGAGATATCTGAGAGGTATGTGGGGAACGGAGTTAACCCCATCTGTAACGTTCTTCTTAGCCCTGTTATGTCTTAAACCTATCTCATGCTGGTAGTCCAGCCAAACCTGATCGTACTCCCTACAGGTTGTGTCGAGGATCCACTGGCCGAACCTCCTCCTAACCCTCTCTAGGTACTCTCCTATAGGCCTCCCCTGAGGGTCTGAGAAGTAGTAGATTAGATGGGGGTTGGAGCCCACCCAGTTATACCAGAGATCGAGTATATCATCAACCTGATCTCCTAAAACCTCGCATGCCATCCTAAGATACCTTATATCCTCGTCTCCCAGCATAACAGTCTTCTTAAGTAACTCGAAATCCCCCCAGCTTATAGGAGACCTCGGAACCCTACCCATATCGTAGCCGGGGATCTCAGCCATCTCCCCTCACCAAGCAAATTCGCATAGGACTCCTATATAAATACCTGTATATACCATCCAGGAAACCCGGAGATTCAAGTAACTCAACAGGAGTACGGATAACCAGCATATCCGAGAGTTTAAAACATCTCATAGCTCTACATCTATATTGTAGTTACTTTAGAGTGGTTAAGTGTCGCTACATAACCTATAGGACGCGTCGGGTTTTAGAATGTATTAGAGCGGCTACTCCTTTAGTGTGGCAACCTATACACTCCTACCATGTATAGGTTATTGTTAAAGTTACCTATTAGCGCGGCTAGAGTCCAGGTATCCTCTGTAGATGCCGCTTTCACATAGAATGTCTTAGACTCTCCTGGTTTCAAAGTTAGCCTTGTGAAACCTTTGAACGTATAGCCTGGGGGGTTGCCTAGCTCATCTAATCTCCATTTATCTACAGTGTACACCCTCATAGCCTGTAGCGTGTTGTAGGTTACATCAACACCTTCCATTGACCCCTCAGGGCATCGTGGTACCTCTAGGAACCCCTCCTTAATTTTAACAATTACAACCTCCACTACGTCATGGGCTTGGCTTAGCCTAGGGAACCCTCTCTCATCCACATAGCCTCCCCCAAAGGCCACCCATATGGTTAGCTCCGCGGACCCGATGTTAGCTACCTCGACTAAATGGCACCATACGCGATCTCCAGTAGACTCCACTACTCCACTTGAGTGTACGGGGATTATTGTTATGCTTGCCGGAATCCCAGCTAGGTACGCTATTCTAGCTCTCTCCCTCGACATCTCTGAGTAGTGGTGGTTGAAGAAGGATATGAAACTTAAGCCGAGGGCTAAGACTACGGCTATCATGATTACTAAGGCTATTAAAGATGCTTGGGCTCTCACGGTCCGCGCCCTGGTAGCGTTAAAGAGTGGAGAACCTATTACGTTGTGATTAACTAGCCCATGACAGCCTTTGAATTAAGAGATATTCGGAGCATCCAGGTAATACCTGTGATGGAGGTTCAGGTCTTGAGGAGGGGGCAGGCGGAGCTCATAGGAGGTTTAATTGTCTTAACAGTGGTTCTCGTAATACTGGTTCCATTCCTCCTACAGGTGCTCCTAGACTATCGTAGGGTTGCGGAGGAGCAGGAGAGATCTAGCCTAGCCCATCTTGAGAGGCTAGCTGAGAAGATACTAGTATCCTGGCTCTCACCACTAGATAGTAGGTACCCAGCGTTCTGGGTTAACAATACGGGGACTGTAAGAGTAACCCTTAAAACAGTTTATATAGTCGATTTGACGGCCAACAGACTACTATACATAGTAAACCTCACAGACTACCAACCCGGGGAGGGTAAGCCTATTAGGGGTATAACAAAGTACCCTCAGGTAGTGAGGGTATCGAGGGCACCGATAACCCTAAACCCGGGTGAGGCCGCGCTAGTAGAGGTAGATCCAAGTATAATAGCAAAACACAGGAGAATAGCCGTATCACTACTATCAGATAGAGGTGTAATACATCCAGTTCAAGGGCGTGGAGCAAGCATAGAAGATGTGGTGTTGAAGGCTGTATCCGTAGAGCAGAGGGTTATCTTCATAGGGGATATCTTAAACTCTCCAAGTGTAGAATTAAAGGACCCGAATGCTCTAAGCAACGTTAACCCGACTACAGGGGTTAGAGGTTACACCACAGGTGGAGCAACCTACGGCTACTCCATCCAAAGCACCTGTAACAACTGCCCCCTGGATAGGGTTATAAGGTTTAGAAACGCCATCATAGGCTTCGAGCCTGGGAGTAGTAGTAGGCTCAACATACTCCTAACATACGTTGAAGGCTCCACACTATACAGGGTCAAGGTGCTAGGATTCCAGCCAGAGCAGGGGTTCTACTTCAGGTATAAGACCTCCGACGGCTCGTACAACATCTACGTTGATAACGGTAACTATAGCGGGGCACTAGGATTCTGGTACTATGGAACCTACTCTAGAAAAGGCGTTATCGAAGCTAGCATAGCAGAGATTAGGTTGAAGGGTCTAGCTACAAGTTTCACAGTCTACAGGCAGGACTTTTCTAGGAGCATGTCGAGCTACGACCCCTACATTATCGTAGCAGATACTGATGGTAATGGTGTTGGAGAGCTTGTATTCACTACAGAGGACTACTACTATGGGAGCTCTAACCCACCTCAGGTAATCTGCAGTGTCGACGAGGATGGCAAATTCCTAGACTACTCCGTAGTGAAAGTCGACGGTGGAGTTGAGCCAGACACAGAGTGGGGGTTCGCTTTCATGATAAAAGATGTAAGCATAGACCCTAGGCTCTTCGCCGGCGTCATGGTAGTGCTTAGAGTCTACTTCCACGATACGGAGATGGGTAGCTTCACATGCGTCGACCAAGGCCAGCTCCCCATACTAAAGGTCTTACTCGTGAGAAGCGACTGGAGCGTTCTGGATAGCAGGACATTCCTATACTGGGAGCTAGCATCCGTTGAAAACACATGGCCCCCATCAACAGCCATGACCACACTTACAGTCTCACTATTCATCCCCAACGATATAGGGGAGAGGGTGTACCTAGCTATAGCCGTACTAGATCCATTTAGAGGAGGACCCGGCACCGGGCAGGAGGTGGGCCGCAACGACCTAGATTTAACACTAGCAATAGAGATCATAGGAATCTCGACATTCGCAAGGTAACCTTCATACGGGAGCCACGCTGATACTCAGCTTCCACTAGTATAAAGAGGATGTGGAATCATAGTTAATATACTGGGAAACCATTATGACCGTGGTTACCATGAATCAAGAGATAATACAATGGAAACCAGGAATAATATCGTGACAGGTGGGCTGGAGTGAGGAAGGCGATAAGCCCCATAATAGCAACAGTAATACTAATAGCAGTAACGCTAGCAATAGGAGTAGCTATAGCTGCATGGATAATGGGCATATGGGGAGGAATGGGAGGAACAGAGTCCCTAAAGATACTACCAAACAGCACACTCACAGTTAACAATGATCGAGTTACCCTACAATTAACTATCAAGAACGACGGGAGTAGAGACGCTAAAATAGTGGGAGTCGAAGTAATGGTAGGAGCAGGGGCATGTAAGCTTACTCCGGATAACGAGCTATCGATAATTAGGGCAGGTGCTATGGTAACAGGCACCGCTGAAGGAACTTGCAGTGGGCTAACTCCAGGTGCTTCGTATACAGTTAGGGTTATCACAGAAGCTGGCAACGTCTATCAAACCATGCTGGTTGCCTACACTTCCTAGTCTGGCGTGCCGGATGCAGTAACTCTTCTTTAACCACCCATCTCTTTTTTGCTGTAATAAGTGAGCGTTTCCTGCTAACGGTATTTGATGGTATCATGGAATGTGGTGGGCGAGGAGCTCTAGCTTGCTGTTTATATGTGTTTTGTGTTTCCCTTCTTTGTTAGAAGAGTGGCTTCCCGTTATTAAGGCCTCCATAGTGTTGTCTGGTTTTTCCTTCTAGGTTGTCTAGGTGTTTTTATAGTATGTTATGGAGGCTTCTTAGTGTTATGGCTATTGTTGCTATTGTTATTATAGTTAGTGTTATTGAGTGTGTGAACCCTGAAAGTATTGTACCGTTTTTAAGTTTCCCGGCTACGAGCCCCATTAGCCATGAGTTTAGTGTTGTGCCTAGGCTTATTGCTAGTGCTACCGGCCCTACCAGGCTTGCTATGTTACCCTCTTGTGTCATGGCTGTTGTTTGAGCCATGTATGCTAGGATTAGCATGCTGGATCCTGATACCATTAAGGCTCCTATGTATGGCATTAGTATGTATACTCTCAGCCTCTTAGCTAGCTCTGCTTCGAAATCAGCGATGCCTCTAGCGTACCTAGCTAGGCTATCTAAGGCCTCCACGCTCCCACCGCCTAGGGTTATAGTGTCTGTTAGTAGTCTAAGTGTTGCTAGTAGAACCCAGTTCCTATACCCTCTAGTCGCTGAGGCCACAGCCCTCTCTATGTCAAGGCCTAGGAGTAGTGATGAGGATATCCTCCTAACTATGGGCGTTAGGGGGCCGTAGTCTCTCGTTGAAAGAACTATAATGGACTTCTCGGGGCTAAGCCCTGTCTTTCTAGTCTCAACGAGATCTCTTAGGAAGCTAGCTATGGAGTCCCCCATACCTCTAGCCCTTCTAGACTCCTGGAGCCAAGCGTAGGCCCCGAGGATGCTTATGGCTAGGAGTGGTGTAGCGAGGGTTAGCGTGCACGCCATAACTAGGTCTGAGTTGATGGGGCTCCCCTCTAAAACTCTATAGGCGCCCGTCACGTGGAACGCGATGGGGGCTGAGATTAGAGCTGCTGGAACACCATAGGATAGCACCATTGCCTGGGGTGTGGTTAGCTTAACCGGTGTCTTAGGGTGGGCTCTATCAGCTAGGTATAGTATGAGTAGTGCAGAGAGAGGCATGAAGACGAAGCTGAATAAAAGCATTTGAGTTAAGCTAGCGGAGCTAGCACCTGGCGTCATGACGTTAACTGTGAAGAACGTGTAGAAAGACACTGAGACTATAACAGCTAGTATTATGTAGAGCTCCGTGTATAGAGCTAGCCTCTCACTCATAATCCTAAGATCTTCGATTCTGCTCTTGAAGATATCGCTAGTCTTAGCCTCAAGATATCCGATAACGTTACCACCAATCTTAACAGATGCGCTGTAGCCTAGCATGAAATCCCTGTAGTAGCTGCTAGGGTGATCTACAGCATTGCTCTCTATGGCATCAAGAGGGTTGCGTCCGAGAAGCCTCACATCCCTTAATATCAGCTGAGCCTCCCTCCTAACTCCATCAAACACCCTTAGAGAAGCTATCCTCTCAAGAGCCCTCATGATATCAATACCGGCTACCGCCATAGCGGATAGATATGATGCTAGGAAGGGGAGCTCGCTATCAACCTTCCTTCTCCTATCATCTGCTCTGAGAGAGGGGTATGATAGTCCTATAGCTAAGGCTATAATAGGAGCTAGAAGGGTTCCAAGAAGAGCTAGGACTTTGATTGTAAAAGTTGAACCACTAGAGATAACTATAGCAGCTATGTAGAGTGATAGTAGGAAAGCTACTAAGGTAGCTAGAAGGACCCTTGCAGCGTAGAGGTAAGGGTGTATCAATAGACCAGCCCTCTTTATGCTACGGTCTAGCTCGAAGGTCCTAGCAAAAACAGGGGCTATGGAGCCGAACAGCCTCAAAGCAATGTAGTCGTAGCCGTCCATAAGGCTAGCCTTGGGGCTACCCATCTGTAGCACCCCCAACTCCTAGCTCTTCAAGGACACCCCTTGGATCTACATAGTACCTGTAGATGTACTCAGCAACCCCCTTGTAATCCCTTACACCCCGGTCTACAAGAGCTTCTAGCACCCTAGATCTCCTCTTAACCTCCTCCACAACCCCCTCATAAGCTAGCCCTATGGATTGTGAAACCTCCCATAGTATCATGCTGTCATTCAAGTTGACTTTATGCTTATCACCAACAGGATCCCATGTAGCTAGGAGTGCGTAGTTCTCGTAACCCTTAATCTCCCATATGGTTGTAGCTCTCCTAACTGTAACAGGTCTCCCCTCAACAATCCTGGTAACTCTTTTGACTAAGAGAGCCCATTTCATGAGCGGTATGTAGCTTTGAGGCACGTTCATCGGGGGGCTTGTAAGTCTTTTAACTAGAGCACCCACGCTCTCCGCATGTGCTGTTGTTAAACCTCCATGTCCTGTAGCTATAGCTTGGAATAGGACGTAAGCCTCCTCCCCTCTAATCTCACCCACTATTATAACATCAGGTCTATATCTTAAACTCACCTTAACTAGATCGTAGAGAGTGACCTCGCCAATCTTAGAGCCTGTTACAGCATAGCTAGGCCTTGAGACTAGCTGAACCCAGTTCTCAAGTGTTAGCCTAAGCTCAGGTGTATCCTCTATCGTAACAACCTTCATGTTGGGTCTGAGTAGTGTTGCTAGAGCGTTCAACATCGTAGTCTTCCCGGAACCTGTAACCCCTATGACTATACCGGGCATCTTATACTCCATAGCCATCCAGAGGTATGCTGCAACCATGCTGCTAAGAGTTCCATGGGCTATAAGGTCGGTTATGCTGAGAGGTCTCTCCCTAAACTTCCTTATAGTGAACGTAGAGCCTCCAACGCTAACCTCCCTCCTAAACGTTGCCGCTAGCCTGTGACCCTCAGGTAGTATAGCGTCTAGCACTGGGAAAGCAGAGCTTATATGCTTACCAGCTTTATGAGCAAGCCTTAGGATCAACGAGTCCAGCTCCCCCTCATCCTCGAATACAATGTTGGTTGGCATGCTCTCATACCTCTGATGCCAAACGTAAATAGGTCTTCTAACTCCATCACAGCTAATATCCTCTATAAACTGATCCCTCATGAGAGGCTCTAGGGGGCCGTAGCCCACAGTATCTCTTAAAACGTAGTAGAGAACCTTCTGCCATGAGATGTTGGGTCCGAGGGTGTCGCTGAGCTTTGCACTATAAATCCTTACAATTCTCCTAGCCTGTTCTACGAAGAACCCCTTCTCCTTCTCGTAATCTAAAACACTGCCCCCGTAGGGTTTAAGCTCCCATTCTAGGATTCTAAGTAGCCTCTCATAGACGCCCCTCTCAACACTATTAAGTGGAACCTCACTTACATAGTATACCTTAGCTTTAGACGCCCTATTCTCGAGTATGACAGCGTAAGCCCATGGATATACTAGGGGGTACCTCTCCACCTCACTATAATTTCCTATGTTAATACTCGTGAGATCAGCTTTTGAAGCCTCCGTCTCATCTCCACCTCTAACTTCACCTAAGCTCTTAGGAGTCCTCTTGAATAACCTAAGGAACACTATTATACAGCACCTAGACTAGTATGTCAGGCTGAATACCATAAACCTCTATTCTCTACGCTTACATGCTACTTTAATTGAACTTTAAGATGACGAAAGTAATCCTAGATAGCATGGGGCGTAACCTAAGATGAGGAGGCTTAGGATTCTAACGGTAATAGCAATGATACTCCTCCTTACACTACCCGTACCCACAGAAGGTACTACAGGTTCTGAACTTGAGGGAGATCTCGCAGTAGAGCTTGAAGCTACCAGGGTTTACGGTTTAAACCTCATAAAGCTACCTGAGTGGATGAACTACTCAAAGGCTGTAGCTACGGGGAGCTCCCTCGTGCTCGCAGGCTCAGGGTATGCTGTGGAGCTTTCACTAGATAGCTTAACTTTTAGGTGGGCACACTCGATAGTCGGTAGAGTTACGGCTTTAACCGTGGATTCCAAGCCTGCTAGGTGGGCCTCGATAGGGTCGAGCTCAGGCGAGGTCACAGTAGTGGATCTAACTAACCCAAGCTACAAGACGACCTTCTATACAGCATCAAGAGCCCCGGTGAAAGACGCTTTTGTAGTACATACGAGGGGAGGTTTCAAGCTACTGGTTCTAGACGAGCTTGGCTTCCTATACACGATGAGGGTTATCAGAGGCTTCATTGGAGGAGGCTGGTTTGAGCTAGGGCCCACGCCTCACAAGGGAGCTCTTACAGGCATCTACGGCCTGAAAGTTATCAGCGCTCACCCAGCAGTGCTCCTAACAGACTGGGGCTCCTATAAACTGCTAGGCAACATGGTGGCGGTGTTTGGTGATATAACGTTGCCACACCCTGACACTAGGTCCTCGTTCCTAGGGGGCTTCACAGTAGACGTTCTATACAGCGATGGAGGTTTCCTGCTTCAAGCCTATACGGGGACCTTCAACAAATCCTTGAACGTAGTTGAAACCAGGAGCCTCTACTATGCTGTAAAGCATGGAAGATACCTAGTACCCATCTCTCCAGGCTCCACAGAAGGTAATATCTATCAGGCTAGTGGTAGTACTATAAACGTGAGAGGGCTACCACCGGGTGACTATGAGGTTCTGGTATTCTACGAGATTAAGACCTCTGATAGAACTACAGGCTATGTATACTCCTCATCGTGCTACGCTGGTGTAGGTAGGTTTAAGGTAACTCCTGGTCATACAGTTAGAGGCGAACCTTTGATACTCGAAAAGCTGGGATGGGGTCTTGAAGAGTGTCTAAGATCTTTTAAACTCCACGAGCTCTACGTTGCTGAAGCTATGCAAGTACTAGTACTCCTAGACCTTACAAGGTTGCCTGAGAGCTTTAGCTATGGCGAGGATGGTAACATAGTACTACTACCAATCCCCAGGGAGTTGCTTGAAGCGGGGATCTCGAACCTCATAGACCATGGGGAGGTCATCCTAGCTATGCCAGGCCCGGGAATGCCTATTGGCTGGGAGGATTTGGGGATTGAATCGATACTCTTAGTACCGGTAGGCGGGTGGCTTCTGGTATACTATGTGGGTAGGGGTTTAACCTTAGCAGATGTAGGCTATATGCAACCTCAAACAGTATACTTCGGTAGCAAGATCACAGCTGTGAGCATATCTCCTGATGCTTCAAAAATATACATTGGCCTAGAGTCTGGCGCGGTCTTTAAACTCGAATGGCTTAAAGCAAAGCCTCTAAGGGCCTTCGATGGCGGGTTGGCGAACAGGTATATCATAGACTCATCTCTAGAAGTAGGAGGAGGTCCTGTAACGTATGTCGGCGAGTTGGATAATAGAGTAGCAGTAGTGTCAACAGCTAGGGGTAGGTTGCAGGTGGTTAAACTCGATGATATCATATCAGGCCTAACACCCCTATGGAGGGGCCCTCCAGGCTTCGAAGGCATCGATACGGGGCTTTCAAACCTAGTGTTCACAACGGGGTCACCTGGAACCCTAGTAGCGTACTCTCAAGGCTCTCGGGAGCTCTACCTTTTCAAAGGCGTTCTAAGGGAGTTGACCCCGCTAGTTGTAAACATAGTGCCTGTTAGCTTTAGAGACGACGGATCATGGTTCATCCCACCTCCACCCCAGGATCTCAGAGTTGTAGCGAGTGACAGCAGAGGGGTTACTGTTGCCGTGGACAGGCAGCCTGGGGGTAAAGCTACATTATACTTACCTGGCGGCTCCTACAGTATCACGTTTGAATCTAGCTGGGGTGTAGCCTCAGTTAACTTAACGGTAACACCTGGTTTTAATGAGAGAACGATAGCCTTAGTCCAGGAGCCTGGTGGTAAAGCTTATGCTGAGCTCCTCGAAGGAGGGGTTACCATAGCTGATGTAATTGCGAAGAGGCCTCCTAGAGCTAGTGTTGACATAAGATTCGTGGATGTAGATGGGAACCCTGTCATGTCGAGATTAAAAGTTACCCTTGAAGGCCGTGGTTATACGAGCTCTACAACCGCTATTAACGGTGTGGCTAGATTTGAGAACGTGCCTCTAGGAGCTTATAGAGTTTTAGTAGAGCCTTTGGAGGGCCTGTACGATAGGCTTGAGACCCACGTTAAGGTAACAGTTAAAGGCCCAGACCCTAGGGTAGTGGAGCTTAGACCTCTCACACTCACTATAACCCTGAAGGTTGTAGATAGACAGTTCAAGACTGTTGTAACAGAACCTTTCCTCGTTAAACTTGAAAGACTCGAAGCCGGGTCTTCTAAGCTAGCTTACACACGCGAGGTTAGAGTAGTGGGGCAAGCTAAGTTACAGTTACCAGTAGGCACGTATAAGGCGACCCTTATCCCAGCAGGGAGAGACCTCTACCAGGTACCCAGAGAGTACAGGTTTATAGTAGAGAAGCCTGGAGAGGTAACTATAGAGTTACAGCCAAAGACATTCACATTAACAATACAAACCAGAGACCCCTGGGGATCACATCTACCCGGAGCTAAAGTTACCATAACACGGTACGATGGCCTACTATCGCTAGAGGGTGAGACGGATCAAGATGGCATCCTCTCAGTAGCCCTACCTCCTGGAGCGTACGAGGTTAAAGTTTCCAAGAGGTGGTTTGAAGATACTGTGGCATCGGTTAACGTTTTAGGAGATGAAACTGTAGATGTTAAGGTAGAACCCGGTATGATGGTACGTTTACAGCGCTTATTACCGTATATGATAGCGGTATTTGGAGCTCTTATAGCATCCACGATAATACTATGGGCTAGAAGGGTGATCTCAGAGAGGTTGAGAGAGGAGTACTTCTAGAGCCAGAGGAGGAGAGGTCAGCTTGTTATAACAGTGCTCTCTGATGGTATTCCAAGTATCCTTTCTATGTACTTTGCGGTTATGCCTGCATGAGATCCTCTCACAGAGTCTACGATTACCGCTTTTGGTTTAGCCTCCTCGACGTACTCTATAACCTCTTTAAATGTTGCGTGATCGCTAAAGCTCACTCTATATGTTTTCTCATCCACTTTCACAACTGGCGCTTTTAGCTCCCACCCTGTTAGCAGTATCCTCGTGCCCTGCTCTCTTCGGTTTTCAAACTCGCTCGTGTGTCTAAATACCACTGCGGGCTCTCCAGCTTCGTAGCCTGCTATGAGTGGTTCTAGGCTTACGCCATAGTATCTCTCCGCTATCCTAGCCATCCTTACTGTCCTAGGATCTGCTATGAAAGCCTCCCTAACACCTCTTATCCTGAGCTCCGCCATTATCTCTTGTATCTTCCCATTGTAACCATATATTGTTACAGGCCCCACCTTTAAACTCTCTTCAACTAATGCTAGGAGCATCGCCATAACCTCCCAGTCTGTCCACCTCCTCTGGAGATGGGGGCTTCCATACGTAGCATCTATGACTAGCACATCTAAGCCCGTCATAGGAGGTGTTCCGGGCATTTTGAAGTCTCCGGTGTAGCCAACCCTATAGCCTCTACCTTCGACTTCAACCTGAGCGCTACCAACTATATGCCTTGACTGTACGAGGGTCACCCTCTCACCTAGGATTTCAACGGGTTTACCGTAGTCTAGTGGTAGCCTCTTGTAATCCGGGATCCTATATCCCATTATATCCAGGAGCTCCATCGTATACCCTGTTCCAACCACTAGCATGCATTCCCTAACACTCCTCTCAAGACCCGTGATGTGATCTGAGTGTATGTGGGTTACAACTCTAACAGGCCTGGGGTGATGGCCGTCTACTGTGAAGTTCTCACCTAGTAGTATAGCTCCACTTTTACTAACAGCAGCTTTAGCTAACCCGGGCAACCCTAACCCCTAGCTGCCCTAGCTCTCTCTATAGCCTCCACTATCTTCTTTCTAGCCTCTTCAGCCCCCCTCCAGCCTGTTACCTTAACCCACTTACCGGGCTCCAGCTCTTTATAGTGTTCAAAGAAATGCTTTATCCTCTCCTTCAAAGCCCCAGGAATATCGCCTATATCACTCCAACCAGCATAGTATGGGTCTAGCTTAGGCTTTGGAACGGCTATGACCTTGCTATCCGGGCCCTCCTCATCCTCCATCACGAGGAGCCCTATAGGTTTAACCTCTATCACAGCACCGGGCATGACGGGCTCCCTGCTTATGACGAGCACATCAACGGGATCTCCGTCCTCCTCCAGGGTCCCGGGTATGAGGCCGTAGTTAAAAGGGTAAACCATGCTTGTGTAGAGGAACCTATCAACCTTAGGAGTGCACGTCTCCTCGTCTAACTCGTATTTAACAGAGCTATTCATAGGTATCTCTACCACAACATTGACAATCTCAGGCGCGCCCCCACCAGGACCTATCCTATCAAGGCAGCCCATGAATCCCAGCCCCTATAACTCTACAATACCTGTAAGCTTATAAGGCTTGAGGCAACACATTATATACGACGACCCATGTGGGGAGGAGGATGAGGCGTGTCTAGGCCTATACACGTTAGATTCCAGGTACCGGATGAGCTGGCAGAGAAAGTTTACGAAGCTGTAGCTAAGGCAGGGAAGACTGGTAAGGTGAGGAAGGGGGTTAATGAGACTACAAAGGCGGTGGAGAGGGGCTTGGCTAAGCTAGTCGTAATAGCTGTTGATGTGGATCCACCGGAGCTCGTAGCACACCTACCATACCTATGTGATGAGAAGAAGATACCCTACGTCTACGTCCCGAGTAAGAAGAGGCTAGGTGAGGCTGCAGGGATCGAGGTCATAGCTTCTAGCGCGGCCATCCTAGAACCTGGAGAGGCCGAACCGCTGGTTAGAGAGATAGTTGAGAGGGTGAAAGAGCTTAGAACCAAAGCCGGTGTTTAAACTCTGGTGGACTTGTTATCCTACACTATCCTAAATAGATTTAAGGTTTCCAGGGAAACTCCGTTTTAGAGGCGCTCTATCTTGGAGCTGGGTGGCATACCTCAGTTTAGATACATTGTTAGGGTGGCTAACACAGATATAGATGGGAGGGCGAAGCTACTCTGGGGTTTAGCTTCCATTAAAGGCGTGGGCTACTCAACTGCCTTAGCTATAACGAGATACCTAGGTTTGAATCCTGAGATGCTCGTAGGCTATCTTACAGACGAGCAGGTTGCGAAGATAGAGGAGGTTCTACTCGATTTAACAAAACTCGGGTTGCCAAGCTGGATGTATAATAGGAGGAATGATGTGGAGACCGGGAAGGACATGCACCTCATAGGCTCGGATCTGATACTGTATGCTAGGAGGGATATAGAGAGGGAGATTAAAATGGGATCGTATAAAGGTTTAAGGCATAAGCTAGGCTATAAGGTTAGAGGACAGCGTACCAGGACCACGGGAAGACTTGGGATGACGGTGGGAGTTAGGAAGAAGAGGGAGGCTAAGGCTGGGGGGAAGTGAGGCTAGATGGGAGATCCTAGGAAGCCTAGGAGGAAGTGGAGCGGCCCAAGGCACCCTTGGATTAAAGAGAGGATACTCAAGGAGATAGATTTAGTGGGGAGGTATGGGTTAAAGAATAAGAGGGAACTGTGGATAGCCGAGACTCTAGCGAGGAAGTTTAGACATAGAGCAAGAGCCATACTCGGGTTACCTGAGGATTTGAGGGAGAAGGAGTTTAAAGTTCTTGTCGCTAAGCTGGCAAAACTCGGCATTGTCGGGGAGAACGCATCTCTAGACTCAATACTGGGGATAACAGCTGAGCACATACTTGAGAGGAGGCTACAAACTATAGTGTATAGGAAGGGGCTTGCCAAGACTATACATGAGGCGAGGCAACTTGTAACACACGGCCATATAGCTATTGGGGCTAGGAGGGCTACATCGCCAGGGTATCTAGTGTCAGTCGACGAGGAGCACTTGGTAACATATGCTCCGGGAAGTCCTTATAAGGAGCGTTTAGAGGCTAGGGGTGTGGAGGTGCTCTAGCTGTGGCCTTCCAGGCTAAGGAGTTGAAATGGGGTGTAGCTCATATATACAGTAGCTTCAATAACACCCATGTGCACATAACGGATCTAACAGGGGCTGAGACTATAGCGAGAGCATCTGGAGGTATGGTAGTTAAAGCAGATAGGGAGAAACCCTCCCCCTACGCCGCTATGCTAGCCGCTAGTAGGGTTGCGCAGGCTACCTTCGAGAAGGGCATTGTAGCAATACATATTAAGGTTAGAGCTCCGGGAGGCCACGGGCCTAAGACTCCCGGGCCTGGTGCTCAAGCGGCAATAAGGGCTTTAGCAAGATCTGGGTTCATAATAGGTAGGATTGAGGATGTAACACCAATACCCCATGATACTACTAGGAGGCCTGGCGGTAGGAGAGGTAGGAGGGTCTGAGAGGGGTTGGCTGAGAAGATCGTAGAGGTAAGGGAGCTTAGAGGTAACAGGATAGAGCTTATAATAAAGGGTTTCAATGTAGCTTATGTTAATGCTATTAGGAGACTCATCCTCTCAGACGTCCCAACGATGGCTGTTGACTTCGCGTACTTCTACGAAAACTCCACAGATGTCTATGACGAGATGATAGCTCACAGGCTCGGCCTCCTAGTCCTTAAATCAGATGAGGCTCTAAGCAAATACGCGTCGCCCGAGGCTTGTGCTGACTCACAACCACCTAATCCTAAGTGCTTCGTCGAGATGTTCCTAGATATAGGGTTAGAGGAGTCCGCTCCTACAGGGTTTTACGTGAAGGCTTCAGAGTTTAAGATAAGCGATCCAAGCATATCCCCAGTTTACCCTGACACCCCCATAACGTATATCGCTCCAGGGCAGAGGTTACATGTGGTTGCCTACGCTAGGCTAGGTAGAGGTAGGGAGCATGCTAAGTGGAGCCCTGCGAGCCTTTCAGTCTTAAGGTACACCCCTATAGTGTCGTATGACGCTTCTAAGGCTACAAAGGGGTGTCTTGAATGTGTTAAGGCTTACGGGGAGGTTCTAGAGGCTTTAAGGAAGGGAGGTTCCGGTTTTATAGAGCTCTACGGTCTAGTAAACACCGGTGGCCTCAGGTATTGTGCTGAGACATCGTGTAAGAACGCCATTAACATAAGGTATGATCCAAGCATATTACAGTTGATAGTTGAGGGTACTGGGGCTCTTAGACCTGAAAGGATAGTCTATGAGGCTACGAAGGTCTTAGAGGATAAGGTTAAAACCCTTAAAGGTATGATATCGTGGCTGGGGGTTAAGAGGGTTGAGAAGAACAGGGCCCACTAACATTGTGATTAGGAAACTCGTAGAGGAGCTCAGGAGGGTTGCTAGAGAGAATGGAGCTAGAGCGTGGCTTAGAGTTGCTGAGGAGCTAGAAAGGCCTAGGAGAGCTAGGAGGGTTGTGAACCTAAGTAGGATCAACAGGTACGCCAGGGAGAATGAGATGGTTGTAGTTCCAGGGGTAGTTTTAGGATCTGGTTTTATAGATAAAAAGGTTACAGTAGTAGCACTCAGAGCCTCAAGAACTGCTTTGAGGAGGCTTAGGGAAGCTGGGTGTACGTTCATGACATTAAAAGAAGCTCTAAAGGTTAATCCTAAGGCCTCTAATGTAAGGATCATAGGGTGAGGTGGTACTAGGATGAGCTCTCCTAAGGAGATTGTGGTAGATGGTAGTAACATGATACTCGGAAGGCTTGCTAGTAGGATCGCAAAGCTACTGTTGGAAGGATACAGAGTCTACGTTGTCAATGTTGAGAAGATAGTTTTAAGTGGTCGTAGAAACATGGTCATTCAATCGTATAAGAGAACCGTGCTAGGCGTTAAATCCCACTACTCACATAAATGGAGGCCTAAGAGGCCTAGAAGCCCGGTAAGGCTGTTTAAGAAGACCGTCTGGGGTATGCTACCTAAGAATAATAGAGGTTTAGAGGCTCTTAAAAGACTTAAAGCATATGTAGGTGTCCCCGAAGATTTAAAGAGTAGGGAGGCCGTCCAGTTCCCGGAGGCTAGCGCGGCTAAGCTTAGCAGACCGGGGGTAACCCTAGCTGTTGTAGCTCGTGAGCTTGGATGGAAGGGTGTAACACCTCCTAGGCCTTGAAGATACCCTCTACTACCGAGGATAGTGGTGCTACATGGTATCTCCAGGAATACTTTTAAGCCTTAACTTCATTGTTATGAGAGGGTGGTGGTTTGGAGAAGGAAAGCACATCCCTAAGCATGCTAGCTAATAGGGTGGTCGTATCTAGTGGTAAGAGGAAGACAGCTATAGCTATAGCTTTAATCAAAAACGGGAAGGGGAGGGTGTGGATTAACGGTATACCTATAGAGATATACTCTAATGAGATGGCTAGGCTGAAGGCCCTAGAACCCCTACTGGTCGTTGGCGAGAGGATACGTAATATGGTTGATATAAGGGTTACAGTTAAAGGTGGGGGTTTTATGAGCCAGGCTGAGGCGGCTAGGATAGCCATAGCTAGAGGGCTGGTCGAGTTCTTCAAATGCGATGGGGAGAGCGATTGTGGCGAGTTGAGCGGTGTATCCCCTACCCTTGAAAAGCTCTTCGAGGAGTACGATAGGCATATGCTATCAGGCGATCCTAGGAGGACTGAGAGCGAGAAGCCTATGAGGTATAGTGCTAGGAGGAGGAAGCAGAGATCCTATAGGTGATGCCCATGCTACCCCCTATTAGGTGTTTCACTTGCGGAGCTCCTCTAGGCCATTTATGGGAGGAGTTTAAGGGGAGGACGTCGAGTGGGGAGAGTGCGGAGGAGGTTTTATCAAGCCTGGGAGTTTATAGGTACTGTTGTAGGAGAACCCTACTAACAACCCTAACTTATGTAGAGGAGATAGCTAAGTACTCTATTTATAAGAGGTATAGGGAGAAGGTTATAAGGAAGTATTACTTGGAGCACGAGGAGGGTGCTTAGGCGTTGGAGACCTTGGTTCCAGTAGATCTTTATAAGAAGATGGGGGTTATCATAGGGACGCAGATCTGCACCAAGTATATGAAGAGGTTCACATACAAGATACTGCCTGAGGGCTTCTACTTGCTAGATGTCGGAAAGATAGATGAAAGGCTTAGGATAGCGGCTAAGTTCCTATCATCGTTCAACCCGGAGAAGATGGTTGTAGTCTCCGTCAGGGTCTATGGTCAGAAGCCTGCGCAGATGATGTGCAAGTATGTGGGGTGTAAGCCGGTGGTAGGCAGGGTTATCCCGGGCACGTTTACAAACCCAAGGCTTGAATTCTACATAGAGCCTGAGGTGGTTCTAGTAACAGATCCTAGAGCTGATAGGCAGGCTGTAGTTGAAGCTTCAAGAGTCGGGGTCCCCATCGTAGCGTTTGCTGATACCGATAACAAGGTTGATATGATAGACTTGGTTATACCAGCTAATAATAGGGGTAGGAAGAGTTTAGCACTACTCTACTGGATATTAACTAGGGAGATTCTAAGAAATAGGAATATACTACCGCCTAACGAGGATTTAGATGTGGGGCCCGAAGCCTTCATGGCTGTTAAAGTTGTAGAGCAGGTGTAGCAACCTATTTAGACTCTCCTCTAAAACCTCTAACCCGGGCGTCTAGGGTGATCAGGCTCCCAGCTCATGCTGGCTCCTTTTACCCCGCTAGGAGGGATGATGTTGTAAGGAGTATAGAGTGGTGTTTCACCCACAAGCTAGGCCCTGGGGTTAAACCATCTGGCATAGGCTCCGAGAGGCTATCCTACGCCTACATAGTACCCCACGCTGGCTACATGTACAGTGGGCCTACAGCTGCTCACGCATACCTATGGCTTTCAAAGGAGAGGAAGCCTGAGACCGTGGTCTTGGTAGGGCCTAACCATACAGGGTTAGGGTTAGCTGTTTCAGTGTATAAGGAAGGCTACTGGAGAACCCCTCTTGGCGATGTAGAGGTGGATTCTGAGGTTGGAAGACTTATAGTTAGTTACACCGGGTTCGCTGCCTTCGATGAGAAAGCACATTTCTACGAACACTCTCTCGAAGTTCAAATACCGTTCCTCCAGTACATCTACGGCTCCGGTTTCAAGATAACACCTATAACGGTGATGGCCCAAATACCTAGCATATCGAGGGGGCTCGCTGAGGCCTTCTTAAAAATATTAGAGGATAATGGTGTAGACGCTATAATGGTAGCTACGAGTGATTTAAACCACTACGAATCACACGATGTATCAGTAGAGAAGGATTTAATGGTTATAGAGGAAGTTTTAAAACCAGACCCTGAAGGAGTGTTTAGAGTTGTAGAGGAGCGTAATGTAAGTGCTTGCGGCCCAGGCCCTATGGCAACAGTAGCTTACATAGCTAAGGTTAAAGGGGTTAAGCCGGTGCTCTTATCCCATACTACATCGGGCGATGTAACTGGAGAGAAGGATTTCGTTGTAGGCTATGCTAGTATAAGAGTCCCCAGGGGCTAGGGCTGTTGAGGTTCAAGGTAAGTGTACCTGCTGTGCTCTTGGGATCCCCTATACCTGGGTCTGAGAACCCGTTCCTAGCCTCACCTATAGCCTCTGCCATCGTAGAGGTGGAGTTTATGGAGTGCGCCAACCCATCTCTTAACACTAGGGGTTTAGAGGCTCTCAAAGGAGCTCTTGAAAGCTTCTGGTCTAGGCTAGTAGAGGGTATGGGTTTAAGGTTGTGCTCTACGCTAACCCTAATAGGCTTAGAGGGTGTTGGAAGGGCGCCCCTTGGCGGTCTCTACGCCTCCCTCACATCGCTCACCCTCTACACTCTACATAAATTCCACGGTGATACAGCTCGGGTGCTCGATGTTATTGAGACTGCTAGCTTAGTTGATTTAGTTGAAACCGATGTATCGTGGAGGATTGCCATGGAGGCTTTAAGGTACTCAGCTTTAACTGGTAAGCTTGTGGCCTATAGGGGGCCGTTGGAGGTCTACGAGTTCGAGGGGGTTGGAGGGGCTAGGGTGGCCGTTGGAGACTATGTTGATGGTGTTAGAAGCTCCATATCTAGAGACACTCTAGGTTTTAACGTTTACGGGGCGTTGGTGCATTTGATGGGTGAGGCTGTGCTCGAAGCGTCTTTAAGGATCAAGGAGGGGTCTGGCTTAGACAATGTTGTAAGGGCTTTTAAGCCTATCCATGACGGGGTTACCTTAACCGTCTACAATCTAAAACCTAAAGGTGGTGAGTGCCTCTGGAGCCCCGGAACCCCATGGGCTTTCGATGAAATATGCTTGGTGAGCTAGTATGGCATGCAGGCTGGCTGTTGTTAAGCTAGGTGGAGGCGTTATAACTGATAAGAGTGCTCCTGAGAGTGTGGATTATGAAAGCCTAGAGAAGGCGGCATTACAACTAGCAGGATACCGTGGAGGTGGAGGGCTACTAGTACTAGTCCATGGTGGTGGGAGCTTCGGGCACGTGGAGGTAGCTAGGATATCTAGGGAGAAGGGGCGCCTGGATTCAAGGGACTCCAGTAGAGTTCAGGAGGTGATGCTAAAACTAGCATTAACAGTAATTAGAGTGTTGGAGGAGAAAGGCTTAAATCCAAGCCTGCACCCACCACACACACTATGCATGAATAGCCTCCCGGAGACGTGCAACACGAGTATTATAAAGAGAGATCTAGAGGAAGGGCTAACACCGGTAACCTACGGAGACGCAATCCCTGAAAACGGGGAGACAAGGATAATAAGTGGAGATGACCTAGCAGCATGGATAGCAGTAGCTCTAAAAGCAGACTGCCTAGTATACATCATAAGAGAGCCGGGAGTACTGGATGAGAAAGGTGAAGTTATACCAATACTATCAAACCTAAACCAGCTAAAAGTAAAACAAACAAAATGGGACGATGTAACAGGGGGGATATTGAGAAAGGTTAAAACAGCTTTGGAAGCATCAAAAACCATCGACAACATCATAATAACGAACACCGAACACCTACTAGAAGCCTTAGAGAGAAAACGTGTAGGAACGAAAGTAGTCCACATGTGAAATACAACACACCTACATCCGGAGGCATTAGAGCTCGCCTTTTAAGATGGGGATGAAGAAATTTAAGGTTACCTTTGATAGTCGTGTGAGAATTTCAAGAGCGAAGAGGAGGTTATAATCAGCTGATCGCTGAGGGTAACGTATTTAACCTATTGATTCAGAGATTGTAGTTTTAGGTGATCTTTTTTAGGTTTTATGTGTGGTCTAGGTTTTGGTGTTGTTTTTGAGTACGTCTTCTAGGAAGGTTGAGCATGTTAGGCTTGTTGCGTCTAGTAAGGTAGAGTCTAGTGAGTCGACGTTGTTTGAGTTTGTTAGGCTTGTTCATAACCCTATGCCTGGCCTGGATTTGAGTGATGTTGATTTAAGTGTTAGTTTTTGTGGTGGTAGGAGGCTTAGAGCTCCTCTCATGATTACTGGTATGACTGGTGGCCATCCTGATGTGTCTTGGATTAATGAGAAGCTTGCTATGGTTGCGGAGGAGTTCGGTATTGCTATGGGTGTTGGTAGTCAGAGGGCTGCCTTGGAGGATCCATCGTTGTCTGAGACCTACTCTATTGCTAGGAGGGTTGCCCCTAATGCCGTTCTCGTTGCCAATATTGGTGCTCCTCAGCTAGCTAGGGGTTATGGTGTGAGGGAGGTTCTTAGAGCTATTGAGATGATAGATGCTGATGCTATAGCTATACACCTTAACCCGGGTCAGGAGGCCTTCCAGGATGAGGGCGAGCCTCTCTACAGGGGTGTTCTAGAGAAGATTGTAGATGTAGCTTCAAGGGTGGATAAGCCGGTTATAGTTAAGGAGGTTGGCACAGGCCTCTCAAGGGAGGTTGTTGCCGAGCTCTACCAAGCTGGTGTAGAGTGCTTTGATGTAGCAGGGCTTGGGGGCACCAACTGGGTTAAAGCTGAGGTTATTAGATCGAGAGCTAAGCATGGATCTCCGTTGAAGCCAGCTGGGGGTTTGGATGACTACTGGGGTAACCCGACGGCTGTAGCGGTTGTGGAGGCTAGAGTTGTAGCGCCCAGAGCTTTTATAGTGGGTAGTGGTGGTGTGAGGAACGGGCTTGATGTAGTTAAGGTTATAGCGCTCGGAGCAGATGTTGCTGGGATGGCTTTACCAGCCCTTAGAGCCCTAGTTAACGGTGGTTACGAGAGTTTAAGGAAGCTCATATCATCGATAATATACCAGGTTAAGGTAGCAGTATTTCTAGCGGGAGGGCGTAGCGTTAAGGACCTATGGAAAGCCCCGGTGGTAGTCCATGGTAGGCTTAGGGAGGAGCTGGAGCTTAGAGGTGTTAATGTAGATGAGTATATAAGGGAGTACAGGCTTAAAGCCTTACTATGGAGGGTGAAGCGTGAAAGTGGATATTGAGCTGGTGTTGGTGAAATACGCTAGGCTGGTAGACCACTTTATATTAGAACATCTAAGCGGAACACCGGAATCACTATACCAAGCCGCACTACACCTTGTTAAAGCCGGTGGTAAGAGGCTTAGACCAGCAATAGCCATGCTGGTAGCTAACATGCTAGGGGGGATTGAGGCTGAGAGTAGAGCTCTCCCCCTAGCCGCGGCAATAGAGGTTTCACATACCTTCACGTTAATACATGATGATATAATGGATAGAGACGACTATAGAAGAGGGGTTCCCACAGTCCACAAGTTGTGGGGTGAGAGCTGGGCTATACTAGCTGGAGATCTACTACACGCCTACGCCTACAAGTTCATTGTATCAAGTGTTGACTACGGGCTTTCGAAGAGCGAAGCCCATGAGGCTATGAAGGTTTTAACTACTGCTGGTATAAAGGTTTCTAGAGGCCAAGCATACGATCTCCTATTCGAGAAAACCCTAGATGTTACTGTTGCAGACTACCTAGACATGGTATATCATAAGACCGGGGCTATGATGGAGGCCTCGGCCAAGCTGGGAGCGGTGGCTGCGAGAGCCGAGTCCGAGGTGGTGGAGCTCCTAGGCCAGTACGGTAGCCTCCTAGGCGTGGCGTTCCAGGTGAGAGACGACTATCTAGGCATGTTCGGGGATCCTGAGAAGACGGGTAAGCCTATCTATAGCGACCTTAGGAGGGGTAAGAAGACACTCCTAGCTATCTACGCCCTTTCAAAACTAAAGGGTGAGGAGAGGGAGTTTCTCGTAAAACTCCTAGACCCCAATACCCCTAAGAGCTTGGAGGATCTAGAGCGAGGAGCTATGCTGGTGAAGGAGAGTGGCGCTGTTGATGAAGCCCTAAGACTTTCAAGGGTTTATGCAGATAGAGCTAAGGAGATCCTCCTAAGCCTGAGGAATGTGGTTAACGAGGATGCAAGAGAAGCTCTACTGGTTCTCACAGAGTACGCTATAACAAGGGATAGGTAGAGGTGTTGTTTTGCTAGAGTATAAACCTGAAGACTATCTATTCCCCGAGCTCTACGTGGAAGGAGGAGCAGGGGATTGCGTATCAGTAGACCTGAGTAGAGGTGTCTACTGGAGGGATTCTAAAGGGGCGTTATGCAAGGTTGTATACGAGGAGGGCTGGAAGCTCATAGTAGACCCCATTGAATCCACTGCCTCCAGAAGCTTCCTAACCATTGTGCCGTGGATGGAGTATAAGGGGGTTTACGTGAGTAGAGGGGCTAGAGTTGAGCTCATTGAAGTTAGAGGGGTTGAGGTTTACATCACCTCAAGGGAAGGTGCGGTTGTAGAGGAGGGTACCGTGATAGCCTACGTGTTAACGAGGAAGGGTGAGACTAGGACTAGGAGGGCTAGAACCAACGGTGTTATAGCTTATATAGCTTGGGAGCCATTAGTACCTCCACTATACGTTTTCGTGGTAACTAGAGATTATAGGGTTCTCGATGCGATTGAAGTTAAGGCTAACACTACAGTATAAACTTTTACTATGTGGAGATAACTAGGTGGGGTGCAGGTCTTTGAGCGGCATTGAGAGGGCCGTCTTAGGCTACGCCCTTAGGGATGCTGTTAAGCACGGGGGTAGGGCTAGAGTTGATAGTGTTATGTCCATGATCTTGGGCGACCGCCCGGAGCTTAGAGCCCAAGCCAGGGTTATAGTTGAGGTTGTTAGGAGGGTTGTTGACGAGGTTAATAGGATGAGCTTGGAGGAGCAGAGGGCTAGGCTTAAGGCGGAGTTCCCGGAGCTCCTAGAGGAGAGGGTTAAGGTTGAGGGGAGGGAGGTTCTCCAACCGCTACCCGGCGCTATTGAGGGTAAGGTTGTTGTCAGGTTTGCTCCTAACCCTGATTTCTACATACACCTTGGCAACGCCAGGCCCGCTATTCTTTGTAGTGAGTATGCTAGGATGTATAGAGGTAAGATGGTGCTTAGATTCGAGGATACTGATCCAAGGACTAAGACCCCGTTGAAGGAGGTCTATGATGCCATAAGAGGGGATCTAAGGTGGCTTGGCGTTGTATGGCATGAGGAGTACATTCAGAGCTTGAGGCTTAACATCTACTATGATATAGCTAAGGAGATGCTGAGGAGGGGGTGTGCCTACGTAGACCTCTGTGGGGATGAGAGTAAGAAGCTTCTATCAAAAGGCTCCTACTGCCCCGATAGGGATAGGGATCCGAGCTGGCATCTAGAGCAGTTCGATAGGATGCTTGAAGGTGCTTACAGTGAGGGGGAGGCTGTTGTTAGGGTTAAAACAGATCCAAGGCATCCTAACCCGAGTGTTAGGGACTGGGTTGCCTTGAGGGTGATTGACACCACCAGGCACCCTCACCCTATTGTCGGTAGCAAGTATATAGTGTGGCCCACCTACAACTACGCTGTAAGTGTCGACGATCACCTCATGGGGGTAACCCATGTAATTAGGGGGAGGGAGCACGAGGTTAACACTACCAAACAGTTGTACGTCTACAAATGCATGTCCTGGGAGCCTCCTGTCTTCGTGCACATAGGTAGGCTTAAGCTAGAAGGGTTCATACTCAGTAAGAGTAAGATTAGAGAGCTCCTAGCAAGAGAACCGGAGAAGTTCCTAGGCTACGACGACCCCAGGTTTGGGACCATAGCAGCTCTAAGGAGGAGGGGTATACTACCTGAGGCTATAAGAGAGCTAATACTAAGCGTTGGAGCTAAGGAGACGGATGCAACAATAAGCTGGGCTAACCTAGCATCAATAAATAGGAGGCTACTAGACCCCATAGCCGATAGGATAATGTACGTAAGCAACCCGGAGGAGCTCGTATACGAGGGAGGCTGCGTAGACGCTGAAATCCCATACCACCCAGAGAGGCCTGAGAAGAGGACCATAAGGCTTTGCAACGGAGATGTAATCCTAGTAAACAGAGAGGATGTAGAGTTAAAAGAAGTAAGGCTTATGGGAGCTGTTAACGTTAAATTCGAGGGAGGTAAAGCGGTAATGACATCAAGAGATCTAAGATACGCTAAGGAGAAGAAGCTACAGATAGTACAGTGGGTGCCCAAGAGGGATGCAGTAAAACTAACAATCTATAAACCAGAGGGACTCGAAATGAAGAAGATCGAAGGATACGCTGAAAACACGTTAAAAGCCTACAAGGTGGATTCAAAACTACAACTGATAAGATTCGGGTTCATAAGAATAGATGAGATCGAGGAGGATGGAAGCTATAAGGCATTCCTAATACACGAGTAAAGGTGACCATATACGTCGACAGCTCCCCTATTCGATGAGCTTTACGAGAAGTATGATAGGTGGTTTGAGAGGAACCTGGTGACAGCAGAGAATGAAGTTAAACTTGTAAAGCTGATGGTTAGCAGAGCTCCACGGCCCATACTAGAGGTTGGAGTGGGAACTGGGTACTTTGCAGGGAGGGTTGGAGCTGAAGCTGGCTTAGATCCCTCAATGAAAATGCTAACAGTGGCTAGGATGAGGGGGGTGGAGCTACTTGTTAGAGGGGTGGGAGAGAGCATGCCATTCAGAAGTGGGGTTATCGGAACAGTACTCATAGTGGTGACACTATGCTTCGTAGACGACCCAGCCCGAGTTCTCCAAGAGTCATTTAGGGTTTTAAGGGTGGGAGGTAACCTGGTGTCATGTATAGTTCCACGAGACACCCCTTGGGGTTATCATTATACTAAACTGGGCTCCGAGGGTCACCCCTTCTACTCTAAAGCTAGATTCCTAGCATTGAGAGAGCATGAGGAGCTAATTGAGGCATCGGGGTTCAAGATAACACAGTCTATGGGTACTCTAAGCTACTCTCCCTTCGAAGAGCCTCGTTTAGAGGAGCCATCCGACGAGGTTAAGGGTAAGGGTTTCGTGTGTATTAAGGCTACTAAGGGGGGTGGAGGGTGAGGTCTAGGATAGCGTATATATCATTAGGCTTGTGGGTTTTAGCACTAGTACTCCTCTCCACACAGGCTGTCAGGCTTGGTGAGAGGCTTACCTACAGTGAGGAGGCATTCCTCCCACGGGGTTCTGAGAGTTATGAGGGGCTTCTCCTGCTAGAGCGTTCCGGCTACTCTATTGGTGATACCCTTCTGGTCATATACTCGCCATGGGATCTCGGTGTTTCTAGGAGTGTTGAGGAGGGTTTGAGGGGGGTTTTAGATGGCATGGGCCTCAGGGGTTACGAGCTCGTAGGCCCCTATAGTGTCTACAAGCTAGTGCTAGGCTATGTTGAGGGTAACCTTTCGAAAGCTCTTATCACAGCATTGGATTTCTATAGATCACTTGAGGAGGCTGGTTTGAAGGCCAGGGAGGCCTATGTTAGGGTTGAGGTTACATTAAATAGAACTTATGGTCTAGCTTCACTCTACGTAAACGCGTATAGGGAGGCTGTTGAGAGAGGCTTGGGGGATCCAGCGGAGTATGCTTATGAGAAGCTTAAACCCCTCATCCCCCAGGAGCAACGGGAGGCTTTGGAGTGGTTCCATAGACTGTTTAAGATCTACGTTGCCGAGATGAAACCTGAGGAGGCTGCTAGGAGAGCTATAGTGGATCTCGCTAGAGCCTACGACCCAAAACTAGCTGGGGTCGTGGAGGCCTTCGACCTACACAATTATAGCGACCCTAACGCTATAGCACGCTACGTTTATAAAGCTAGTGGTTTGGAGGAGCGTAATGTAACCCTCACATGGTTCCAGAGGTTCCTTGAGGATCCAAGGAGGGGGGCTCTTGAGTATGTGAAGTTAGGGTTAACGGCTGAGATTGACATGTGTATGAGCGGAGCTCTTGAAAATGCTCTAAACAAGTCGACAACTACAGGTTTATCATTAGATGATGCTAGGAGGATTGTTGGGGAGGTGTGTAGAGGTTACATTACTAGTGTAGCTAGGTACCCCGATGTTATCCCAGATGCTGTTAGGAGGAGCCTTATATCAGAGCGTTACGCTATAGTCTACGTTTACTTCAACGAGTCCATCCCCATTGATATGTCACGTAGGTTACTTAATACTGTTGACGGGAAGCTTAGGGATGTTGTTGGAGAACTCTACTACCATGGAACTCTAACCCTCTTCGCCGATCTAGGTGAGAGTACTGAGAGGGAGGTTAGGAGGATTGATGTCGCCACGGCAGCACTAGTTATAGGGCTCCTAGTAGTCCTCCTAGGTAGCATTGCCTCCCCGATAGTCATACTAGTATCCACAGCGTTCTCCCTAATAGTGTCTATGGGCCTCCTAAGCATAGCTGCCTTGTACGTGGATGTCTACTATCTAGCTAGGGTTGTCATGATACCCGTTGTCTTCGGTATAACCGTTGACTACTGTGTATTCTACCTATTCAGGGTTGTTGAGGAGAGGTCTAAGGGTTATAGTTGGGATGAAGCTGTATACCAGGCTTGGAGGAGGGCTGGGAGGGCTCTAACACTTGGTGGTGTAGCTGTAGTCCTAGGCTTCACAGCCTACGTACTCACACCACAGGAGGCGTTGAGGGGTATAGGTTTAGCCCTAGCTATAGCTGCTGCAACATCATTCCTAGCAAGCTACACACTCCTACCAGCAATACTAGTGGTCGTCGGGGAACGCTGGGTGTTCTGGCCGGCTAGGAGCCTAAGACTACCAGCAGCTAGACAGGGGGTTCTGTTGAGGAGAGTTGCTGAGGTTAGCCTAAAGCTCTCACCGTTGATAACAGCGGCTGTGCTAGCCATAGTCTTAGGCCTCTCACTCTACCTAGCCTCATCACCTCCATCAGCTAACGTCCACCTAGGGTTACCACCATACTCTCACTTCATAGAGGCTTCGAGGGTGCTCTACACAGAGTTCCCGAAGGACGTGTTCTCAAGAGCCTACATAGTAACCAGGCTCGGCAACCCAGAGTTGATTGTAGAGGAGCTCAGGAGACAAAGCTTGATAGCCGGGGATGCGTTGATAAGCAGGGGTAACGGCTACACAATACTAAACGTAGGACTCCCAGTAGACCCTCTCGATGACAGGGCTTTCAAGCTAGTAGAGAGCATAAGGGGTACCATTAAACCCCTTGACGGGGAGTCTATGGTAACAGGGTTTACAGCCCTAAGGGTTGACGCTGTTAACTCCATAATGTCAAGTTACTTTAAGACAACACTACCACTAGCATTAACACTCATAATAGCATACCTCATAGCGGGCATGGGGTCGGTGTTGGTACCATTAAGGCTAGCTGTAACGGTGGCCTTCAGCGCAGTGTTAAGCCTAACAATAACAACAATAGCCTTCCACTACCTAGTGGAAACCCCGGCCTACGGTTCCCAGATAAGATCCCCGATATATTGGGTAACCCCAATAGTAGTCCTAGGCCTCATGGTAACCCTAGGCATGGACTACGATATATTCCTAACATCGAGAATACGAGAGGAGTACGAGAGAGGAGGAGATCAGGATAAAGCAATATTAGAAGCTGTGGAGAGGACGGGAGTTGTCATAACGGTATGTGGCCTCATACTAGCAGGGGCATTCTCATCACTACTCCTAACGGAGATAACACTATTAAGGCAAGTAGGGCTAACAGTAGCAACATCAATACTAGTAGATACATTCATAGTAAGACCGGTAATAGTACCAGCCATAATGTCACTGCTAGGAAGATACAACTGGTGGCCTGGAAGAGGGCTTATAAGGAGATGGGATTAGAGGGTTTAACAGCAGTCAAATGATAGCCCTCAAGCTTAGGTCTGGGACTACCGTTCTCTTCACGAGATCCCAGTTCCTCTTTATTACGTCAACTGGGGGGTTTTCGTAGTAGTTGTAGGAGCCCACTGTCTCCTTCACAATGTCTACTGGGAGCTCTAGTAGGTTTGCGTAAGCTCCCACATCGTAGGCCTCCCTCCTCACACTGGTTATAGCCTCCTCTAGAGCTCTCGCTATGTGGTTTACGTGGTCTACTACGCTCTCATGTGCTCCTAGGAGGCAGCATAGCTCTACATCACAGCTTGTAGCTTTAAGCCCACCCCTCCTCCCCATGGTTGCATAGGGCTCCCATACAACCCCGTACCTGGACTCCCCCTCCTGGACGCTTCTGAGTATCTCCCCTCCACTACTCTTATACCTCCTGGGCCCCTCCAGTCTTGTTTTCTCAGCGCACATCTCCATTGTTGAAGCCATTGTCGTCGAGTGCCCCTCCCCAGCTCTCCCCTCTAGTATGAAGGCTCCTCCGTAGCTACCGCCACCCGCTATCCTAACCCTCCCCGAGCTCAGCCTATGGGCTAGGATTAGTGTTGGTAGGGGTACCATTGCAAGTTGAACCCTGTTACTAGCTAGGTCTAACGCTAGCTTGAACGCCTCATCGTAAACCTTGATCCTAACATCAACAAACCTGCTCTTGAGGAACCTTGTGAACCCTAGTATGTAGGGGTACTCGCTAGCTCTAAGCAAGCCTACCGTGAGGAACCCTGGGGGCACCCTCTCGTAAAGCCTATAGGCTATAGTAACCCCTCCAACCCTCCTAACACCAACCAAACCCATATCCTTGAGGTTTGCTAGCCTCCTCCAAACCATGCTCTT